>Ga0137412_10001104_pt1 | contig 20409 bp, 20 predicted proteins | sample CZODoug2_1_16fun_FD_122160 | JGI IMG/M metagenome (GOLD analysis project Ga0137412, IMG submission 122160) | Vadose zone soil fungal communities from Angelo Coast Range Reserve, California, USA - CZODoug2_1_16fungal (Hybrid Assembly) | ecosystem: Environmental > Terrestrial > Soil > Vadose zone...
CATCTACATTCCGCGCAACCACCTGGTCGAGGAAGCCCTCGCCGCGGCGACCGACGGCGACCTGGCACCGTTCGAACGCCTGGTGGCTGCGGTGGCCGCGCCGTACGACGAGCGTCCCGGCCTCGAGCGCTACGCCGAAGCGGCGCCGCAGGACTTCGGCGACTACCGCACGTTCTGCGGGACCTGAGGCCGACTCAGCGACGCGAAATCGGTTGCAGGCCCGGCGGTTGCGGTGGCGGCGGCAGTAACGCCTCCCTCGCACGGAGCGTGACGGTCGTCGGGCTCTGCGTGTTGAGGGCGACGTCCTTGCCTGCGTGGCGGATGGTCAGCGCGCCGCCGGGCCCGTCGCGCAGGACGTAGCTCACCTGAGCATGGTCGACGTTGACGACCAGCCGGAATCCACGCCAGCGGATCCGGAAGCGCAGCCGCGAAATGCCCTCGGGCAGTTGCGGATCCAACGACAGGATGCCGTCATCGTCGCGTAGACCGCCGAACCCGGCGACCAGCGCCGTCCACGCTCCGGCCAGTGAGGCCATGTGCAGGCCGTCGCGGGTGTTGTGGTGCAGGTCGCGCAGATCGATCGACGCGGCCTCGTAGGCGTAGTCGTGTGCCAACTCCAGGTGTCCCACTTCGGCGCACAGCACGGCCTGCGTGCATGCCGACAGCGACGAATCCCGCGTGGTGCGCCTCTCGTAGTAGTCGACGTTGCGCGCCTTCTCCTCGGCAGTGAAGGCATGGCTCAGCCAATGCATCGCCAAGACCAGGTCGGCCTGCTTGATCACCTGCGCCGGGTACAGCCGCACATAGGCTTCGTGCAACAGCAGCGGATATTCGGTGTTCTCGGTGAAGTTCCACTCGCGCAGCGTGGTGAATCCCTCGCACTGCCCGTGCACCCTCAGTTCCGCGTCGTACGGAATGTGCACGGCGGCAGCGGCATCCCGCCATGCGGCGGTCTCCTCCGTGGTGACGCCCATGTCCTGCGACGCGACGGGATGACGCTCGCACGCTTGTGCGGCGATGCGCAGATTGTTCGCGGCCATCAAGTTGGTGAACACGTTGTCGCGGACCACCGCGGTGTACTCGTCGGGGCCGGTGACGCCGTCCAGGTGCCATCGGCCGTGCCGATCGTGGTGGCCAAGGGAATGCCACAGTCGCGCGGTCTCCACCAATACGGCCAGCCCGCATTCGGCTTCCAGCGTGTCGTCACCCGTGACCACCCGGTAGCGCTCGAGCGCCATCGCGATGTCGGCGTTGATGTGCCAGGCCGCTGTGCCTGCCGGCCAGTACGCCGAGCATTCCTCACCCGCGATGGTGCGCCACGGGAACGCCGCGCCCGCCAGGTCGAGTTCGGCGGCCCGCTCACGGGCGAGGTCCAGCGTCGACGCCCGCCACCGCAGCGCGTCCGCGGCCGCCTCCGGGGCCGTGTAGGTCAACAGCGGCAACACGAATCCCTCGGTGTCCCAGAACGCGTGCCCGTCATAGCCCGTGCCGGTCAGCCCCTTGCCGGGAATGGCGCGGCGCTCGGCCCTCGCGCTGGCCTGCAATACGTGAAAGAGGCCGAACCGCACCGCCTGCTGGACGTCGGGGTCGCCCTCTACTTCGACGTCGGCGCTGTCCCAGAAATCGTCGAGGTATTTGCGCTGGGCGTCGAGGAGCCCTTGCCAGCCCGTGTAGCGGGCGCCCGCGATGGCGCCAGAGACCTGATCGCGCAAAGCGGGCCGGGACCGCAGGCTCGACCAGCCGTACCCGATGTACTTCACCACCCGCAGCTTCTGCTCGGGCCGCAGGCCGCAGATGATCGTGGTGCGTGCCCAGTCGTCGCCCGCGTCGGTGTCCATCTCGACGCGGCCGGGAACTTCGACCACGTGGTCCATCGCCGCGGCCATCATCAGACCGCTCGCCCTGGTGTTGTGCATCAGCAGGGCCCCGCGATCGGTGGTCTCGTGGCCCATCGGTTCCAGCGGGGTGCGCAGCATGGCCGCGACCCGCGGGTCGGCCGACGGCTCCGGTTGGTCCTCGTTGGCGACCAGTTCGGATTGCACGGTGACGCGGGTGAATTCATCGACGGCTTCGACCACGTACTCGATCGCCACGACGCTGCGCTGGGTCAGCGAGACGAGCCGGGTCGAGCGCACCAGCACCAACTTGCCCGCCGGTGAGCGCCACCGCACCGTCCGCGTGAGCGTGCCCGCACGCAGATCGAGTACCCGCTCGTGCTCGATCAGATCGCCGTAGCGCACGTCGAACGGCTCGTCGTCGACCAGCAGACGCACAATCTTGCCGTTGGTGACGTCGATCAATGACTGACCGTCCTCCGGATAGCCGTAACCCGCCTCGGCATAGGGCAGCGGCTGCGTCTCGTAGAACGAGTTGAGATAGGTGCCTGGCAGTCCGTGCGGCTCGCCCTCGTCCAGGTTGCCCCGCAGCCCGACGTGCCCGTTGGACAGCGCGAACACCGACTCGGACTGCGCGAGCAGATCGAGGTTCAGCGCAGTCTCGCGCACGTGCCACGGCTCCACCGGGTAGGCGTCGTCGTCGATCATGACGGGGGAAGCAGTTCGGCGAGGTCTTCGACGACGACGTCGGCACCGTTGTGGCGCAACGCTTCTGCGTGGCCGACGCGGTCTACGCCGATCACCACGCCGAAATGGCCTGCATGGCCGGCCTGCACCCCGGCGATCGCATCCTCGAACACAGCCGCGGCACCGGGCGGCACGCCGAGCAGTTCGGCGCCCCGCAGGTACGAGTCGGGCGCCGGCTTGCCGGGGATGTGCTCGTTCCGCATGGTGATCGCGTCGACGCGCTGCCCGACGAACCGGTCGAGGCCGGTGATCTCCAGGACCTGGCGGGTGTTGGCGCTCGAGGACACCACCGCAACCGCGAGCCCGGCGGCGTGCACGGCCTCCAGGTATCTCCGTGACCCGTCGAAGACCTCGACCCCCTCGCCGTGCAGAACCTCCAAAAACAGTGCGTTCTTGCGGTTTCCGAGGCCGTTCACGGTTTCGGCGCCGGGGTCGTCGTCGGGTTCTCCCTCGGGAAGGGTGATGCCACGACTCTCGAGGAACGACCGCACGCCGTCCTCGCGCTTCTTGCCGTCGACGTAGGTCGCATAGTCACCGTCGACGTCGAACGGCCGGAACTGGTCACCGTCACGTTCCGCGCGGGCCCGCAGGAAGTCGTCGAACATCGACTTCCATGCCTTGCGATGCACGCTGGCGGTGTCGGTCAGAACTCCGTCGAGGTCGAACAGACAGGCATGCACCTCATCGGGCAGGCCCAGCATGGCCGACCCCGCTTCCCCGATGGCGATCCGCTGGGCGCGGTCGGAATCTTCGAAGGTCGTCTCGTAGAACGATGTCCGGCCATGGCGGTCGGCGTAGCACTGCCAGGGTGGCGATCACCGCCGACGCCAGCCCGGTGATCACCCCGAGCAGCGCTATCCGGTTCCCATCGACGGCCGCCGTCCACGAGACCCCATCGCCGCGGATGACGAACACCCCGACCGGCGTCGCGGAGCCACCGCGGATCCTCGCGACGGGGATGACCGTGGTTCCGTCGACCTCTATGGGCTGACCGTAAACGCCCATGCCCACGAGATCGGCGGGTAGGCGATCGAAGATGTCTGGACGGTTCATGACCGCACACTAGCGACTCGAGCTGAGCAGGGGCTAGATGTTCGTCTTGCCGGTGCCGAGGCCTGGATGGACGCCAGGGATGAGGCCCGCGCCGACGGCAATCCGCTGCAGAAGCTGGCGCAGGGTGTCTCGTTCTGCGGCCGACAGTGGCTCGGTGACGGTGTCTTCGAGCGCGCTGGTCGCCTCGTCGAGGCTTGGCAGGAGGGTGTGGGCCCGGTCGGTGAGCGTGACTGCGAAGGCGCGGCGATCGTCGGGATGGGCCATGCGTTTGACCAGGCCGTTTGCTTCGAGCGTGTCGATGACGGCCACCATCGCATTGCGGTGGATGCCGAGCCGGGCCGACAGCTGACGCTGGGACTGGCCGTTCTCGGTCGCCAACGCCATCAGTACCGCGTAGGACCGCGGGTCGACGCCGATGGCGCCCATATCGCGCTGAAACACGCCGGCGACGTGAAAGCCCAGCTGAGACAACAGGAACGGGATGCGTTCATCGAGCGCGGCGATGCCGGCCGACCGATCTTCCATGCCCAGACACTAGCACTTTGGATGATTGTCACCTACAGTGATGATCATAATTGGTGACTATTTAGGAGGTACGGTGAAGATCGCACTGTTTGGAGCCAACGGTCAGACCGGCCGGCTGGCGACCGCCCTGGCCCTCGATGCAGGCCACGAGGTTCTTGCGGTGACGCGCCGCCCGCAGGAGTTCCCGCTGAGTGGGCCGGGTTTGACGGTGGTCGAGGCGGACGTGCGCGACGCGTCCGCCGTCCGGCCTGTCGTGGCAGGGGTAGACGCCGTCGTGTCAACGCTCGGCGTCACGTTCACCAGGGAGCAGGTCGACACGTACTCGGCGGGAACGGCCAACATCGTCGCCGCCATGCAGGCCGCCAAGACGCGTCGGCTGATCGTGGTCAGCTCGACCGCGGCGTACCCCACGCGTCGCAGTGGCTCCTCGCTCACGCTGCGACTGGTGGAGCCCATCATCACCAGGACCATCGGCAAGACCGTGTACGACGACGTCCGCCGCATGGAGGACGTCGTGCGTGGCAGCGGCCTGGACTGGACGATCGTTCGCCCCTCTGGCCTGTTCGACCTGCCCGCACCCACCGACTACGTCCGCGGCGTCGTCGACCCCGTCGGTGCGTTCACCGCGCGCATCGACCTGGCCGACTACCTGCTGTCGCTGGCCGCCGACTCGGCGACCGCGCGGCAGACCGTCATCATCTCGACCACCGAGGGCACGCCAAGCCTGTGGCAGATGATCCGGCGGGAAGCGGCCGCCTCGTGAAGCCGACAGCCTTCGTCGCCGTGCTGTTCAGCGGTCTGTTCGCTGGATTCCTGACCACCGTCCTTGTCGTCGAGGCCACCCTGCGGGGTTACGGGTCCGCGGTGTACACCCAGGTCCGTCTCATCGAACTCGCGCACCTCGACGACCTGGCCACCGCGCTGCTGCTCCCTGCCATCCTCACCTCAGTTGCGTTGGCCGTGGCCGCGTTTCGTCGTCACGGCAGCAGCCGCTGGCTGCCGCTTACCGCCGTTGTGCTATTGCTGGCGACCCTGGTGATCAGTGTGTCGATCAGCGTGCCGATCAACACCGCCCAGGCGAGCTGGTCCGTCGTGGCGCCGCCTGCCGACTGGTCGGCCGTGCGTGACCGTTGGCAACTGGCCCACGTCGCACGCACCACCACCTCCGTACTGGCGTTCGTGCTGCTGACCGTGGCGGCGATGACGCCCACCCGATCCAAGAGAATAGAAAGTTAATCATGATCACACCAGGGGATTTCACGTTCGAAGACGCCTACCGGGGCGAGGCACCCGGTCTCGGAGACGACCCCAAACCGCCATGGAGCATCGGTGAACCGCAGCCCGAGCTCGCCGAACTGATCGAGCAGGGCAAGTTCCACGGCGACGTGCTCGACGTCGGATGCGGTGAGGCGGCCATCTCGCTGGACCTCGCGGCGCGCGGTCACAACACCGTCGGGCTCGACTTGTCACCAACCGCCATCGACTTGGCAAGGGCAGAGGCCGCACGGCGCGGGCTCACCAACGCCACCTTCGACGTCGCGGACATCAGCGACTTCACCGGATACGACGGCAGATTCGGCACCATCGTCGACAGCACGCTCTTTCACTCGATCCCCGTCGAGGCCCGCGAGGGCTACCTGCGTTCGACCGTGCGCGCTGCCGCTCAAGGGGCGTCGTACTTCGTGCTGGTCTTCGACAGGGCGAGCATGCCGGACGGCCCGGCCAACGCGGTGACCGACGACGAGCTGCGCGAGGTCGTGTCGAAGTACTGGACGGTCGACGAGATCAGGCCCGCCCGGTTGCACGGCCTTCTGTCGAAGGGCTTCTCCGCGTTGCCGTTCGGTGACGTACGGGAGGAGCCGAACGGCCGCCAATCGGTGCCCGGCTGGCTGCTGAGCGCACACCTGCCCTAGTCGCGGCCCGATCGACTCAGGACTTGCCGACGAGTGCCTGCGCAATCCGCGCGTGAGTTTCCGACTGGTCGCTGTCGACGCCGATCATCCGCAGCACGACCTGATCCGCACCGGCGGCGTGGTACTCCGCGACGCGGGATGCGATGTCCTCCAGACCTCCCCAGGCGGTGACACCGTCGAGCAATCGGTCGCTGACGGAGTCGATGTCGACCTCGGTGAATCCCTGGCGCACCAAGTTGGCTCGGTAGCCCCCCACCGAACACAGAAAGCGCAGCGGCTCTGCGACCGCTTGTCGGACGGACTCGCGGTCGACGAACGGGGCGACCATCAAAAGCACTGCCAGGATTCGGTTCGTGCCGAGAATGGTCCGCGCGTCGGCCACGTACGACGGGGTCACTAGGAATGGATAGGCACCGCCCGCACGGTCGCGCGCCAGCGCGAGCATGTTTGGGCCGAGTGCAGCCAGGATCCGCGAATGGGCCGCGATCCCCGTGGAGTCGAGGTCATCGAGGTAGCCGTTGAGCGTGGCGAGTGGACGTCTTCCGTGCGCTCCCCCGAGTCCGAGCAATAGCCGGCCTGGATGCTCGCCCTCCAGGGCATGGCTGAGGGCCGAAACGGCGGCTACCGCCACCGTGTCCACCGAAAGGATTCCGCTGGCCACCTGAATCATATTGCTGGAGCGCACCGCTCGATCGAGCGACGGCAGAATGTCGTTGGGCCCTCCGGGTATCCACAAGGTCGAGTAGCCGAGGAGTTCAGCCCGGCCGACCTCATAGGCCGCGGCATCCGGGTTCTGAGCGGTGAGCCCGCTGGCTGCCAGGCCCACGGATCCGGGAGTGATCACCGGACGAACTCATCGATGTCGCGGGCCTCACCATCGGGTATCGCAGGGTCGATGTGCCAGCTGAGTACACGCCGCGGATACACGCGCAGCACGTCGTGGCTGAACCAGCTGGGGTTGACAGGAGGCTCGTCAACGACGACGGCCTCGGCGTGGCCCCGGACTTCGACGCCGCGGCCCATTCCCGGCTTCACCGCACCGGGTTCGTCCGGGGTCATGTCGTCAACGACGAGCCCGATGTCCGGACGTACCACGGCGTTGCGAAATCGCTGTGTCGTCCGGTGATTCGGTCCTCCGATGTCGATGGTCCCATCCGGATTGAGTCGAAAGCCAAGCGGTCGGACGTGGGGCACGCCGCCAGGACCGATGGTGGCGAACCGACACAACTGTTGGCTCTCGAGGTACCTACGCTCAGCGACCGTGAAGATCATGCCGCACACCGTAAGACCTCAACGGTGATTGAGGTCAAGTCGAAGTCGAATCCGTCGCGGAGCGTGGTGCTGGGAGTTGTTGACGCCGCTGTTGGAGCAGGGTGGACACGAAGTTGTCGCTGTCGAGTTGCCGTTCCACGACCCTTCGGTGAGCTTCGATGGCTATGCCGAGGTCGTCTGCGCCGCACTCGATGGGCGCGACGATGTGGTTCTCGTCGGTCACTCAATGGCTGGACACACGATTCCTCTGGTTGCGGCGCGTCGGCCAGTACGGCGCCTGGTGTACTCGTGTGCCGTGGTACCCGAAGTGGGCTGCAGCCTCGCCGATCAGATGCGCGACGACGTCCATATGCTGAACCCGATGTATGCACCTATGTGGTCTGCAATGACGACAGCCTGGTGAATCCGGACTGGTCGCGACGTGTCGCCCGCGACAGGCTCGGCGCCGATGTCGTTGAGATGCCGGGGAGTCACTCCCCGTTCCTGTCGAGGCCGGCCCAACTTGCAGATGTGTTGGGCGACCTAGCGAACGACACGTAGTGGTCGGTTACCTCGGCGTCATCCTGGCCATCGCCGCTCTAGCCCGTAGGCGGGTCTCACTCCCCAGTACCTGGGCCGAGGCCCGGTCGCCACGGCGGTTGACGTAGCCCATCGTGGCGAAGACGACGGCTACCCCAGCCAGCACCGATATGACTTGAAACATTTCAGCCATCAGTGCGCCTTCCGAGCCGGTCGTACACCCGCCACCAGAGGGCCTCGTGCTGGACTGGGGAGATGCTGCCCCCATCGCGAAGAGCGTCTGCTGCGCACAGGACGGCCGCCGACGCCTTCAGCTCGGCGTAGGCCGCCGCGGCAACCGGATTCGAGTACCCGGAGATGAGCACCACCGACAGCGCGCGCACGCGCGTCCGCACGGACCCAAGCATCACGAAAAGCGTTGCACCGCTGCCGACGTACAGGATGGTGGCGACGATCACGGCCACCGACGAGTTCGAGGTGCCGACGAACGGGATGACGGTCACCAGCCACACCGTCGCACCCCAGATCGGCCACCGCCGCCACAGCCGTAGCATCCGCCGCTCGACGTCGCTGATCCCAGGAGGAAACACCACCAGTCGGTAGCGTCGGAAGCCCTGCCTGCTCACACCGGTGTCGATCGAACCCCACGGCCGCTGCCCGTCGATGACGCGCACCCGCCCGCCGACGCTCTCGTCAACGCGCGTGATCGGACGGTCCTGTTCCTCGGCCACGCCACTGTTCTACGGCCGCACGGGGGCCGGAAGGGCGCTCCTAACGCTTTCCATACGGGTTGGGGGGACGATCCTTGCGGGACCCGTCGCTATCGAGGCGCAAGTATCTTCTGGTGCTGGCTCCCGAGCCCGTCGATTCCAAGTTCGACGACGTCACCGGCCCTGAGCCACACCGGCGGATCGAATCCCATTCCCACTCCGGGGGGTGTCCCGGTGTTGATGAGATCGCCCGGCTCGAGGACCATGAATTGGCTGAGATAGTGGACGATGAAATACGGATCGAAGATCATCTTCTCGGTTGACCCGCTCTGGCGTCGTGTTCCGTTGACGTCGAGCCACATGCGCAATTGCAGCACGTCCTCCACCTCGTCAGGCGTGACCAGCCATGGGCCTGCCGGGTTGAACGTCTCGGCGGACTTGCCCTTGGCCCACTGCCCGTTGCGATCGAATTGAAAGCTTCGCTCACTGACGTCGTTGACGGTGACGTATCCGGCAATGGCCTCCTCGGCTTCGTCAACGCTTCCGAGATAACTCGTTCGCCGACCGATGACGACGCCCAATTCCACCTCCCAATCGAGTTTCGTCGCACCCTTGGGAGTTCGGACGTCATCGTTGGGTCCCACCAGAGTGTTGGGCGACTTGGTGAACAGGATCGGCTCGTCAGGCACCGGTTGGCCGGTTTCGGCGGCGTGGTCGCTGTAATTCAGCCCGATGCAGAGAATCTGATGGGGACGGGCAATCGGTGCGCCGATCCGTTCGCCATCGAACGCACGGGCCTGCTGGCCTCGATCCGCGACAAGCTCCCGCACACGGGCAACGCCGTTGTTCGAGAAGAACGCTGCGTCGTAGTCGTGGATCTCGTCGGAGACGTCGATGTATGCGCTCTGGTTGAACTGCACGACGGGCCGTTCGGCCCCTGGCTCGCCGATCCGCATCAATTTCATGTCAGACTCCGTCCATTGGGTACTCGAAGGTGCCGTTCCAGAGAGGTGCCGGCGCGCCGCAGGTGTCGACCTCGACGGTGAAGAGCCGCCCCGACAGCGGATATTGCTGACGCTGTGCAGCGGTGAGCTCCTCCCGTGCGGTGGTGATCAGCAGGGAATTGAGCCGATCGCCAACGAAGCACACCGAACTGGTATGGAGCGCAGCCACATTGACGACAGCCAGCACCTCTCCGTTGGGCGAGTACCTGCGGACCTGGCCTGCTCCCCACAACGCGATCCACAGATTCCCGTCGGCATCGACGCACATGCCGTCGGGCAGCGCCTCGCTGATCTGGAAGAGGAGTTGGCGCCCTGCCCAACTGGCGGCCCCGGCGTCGTACGAGCGGCTCCACACATTGCCGCGCAGCGTATCGACGCTGTAAAGCGTCCCGCCATCGGGTGACCACGCCAGACCATTGGACAGGTCCAAGTCGTCATCGATGACCCGGATCCGAGAACCATCGGTGTGCAAGAGCATCTGGTGACCGTCGGTGTCATCAAGGGAAAGGGTGCCGACGACGAAATTGCCTGCCGGGTCGCACTTTCCGTCGTTGAAACGATTGGCGTCGACGCTGAGTAGCACCTGCGGTCCGTGGCTAACCCCCTCGCGGTCGACCATCACGAGCCGCTTGTCACCAGCCACCAGCAGACGACCGTCGTGGGCGGTCGCGACCGCGCCGACAGAGTGGGCGAACTGGTGGGTGATCGACGTGACCACACGGGCACCGTCCTCACTGAGGTGTCCTTCGCACACCTGCCCGGCCGCGATGTCGACCCAGAGCACGCGTTTGCGTACCGGGTCCCACAACGGACCCTCGCCAAGTTCGTAGGCGGCCTCGGAGGCCACCGTCGCGGTGTATTCGATCACGCTTGGCCGGCGACGATCCTGCGGATCTCGTCGATGTCTGCGACCAGATCCGCCAGCGGCGTGCGATATGTGAGGGCGCTGATACTGATTGCCCCGCTGGGACGCTGGGGAGAGTTGAGAAACGCAGGCAACGCCAGACAGTTGATGCCGGACTCGTTCTCCCGGTCTTCGACGGCGTAACCGCGTTGGCGCGTTTCCTCCAATTCGGCGTGCAGAGCCTTGGGGTCGGTCACAGAGCGTTCAGTGCGCCGTTCCAGGGTGCGATCGCCGATCCATTCCTGAAGAGCGGCCTCGTCGGGTAACGCGTAGGCAAGCAACAACTTGCCGACCGCCGTGCAATGCGCGGGGTTGCGTCCGCCGACGGTGGACGTCAGTTTCACCGCACCCACCGACGGATCGACCTTGGATCGATACACCACCGAATCGCCGTCCAAGATTGCGTAGTGTGAAGTTTCCCGATAGCGATTGGCGAGCCGCTCGAGCACCGGGTGGACGCGGAGGTGATCGGGGCGCGCTTCGTGGTGCGCGAACGCGATCCGCAGGAATTCATCGCCAAGGATGTAGTGCCCGTGCCCGTCCAACGACGCGAACCCGGCCTTGCGCAGCGACGCCAGCGCACGGTGCACCGTTGGCTTGGCACTGCCGAGCCGCTTGCTGATGTCATCGAGCCCAATCCCATTGGGATGTCGGGCTAATTCGGACAGAACCGCGAGAACGCGGTCAGACCCCACTACCCGGGTATCGGGTTCTTCCCACGCCCCCGCTGAAGGTGTATCGTCAGTCACTGTTCCACCTTTCAGATCGTAGTTCCAGTTAACGGAATATTCGTAGGCTACGAGATTGAGTCCCTGAAAGCAAGGAGTCGACGAGCCAGGACTGAAACCGTGCCGACTGAGAAAGCCCGATCTCATGCTCACCGGATCACACCCAGGTCCGGCGAAACTACGGAGTATTCGAATGACATCAAACAGGACTGCATCGCACCGGCCCACGATCGTGATCATCGGCGCAGGCAGCGTCGAGTTCACCCGAGAGCTGCTTGGCGACATCCTCTCGTTCCCTGAGTTGTCCGCAGCCCGAATCATATTGCACGACATCGATATCGATCGACTTGCGACGTCGGAGATGATCGCGCGCGCAACGGCGCGAGCGGCCGGTGCCACACCCGAGATCGGCACCGCCACGGATCGGCGCCGGGCGCTGGAGGGTGCCGACTACGTCATCAACACCATCCAAGTCGGGATGCTCGCGGCGACGGAGCGGGATTTCGACATCCCAGCGGGCTACGGGCTGAAGCAGACCATCGGAGACACCATTGGGATAGGAGGCATCTTCCGCGGACTGCGGACCTTCCCGGTTCTCGCCGGGATTGCCGAGGACATGACGCAGGTATGCCCCGATGCGTGGTTGCTCAACTACACCAACCCGATGGCCATGAACGTGACGTTCCTTCATGCCGTCGCACCGAAGCTGAAAGTGCTTGGCCTGTGCCATTCCGTGTACTGGACGATCAGGGGCCTATCCGAGCTTGTCGGGGTGCCATTTGACGAGGTGTCCTACTGGTCGGCCGGTGTCAATCATCAGGCATGGGTGCTGCGATGGGAGCACGACGGGCAGGACCTGTACCCGCTGCTGGACGCATGCATCGAGGCAGACCCCGAGTTGCACAGGCGAGTACGCGTCGACATGTATCGCCGCCTCGGGTACTACCCGACGGAGACCAGCGAGCACTCCAGCGAGTACGTGCCGTGGTATCTGCGCCACCCGGAAGAAGTCGAACGACTGCGCATCGACGTGGGCACCTATGTCGGGATGAGCCGGGCAAACCAGGCGGAGTACTTGCGGATTCGTGACGAGCTCAACCACGTCGATTCCCTTGCCATCGATGCCGGCTCGACCGAGTACGCACCTCAGGTGATCCACTCCCTGGAAACCGGGACGCGGCGGGTCATCGCGGCCAACGTCGTCAACGATGGCCTGATCACCAACCTTCCCAACGGCTTTGCCGTCGAGGTGCCAACGGTCCTGGACTCCTTGGGCGCCCATCCGATCAAAGTCGGCGATCTGCCACCGCAGTGCGCCGCGCTGAATCGCAACTTCATCGGGCCCGGCGAACTCGCGGTGCGTGCTGCCCTCGACGAAGATCCGCGCCTCGTGCGGGCGGCCGCGATGGTGGACCCGAACACTGCCGCGACGCTGACCCTCGATCAGATCTGGCGACTGTGCGACGACATGACGGCAGCGCACGGTGATCTGCTGCCCGCAGCACTGCGTACAGCGGTGTCGTTGGGGAACAACCCCGTTGCCGCGGGCAGCAGTTCGTGACCTTGACGAATTCGACTGTGGGTCATCAGACATGACCCGGATAGCCGTGATCACGGGGGCCGCAAGCGGACTCGGGGAGGCCAGCGCGCAACGGCTTGCCCGAGATGGCATCGAAGTGATCACCGTCGACATCGATGGCAATGCCACGTTCAGCCTCGACATCTCCGATTCGTCGGCCGTCAAAGCGGCGGCCAGCCAGATAGGTCATGTCGACATCCTGGTGAACAGCGCCGGAATCGTCGGGCCCAACAAGCAACTCACCGAGATCACCGACTCGGAGTGGCGACGCACGATGGAGGTCAACGTCACCGGCACGTTCAACTTCTGCCGCGCCTTCGCTCCCGGCATGGCGAGCCGCGGCTGGGGACGCATCGTGAACTTCGCAAGCATGGCAGGCAAGGACGGAAATCCGAATATGGCGGCATATTCGGCTTCCAAGGCTGCCGTGATCGCGTTGACGAAGTCCCTTGGCAAGGAGTTGGCCGCGACCGGCGTATTGGTCAATGTGATTGCACCCGCGGTCATTCAGACTCCGATGAACGCCGCCACCGACCCCGAAGTGTACGAACGCATCGCGAGCCTCATCCCGATGAAACGGGTAGGCAGACCGGAGGAGGTGGCTGAACTGGTCGCCTGGCTGGTCTCGGATCGCGTCAGCTTCTCCACCGGTGCCGTTTACGACATCAGCGGTGGGCGGGCCACCTATTGATGCGCCGCCTGGTCCATGTCGAAATGGCTGAATGGAGAGGACGATGAACGGAGTCCGGACACGGCTCGTCGAGCTCGGTATCGAGCTGCCCGTACTGATGCCACCGTTGGCGTCCTACGTGCCTGCGATTCGTACCGCGAACCTGGTGTACACCGCGGGGCAGGTCCACTTCGTCGACGGCAAGCTCCTGCAGACCGGCAAGGTCGGTGCGGAAGTCACTGCTGCCGAGGCTGTGAGCACGCGCGCTCCGCGGTCGGGGTGGCGGAACCGCCGCTGAACGCATCGGTCGATCTCCCACCCGTGCACCGTCTTTGACAAGTGGTTGCTGATTCCCGTCCTTGACCGCGACGACCGCGTGGTTGATTTGATCCGTACCTACTTCTAGATCGGCATGCCGGAGCCGTTCGGCAGCAGGATCTGTTCGCGGCCACGCTTGGCGGTACCCGTCTCGACGTCGAAGAGATGGGTCCGGTCCGGATTCAGCCCAACGGCGATTCGCGATCCGGCGCCGAAGTCGGCGTCGGCAGGCGCCTGAAGGATCAGCCGCGCGGGTTCACCGTCAGCCGCCAGGTCGACCAGGGCGTGCACCAGGACATGGCTGCCGAGCCGCTCGCAGAAGTCGACGCGGGCCGCCAGCACCCCCAGTTCCGAATCCGGGCGCAGCTGAAGGTGTTCGGGGCGTGCCCCGACGGTGACCGCGCCGTCGGCTGCCGCAACCTCCATCACGCGCACCTCGCCGATGTGCAGCACCCCGCCGCGGACGAGACCGGGCACCAAGTTCATCGGCGGGCTGCCCATGAACGCGGCAACGAACGTGTTGGCCGGCCGGCTGTAGATATCGTCGGGCGTACCGATCTGTTGCACTTCGCCATTGGCCATCACGCACAGTCGATCGCCGAGGGTCATCGCCTCTACCTGATCGTGGGTGACGTACAGCGAGGTCACCGGCAACTCGCGATGTAGCCGCTTGAGATCGCCGCGAACCTGGGTACGCAGCTTCGCATCTAGATTGGACAGCGGCTCGTCCAGCAGAAAGGCCCGCGGCCGCCGCACCAGGGCGCGCCCCATCGCGACGCGCTGCCGCTGCCCGCCGGAGAGTTGACCCGGTTTGCGGTCCAGCAGTGCGTCGATCTCGAGCAGACGTGCGGTATCCCGAACCCGCTGGTCGATCTCCCGGCGCGGTGTCTTGCGTTGGCGCAGCCCGTACGCCAGGTTCTGGTAGACGCTCATGTGCGGGTAGAGCGCATAGTTCTGGAACACCATCGCGATGTCTCGTTGTCCCGGGCCGAGGTGGTTTACCGGGGCGCCGTCGATCTTGATCTCCCCGGAGGTCGGCGTGTCCAGGCCCGCGAGCAGCCGCAGTGCGGTGCTCTTGCCGCACCCGGACGGGCCGACCAGCACCAGGAACTCACCATCGCGCACCGTGAGATCGAGATTCCGTAGTGCGGTCAGCTCGCGGGTGTAACGACGAGTGACGTCGCAGAACTCTACTTGCGCCAACGCATGTCCTTTCCTGGGAGGAGCGGTGGGTCAGCCCTTGAGGCCGGTGCTGGCGACGGACTGAACGAAGTACTTTTGTGCGACGAGGAACACCACCAGCATCGGTACCAGGCTCATCACGTTGGCCGCCATCAACAGCGGCCATTGAGTGTTGTGCGCGCCTTGAAAGTAGCTGAGCCCCAAGGGAATCGTCATCTGATCGGTCGACGTCACCACGATCAGAGGCCACATGAAGTCGTTCCACGACGTCAGGACCGTCAGAGCCGCCAACGTCGACATCGCCGGCAGCGACAGGGGCAGCACGATCTTGAAGAGCACGCCCAGCCGCGACGTGCCATCCACTCGTGCAGCTTCTTCGAGTTCGACGGGGATCGTCTGAAAGAACTGCCGAAGAAAGAAGATACCGAATGCGGTCGCGAGGTTTGGCAGCATCAACGCTCCGATGTGATCGATGCCCAGCGCGTCCCATACGTTGTCCCCGAACCACTTTACGATGAGAAAGACCGGGATCATGGTGACCTGGAATGGCACCATGAGGGTCGCCATCAACGTCAGGAACAGAGCCCCGCGACCGAGGAACTGCACGCGGGCGAATGCGTAGCCCGCGAGGCTGCAGACGACCAGGTTGCTCACCAGCACGACCAGGGTGACGATCAAGCTATTGAGAAGGAAGTGTCCGAACGGTGCGGCCGCCCACGCGTCGGCGTAGTTCTGAAACCTGGGGTGCTCGGGCACCAGTACCGGTGGGAAGTGGGTCGCTTCCGCGTGCGTCTGCAGCGAGGTGAGCAGCATCCACACCAAGGGCGCGATCAGCACGAATGTCAGGGGAATCAGGACGAGATGCCAAAGACTGAAGGGAAGGCGCCGAGCGCGTGATGCTGCCGGAAGATCGTCCACGGCATCGTCGAGCACCGTATCGGCCGTGATTTCCGTTGTGTGACTCATGCGTTGTGCACGTACTTCCGGGTTATGCGGAACTGCAGTGCGGTGATGATCACGACGACCACGAACAGCGCGTAGGCCATGGCGGCGGCATAGCCGGCATTGAACTGCACGAAGGCCTGATCCCAGAGGTAGTAGACGATCACGCTGGTGGCGCGCAGCGGCCCGCCTCGAGTCGTGAGATACACCTCGTCGAAGAGCTGCAACGCGTTGATCGACAGCCACACGAGCAGAAACAGATTCGCCGGTCCGAGCAGCGGGACCGTAATCGTCCGGAAACGGGTCAGGCGGCTCGCGCCGTCGACTGCGGCGGCTTCGTGCAGTTCCACTGGCACCGCTTGCAACGCAGCGAGATAGATGATCACCGCGAAGCCGGTCCACCCCCAGATCGTCATCGCGACAATCACATACAGCGCTTGCGAGGGAGAGGAGAGGAACGGCTGGGACTCAATGCCGACGGTGTTGAGCGCGGCGTTCACCAAACCGTAGTTCTGGTCGGTCAGCCACATGAAGATGATGCCTTGGGAGATCGTCGACACGGCCATCGTGAGGTAGGCCGCGCTCCGATAGACAGAGATGAACCGTAGTGAGCGGTTCATCGCGACGGCGACGAGCAAGCCCACCAGCATCGTGCCGGGCACGAAAAGCGCGGTGTACACCAAGGTGTGCTTGATCGCCTCGACGAAGAGCGGGTCAGTGGCGAGCTTGCGGTAATTCTCGAAGCCGACCCACGGAGCATCGGCCGTCAGCAGATCGGACTTCTGGAAGGACAGCGTCAGCGACATCAGAACGGGCAGTCCACCGAAGATGAGGATCAGCAACGCGCCAGGGCCGACAAGCGCCCAGCCGGTCAGGCCATCGGACCAACGCTGAAACAACGACGGCCGTGGCGTACCGGTCGATGCCAGTGATTCCGTTGGCATGCCTCTACTTTCCCGCCAGTGCTGCGTCGGCGGCTTGGGCGGCGGTGTTCAACGCATCGGCCGGCTGCGCCGTGCCGAGCAACACGGAGACAATGGCCTGCCCTAGGGCCTGAGATATCGTCGGATACTGCGGGACAGTCGGTCTGGCCTTCTTCACGTTGGACAGGTTCTCGATGAACGTTTCCGTGCCGGGCACCTTCTGGGTGAGCTCGGCGACCAAGGCGGGGTCCTGGCCCACCGATGTGCGGGTGGGCAGCTCGCCGGTTGCCGCCGAAGTGGACTGGATCTGCGGCGCAGCGGTGATCCATTTGACGAAATCCAGTGCGGCCTTTTGCCGTTCGCCCCCGTTGTTGAAGATGACCCAGTTGTCGGGCCCGGAGATGGTCTGGTGGCCTTCGTCGGACCCGGGGTAGGCGGGAAGCACCTGCACGCCGTACTCGATATCGGTGAACGACGGCAGGTCCCACGGCCCGGTCACCAGCATTCCGATCTTGCCGCTGTTCATCAGGTTCACGCCGTTGGCGTTGGTGGCATCCACGTAGATCGACTTATCGGTGACGGCCATCTGCTGCAGTGTTGTCAGGGCCCTGACGCCAGCGGCGGAATTGAACACGGCGCGCTGGTTGTCGGGGCTCAAGATGTCGCCGCCGGCCCCCCACAGCATCGGCAGGTAGTGCCACACCGTGTCTTCGGAGCCGTCGCCGGAAATGAGCGTGCCGTACTGCCCTTTGGAGTTGGTCAGCTTCGCCGCCGCGGTGCGGAAGTCATTCCATGTCCAGTCCTTCGTGGGTGGTGCGATGCCCGCCTCGGCGAACAGTGACTTGTTGTAGACGACCGCGAGGTTGTCGACCAGCGCAGGCACGCCGACGACCTTGTCGCCGACGGTGGCCGCGGCACGCTCGGCCGGATAGAAGTCGTCCCAGTTCCAGCCGGGCTGCGACACGTACCCAGATAGGTCTGTGACCGTGGGTATCTCGGCGATGTTGGGCGCCCACGAGCCGTACATGTAGGCGATGTCGGGCGGGCTGCCACCGCGCACTGCGGTCAGCACCTTCTGCAGCACCAGGTCGTTGCTGGTCATGAGCTGGGTTACCCGGACATCGGGATGATCCTTGTTGTACCTGTCGATCAGCGCCGCAAAGTTCGTTGCGGAGGCGTCGGTGAAGCCATTCCACACGGCGATCTCGGTTGGGCCACTTGCGTTGCCTGCCTTGCCTCCGCAACTGGCGAGGAGAAGCGCGGCGACGGCCGCGAGTGCGATGACGAGACGTGAGCGAATCACCTGTAAGACTCCCTTGCGCCCTGAGCGGGCATCTCGTAGGCTGTCATCATTCCATTTAATGGAATGATGATTCAATCAGTGGAACTGTGGGTTAGGTTACACGATGGACGGCGTGCCCGGAAGCCTTAGTGGCCCGCTTTCTGGGCCCCTTCCTCGATTGAGGAACACTCCAGTGAAAGCAGCAGGGAGACAATGACAATCGATCCGAATCACAAAGGGCGAGTAGTGCTCGTAACCGGTGCTGCGCGCGGTATCGGCCGTGGATTGGCCGAACGATTCAGCCAAGAGGGGGCTCGCATAGCAGTTGCGGACATCGATTCGTCGGCAGCCGAGGAGGTGGCGGCGGACCTGTCGGCGGTCTGTGAAACGGCCGCATTCCACCTCGATGTCAGCGATGAGACGAGTGTGCAGGCCGTCATCGCCGGGCTCCTCGAGCGCTGGGATCGGTTGGACGTCCTCTGCGCGAACGCCGGCATCTTTCCGTCAGCGCCGCTTGAAGATGTCACCGTTGCTGACTGGGACCGTGTTCTCAGCGTGAACCTGACCGGCTTGTACCTCTGCATCAAACACGCGGTGGCCCCCATGCGACGGCAGCAGTCAGGACGCATCGTGGTCACGTCGTCCATCACTGGACCCGTCACTGGGGTAATGGGTTTGACGCACTACGGAGCGTCAAAGGCCGGTCAACTCGGCCTCATCCGGTCAGCTGCCCTAGAGGTCGCGGGAGATGGCATCACCATCAACGCGGTGCTGCCCGGCAACGTCCGGACACCAGGCTGGGGAACGCAAACCGACGAATACATCGATGCGGCCGAGCGCTCGGTCCCGGTGGGGCGTCTTGCCGAACCCGCGGACATCGCCCACGCGGCATACTTCTTCGCCGACCAACGCTCGGACTACATCACCGGCCAGACCCTCATCGTGGACGGGGGACAAACGCTCCCAGAGGTCCCGCTGCAAACCTCCTCTGGGGCTGCAGTGTTCGGCGGCGAGACGCGGCGATAGTTGACAACCGATCAGCGAAGCGCTCGACCCGCAAGGCATCCTGAATCCCGGCGTCATTCTGTGACGTGAAGCCGCGGATGGACGCTGTCCTAACGCTTCCGTACGCGTTTGGGGCAAGATCCTTGCGGGGCGTCGTCGACCGCTCCGTGGCGCCCTGTGCGAATCGAGGAGCTGACCGTGCACCCGACACCCAAGACTGCTGAGCCACACGCCCCAGCAGGCGCGGCAGGCCCGATCCGACTCGCCGTCGTCGTCGCTGCGCTCGGCGTCGTGTTCGGCGACATCGGAACCAGCCCGATCTACACGATCCAAACGGTGTTCAACCCTGCCGACCCGCACCCCGTGCCGATCAGCACCGACAACGTCTATGGCGTGGTGTCGACGATCTTCTGGTCGGTGATGATCATCGTCACCCTGACCTACATCACCCTGGTGATGCGCGCCGACAACGACGGCGAGGGCGGCATCATGGCGCTCATCACGATGCTGCGCCGGTGGAGCGTGGCGGACGGGCGTCGTCGTACCGCGTCGACGCTGGCCGCGCTCGGGCTGTTTGGTGCCGCATTGTTCTTCGGCGACAGCATGATCACCCCCGCGATCTCGGTGCTGTCCGCGGTCGAGGGCCTCAAAGTCGTCGAGCCGGACCTGGAGCAGTGGATCGTGCCGATCACCGCGGTCATCATCGTGGTGCTCTTCGCGGTGCAGCGCCACGGAACTGCCATCGTGGGGCGCTTCTTCGGACCGGTGATGATCCTCTGGTTCGCCGCCATCGGCGCCTGTGGCGTCATGGGCATCGTCGGTCATCCGCAGATCCTCAAGGCGCTCTCGCCGCTGTACGCGTTCGACTTCATGACCGAGCACTTCCACATCGCCTTCTTCGCACTGGCGGCGATCGTGCTTTCGGTCACCGGCGCTGAGGCGCTGTACGCCGACATGGGCCACTTCAGCCGGAAACCCATCGTCCTTGGCTGGCTCTTCCTCGTCCTTCCCGCATGCGTTCTGAGTTACTTCGGCCAGGGAGCACTGATCCTCGGCGACGAGAGCAAGGTGAGCGCGCCGTTCTTCCTGCTCACCCCGGAGTGGGCGCGATTGCCAATGGTGCTGCTCGCGACCGCAGCCACGGTGATCGCCTCGCAGGCCGTGATCACCGGGGCCTACTCGGTGGCGTCACAGGCCGCTCAACTCGGCTACCTGCCGAGACTGCACGTCGTGCACACGTCGGCGTCGGCGTACGGCCAGGTCTACGTGCCGTCCATCAACGGCATTCTGATGGTCGG
>Ga0137412_10001105_pt1 | contig 20396 bp, 23 predicted proteins | sample CZODoug2_1_16fun_FD_122160 | JGI IMG/M metagenome (GOLD analysis project Ga0137412, IMG submission 122160) | Vadose zone soil fungal communities from Angelo Coast Range Reserve, California, USA - CZODoug2_1_16fungal (Hybrid Assembly) | ecosystem: Environmental > Terrestrial > Soil > Vadose zone...
CGGCTCCGGGGTCGCGACGCTGGGGCTGCCGTCCTCGCCGGGAGTCACTGGTGCGACCGCCGCCGACACGATTGTGTTGCCCTACAACGACGTTGACGCCGTAGAGCGGACGTTCGATCAGTTCGGCGATGAGATCGCAGCGGTGATCACCGAGGCCAGCCCCGGCAACATGGGCGTCGTCCCGCCCGCGCCCGGCTACAACGCCGCGCTGCGCACGATCACCGCCAACCATGGCGCGCTGTTGATCGTCGACGAGGTGATGACCGGGTTCCGGGTCAGCCGAAGCGGTTGGTACGGAATCGATCCGGTCGACGCCGACCTGTTCACCTTCGGCAAGGTGATGAGCGGCGGGCTGCCCGCCGCGGCGTTCGGTGGGCGCGCCGAGGTGATGCAACGGCTCGCGCCGCTGGGCCCGGTGTATCAGGCCGGCACGCTGTCCGGTAACCCGGTCGCGGTCGCCGCCGGGCTGGCCACGCTGCGGGCCGCAGACAGCGCGGTGTATGCCGCGCTCGATGCCAATGCCGACCGACTGGCCGGCCTGCTGTCCCTGGCCCTGACCGAAGCGGGTGTGCCACATCAGATCCCGCGGGCCGGCAACATGCTCAGCGTGTTCTTCGGCGACGCGCCGGTCACCGACTTCGCATCGGCTCGCGCCAGCGAGACGTGGCGCTTCGCACCGTTCTTCCACGCGCTGCTGGACGGCGGCGTCTATCCGCCCTGCAGCGCCTTCGAAGCGTGGTTCGTCTCGGCGGCGCTCGATGACGCCGCGTTCGCCCGGATCGCCGACGCTTTGCCGCTGGCGGCCCATAAGGCCGCGACTGCAGCCAAGGAGAGCAAGCCCTGATGGCCGAACAGACCCGCGTCCACCTGATCCGCCACGGCGAGGTGTACAACCCCGACGGCGTGCTCTACGGACGACTGCCCGGATTCCGGTTGTCCGACAAAGGAGTTCGGCAGGCCCAAGCGGCCGCTGACGCGCTGGCCGACCGCGACATCGTCGCCGTCATCGCCTCGCCGCTGCAGCGCGCGCAGGAGACCGCGGCACCGATCGCCGCCCGCCACAACCTGGTGGTCGACACCGATCCCGACTTGATCGAGTCGGCGAACTTCTTCGAGGGCAAGCGGGTAGGTCCGGGTGACGGCGCCTGGCGGGATCCGCGCTTCTGGTGGCAGCTGCGCAACCCGTTCACCCCGTCGTGGGGTGAGCCGTACAAGCAGATCGCGGCCCGCATGACGACCGCGATAGACAAGGCTCGCGCCCGGGCCGCCGGCCACGAAGCCGTGTGCGTCAGCCATCAGCTCCCGGTGTGGACGGGCCGGTTGTCGCTGACCGGCAAGCGGCTCTGGCACGACCCGCGCCGCCGGGACTGCGCGGTCGGTTCGGTGACGTCGCTGGTGTACGACGGCGACCGGCTGATCGACGTGCTGTACAGCGAGCCGGCACTCAGTTGACCAGGTGGCGGCTGGCGTTCGTCGCCGTAGCGGTAGCGGGCCTGCTGGTCGGCTGCTCGCATGGTGACGACGCGGTCGCGCAAGGCGGCACCTTCGAATTCGTCTCTCCCGGAGGCAAAACCGACATCTTCTACGACCCGCCCGGCCACCGCGGCCGACCGGGACCGGTGTCCGGTCCGGAGTTGATGGACCCGGCCCGCACGGTGTCGGTCGACGATTTCGCCGGCAAGGTTGTCGTCATCAACGTCTGGGGTCAGTGGTGCGGACCGTGCCGGGCCGAGGCTTCCGCACTGCAGCAGGTGTACGACGTCACCCGCTCCAGCGGGGTGGCGCTGTTGGGTATCGACGTACGCGACAACAACCGTCAGGCGGCCCAGGACTTCGTCAAAGACCGCAAGGTGACGTTCCCGTCGATCTACGACCCGGCGATGCGGACCATGATCGCGTTCGGTGGCAAGTACCCCACATCGGTGATTCCGTCCACGCTGGTGCTCGACCGCAGCCACCGGGTGGCCGCGGTGTTCCTGCGCGAGCTGCTCGCCGAGGACCTCCAGCCGGTGGTGCAGCGGATCGCCGCAGAACCGGGGCCGCAATGAGTTTCACCGAAACCGCCGCCGCCGGACCGCTGCTACTCGCGCTGGCGGTGTCCGTGCTGGCCGGGTTGGTGTCGTTCGCATCGCCGTGCGTGGTGCCGCTGGTGCCCGGCTACTTGTCGTATCTGGCCGCCGTCGTCGGCGTCGACGAATCGGACAACGGTCCGCCGAATGCGCGGTGGCGGGTCACCGGGTCGGCGGCGCTGTTCGTCGCCGGGTTCACCGTGGTCTTCCTGCTAGGCACGGTCGCCGTGCTGGGCATGACGACCACGCTGATCACCAATCAGCTTGTGCTGCAACGGGTCGGCGGTGTGCTGACCATCCTGATGGGCCTGGTGTTCGTGGGATATGTCCCCGCGCTGCAACGCCAGCTTCGGTTCGCGCCGCGGCAGTTGTCGACGCTGGCCGGGGCGCCGCTGCTTGGCGGGGTGTTCGCATTGGGTTGGACGCCGTGTCTGGGCCCGACGCTGGCCGGGGTCATCACGGTCGCATCCGCGACCGACGGCGCCAGTGTGGCCCGCGGCATCGTGCTGGTGATCGCGTACTGCCTCGGGCTGGGAATCCCGTTCGTGCTGTTGGCTTTTGGGTCGGCGTCGGCCGTCGCCGGCCTCGACTGGCTGCGACGCCACACCAGGGCGCTGCAGATCTTCGGCGGTGTGCTGCTGATCGCGGTAGGCGTCGCGATGGTCAGCGGCGGGTGGAACGACTTCGTGTCCTGGGTGCGCGACGCGTTCGTCTCGGATGTGAGGTTGCCGATTTGAGCCGGCTATTCGCGTGGGCCCGCAACACCTGGCGCGCGCTGACCTCGATGGGCACCGCGCTGGTCCTGCTGTTCCTGCTGGCGCTGGGCGCTATGCCCGGCGCACTGCTGCCGCAGCGCAGCCTCAACGCCGGCAAGGTCGACGACTACCTGGCCGCCCACCCGAAGCTCGGGCCGTGGCTGGATAAGCTGCAGGCGTTCAACGTGTTTGGCAGCTTCTGGTTCACCGCGATCTACACGCTACTGTTCGTGTCGCTGCTGGGCTGCCTGACGCCGCGGATGATCGAGCACGCCCGCAGCATGCGGGCAACGCCGGTCCCGGCGCCGCGCAACCTGACCCGACTGCCCAAGCACGCCGCGGCCACCGTCGCCGCTGAACCCGACGATGTGGCGACGACGATGACGGGGCACCTGCGTGGCTGGCGCACCGTCGTCCGCCGCGACGAGGGCATCGAAATCTCGGCGGAGAAAGGCTATCTGCGCGAATTCGGCAACCTGATCTTCCATTTCTCGCTGCTGGGTCTGCTGGTCGCGGTGGCCGCCGGCAAGCTGTTCGGCTACGAGGGCAACGTCGTCGTCATCGCCGACGGCGGTCCCGGGTTCTGCTCGGCATCACCTGCGGCGTTCGACTCGTTCCGGGCCGGCAACACCGTCGACGGCACGTCGCTGCATCCAATCTGCTTGCGTGTCAACGACTTCAAGGCAAAGTATCTGCCGTCCGGGCAGGCGACGTCGTTCGCCGCGGACATCGACTACCAGTCCGGCCGCGATCTCACCGGCGGCAGTTGGCGGCCTTACCGGCTGGAGGTCAACCACCCGCTGCGAGTCAGCGGCGACCGGGTCTACCTGCAGGGCCACGGCTACGCGCCGACGTTCACCGTGGTCTTCCCGGACGGGCAGACCCGCAGCTCGACGGTCCAGTGGCGGCCCGACAATGCGCGGACGCTGCTGTCGTCGGGAGTGGCCCGCATCGACCCGCCGGCCGGGACGTACCCGGACGCCGTCGAACGTCGCAAACACCAGATCGCCATCCAGGGTCTGCTCGCACCGACCGAACAACTCGAGGGCACTCTGCTGTCGTCGAGCTTTCCCGCGCTGAATGCCCCGGCGGTCGCCGTCGACATCTATTCCGGTGACACCGGACTGGACAGCGGCCGGCCGCAGTCGCTGTACTCCCTGGATCCGCGCCTGATCGATCAGCACCGGCTCAACAGGGTCAAGCGGGTCAACCTGCGCGTCGGCGACCAGGTGCGGATCGACCAGGGCCCCGCGGCGGGCACCGTCGTGCGTTTCGACGGCGCCGTTCCGTTCGTCAACCTGCAGGTCTCGCACGACCCGGGCCAGATCTGGGTGCTGGTGTCCGCGATCGCGATGATGGCCGGGCTGGTGGTGTCATTGCTGGTGCGCCGACGGCGGATCTGGGTTCGACTGCTGCCAGGAACGCCCGGTACGGTGAATGTCCAGGTAGGCGGTTTGGCACGCACCGACAACGCCGGCTGGGGCGACGAATTCGAGCAAATCGTCGAGCGCCTTCAGCAGGGATTGACGACGACCGCTGCCGAGCCGGTCGGTACCGGGAGGAGCCTGGAATGAACACAGCGCACATCCACCTCGGTCTGGCGCGCAACTCCGATTGGGCATTCACGTCCGCGGTGGTGATCATGGTGGTCGCCTTGCTGCTGCTGGCCGTCGAGCTCGCCTACGCGCGCAGCCGCACAGCCGACCGCGAGCTGGTGAGCGCTGGGTCGGTGACTGGCTCGAATGCCCAACTCCTCAACGGGGCTGGCGGCCCGCATCGTCGTCAGACGGAAGACAGCGTGACCCCCGGCGTCGTGACCGACGCCCCGCACCGGCCGTTCGATGAGCGGGCCGGGCGGGCCGGGCTGATCCTGGTCTACGCCGGAATCGCGTTGTTGTTCACTTGCATCGTGCTGCGCGGTCTGGCCACCCAGCGGGTGCCGTGGGGCAACATGTACGAGTTCATCAACCTGACCTGCTTCTGCGGGCTGGTCGCCGGCGCGATCGTGCTGCGCCGTCCGCAGTACCGTCCGCTGTGGGTCTTCCTGCTGCTGCCGGTGCTCATTTTGCTGACGGTGTCCGGGCGCTGGCTCTACACCTACGCCGCCCCGGTGATGCCCGCGCTGCAGTCGTACTGGCTGCCCATCCACGTGTCAGTGGTCAGCCTGGGTTCGGGAGTGTTCATGGTCGCCGGGGTGGCCAGCATCCTGTTCCTGCTGCGGACCTCCCGGCTGGGTGAGCCGGACACCCCGGGTGCGTTTGCTCAGCTGGTACAGCGGCTGCCCGACGCGCAGACGCTGGATCGGATCGCGTACCGGACCACGATCTTCGGGTTCCCGGTCTTCGGCTTCGGGGTGATCTTCGGCGCGATCTGGGCCGAGGAAGCCTGGGGCCGGTACTGGGGCTGGGACCCCAAGGAGACTGTGGCGTTCATCGCCTGGGTGGTCTACGCCGCTTACCTGCACGCCCGCTCGACCGCGGGCTGGCGGGACAGGAGAGCCGCCTGGATCAACGTGGTCGGCTTTGTGGCCATGGTGTTCAACCTGTTCTTCGTCAACCTGGTGACCGTCGGCCTGCACTCCTACGCCGGAGTGGGATAAGCCCAGGTCAGAATGCCGCGGCCGGCGCTGCGATATGTTTGGTTAACAGCACTGTTCAACAACCAGCGACCGGAGTGTTGCAACGAGGGGATTTTCACGTGTCTGACCATCCGCCGAACGACGCGAACACCGGCGACCGCGGAGACCATCCGACGACCGAATTGCCGCCACACCAGCTGCCACCGCCGCCCGCCGAGGAACCGGAGACCCGGGCGTTCGCCGGGTTCCGCACCGAACGCCGGTTCAGCGACAACGCGACGCAGAACGCACCGCTGCCGCCGACGCGCGTTGAACCGCGGGCATGGGCAGAGACGCCTTACCAAGGACTTCCGCGGGTCGTCGAGTCCGCTGATGCGCCTCGGCGGGTCTACGGCAACTACGGGGGACCGCCTCCCTTGTCGGTGGACACCGGACATCCGCAACAGAACTTGCCGCCGTCGCGCTATCCGGAGCTGTCCACCAGCACCCTGCTACGCCAGGTCAAGCCGCCGCCCTCGGAAGGTTGGCGCCAGCTGCTGTATCGCTTGTCGGGACAGCTGATCAACGTCGGCGAGAGCCCGCGAGTGATTCGGTACAACGACCTGACCGTGGAGGTCAACAAACCACTGCGGGGTTGCTACCGCATCGCGATGCTGTCACTGAAGGGCGGTGTCGGCAAAACCACCATCACCGCCACACTGGGAGCGACCTTCGCGTCGATCCGCGGTGACCGGGTGGTTGCCGTGGATGCCAATCCCGATCGCGGCACGCTGAGTCAGAAGGTGCCGCTGGAGACGCCGGCCACCGTTCGGCACCTGCTGCGTGACGCCGAGGGCATCGACCGTTACAGCGACGTCCGCAGCTACACCTCGCAGGGACCCAGCCGACTGGAAGTGCTTGCGTCAGAAAGCGATCCGGCAATGTCGGAGGCCTTCAGCGCTGACGATTACGCGCAGACGCTGGAGATCCTCGAGCGGTTCTACGGTCTGGTGCTGACCGACTGTGGCACCGGGCTTTTACATTCCGCGATGACGTCGGTGCTGGACAAGGCCGACGCCCTTGTCGTGGTCAGCTCGGGTTCGATCGACGGCGCGCGCAGCGCCTCTGCCACGTTGGACTGGCTCGACGCGCACGGCCACGAGGATCTGGTCAGCAATTCGATCGCGGTGATCAACGCGGTGCGGCCGCGATCGGGCAAGGTCGACATGCAGAAAGTGGTCGATCACTTCTCGCGGCGTTGCCGCGCAGTGCGTTTGGTGCCGTTCGACCCACACCTCGAAGAGGGCGCCGAGATCGACCTGAACCGGCTGAAGCGGGAGACCCGGGAAGCGCTGATCGAGCTGGCGGCTGTTGTCGCCGACGGTTTTCCGAGCGATCAGCGCCGATCCAACGAGCACTTCATCTAGTCAACGCGGGTTGTTGTCACCATGGGTCAACCGCCACAGGAAGTCCGGATCGTCGTCGGGTCCGATGACGCGGCTCTTCGTGCGGTTGACCTGTGAACGGGCCGCGCGCCAGCCAACGTAGACCACCGTTCCGAGAATCAGGGCCAGGAGCAGGTACAGCACTCAACACCTCCTTGGTCTGAATAATACGCGGCGTCCTAGGCTCGCACTGTGTCAATCGGACAGAGCTCCGCCGGCCGCGCGGTCGTCAGCGTTTTGCTGTACGTCGTGGCCCGCCTGGTGTTGGTGATCGCACTCACCGCGGTGATCTATGGGACCGGCCGAGGCCTTGGCGTGCATGAGTTTCCGCTGATCGTCGCTCTGCTGTTCGCGCTCGTCATTGCGATGCCGCTGGGGATGTGGCTGTTCGCTCCCTTGCGGCGGCGGGCCACCGCGGGCATCGATGCCGCCACCGAACGCCGTCGCCACGACCGTGAGCAACTGCGGGCCCGACTGCGTGGTGAGACCCCGCCCGACGACTGACGTCGCTGAATACGCGCTTCTCGTCGAGTGTGCATCGACGGCGACGACACGCCGACGACTACCGCCCTGAGCGCACACTCGAAGTCCTCAACGCGGAGTCAATGCAGCGTCAACGCGGCTGCCACCGCGATCGACCAGACCAGCATCGTCAGGCCGGTATCTCGCAACACCGGGATTAGTTCGGGCCCGGTCCGTCCGGTGCGTACCGGAGCCGCGGCCCGCACAGCCAGCGGTGTGGCCACCAACCCCGCCGCACACCACGGCGTTGCGGCTGTCAGCGCCAGCGTGAGGACGGCGGCAACGGCCAGCAACGCTTGGTACAGAATGCGTGTCCTTTTGTCGCCCAGCCGTACCGCCAGCGTGATCTTGCCGGACTCCCCATCGGTCGGGATATCTCGTAAGTTGTTGGCTACCAACACCGCCGACGACAACGCACCCGTCGTCACCGCCAACGCCAGACCCACCCAGTCGACCCGCAGTGCCTGCGTGTACTGGGTGCCGAGCACCGCGACCAGACCGAAGAACAGGAACACTGCGACTTCGCCAAAGCCCGCGTAGCCGTACGGTTTCGAGCCGCCGGTGTACAGCCACGCCCCGGCGATGCACAACGCGCCGACCGCGATCAGCCACGGCGCACTGGTCAGCGCGAGCACCAGTCCGGCCACCGCGCCGACAGCCAGGCTGGTCAGCGCCACCGTCAGCACCGCCCGAGGCGTCGCCAGTCGCGAACCGACCAGCCGCAGCGGACCCGCCCGGTTGTCGTCGGTGCCGCGGATGCCGTCGGAGTAGTCGTTGGCAAAGTTCACCCCGACGATCAGCGCCAGTGCGACGGCCAGCGCGAGCAGCGCCTTCCACCAGACCGCGGCGTGCAGCCAGGCGGCGGCGCCGGTACCGGCGATCACCGGTGCGATGGCGTTGGGAAGTGTTCGCGGTCGCGCGCCGGCGATCCACTGCGCAAGACTGGCCACCCCCCAATCGTTCCATGCGCGTGCACAAGAATGATCATCGTGCCCGCCAACGACGATGCAGAGCGGAGCGATGAGGAGGAGTGGCGCAGATGCTTGGAGTGATTGGCGGCAGCGGTTTCTACACCTTCTTCGACTCTGCCGCGCGCAGCGTCAACCTGGACACGCCATACGGCGAACCCAGCGCCCCGGTCACGGTCGGCTCGATCGGGGAGCATGAGGTGGCATTCCTGCCCCGGCACGGCGCCGACCACGGGTTTCCGGCGCACAAGGTGCCCTACCGGGCCAACATGTGGGCGCTCCGCGCGTTGGGGGTCCGGCAGATCTTCGCCCCGTGCGCGGTCGGCAGCCTGACGACCGATCATGGCCCGGGCGCCATCGTGGTGCCCGATCAGCTGGTGGACCGGACTCGTCGTCGCGCCGACACCTACTTCGATTCCGGTGCGGCGCACGTGTCCTTCGCCGATCCGTACTGCCCGACGTTGCGCTCGGCGGTCACCGGACTGCCCGAAGTGGTCGACGGCGGCACCATGGTCGTCATCGAGGGGCCGCGGTTTTCCACCCGCGCGGAAAGTCAGTGGTTCGCCGCCGCGGGCTTCACGCTGATCAACATGACCGGTTATCCGGAGGCGGTGCTGGCCCGCGAGCTCGAAATCTGCTATGCGGCAATTGCTTTGGTGACCGATCTGGATGCCGGTATCGACGTTGGTGGCGGAGTGAAGGTTGACGACGTGATCAGCGAGTTCGCGAAGAACATCGAGCCGTTCAAAAATCTCGTGCGCGACGCGATCGGCCGGGTGGACGCCGAACACGCCTGTACCGAGTGCCTATCGCACACCGGGGTCCCGCTTCCGTTCGACGAGCCGTGACAGCTCAGCCGGTCTTCGCATCGCGTTTGCGCTCCTCGCCGGGGGCCGGGCGGGGCGGCCGGCCTTTGCGCAAGGTGTCGATCAGTTCGCGATACGGCCCGACCAGGTAGACGGTGTCGTCTGCGTGCAGTCGCGCGTCACGGCGGGGGTGCAGCTTGACCAGGCCGTTGGACGTCGTGATGGCGATGACGCGGGCTTGACTGGACATCTCGAACATGCGCAGCCCGTCGAGCTCGCTGCCGGCGGCCACCTGCATTCCGCCGACCACGAATGAGTTCTGGCCCACCGAGAACGTGCCCAGCACCTGCAGGCCGATCGCCGCGCCGATGAACCATGGTGCGGCCAGCTCGACGGTGGAGCGCACGTTCTCGAAGCCGAACCGTTGCGCCACCGCGAAGCCCAACGCGCGGTCGTAGACCCGCAGCACCAGCGGGATATGGGTCCAGTGCTCTCTGGTCGCTGTCTTCTTGCCGAGCATTTCGGCCAGCACGATGCCGGCCTCGATATTGATGATGTCGTCGCGGGTCAGCACCGCCACCGCCCGGGCGCGATCCACCCGCGCGGCCTGCAGAGTCTGGCGCAAGGTGGCATCGCCGAAGATGACTGGTACGTCGAGATCGCGCACCGCCGACAGGAAGCGATTGTCCTCATTGCGCTCGATCACCGCTACGTCGTGCCCCGCCGCGGTCAGGTCGCTGACCACCCGCATGCCGAGCCCACTGAGCCCGACGACCACGATGTGGTTGCGCAGATGCCCCACCCGGGGGCGTGCCGACGCGAAAACAAAACGGCGCGACAGCAATACGTCGGCGACGAACGAGACCAACAACGCGGTCGTGGTCACGCCACTGAACATCAGTAGCGTGGAGAACGTGCGCAGCCAGGTGGGCTGGTTGACGAAGCTGAAGTCGCCGTAGCCGGTCGTGGTCATCGTTTCGACGGTGAAGTAGAACGCGTCGACCCAGCCCATCTTGGGCGGGGGACGGTAGCCGAACCGCAAGGTAATCGTGGCGCCGATCAGCAGGACCAACGTCGCGGAGATGACCGGATAAAACGTCGGGTTGACGTCGTTGACCACGCCGCGGACAGCGTCGACCACACGCCGCAACAGCGGCCGCCGTGAGCGTGCCCGGCTCGAGCGGGGGACCCTGATGCCCTGGGCGGCGAGCTCGTCGGCGGTACCGATCATCATCGTCCAGTCACCGGCATGTACCCGCTGATCGCGACCGGGGCATATCTCCAGGTCACCACGGTTGGGTGAGTCTTTGCCGTGGATGATCGCCACGGGCGGCAGGTCGCCGTAGAGTTCACGCAGTGTCGCTTCGCGAGACGCTGTTTTGCCCGCGACGACAAAGTTCATTCCGGCGGCCTGGAATTCGTGGGTGGTCTGCGACAGGCAGGCTTCGACCACCGCCGGCGCGGCGAGATCGGCGACGTCGAGGATCGCCCCGGGGCCGTTGTCGTTGTTGACCGCTTCGCGCAGCACATCGTTGGCCACCCGCGACACCACGCGCAGATTCGGGTTGGCTTTCCTTGCCAGCAAAGCGATTTCGAGATTTACCGCGTCGTCGTCACCGGCGCAGACCACTGCAAGCGCATGCGAGACGTCGGCGAGGGTGAGCTCGCGGGCGACGCCCGCCTCGGAGGTCTCCCCGGCCGCCATCCGGACAACCGTCGCGCCCGCCCTTTTCAGCTCGTCGGCGAGTGTGGTGGCCAGCGCATCGTCACCGCTGACAATGATGTGCCGATGCATCTTCTCGTCCATTGCTCAAAAGCCCGATCGCCATCGAACACTCGATGACTTCGGGCCGGTTCACCAGGGCATTATGTCATCCGGTGTGAGCAGCCAGGCGCATAAGTGTCGCTAGGACAAGCCGTTTCCGGTTAAGCGGACTAGCGCCGACCGGTCTACCTTGCCGATGCCGCGCATCGGCAGCGCGTCGACGATGTGCATCTCGCGAGGCGCGGCGGTGTGGTCCAGGGTGCGCATCACATGGGCCCGCAGGGCGTCGAGGGAGGGTGCGGCGCAACCATCGGCCACCACGACGGCGGCGGCGACCCGCCGGCCGAGGCGCTCGTCGGCCAGCCCGAACACCGCGCACTCGGCCACCGCGGGATGGGTCCGCAACGCCGCCTCGACCGGTTGCGGCATCACCGTCAACCCGCCGGTGCTGATCGCGTCGTCGACTCGACCGAGCACGCTGAGCACACCCGAATCGTCAACGACGCCAATGTCGTCGGTACGGAACCAGCCCGGCTCGGCGAACGGGTCGGGGTCGGGTGCATTGCGATAGCCCGTGGCCAGCGTCGGGCCGCCGAGCATGATTCGGCCGTCGGCGTCCACTCGCACCTTGACACCGTTGAGCGGGACGCCGTCGTAGACGCAGCCACCGGCGGTCTCGCTCATGCCGTAGGTGCGGACCACGTTGACGCCGGCACTTGCCGCGGCGTCGAGCACCGGCCGCGGGGCCGGGCCACCGCCGATCAGGACGGCGTCGAGGCCGGCCAGCGCGGCCGCGGCGGTCGCGTCGTCCAGCGCCTTGGCCAGCTGGGTGGCAACCAGCGCGGTGTAGCGTCGCCCGGAGCCGAGTTCGTTGACGGCAGAAGGTAATTGGCTGATATCGAAACCGGTCGAGACGTCCAGCTCGACCGGGACGGTGCCGGCCAGCAGGCTGCGCACCAGCACCTGGATGCCGGCGATGTGATACGACGGCAACGCCAGCAGCCACCGCCCGGGCCCGCCCAGCCGGTCATGGGTGGCCTCGGCGCTGGCGGTCAGGGCGGCGGCGGTCAGCAGCGCGCCTTTCGGGGTACCCGTGGTGCCTGACGTCGTCACGACCAGGGCGACGTCGTCGTCGATATCCTCGCCCACCCGCAACGCCGCCAATGCCGTGCGATCGGCACCGACCGGCACCAGCGCGGATGTCCGGCCGTTCAGGACGTCGTCGAGCTCGGTCAGCAATGGGCTCGACGACGAGCCCGGCTCTACGCCGACTGCGCGCAGGACGGCTATCCGGCCGACTCCTCGCCGTCGCGGGCGTTGTCGAGCGGCCAGCCCTTGGCGGCCAGTCGCGCCCGGACCCGCTCGACGTCCGCCGGAGATGGCAGTTCGTCGGTGAGTCGCGTGATCAGCACGGCGATGTCGACGTCGTCGAAATCGGCACGCTGGATGAGTTCGCGGGCCACCAGCTTGACCTCGTCGCTGCTCAGCCGACGCGACAGCAGGGCGAGAACCGGGAAGTAATCAGTCGGCGGAATGCCTTCTGGATATCCCGCGCGCAGCCAGGCAACTACCGAAGTCAGGAATCGGTTCACGTGTGTCCACTTCCCCCACCGGGCCGTCCTTAAGCCTCTTTGCAGATTAATCCCTGACTTTACGCGGGCTTGGCTCCGAGAATGTAAAGACCGGTGTGCGCGCCAATGAACTCGCGCGCGATGTACAACACGCCGACCACGACCGCTGCCAGCGCCAATGCGTACAACGCGTAGCTGATCGCGGTGAGCGCCGGGTTCTTGTGGGCCACGGCCGCCGCGCCGTCGGAACCTTGGACACCGGCACCAGCGGAGCCCACCCGCACCGCGACCGCGAACAACGCGGGCAGCCCGCTACCGAGGAGCAGGCCGAAGATCAGGATCTTCAGCGAGGCCTGGTAGTTGAACCAGTGGGTCATGGCGTGCCTGCTTTCTTTACCTGAGCGTGGGGAGCAGCGGCGCTGGCCTCTCCGTTGCCGATGGGCGCGCCGGCGACGCCCAGCTTGCCGTCTTCGTCGAGCCCGGCGGTCAGGTCACCCTTCCACTCGGCGTTGACGTTGTTGTGGTCCACCTTGGTCTTACGCGACTTCAGGTAGATCACTGTGGCCGTGGCAACCAGTAGGCCGAAGCCGACGATCGAGCCGGCGAAGCCACCGATGCCGTGGGTCACCCAGTAAGTGACGGCCCCGACCAGGCCGGCCGCCGGCAGCGTGATCAGCCATGCGGTCGCCATCCGGCCGGCGACTCCCCAGCGAACCTCGGCGCCGGGTTTGCCGACGCCGCTACCGAGTACGGATCCGGTCACCACCTGGGTGGTGGACAGCGCGTACCCGAACTGAGCCGACAGCAGAATGATGACCGCCGAAGACGACTCGGCGGCCATGCCTTGCGGCGAATGGATCTCGACGAGTCCCTTGCCCATGGTGCGGATGATCCGCCAGCCGCCGGTGTAAGTGCCCAGTGCCATCGCGCACGCGCAGGCAAAGATCACCCAGAACGGCGGCAGGGCTTGGGTCCGGCTGACCGCGCCGTACGAGATCAGCGCCAGGAAGATCACGCCCATCGTCTTCTGCGCGTCGTTGGTGCCGTGTGCCAGCGAAACGAGGGAGGCCGAGAAGATCTGGCCGCGGCGGAACGCAGTTTCGCTGCGCTCTTCCGGGACACCGCGATTGATCCGGTAAACCAGCCAGGTGCCCACCGCTCCGACGACGCCGGCCAACACCACCGACACCAGGGCCGGAATCAGCACGCGGGACACCACGCCGGTCCAGATCACCCCGTGCGCGCCGGCCGCCGCGATCATGGCGCCGACGATGCCACCGACCAGGGCGTGCGACGAGCTCGACGGGATACCCAGCAGCCAGGTCAGCAGGTTCCAGACGATCCCACCGACCAGGCCGGCGAACACCAGCTGCAGCGTCACCAGGTGACCGTTCACCAGGTCCTTGGCGATTGTCCCGGCGACGGCAGTGGAAAGGAACGCTCCTCCGAGGTTCAGCACCGCCGACAGCGCCACCGCTTGCTTCGGCTTGAGTGCACCACTGGCGATGGACGTGGCCATCGCATTCCCAGTGTCGTGGAAGCCGTTAGTGAAATCGAATGCGAGGGCGGTGATCACGACGATGATCAACAGGAACAACTGAAGGTTCACGGGCCTAATTCTGGGGGTAGGGAGGTGCCGTTGTCGAAAGAACGGTGTGGCTAATCCAAGGTATATCGCTGCTGGTCGTCAGATGTTCGTCTGGGGTTAACCAATGCGCTCGGAACGGTAACCGCGGGTGTCGCGCCGCAGCGGGTGCTCCGGCGGAATCTGGACGAAGATCAGCAGAACGCCGTCCGGATCGACCACATGCATTTCGTGCAGCCCCCAGGGTTCCTGGCGGGCCTCGCGGGCGATCGTGACGCCTCTACTTTCCAGCTCGTTTGCGTCGTGGCCACGTCGCGCACCTGAAGCCACAGCGCGCCGGGGAAAGGTCCGGTCGAGTCTTCCGGTGCGCCGTGGTCGGCCAACTCGATCAGCGACTGGCCGGCGTAGAACACCGTGCCGGCGCCGTAGTCGCGGAAGATCGCCAAGCCGATCTGGTCGCGGTAGAAGCTCAGCGACCGCGGGTAATCGACCGGCCGAAATAGCATCCGGCTGGCGAGAATCTCCATGCCGTCGTGTCTATCACGCCGGCCTGTTCGGTTGGAGCCGCTGCCGCCTGATCATCGTGGTCGCCAGCCCCGGAACGACGGTGTCTATCGCCTGCGCGGCCAGCGCCATCCGCGGTGCGATCCGGACCGGGCGGGTGCGCGCCGCGGTGATCATCCAGCCCGCGGCCTCCTCGGAAGTCAGCGCCGGCAACCCCTGATACTCCTTGGTCGGCGCGATCATCGGGGTGGCCACCAGCGGGTAATACAGCGTGGTCGAGTGCACACCCTTTGTCGCCCACTCGGTTTCGATCACGCGGCTGACCGCCGACAGCGCGGCCTTCGATGCGTTGTAGATGGCGAACAGCGGCGACGGCTCGCTGAACACGCCCCAGGTCGCGACGTTGATGATGTGCCCGTCGCCGCGCTGCAGCATCGCGGGCGCGATGCCGCGGATCAGCCGCAGCGGGGAGTAGTAGTTGAGCACCATGGTCCGGTCGACGTCGTGCCAGCGCTCCAGCGACTCGGCCAGCGGCCGGCGGATGGACCGCCCGGCGTTGTTGATCAAGATGTCCACTCCGCCGAGACGCTGCTCGACGTCGGCGGCCAACGCGTCGACGGCGTCCAGATCGGACAGGTCGCAGGGGATCGCTGTCGCGTTGCCGCCGTTCTCGGTGATGCGGCCGACCAGCTCGTCCAGCAGATCCTGGCGGCGGGCCACCGCAACCACGGTGGCGCCGTGGCGGGCGAATTGTTCGGCGGCAGATTCGCCGATCCCGGACGAGGCCCCGGTGAGCAGGACGCGCTTGCCGGCGAGGTCAATCTTGGTGGCGCCCGGCCGGGGCAGTAGACGTGGCGTCAGCGGGGGGCGCATGGTGGCCAGCACCACCTGCTCGGACAATCGGCGCAGTGGATTCCTACTCACAGGTCAGGAGTCTAGGTGGCGCGGGATCTGCGTCAGCCGGTCACATCTGGCCGGACTTCCTCGGGCAGGGCGATATGCAATGTGCCCGCCTCCGAGCGACAACCGTTGAGTTGTCATGGGTCGGGCCGACGACTGCCTTCCCAGTTGTCGCTCGGAGGCGGGCACAACGAGCATCGGCTTCCCCAGTGGCTTGTGCGGCAGATGTGGCTTGAAGCATCCGTTGCTAGAAGTAGCGCGGGAACGCGCTCCAATCCGGCGGCCGCTTCTCCAGGAACGCGTCGCGGCCTTCCACGGCCTCGTCGGTCATGTACGCCAGCCGGGTGGCCTCCCCGGCGAACAGCTGTTGGCCCACCAGCCCGTCGTCGAGCATGTTGAACGCGTACTTCAGCATCCGTTGTGCCTGAGGCGATTTCGCGTTGATTTCGGCAGCCCACTGAATGGCCTCCGACTCCAGCTCGGCGTGGTCGACGACGGCGTTGACCGCGCCCATGTGGTGCATCTGCTCGGCGTTGTAGGGCCGGCCGAGGAAGAAGATCTCGCGGGCGAACTTCTGGCCGACCTGTCGAGCCAGGTACGCGCTGCCGTAGCCGCCGTCGAAACTGCCGACATCGGCGTCGGTCTGCTTGAACCGGGCGTGCTCGCGGCTGGCCAGGGTCAGGTCGCAGACCACATGCAGGCTGTGCCCACCGCCCGCTGCCCAGCCGTTGACCAGGCAGATCACCACCTTGGGCATGAAGCGGATCAGCCGCTGCACTTCGAGTATGTGCAGCCTTCCGGCCCTCGCGGCATCAACAGTGTCGCCGGTGTCTCCGCTTGCGTACTGGTAGCCGCTGCGGCCGCGGATGCGCTGATCGCCGCCGGAGCAGAACGCCCAGCCGCCGTCCTTCGGTGACGGCCCGTTTCCGGTCAGCAGCACCACCCCGACGTCGGGCGACATCCGGGCGTGGTCGAGCACGCGGTAGAGCTCGTCGACGGTGTGCGGGCGAAACGCGTTGCGCACCTCGGGCCGGTTGAACGCCACCCGCACGGTCGCGTCAGCGATGTGGCGGTGATAGGTGATATCGGTCAGGTCGCCGAATCCGTCGACCGGCTTCCATTCATCAGCGTGAAAGGGATTGTCGCTCAAGGTTATTGAATTCCGTCCAGTCGAAAGACCGCGCAGCGGCCGGCCAATGCTTCGAATTCTTCCGGTCGGCCGTCGGTCACCAGGCCGGCACGCTTCATGAAACCGACTCCGGTGGGCACCTCTTCGGGGAACACCCGCAGCAACGGGCGGGCATCGTCAGCGGACAGTTCGACCATACTGACCCGTCGGACGCTGCGGCCGCGAGCGACGGTTGCTTGGCCGGCGGCCCGGACGTTGGCCACCCAGTCGGCACCGGGGAATCCCGCGACGACGTACTCTCGGCCGGCGACGACCATCGGTGTGACGGGAGTCGAGCGCTCACGTCCTGATTTGCGTCCGGCCACCGTCAACACGACTGGGCTCTCGCCGCCGAAACTCAGGCCCAGCCGCGACATTCGGATGAATAGCTTGTTGGCCGGCTTGAGCCACCACGGCGGCCGAACCGATTTGCTGCTGCCCATACGGCGACGGTACTCGCTGACGTTGTCTAGTCTTTGGCGGTGTCCCATCCGCATGAGCCCCATCTGGGTTCGGTCTCGGCACGCCTGAATTGGCTTCGCGCGGGGGTTCTGGGCGCCAACGACGGGATTGTCTCGACGGCGGGCATCGTGGTCGGAGTCGCCGCGGCGACGGTGGCGCGCGGCCCGATCATGACCGCCGGAATCGCCGGGTTGGCCGCCGGCGCGGTGTCGATGGCACTCGGTGAATACGTGTCGGTCAGCGCGCAGCGCGACACCGAACAGGCTCTGCTGCAGCAGGAAAGCCGCGAGCTTCGGGCGGACCCCGGCGCTGAGCTGGATGAACTCGCGGCCTTGCTCGAGGGCAAGGGGTTGTCGGCGGCGACCGCACGTACTGCCGCTGAGGAACTCACCGACCACGATCCGATGATCGCGCACGCCGAGGTGGAGCTTGGCTTCGATCCCGCGGAGCTGACCAACCCGTGGCAGGCCGCGCTGTCGTCGGCCTTGTCGTTCAGCGTGGGTGCGTTGCTGCCACTGATGGCCATCCTGGTCGCACCGGTCGCACTGCGGATCCCGGTCACCGTCGCGGCGGTGCTGTTAGCTCTGGTGATCACCGGGACGGTCTCGGCCAGACTTGGTGGGGCGCCGAAACACCGTGCGGCACTGCGCAATTTTGTCGGCGGGGGGCTGGCTCTGGCGATCACCTACGTGATCGGCCATCTGGTCGGCGCGGCGATCGGCTGACCACTAGTCCTGTTCGAGGAACCCCTCGATGCCCTCCGGCATTGCGCTGGATCCCGGCGCGGTGACGGCGTCCAGCCGGGCGATCGCCTCGGCGTCCAGAGTCACGTCGCCCGCGCCGAGGTTCTCCTCGAGGTGTGCGATCGACCGCGTTCCCGGAATCAGCAACGTCGTCGGCGTGTGTGCCAGCAGCCAGGCCAAACCGACTTGGGCCGGCGTGGCGCCGACGTCGCCGGCGATGTCGATCACCACGGCATTGTCGGACGCCTTGGGAAAACCGGGAAATGCTGACCCGAGCGGAAAATACGGCACCCAGGCTATCGATTCCCCGTCCTGAGCCTTACAGACGTCGAGCATCTCCTCCTGCGAGCGGTCCATCAGGCTGTAGGAGTTCTGCACGCACGCGATGCCGGCAGGCAGCGCGCGTTGCAGGATCGCGAGCGGCACACTGCTGACGCCGATCCCGCCGATCTTGCCTTCGTCGCGCAGTGCGATCATCTCGGCCAGCTGGTCGTCGAGGTCGACGACCTGGTCACCTTCGGCCTGCACGCCCGGGCCCAGGTCCATGCGCCGCAGGTTCACCACCGGTATCCGGTCGAGGCCCAGTTGGCTCAGGTCGTCTTCGACAGCGGCGCGCAACTCGGCGGGCCGTTGCGCCGCGGCCAGGGGGATCGGGTCGTCACCGGTGTAGCGCGCACCCACCTTGCTGACGATGACGAGGTCGTCGGGGAAGGGCGCCAGCGCTTTGCGGATTCGGCGGTTCACCTCGCCGGGACCGTAGAACGACGCGGTGTCGATGTGGTCGACGCCGAGTTCGACCGCGCGGCGCAGCACGGCGACCGCGCCGTCAAGCGAGGTCTCGAACAGTTGCATGGCGCCGTAGCCGACGCGGGCGACCGGGTAGGTGCCGATGCTGCCGGCTCCGCCGGGAGGTGGCTTGTCAGTCATGGTGCTCCTCTATTCGTGAGACACTGGTAGAAATGCGGAGGACCCTCCGTTTGTTCGACAGTAGCAGAAACGGAGGATCCTCCGCTTTGGTTGAGAGTGTTCGGTCCGACGCCCGCCGCAATCGGGAGAAGCTGCTCGAGGTGGCGACCTCGGCATTCGCCACCGCCGACGGGCGGCGGGTGACGCTGGAGGCAATCGCCCGCGACGCCGGCGTCGGCATCGGCACGCTGTATCGCCATTTCCCTAATCGGGAGGCGCTGGTCGAGGGGATTTACCGGACTGAGCTCGCCGAAGTGGCCAGTGCCGCCGAACGGCTGCTCAAGCGGCATCCGCCGAAGACTGCGCTGCGTCGGTGGATGGACCGCTATGCGAGCTTCGTCGCCGCCAAGCGCGGGATGGCCGAGTCGCTGCACGCGATGTTCGACTCCGGCGCGATGCAGCCCAGCCAGACCCGCGACAGCATCGCCGGCGCCGTCGACTTGCTGTTGCGGGCCGGCGCCGACGACGGCAGCCTGCGCTCGGACGTGCAAGCCGACGATGTGGTGTCCAGCCTGATCGGCATCTTCTTGGCCAGCGGTTCGCCCGAGCAGACCGGCCGGCTGCTCGACCTGTTGGTCGCCGGCGTCGCCGCGTCGGGAATCAATTGACCTGTTCGGTGGTAGTACACCGCATGAAACTCAATGACGCTGCGCGTGAACTGATCGGCAACGGCGCCGACGCCACCTTGGTCACTGTGAACCCCGACGGCAGCCCGCAGGTGAGCCTGGTCTGGGTGGCCCTGCGGTCCACGCCCGACGGCGACGAGTTGGTCACCGCACATCTCGCCGAGCACAAGAAGGTCCGCAACGTCCGCCGCGACCCTCGCGTCGCGGTGACGATCGCGTCTCCTGGGGACGTGGGTAAAAGCTTGCGGTCGTATCTCGCGATCGACGGGACCGCGCGGATCGAAGAGGGGGGCGCGCCGGAGCTGCTCGAAACTCTGTCGGAGGCACTGCTGGACCCCAGCGTGTTCCCGCCGAAGGATGCGCCGCCCGGATTCGTGACCCACATCCGCATCGACAAAGTCGGTGGGATCGGGTCCTGGTCGTCCTGACCCGATCGGGTCAGACAAGCCCCGGTACTGAAACGAAGCCAGCAGAACTTGGTTTTCGGGAACTTCGCCTCGAAAATCGCGTTTGCCGACGAGGAGATCGTTGAAGTGCCATTAGGTCTTACGACCTAATCCTGGGTTGTGGTTTTCGTTGTTCAAACGAGACCTCAGCTTTTCCGCAAAAATTCGGGTCGCCGATTTGAGTGTGGAATTGAAATCGGTGACAGAGCAGGCAACGGGAAGAATCCCGAGTTACATCGGAAGCGTGTAGTGTCTGTGTCGCTTTCCGCCATCGAGTTGCGAAAGCTGCGGACGATAGAGATGCCCCGCTCCGTTTTCCCGACACACTTGTAAGGTTCGATTTGTCAGATTGCTTCATCGCATGGCAGGCGCGCTGAGGAGGCCTCACACGGAAAGTTTACTTCAGGTTGTTTCGAAGGAGAGTTTAACATGTGGCTTACCAGAAAAAGTCCTTTAATCATTGCGCTTAGTTTGATTTTATTGACCGGCATCATACCCGTACCGGCAGCCTTTGCCGCAGCCAAGAAACGTCCCGCCG
>Ga0137412_10001106_pt1 | contig 20380 bp, 21 predicted proteins | sample CZODoug2_1_16fun_FD_122160 | JGI IMG/M metagenome (GOLD analysis project Ga0137412, IMG submission 122160) | Vadose zone soil fungal communities from Angelo Coast Range Reserve, California, USA - CZODoug2_1_16fungal (Hybrid Assembly) | ecosystem: Environmental > Terrestrial > Soil > Vadose zone...
TCGACAAATATCGTGTTGGGAGGCCCACATCCTGCCAAAATCTCAGCTTGAAGCAGAATATGGTCGAAAAATGAGAGTCATGGGAATGGAACTGCTGCAGCAGTCATTCCAATAGCGCCCTGCACGAAGCATCGATCGACCCTGACCGCCAGCTTTTAAAATGCTCGCAATATCGAAGACAAGACAATAATGCCACCAGCGTTCATCGCGTTTAACGATCAGTTCAAAGCTTGCCCTCCACCTGAGCTTCTCTGACTTGCTCAAAAACCTGGACAGCATTAGTAATCATTTTCCATATCAGATTTCTGGGAACAAACCTTAAGCATTTTATTTCGTGCACCAAGAGCGTTCACTCCACGAGCTTCAAGACCCTTATCATCGAGTTGGACTAACTCATCCCACTTCAAATCCTTTAGGTTGTCGGTATATTTATGCAATCTCAATGATCGCAGCCATTGAGGGATATCTTGAAGCAAGCTTGGATCGGTGGGGTCCTCGGGAGGTTTGGAACTCCCACGTCGCCCACGAGGAGATCGGCCACGAGCCGGCAGGACGGTGACATGTTTCGCGCCGCCAGTTGGACAAGCGTGACCTGCGTCGCCTCCAGCCGCTTGTCGCGCAATGGAACGGCTACCAGCAATCCGGCTTCCAGTGAGGGCATCGCCGTATCGCGCGGGAGAAAGGTGGCAAGGTCGGTGCGCGCGGCAAGTGTCTGCGCGAAGGCGAGTGAATTGGTTTCATTACAAACTTCAAGCCTTATCTTGGCCTGCGCGCAGGCGCGGTCGATCTCCTGGCGAATGCCAAAGGAGGGATCGGGCACCACGACACGCAGCCCCGCGAGATCCTTGACCGCGCAACTCTCCCGGTTCGCGAGAGGATGACGTGGTGAGACGATCAGGCACAGCGACTGCCGCATCCGCGCCAGTTCGATCAGGTCACGCCGTGGCGCACGGCCGAACACCAGGCCGAGATCGACATCGTGACGTCCGACCATCTCGGCGACGTCCCGCGAGCCCACCACGGTGATGGAAATCGAGATGCCCGGATAGTCGCCGGAGAGATCGACCACGAAATTCGACAGGAAACTCGCCAGCATGCCCTCGACGGTGGCGATCTTGACCTGGCCGCGGCGCAGCGTATCGAATTCCTGCACCTTGGCGCGGATGCCGTCGAGCTGGCTGCGGTTCTCGACCGCATAACGATAGAGCAGGTGGCCGGCGTCGGTCAGGACCATCCCGCGCGCGCCGCGCTCGAACAGCTTGACCGACAGCTCCTCCTCGATCGCCTGCACCTGCCGGCTGATGGCGCTGGGCGCGATCCGCAGCGATGCCGCCGCCTGCTTGATCGAGCCGCATTCGGTCACTTCCCGGAAATACCTGACCGCGGCGGATTCGATCATCGGCTGAAATCCTCATAACGGGCCTGCCCAAGAACGCGGCAAGCTCTGGCTAGCGTTCGAATTATTCGACCTGAAATCTCTAATTTCAATGCTTTTATTCGAATGCCGGATTTGCCATGATTTGGTCCGGCCTGACGCCCGCGAAGGAGAGTTTTGGATGATTCAGTCCCGGATCGCTTCCCGGATCACGTCTTGGGTCGCTCGCTCCGCCCGCCTGTTGCTGCCGATGTGGGTGGTGGTTGGATGCTGCGCACAGATGCCGGCAGCCGCGGCGGAAGACGTCATTCGGTTCGGTGCACCGCTGCCGATGACCGGGCCGCTGGCGCCGGAGGCGATCAAGCAGCAGCAGGGCTACGACCTCTGGGCCGAGCAGGCCAACAAGGCTGGCGGCATTTCCATCGGGAGCAAGAAGTACAAGGTCGAGATCGTCTACACGGACTATCAGTCCAACACGCCGCGCGCGGTGCAGGCGACCGAACAGATGATCACCCAGGACAACATCAACTTCATGTTTGGGCCATTCGGGTCCGGCGCGGCGAAGGCCGCCAGCACGGTGTCTGAGAAATACAAGGTGCCGACGCTGGCGGCCACAGCGTCGTCGGTACAGGTCTACGACCAGGGCTACAAATATCTGTTCGGCACTTTCACGCCGAACGACACGCTGACGACGCCGCTCACGCAGATCATCAAGGAGAAGGTGCCGAGCGTGAAGAAGGTTGCGATTCTGGCGCGCAACGATCTGTTTCCGCTCGCCATCGCGCAGGAGATGGAGAAGTCCGCGAAGGCTAACGGTATCGAGGTGGTCTATTTCGAGAAATACGCCATCGGGACGCTCGATCACTCGGCGGCGCTGTCGCAGATCAAGTCGCTGGCGCCGCAATGGATCTTCATCACTGGCTACATCAACGATCTCCTCTTGGTCCGCAAGCAGATGGTTGACCAGCAGATGAAGGAGGCGGTGATGACCATGATCGCCGGTCCCGCCTATCAGGACTTCATCGAATCCGCCGGCGAGAGCGCCGAGAAAATCACCAGCGCGTCCTGGTGGCATCCGGCCGAGCAGTATGAAGGCAAGGACATTTTCGGTTCGACCGCCAACTTCGTGAAGCTCTACAAGGCGAAATACAACAGCGAGCCGGACTACGGGCAGGCGTCGGCGGCGCTGTGTGGCGCGCTGTTCCAGATGGCGATCGAAAAGGCCGGCTCGCTCGATCGCGACAAGGTACGCGACGAACTCGCGAAGCTCGACGTCGTGACGTTCTTCGGGCCCGTGAAGTTCGGCGCCAACGGCCAGATCAATTCGCTGGATCCACCTGTGTTTCAGATCCAGGGCGCCAAGCCCGTCGTGCTGTTCCCGCAGGCGATCAAGCAGGGTGATTTGAAGATTGGCGTGGATTAAACGGCGTCCAATTTCGAAGGATCGTCATTGCGAGCGCAGCGAAGCAATCCAGGATAATCTGGATTGCTTCGTCGCTTCGCTCCTCGCAATGACGGAGAAATATTCGATACATCGTCTTTGAAACCAAAGAGCGGCATAAGTCACCCCACATGCACGCAGCCCAGATCCTGATCAACGCGCTGGTTCTCGGCTGCCTTTATGCGTGTATCGCGATCGGCTTTTCGCTGGTGTGGGGCGTGCTCAACGTCATCAACCTGATCCACGGCTCCTTCATCGTGCTCGGCGCCTATCTGGCGTTTGGCCTCTATTACTCGCTGCACCTCTCGCCCTGGTATGCCGTCGTCGTCGCTGCTCCGCTCTTCTTCGTTCTGGGTTATCTCCTGCAACGGCTGCTTCTCAATCGTGTTATCCACGCGCCGGTGCTGGTCACGCTGACGCTGACCTTCGGGCTCGACCTGATCCTGAACAACGCGATGATCTATTTCTTCAAGGCGGACTACCGCAAGCTGACCCTTGCGCCTCCCTTGGGATCGGTCTCGGTCCTCGACGTGGTCGTGCCGGTCGATCGCCTGATCGCCACGCTTGCGGCGCTGGCGCTGACGGGGCTGCTCTATCTGCTGCTGCGCCGCTCGCGCGTCGGCCGCGCCATCGTCGCGGTGCGGCTCGATCGTGACGCGGCGGTGCTGATGGGCGTCAATGTCGAGCAGATCTACGCCATTGCGTTCGGTATCGGCGCCGCATTGGCCGGTTGTGCCGGCGTGCTGATGGCGCTGATCTTCCCGATCTCGCCACTGACGTCATCAGGCTATCTCGGCAAGGCCTTCGTCGTCTGCGTGCTCGGAGGTCTCGGTAGCGTGTCGGGCGCGCTGGCCGGCGGGCTTTTGCTGGCGCTGGTGGAAGGAGTGGGATCGACCTTGTTCGGCCCGTCGCATGCGACGACGCTGTCCTTTGTGCTCCTGATCGTGTTCCTGATCCTGCGGCCGCAGGGCCTGCTCGGCCGGAAGGGTTTCGAATGACCCGGGCCAATATCGCTCTTCTGATCCTGATCGGCTGCGTGGCGGCGTTGCCCCTGTTCGGCGGCGCCTATGCGCTCAGACTCGGCACCATCGCCTGCATGTATGCAATCCTCGCGCTGTCGTGGAACGTGGTCGGCGGCTTCGCGGGTTACCCGTCGTTCGCAACCGCGGCCTTTTTCGGCTTCGGCGCCTACGCGACGGGCGTGCTGATGAACGACGGATTGTCGCTGTGGCTGTCGGTCGTGATGGCCGCGGTCGCCGCTTTGCTGCTCGCGGCCATGCTCGGCGCCGTCCTGCTGCGGCTGCGCGGCCACTACTTCGCGATCGCAAGCCTGTCGCTGGCGGAAGTGCTGCGCGAACTCGTCAACAATGCCACCGACCTCACCGGCGGCGGCATGGGGTTGAACATTCCGCTGGTGTCCGGCTCGAGCGTTCTCGGCGACGCCATGTTCTTCTTCTACGCGATGTTGGGGCTGTTGCTTGCGACCGCGTTGATGGCGATGGCGGTCGCCGGCTCGAAACTCGGCTTCGGGCTGGCCTGCATCCGCCAGAACGAGACCGCGTCCAGCATGGTCGGTCTGAACACGACGCTCTATAAGAGCGTGGCGTTCGGGCTATCAGCCTGCTTCGTTGCCGCGGCCGGCGGCATCTACGCCGCCTGGGTGCACTATATCGATCCCTCCGATGTCTTCGACATACTCTACTCGGTCAAGCCGATCGTGATGGCGCTGATGGGTGGCCTCGGCTCGCCACTCGGCGTCGCCTGCGGTGCGTTCCTCTATCTCGGGCTCGAAGAAGTGGTCTGGCGCAACTACATCCAGATCCATACCGGCGTGCTCGGCCTCCTGATCGTCATGCTGCTGCTGTTCCTTCCGCACGGCCTGGTGTCGCTGCGGGCGGGCATGTTTGGGCGGAAGACAAAACATGTCTGAGATCCTTCGCCTGCAAAACGTATCGCGCCATTTCAGCGGCCTGCAGGCGCTACGCGAAGTTACGCTCGCTGTCGCAAAGGGCGAGGTACTCGGCCTGATCGGGCCGAACGGCGCCGGCAAGACGACACTGGTCAACACCATCTGCGGCGTCACGCCGGCCAACTCCGGTACCATCACCTTCGATGGCGCGGACATCACGAAGATCAAGACCTACCAGGCTGCGCGGCGAGGCCTGTCGCGGACCTTCCAGATCGTGCAGCCGTTCGCCGAATTCACCGCGCTCGACAATGTCGCGGCGGCGGCGCTGTTCTCGCGGCCGGGCGAAAGCCTCAAATCCGCGCGCGAGGAGGCACGGGCCCATCTTGCTTTCGTCGGTCTGGATGCGCAGGCCGGTCGGTCGGCGGCGACCTTGACATTGGCGATGCGCAAGCGGCTCGAATTGGCCAAGGCGCTGGCGATGCGGCCGAAGCTGCTGTTTCTTGACGAGGTCAATGCCGGTCTCAACAGCGCCGAGGTCGAACGCGCGACCCGGCTCATTCACGAACTCGCGGGCCAGGGCATCACCATCGTGATGATCGAACATCTCATGAAGGTCGTGCTCAATGTCTGCACCCGGATCGCCGTGCTGCATAATGGCGCTTTGATCGCCGACGGCGCGCCGCGCGAGGTCATCAGCAATCCCGCTGTCGTCGAGGCCTATCTCGGTCAGCAATATGCGCACCGGCATGCCGGCCATGGTTGATCATTGATGGCTAGTTCGCTGATCCTCGAATTGAAAGGCCTGTGCGCCGGCTATGGCGAGATCCAGGTGCTGTGGGGCATCGATCTCGATGTCCGCCGCGGCGAGATCACGGCGCTGATCGGCTCCAACGGCGCCGGCAAGACCACCTTGATGCGGGCGCTGTCCGGCCTGATCCCGACCACGGCCGGGTATTACTTTTCGGAGGGCAGGGACCTCACCGGCGACGACGCTGCCGAAATCCTGGCCCGCGGCATCGTCCATGTCCCGGAGGGACGCCGATTGTTCGGCGCCATGAGTGTCGAGGAAAATCTGCTGATGGGGGCCTACGCCCGGCGCGCCAGCCGGGCCGACATCAAGCGCGACCTCGACCGGGTCTACGCGACGTTTCCGAAACTGCGCGAGCGCCGCGGGCAGGCGGCCGCGACCTTGTCGGGCGGCGAGCAGCAGATGTGCGCGATCGGACGCGGCCTGATGAGCGCGCCGCTGCTGCTGATGATCGACGAATTGTCGCTGGGCCTGTCGCCTCTGTTGGTGGAGCAACTGGTGGCTGCCCTCCGCGCCTTGAACGCGGAGGGGACGTCGATCCTACTGGTCGAGCAGGACGTCACCACCGCGCTCGATCTCTGCCACCGCGCGTTCGTGATGGACATGGGACGCATCGTTCGGGCCGGATCTGGCCCCGAATTGCTGGCCGATCCGATCGTGCGCGATGCCTATCTCGGGGTTCTGCAGGAATAGTTCTCATTCAACACATCTACGGCTCGTTCGATTCAGAGAGGCATTATGATCAAGACCGTTGAAGCCCCCGGTAGCGGCTATCGTTTCATGCCCGGCGTCAGCCAGTATTCGTGCGGCATCGCCGCGTTGAGCGGCTATACCATCGAGCGGGTGCGTTTCGCCGATCCCGTGCCGCTGAAGGCCGGCTTCGAGCGGATCGCGGACATCCTCAGGGAGGCGGGGCGGCCTCTCGCGGCCTTCGGCGCCTGCGAATTGCGCTCCCCCGCGCCGTTTTCGGAAGAAGGATTCAAGGCGTTCAACGAAATCTATATCAAGACGCTGATCGAATGGGGGGTCATGAAGGACGGCGTCAATCCGGTGGCGCGCAGCAATGTCTGTCCGAAGATTGATCCTCCCACGGAGCCCTGTTTCCAGGCGTTCTTCTACACGGTGCCGGCCGCACGGGCGCCGGCTTCGTTCGTCGTCGCCGGCAGCGGCGAGTCGGTCGAAGGCAAGGCGACTTACAGCGATCATATCGTCAGCCCCGGTGATACCAGCCCGGCCGGCATGCTGGCGAAGGCCAAGTGGGTGCTCGACGAAATGGAGCGGCGCATGAGCGCGTTTGGCGGCGATTGGAAGCAGACCACCGCCGTGCAACTCTACACCGTGCAGGATATCTTCCCGCTTCTCGAAGGCGAACTCGGTCGCCGGGGCGTGTTGCGCAATGGCCTGACCTGGCATTTCAACCGGCCGCCCGTGATTGGCCTCGAATATGAAATGGACTGCCGCTGCGTGCATACCGAGCGAGTCGTCTGAGGTCTGTTCTCGGACGAAATCTTCGGCGACGTCTTGTGCGCGGCAGGTGCGCGGTCGTCCTCAGTGATGATGGTGATGGTCGTGCTGTGACGACGCGGGCAGAGTGGGCACGTCGGCGTCGGCCAACCGGGCAGTTTCAGCAGCCAAATACGAGACGAGGTCGGCTGCGTCGTTCTGCGAAAGGCCCAGCGCAGGCATCCGCACGGCGGGGTATTCGGCGGCAAGCGCCAGCGCATCGGGATCCTGCCGCGCGCGAAGTTTCGCGGGACTCTGGATAAAGGACGAAAGCCATGTCTGGTCGCGCCGGTTCGTGATGCCGCGCAGGTCAGGACCGACACGATCCCCCACGCCGACCGTGTGGCATGGCGCGCAGAGCTTCTTGAACAGGACCTGGCCGGGCTGGCTGCTCATCGTGAGACCGGTATTGGTCGACGCGGTCTGCGTCGGCGGGCGGATCTGGTCCCGCCACTTCGGATAAATCTAAAGTTGTTAGTTATATCTAGAACTATTATAGATCGCGTTGGCCGAGGCCGCCGCTTGGCTTTAGGTCGATGCCGGCGGAAAGCGAGATTCTCGCACCGCGCGTGCGGCAAGAAAAATCCGTAAAGAAAAATCCCGTACGGCGGGTCCTGATGATGGCCCGTCGCGTCGCCAGTTTGATGGATCAAATTCGCGATCAGATGAGGTGACCGCCGGCTCAGTTGATTTTGAACCGGATCGGCACGGTCTTCGGTCCACCGACAAACGTTGAGGCCGAACGGCGCGGCGTGCCGGCGAGTTCGATCGATTCAAGTCTTTCCAGCAACTCCTCGAAGAAGATGCGCATCTCCAGGCGCACGAGGTGCTGGCCCAGACAGACATGGCTGCCATAGCCAAAAGCGACATGCCGCGTCGCATCGCGGTCGACACGGAATAGGTCCGGGTCCTGGAAGACTTCCTCGTCGCGATTGCCGGAAGGGTAGCACAGCATCAGGCGGTCGCCCTCGGCGATCGTCCGCCCACGAATCTGCGTATCGGCCGTTGCCGAGCGCATGAAATGCCGGACCGGCGTGGTGTAGCGCACCGCCTCTTCGACCAGTTTGGGAACGAGCGAGCGATCGGCCTTGACCTTCCGGAATTCGCCCGGATGTTCGCAGAGCGCCCAGATCGCGCCGGATGTCGATGATGACGTGGTATCATGCCCGGCCGTCGCGATGATCACGTAGTAGCTCATCGCTTCGGTATGTCCCATCACGGCACCGTCGATCTTGGCATGGGCGATGATGCTGGCGACGTCATCGCGCGGGTCCTTGCGGCGCGCCTCGGTGAGCTCTGCGAAATACGTCTCAAAATCGGCAACCACGTCCATGAACTGACTTAACTGTGCGGCCGGGTCGCCAGCCGCGCGGGCGTCGCGACGCAGATCCTCGTCCTCCGATCCCAATATTTCCTGCGTGAGCTTGAGCATCAGGGGCTCGTCCTGCTCTGGGACGCCTAGAATCTCCATCACGACCCGCAGCGGGTAAAGCAGCCCGACATCGCGGGCGAAATCGCATTCACTCCCATGCGAGGCCATGCGCTCCACGGCTTCTCGTGCAATCACGCGAATGCGGGCCTCCAGCGCCTGCAACTTCTGCGGTGCAAACCAATCCAGGGTGATGCGCCGGTATTTCAAATGGTCGGGCGCGTCCATGTGGACCAACGTGCGGAGCAGGTTTGGGCTGCCGCCCCGCATCGAGCGGACCATGTCCTCCGCGGCCCGAGGTCGAAGAACCGTCCCGTTATCGCCGCTGTGGAACAAGTCATTCTGGCGGCTGATCTCGAGGATATCCTTGTGTTTCGTGACCGCCCAGAACGGATCGTAGCCGTCGACCTCCACGCGGCCTACTGGATTGTTCGCACGCAACCAGCGAAAGCTCTCGTAGAGCACCGTTTGATCAGCGTAGGCGTGCGGCGACAGGATCAGCCGCGCAAATTCCTCGTCGACCTTCGTGGACCCGTTCGATACTGCCATACGCTGACCCTCGCATACCATCCTTGGCGGAGGTTGGAGGGTGACGATTACCGCACAATGTCGACGTCGGGGTATTCGCGTTTCAGATGTAACGCAATATCGTCCGCCGGCGGTATCGCTGCGTTATCATGGCTGATCAGTCGCGTTGCCAGCCTGGCGCATTGATTGCGAATGTCCGGAATAGCGACAATCTCCCAAAAGGTCGCGCGCGTGACCGGGCCTACCGCGAAGAGCCGTCGTGAGGGAGAGCCGTCCCGATCGACGATCGCGCAATTCATCTCGGTCTCGATGCTGATATGCAGCGGATCGGCCCGCGCCAATCCCTGATCGAACAAGCTCCGTACGACTGGATTGGCGCTTGTGCGCGGATCTTTGACAATCCCGGTACAATCGACAATCGCGCCGGCTTTGATACTGACGATCTCGGGCTGTCCCCTCCGTCGGTAGCGAACGAGCATTCCGTCGGCGTTCGGCTCGATACTTGTCACTTTTCCAGCCATCAGCCTCAAGCGGTCGGCGGCGAGCGCTTCGGCGATGCGAACGCCGACCTCGGGAGCCATGCGATGACGATGCATGTCCCACCACGCGCGAGCGTGTTCGAGGAATCGACGCTTCGAGTTGAGCGGGAGTTCCTGCCAAAGCCTCTGAGTGAACGGCCGGATAGCATCGATCATGCCACGCCAGTCTCCGCCACCTGCAACGTGGGCCGCTGTGCGTTGACGGAGCCAGCGTAACAGCCGATATGCGCTGGCCCCGAAAGGTATATCGGCGTCCTCCAGATGCACGGTGTTTACGCGGCGATGCACCTGAGGCATCAGGCCACGACGCGACATGGCGAGAATCGGCCCTTGGTGTCCATTCATCAGAAGCGACAGGACATAATCGACCATCGTGAGTCCGGTTCCGAGGACCAGGATGGTGGCGTTTCTGTCGACACTGGCGGAGCGTGGCGACCTCCAGGGATCGGTTTTATAGGCCGATTTTGGAACTGTCGTCTCATTGCCGGTGGCGAGAATTGCGATATCGCCAACGTAGCGCGCACCGCTCGCCAGCGCGACCGCAACCGAGGTTTTACCTTCGCTGATCTCGACACATTCGCCTTGCACGACGGCGAGCCTGCGCGATTCGCTTCCATCGGCTCTGATCGGCTCGATCAGGCCTGCGAGGTAGTCTCCATAGATGCGCCGGGGCACGAAACAATAGGGGTCCGGGCTGAGCAGGCGGTCCGCATGGCGGGCTGAGAGCCATTTCCAGAAATGGTCCGGCTGGTTCGGCAGGGCGCTCATGTCTGCGGCGCAGACGTTAAGCCGGTGTTCAGGGTTACTTGTGTGGTACGCGAGGCCGCGTCCGATATCGGGCCGCATTTCGATCAGCGTCGCACGAAAATCGGACGCTGGATTGTGCAGTAACTGATAGGCAAGCATGACGCCGCTGGCGCCTCCGCCGATAATGATCGCGTGTCGCCCGGTGAACGGGTTCATACCAGGGTCCCTTTACTTGACTTGCTCGACACGGACGTTTCCGCGTCCGGCAAAGCACGCGCGAATACAGGAAGTCACATCTGACGGATCGATGCTTCCGGTCACCGGGTAAAAGTCTCCGACTCATCGAATGGCAGTCAGGGATCGAGGTCCGTGGCAGACACCGCCCGCATCATCCAGGTTTCGGAATCGACGACATCGACTGGATTTCTGTCCGACCACGAACAGGCGCTGTCCATCGAACAACGTCACAGGGATCGGCGATTGGGCGAAGCCATGCTCCTCGCCGACCTTCGTGGACCCCTTCGATACAGCCATGCGCTAAACCCCCGCACACCATCTTGGCGGAGAGTGGAGGGTGACGGTTACTGCATGGTGTCGACGTCGGCGCATTCGCGTTTCAAATGTAATGCGATTCCATCGCGTGACAGTCTCGATGGTCCGACCGTTGGCTGATGTGAGTTTCCTTCGAACGATCGCCGATGTTCACGCACGTATGATTCCGAATACTTCAACTGCAATCTCGGGCGCGTGATCCGTAATGATTGCGTTGCGAAACGGTGGCTAGCATCGCTTGACCGAAGACCTTCCGCGGAAAGCCACCTGCAGAGTCTGGCAGATACGATGATGACCTCGTGCGAGTCACGGCCTGCTTATTTTTTTTCACGCAGGCTTGGCCTCCTTGAAGCGAGACGGCTGTTCCGCCGCGGAAGTCAATCCCACGGTCCTAATAGGCCTTCGCCGGCTTCTCCGCGCCGTTATGCGTCGTTGCGATCCGGCCGAGGAAGATTGCCGCAATCAGAGGCCAAGGAACTTTTCGCCATGACCGTCTCCATCTGTTTCTGCGAGGCCATCGAACTCGGTCCGCAGCACGCGCACGATCTTGCCCGCTTGTTGTCGGACCTCGACCCTGCGTCGCGCGTCAGCAGGTTCAATTGCGCCGCGGGCGACGCGTTCCTGCTTCAGTATGCCCAGCGTGCGCTGATGACGACCAGTTGGCTTGCGGGCATTTTCATAGATCACCGTCTGCGCGGAATCGTCGAAGTTTATGATATGAGCCCACCTGACACGATCGAGGTGGCCATTCTGGTCGACCAGACCTGGCGCGGCCGTGGACTCGGAACCAATCTTCTTGAAGCCGCGGTGCAATGGGCGGCCAGGAGTGACCGTATCCTGTTGCGCATGATATTTTCGACCGACAACTGGCCGATGCGAAAGCTCGCGCACAAGGCTCATGCCCGGTTGGATCTGGCTCTCGATCAGGTGGTGGCCGACATCCCGATCACGCGCGTGCATATGTAAGAGCGCCTGATTACGTCGGGCCGTCGCGCGTCATAGAGCGCTTGGCCCATCCGGGTTGCCGACAGATTGAGGAGCTGCGCTCCTTGCACCCGCAGCGGCAGGTCATCCGGTCTGCGCAGTGAAGTATCAAGTGATCCTTTGCTGCTCGGCAGTGCAACGAGTAGTGCCTTGGCCGTCCCTTGGCCTACATCATTGCCAGAACCAGCCTGACAGGTCGTTGGCAAACTGCGGGACCTCCTTCCACATGCCCTTCAGTCGCTTGTTGGAGATGCTGATCAGCTGTGGTTGAAACAGGAAGCCGGCCGCTGCATCGGTCGCGAGCAGGCGCTGTGCGTCACCCAGCAGCCTGGCGCGATCGGCATCGAGAGGCGCTTCCGTGATCTTCTTGTAGATGGTATTGAAAGCCGCCGATTTGTAGCCGATGTAGTAGTTGTCTTCCCTGTACTTCACGAGGTCGAACGGCTCGACGTGCGAGACGATCGTCAAATCGTAGTTGTGCTGTCCGGCGAAGACCGATGATAGCCACTGCGCCCATTCCATGTTCTCGATCCTGGCGATAATGCCGATCTTTGCGAGCTCGGCTGCCAGCACTTCGCCGCCCTGTCGTGCGTAAGGAGGAGGCGGAAGCTTGAGGCTCACTTCAAGCGGCGTTTTCACGCCGGCCTCTGCAAGGAGTGCCTTGGCTTTCTCGATGTCGAATGGATTGCTATCAGTCGTATCAACGTAACCTAGCGAACCGGGTACATAGAAACTGCCGATCGGCACGCCGAAGCCATCGATCGCACCTTCGATCATCGCCTTCTGGTCGATCGCAGCAAGGATCGCGCGCCGAACCCGTACGTCATCAAAGGGCTTCTTCTGGTTGTTGATGGCAACGATTGTCTTTGGCCCGTGAACCGCCAACCAGTACCACGAAGCGCGGATCGGATTTGAACTGCGAGAGGCTGCGGGCGGCGGCTACTCGGCAGCAGAGTTGAATGGTTCGCCGTTCTGGAATGCCACGCCCTTGCGCAGTTTGAAGGTGATCGTCTTCAGATCGGGCGCGACTTGCCAGCTTTCGGCAAGCAACGAGACAACGGATCCGTCCTCCCTGATTTTGGTCAGCGTCTCATAAATATTGTATAACGTGACCTCGGCAATGGCCGCCGCAGCGCCTGTGGTTGGATCGAGACCTGGCGGCTCCAGCGTCATACCCATAGAGCTTCTTTTGCTTGATTGCGCAGCGAATTGGAACGAACGCAATCTTCTGATGGTAGGTGAGGCGGAGGACCCCGGTATAGCTATCAAGGCTGTGCGCATGTTCGCCGTCGCCAAAACTGGACCTTGTTATCATCGACTTTGACATATTGCGTCGTCTGGTACCTCAGACCGGTGCGACCGGCGGCTACGGCCATGATGTCGTCGTCCGTCTGTGAAACCACCATTCCGTTGTGATAATGCGATGCGCCATATTGGACATCAATTTGGCTGGCGCCGACGTCGAGAGTCGTGGTGTCGCCGTTCTTGGCCGTGCAAAGCAGATGAAGTTCACCGGCGCCGCCGGAAGGTGGTGCGGACGTTCCACTCTCCACCGTCTGGATGCGCAGCAGAAAGTCCTTGGCTTTCTCGTTGCCCTGATCGGCAGCCTTGCCGACCCATCGGAAGGCAGCCGCGTGAGCCGGCCCCAAGGGACGCGAACTCGTCAAACGGCCACTGTCAGCGGATGTTGGTCTCGATGGTTGCTAGCTGGCCTCCAGCGTAAGACGCGGGAGCATGGCTACCACGAAGGCTGTTGCGCGCATTGACTGCCTTATCTTCCTGTAAATTGAGGTTTTCTTCCTGCCCGTGCCGCGGCAATACCTTCATCAACGTCCTGCGAAAATTCAAGCGCCGAACGGAGTGCGTCGGACAGCTCGCGCGCGGCGCGAGAGCCGGCTGCTTCCCCGAGTCTTACGATGCGCTTCGTTCCCCGTGTTGCTAGAGGTCCGTTGCTTGCAATGGCTTCAGCAAGAACATCCATTTCCGCGTGAACGCGGTCTCGCGGAACCACAAATTCGACCAGACCGTATCTTTCCATTTCAGTTGCGTCGATTTCACGACCCGTGCAAAGCAGTTCGAGCGTTCGAGCGGTGCCCACGATATTTGGAAGACGGACCGGCGCGCCCGCGCCGGGAAATCCGCCCCATCTTGCCTCCGGTGACGCGAGGCGGACATGATCGCCGGCGATCCTGATGTCGCAGGCAAGGGCGAGTTCGACAGCGCCGGCGCGCACGTAACCGTTCAGGCCGGCGATGGCGATCTGCGGCAACGCTTCAATCGCATCGAAGGTCTCGTTGGCCAGCCGGATCAGCCGCAGAACCTCATCCTTGGCGAGCTCTCCCCGCAACGCCGGCGTCAGAATGCCCGTCGAAAAGCATTCGGTTCCCTCGGCGGTGAGCGTCAGGACCTGGATATGTGGGTCCGAGGCCAGATCGTTGGCGATAGTCCGCAGTGCCAGCAGCAGATCGCGGGACAAAAGGTTCTGTTCGTCGGGTCGATTGAAAACGATCCTGGCAACACGGCCCTGAGTGCTAAAGGCAAACCCCGTCATCGCGAACTCCTTCAGATTTTTCGTCATTCGAAGCGCGGATCGAAAGTCAGAGGGCATTCCATTTGGGAATCGTTCAAGCGACTCAATGGAGCTGGTGCAGGAGAGGTGACGACGCGCCAGCGTTCTCTGTCGCGGTCGCGGACGACACCTCGCCAACCATCCCGTAAAGCGTCGTAGGCCAGCCTCCTTGAGCGCGGCAAGGAAATCATGCAGCGACAGTCCCAGCGTCCCCCGGTGGATTTCCTGCGGCGAGAACGCATATGCAGATTCGGCGACTCTGATTTCATGGCACGACAAATCGCGAGATAGGAATTCCGGTGTAGTCGAGGGTGAATGCGACCTTGCATACCGCAATTGTTGGAAGCTGATCCATTCTTATTCTCCCAATCGCGGTGTGAGGCGTTCGCGCTTGCGGTGCGCGAGAACTCCATTGTAGGATTATGCAACGTGAAATCAATTATGGATTTGGGGAGGCCGCGTTAGTGCAACATCAGGCTCTGTCGTCGAAGATCCGTCTGCGCGCGAAGGCGGCGTGCATCGTGGTTTTGGCAGCGGTGACGACGGGGCTGGCGTACCAAAGTTACGCCCAAAGCCAATCGCAGGTTGCGGTCCGGGCCGCCTATATCCCGGTTGTGACCTGGCTTCCGGCGTGGGTTGCGAAAGAGAAGGGGTTTTTCGCGGCGCATGGGCTCGATGTAACGCTTAGCATCGCGCAAAACCTTTCGACATTGCCGGGAACGGTCGGAAAGCAATTTGAATTCGTTCCGAGCACCGCGCCCGATCTGCTCAAATCGGTCGCCTCCGGGCTCGACGTCGTTGCCGTCGCCTCTGAGGTTTTTGAGACAGAGGACAATCCTTCGACACATGTCATTGTTACCAAGGGCTCGGGCATCGCCGGGCCGAAGGATCTCGCCGGTAAGCTCATCGCGACGCCCACCATCGGCGGCGTGATCCACGTTTCGGTGCTGTACTGGCTGAAGAAAAACGGTGTCGATCCCGCGAGTGTCAGAGCCGTGGAAGTGCCGTTTCCGAATATGCCCGATCAACTCAAGGCGAAGCGCGTCGACGCCGTCGAATCCCTGGAACCGTTCGCCGGCGCTCTGCTTGCGAACGGCAATGTATCGATCGCGACCCCGCTGCTGTCGGTCGGCAAGGATGTGCTGTTTCCGTTCTGGATTTCGCAGGGCGAGTGGGCGCGCGCCAATCTTGCGACCATCAAGGCCTGGATTGCAGCGCTCGAAGATGCGAAAAGCTTTATCGAGACAAATCCCGCGGAGGCGCGCAAGATCATGGCGCAGTACACCAAATTGCCTGAAGCGGTCGTGCAGGCGACGCCATTCCCGACTTACCGCTTTGCGATCAAGCCGGAGGATATCCAGGTGTGGGCGGCCGCGCTCAAGGACGTTGGTCAACTCGACAAGGAAGTCGATTCCTCAAAATTGGTCGTGACGCCATAGATGGGTTCGACGGAAAAGAGATCTGATCCGGGCGAGAGGGCCACAAGCCCGGCGTTCGAGTGCCGATCGGTCACCGTCGAATTTCTTCACAAATTCAGCCGCAAGCGCATCATCGAGGACATTTCCTTTCTGGTCCGATCCGGAGAGTTCTTGACCATCGTCGGTCGGTCAGGAACCGGAAAAACCACACTTTTGAGGGCGATGGGAGGTCTGACGTCCACGGCGAGCGGCTCAGTCCTGGTGCATGGAAAGAAACTCGACGGTCCGCCCGACGACGTCGTCATGGTCTTCCAGGATTATTCCAACGCGCTGTTACAGTGGCGCACGGTCGCTGCGAACGTTGCGTTTGGAATAGAGCGCAACTTCGATCGAAAGGAAATCGAACAGCGGGTGCGCGACGCGCTGGCCCTGGCGGGTCTTGAAAAAAACGCTGAGGATTATCCGTGGCAATTGTCGGGCGGCATGCAACAGCGCGTTCAAATCGCGCGTGCCCTGGCGCTGCGTCCCGCGGTGATGCTGATGGACGAACCGTTTGCCGCGCTTGATGCCATGACCAAAGCGTCGATGCAGGACGAACTTCTCCGGGTTCGCGATCGCACCGGGACAAGCTTCGTCTTCATCACCCACGACATCGAGGAGGCGGTCTACCTTGGTGACCGGATCGCCGTCCTGAAGGGCTCACCCGGGCGAATTGAGCAGATATTCGACATCGGCCTGCCGGCGCCGCGCGATCAGCTATCGACGCGCCAGCTTCCAAAGTTTCTCGAGTATCGCTACGACGTGCACCAGGCCATCGGGCGCGGACATGGATAAGGGGCGCTTGATCGCAAGGATCAATTGGCCCGGAACCACGGTCCTGGTTTTCGGCGGGCTCGCATGGGAAGCGGCCGTCCGATCGGGATTGCTTGAATACGAATATCTGCCGGCCCCATCGGCCATTGCTCTGGGGTGGGGCGAACTCGCCAAGGAAGGAATTCTCGGGTCCGATATTGCGCACACGCTGATTTCCGTCGCGATCGGATGGGCGGCGGCGATGGTGCTTGGCATCCCGCTCGGATTCCTGCTTGGTCTGTCAGCGACTGCCCGGCGCTACTGCCTCGCAAGCATCGAGGTCTTGCGGCCGATGCCGGGGGTTGCGTTTGCACCGGTCGGGCTCTTGCTGTTCGGTTTCTCCCTGAAAACCGAAATGGTTGTCACCATCCTTCCCGTGCTCTGGCCGGTGCTCGTCAACACCATGGGAGGCATCACCGGAATTCATCAAAGACTTTATGACGTCGGCCGGACCTTTCGTCTCAGCCGCAAGGATACCATCCTCAGCATCATTTTGCCGGCGGCGATGCCGCCGATTGTCGTCGGTGCACGTATCAGTCTCGGCCTGGCGCTTGTACTCGCCGTCGTCGCCGAAATGGTAGGCAATCCGGAAGGCCTCGGCTACGGCATCGTCCGTGAGCAGCAGGCGCTGCAACCCGACCGCATGTTTGCCTATATCGTGACAGTCGGATTTATCGGCATTGTTCTGAATGCCGGCATGCTGGCCGTGGCGGAGGCTTTGCTCCCGACCTCTCGTCAATTGCGGGGCGAGCCATGAGGTACACTCGTGCCTGGCAGCAATATTTAAAGCTCAGCGTGGCCGCGTTGCCACCGGCGAGGGGATTGCTCCCGCTCGTAGTTCTTCTCGGTGCCTGGCAACTCTTGCAGAGCGGCAAATCTCCCTATTTTCCGCCGCCTTCCGACTGGTGGAACGGCCTGATGCTGCTTTCGAAAAGCGGGCGGCTGTATCCGGCCTTGTCGGCCACGACAATAACCCTGTTACTTGGACTGGTTCTCGCGGCCGCGGTGGGGACAGGAGTTGGTCTGTTCATTGGTGTATTTCCACGGCTTAGCCGTGCCATCGGACCACTGCTCGAATTCCTAAGAGCTATTCCGCCACCAGCGATCATCCCGGTGGCGATTCTTTTCCTGGGCTATGACGAGCGAATGAAGCTCACCGTGGTCGTGCTGGCGGCGATCTGGCCCATTCTCCTCAACACCTCCTCCGCTGCGGAACGCGTTCATCCGCTGCTGCTCGACGTCGCTCGTTCGTTTCGGCTGTCCGCAGTCGACCGCATGAGGCTGATCATCCTGCCGTCGGTGGTCCCTGCGATATTGCTCGGCATTCGCGTTGCGCTGCCCGTTACGATCGTCGTGACGCTTCTGGTCGAGATACTGACCTCGATCGAGGGAATCGGTGCGCTTATGATTGGCGCCCAGCGCAACTTCCAATCTTCGCAGGTTTATGGACTTCTTGTCTTGATCGGCCTGTTCGGATTGCTCGTAAATAATATCTTCGCCGTCTTTGAGGCCATCCTGCTTCGTCGCTGGCCGCCGAAGATCCAGAGCGAGAATTTCTAGGAGTTCCGTATATGGAAGTCGGCTTCTTCTTCTGGCCCTACAATCGTGCCTTGGTCGAAAACCTCGCCGATCGCGCGGACCGGTGTGGTTACGACATGATTGGTATCGCCGATACCCGTAAAGAAGCAGTATGCGTTGGTTTTAAGGGGGGTATGGTGGCGCAAAAGTCAAAACTATCTCGTTCGCTTGCTGGTTTGATTGCGGGTGTTGTTTGCATCGCTGCGGAGTTCACCGCACCCGTCACCGCTGCGAAGCTGACGCCGGTGCGAGCCGCCTATATTCCAGTCGTCTCCTGGCTCCCGGCATGGGTCGCCAAGGAGAAGGGCATTTTTGAAGCGAACGGCCTCGACGTCACACTGTCGGTTACGCAGAACCTGTCTGTGCTGCCGGCAACGCTCGGGCGCCAGTTCGATTTTGCGCCATCGACGCCGCCGGATCTCATCAAGGCCGTACTTGCCGGGATCGATGTTGTGGCCGTAGCCGGGCAGGGGATCGAGACCAAGGATAATCCGAGCACGCATCTGATCGTTCGGAAGGACTCCGCGATCACGGGCATGCAAGACCTGAAGGGCAAGGTGATTGCGACACCCACACTTGGCGCCATCATCCATGTCTCGGTACTCCATGGTCTCAAGAAGAACGGCATCGATCCGAATTCCATCCGGGCCGTCGAAGTGCCGTTTCCCAACATGCCCGATCAACTCAAGGCCGGAAACGTTGATGCCGTCGAGGCGCTCGAGCCATTTGCCGGACAGTTGCTTGCGGCCGGCAACCGGTCGCTTGGCGACCCGCTGCTTTCCGTGAGCGATGAGGTCCTCTACACGTTTTGGATCTCTGAAAGCAAATGGGCGACAGACAATCATGCGGTGATCGAGGCCTGGATTGCCTCGCTCAATCAGGCCAAGCAATTCATGGACGCAAATCCGGAAGAAGCCCGCGCAATCCTCGCCAAATATACCAAGCTGCCCGAGGCCGTAGTCCAAAAGATTCCGTTTGTGACGTATCGATTTTCGCTCGACCCGCGGGACTTCGCTGTCTGGGTGAACGTGCTGAAAGACCTTGGCCAAATCACCCGGTCGGTCGACGAAAATAGCCTGGTCGTGAAGCTCAAATGAGCGCACTCCGGCGAAGCCGATCTCGGTCTTGAGCCCCAGTTGTTCGACGATTTGGCGCAGCATTTATCGATCTGAAGAACCGAACCCGTGCTTCCCGCGACGTGCGGCTTTTCAGTCTTAGCCAATTCATGCGTTGTCGATTGCCGCCACACGGAATTTATCGCGGTAATACTCAACCGAAAAATCGCCGCATTCGCTGTCTACCTGTAGGTGCGCCAAACTGATGAAGCACTTTGCCGCCAATTTCGACCGGCGGAATTGTGCTCACTTCTACTCGCACCTTGGACTTCGATCGAGGTGCACGCCCAGCCTCCGGAGAAACCCATGTCTCGTGCTGCAGCGGTTCTGGCGATCGTATCAGCTTTGCTCACGGCGGCACTGCCTGCAGGTGCCGCTGAGTTCGGGACCAGAGACGAGGCGATGGCGATGGTCAGACGCGTGCAGCAGAAGTTCAAGAAGGAGGGGGCCGATGCCGCCTTCCGGGCCATCAACAATAAGGCACCCGGATTTGCCGATCGCGACCTTTATCCTTTTGTGACTGAGCTGACAGGTCTTTGTGTTGCCAACGGCGTCACTCCCGCAGTGACGGGAAAGAACCTGCTTGATCTCAAGGATCAAGACGGCAAGTTCATGATTCAGGAGTTCGTCAAGACTGCCAGCAATCCTCCGGGGCACGGTTGGGTCGACTACCGATGGCTCAATCCGGTTTCGAAAACCATCGAGGACAAATCGGCCTGGATCGAAAGAATGGGTGATTATTTCGTCGGCGTCGGCGTATATAAGAACGAGCAGCCAAACGAAAATACAATCGGCCTTATATCGGGCAGTCCGAATTCAGACGATACCTACCTGCAGATCGCGTACGATCTCGCCGACGTGCTCAATGATGGCGACAATCTCCGCATTCTCCCGATCGTCGGAATCGGCGGACCGCGAAACATTCGCGACGTGCGCTATTTGAGAGGCATCGATATCGGCCTCACGCAAACCAACATTCTCAATAACTTCCGTCGCTCGAATGAGCGGATGGGCCAGACCGACAACAAGATCG
>Ga0137412_10001107_pt1 | contig 20379 bp, 21 predicted proteins | sample CZODoug2_1_16fun_FD_122160 | JGI IMG/M metagenome (GOLD analysis project Ga0137412, IMG submission 122160) | Vadose zone soil fungal communities from Angelo Coast Range Reserve, California, USA - CZODoug2_1_16fungal (Hybrid Assembly) | ecosystem: Environmental > Terrestrial > Soil > Vadose zone...
AGGGGTATTCATGAAGACCGCCAAAGACGTCCTTAAATCGATCAAGGACAACGACGTCAAATATGTCGACCTGCGTTTCACCGATCCGCGCGGCAAGTGGCAGCACGTGACCTTCGACGTCGGCATGATCGAAGAGGACACCTTCGCCGAAGGCCTGATGTTCGACGGTTCCTCGATCGCGGGCTGGAAGGCGATCAATGAGTCCGACATGTGCCTGATGCCTGATCCGGTCACCGCGACGATCGACCCGTTCTTCGCGGAAACCACCATGATCCTGGTCTGCGACGTGCTGGAGCCGACCACCGGCGAGCCCTACAACCGCGACCCGCGCGGCATCGCCAAGAAGGCCGAGGCGATGGTCAAGTCGATGGGCGTGGGCGACACCGTGTCCTTCGGCCCGGAAGCCGAGTTCTTCGTGTTCGACGACGTTCGCTACCAGACCACGCCTTACAACACCGGCTTCAGGCTCGACTCCTCCGAGCTGCCGATCAACTCCGACACCGAATATGAGGGCGGCAATCTCGGCCACCGCATCCGCACCAAGGCCGGCTATTTCCCGGTGCCGCCGCAGGACTCGGTGCAGGACATGCGCTCGGAAATGCTTGGCGCCATGGCCAAGATGGGCGTCAAAGTCGAAAAGCATCACCACGAGGTCGCCTCCGCCCAGCACGAGCTCGGCATGAAGTTCGACACGCTGACCTTGATGGCCGACCAGATGCAGATCTACAAATACTGCATCCACCAGGTCGCGCATATCTACGGCAAGACCGCCACCTTCATGCCGAAGCCGGTCTATGGCGACAACGGTTCGGGCATGCACTGCCACCAGTCGATCTGGAAGGAAGGCAAGCCGGTGTTCGCCGGCAACAAATATTCCGACCTCTCGGAGATCTGCCTGTCCTACATCGCCGGCGTCATCAAGCACGCCAAGGCGATCAACGCCTTCACCAATCCGTCCACCAACTCCTACAAGCGTCTGGTGCCGGGCTACGAGGCCCCCGTGCTGCTCGCCTATTCCGCGCGCAACCGCTCGGCCGCCTGTCGTATTCCCTACACTTCGAATCCGAAGGCCAAGCGCGTCGAGGTGCGTTTCCCTGATCCGATGGCCAATCCCTATCTCGGCTTTGCCGCGATGCTGATGGCCGGCCTCGACGGCGTCAAGAACAAGCTCGATCCCGGACCTGCAATGGACAAGGACCTCTACGACCTGCCGAAGGAGGAGCTCAAGTCGATCCCGACCGTGTGCGGCAGCTTGCGCGAAGCCTTGGAAAATCTCGACCAGGACCGCGCCTTCCTGAAGAGCGGCGGCGTGTTCGACGACGACTTCATCGACAGCTATATCGAGCTGAAGATGACCGAAGTCGAACGCTTCGAAATGACCCCGCATCCGGTCGAATTCGACATGTACTATTCGCAGTGAGTGGTTGCCGGGGGGCAGCCCCGCGAGCTTCACGGTTTAAATGCGAAAGGCGCTTCCCCTGGAAGCGCCTTTTGTTTTGAGCTGAGCTTGGGTCGAATTTGGTCGTCATTGCGAGCGAAGCGAAGCAATCCAGGACCGCGCAGGCAATCTTTCCTTGGCCCCGGATTGCGTCGTCGCTTGCGCTCCTCGCAATGACGGAGCTGGCGATATCGTTCTAACCCAAAGTCATCGCGCTTTAGTTACCTTATTACGACTGAGTCTTGGCGACAGTGGCCGCGCTCCACAGCGAGCCGGGATTGGCCCGATCGGGATAAAGCTCCAGCATCCGGTCGTAGAGTTCGCGGGCGGTCTTGGTGGCGTCATTCAGCCGAATGAAGTCCCGGAGGTACTGGCGCGTTTCCTCCACATTTCTCGGATTGTCGTCGTTGGTCGGGATCTTATGTCCGGCAACGACCGCTGACGGTTTCAGCGCGTCGATCCTGTCGAGCGCTGCGATCCATTCCAGCCGGGTTTGCCTGTTCGATTCGGTGAGGAACGGATGGATGCCGTTATAGACGGCGTCGCCGGCGAGAACCAATCCGATGGCAGGGACGTGAAGGCACGTCGTATCATCGGTGTCGGTGTGCCCTACTCTCACAACGACCAGCTTGTGTCCTTCCAGATCGATCTCATTGCCTTCCAAAGGCTCCGCGACGGCGATCTCGTCCGGTATCTGATTTGGGAACAGCTTGCGCCATCGCTCATTCAATTTCTCCGGCGTGACCTGAAGCTTCATTTTCGCGACGACCTCTGTCGTCGCCAGCGCCTTCACGTTCGGGAACCGGTCCCGCAAAATCCGCAATCCGAAAAAATGGTCTCCATGTGCGTGCGTGACGTAAATGGCCTTCAGCGTCTTTCCGCTCGCGACAATGGAGTCTGCGAGCCCCTTGGATTGATCCACCGTCAGGAAGGTGTCGACGAGGACCGCGTCGCGCTCGCCGTAGATCAGCGTCGATGAATTGGCCACCCACATCAGGGACTCCTTGCCGGGCGGCAGATCACGGTTGAGGCCGGGACGCGTGGCGGTAAATACCCTGTAGCTCAATGGGGACGTCTTGCTCTTTGAATCTGCCATTGCTGGTCCCGACATCATCGGAAGCACGGCCAGAGAAGCCAGTTTCATCATATCGCGGCGGTTCATGCCGAACTCCTTGTTCGAGAAGTGTTATCGAGGCGACGTTTCATTCGCGGCCGCTTCGCGCGGCGATGCGCCTGCACTTGAGGCGGCTGCTCTCGACCGTCGGCGCCGCCCGAGGATCGGAGCGGCGCCTTGCATCGATCGGACAGCTTTACTGCCCGCCAGTAACTCCCGGAGTGAAGAGATCAGCGACCGGCAGTTTTTCCGGCAGGCTGTAAGGGCTGACGCGGTTCTCCTTCACCCATCGTTTTTCGGCGTGCGATTCGAAGGGAGGAGGAATTTCACCCTGCAACGACCAAAGATCGGCCGGCAACTCATCGATGGTAACCTCCCAATCGTATCCGCGGTCTTTGACATAGGGTGCGATCAACTGGTCGACCGCCTTCACCCACCATTCCCTCAGGATGGGGCCGGGCAAGGTCCTGGCCATGTGATCGAGCTTGAAGCGGACGAATTTGCCGTGCGGTACGCCACCGACATAAACCTGGTCCGCAGCGGCTTCCTCGAAGATCATCACGACGTAGAATTTCGGGATCGGAATCCTCGAATACATCTCGGTGACTTTTTCGGCGAATTCCCTTTTGTCCTGAGCCGAGTAGGCCCCAACGGGATGATAGACTTTCCATAGCGGCATGATGTTTCTCCAACCGGATTGAATGCCGATCGTGTTCGGCATCGGGATTTTTCCGGCAGCGCGCTCAAGCGCTGCCGAGGCGCCTTTATATTATTATCATAATTCAATAGCATCTCACGATCGAGCGGTCTGATTTCGGTCGAAGTAAAGATGGCTTGAGATCGGATTGAAGCATGATCCGGCGCGGGCATGCCGTGCGCCGGATCATGAGGTCAGCTCTGCCTATTGCTGAAGGAAGGCGAGTGCCTGCTGAACGAAGGCGGTGTGATACTGGAAGATGCCGCCGTGTCCGGCGTCGGGGAAAATGCTCAATTGCGAATTCGGCAGTTTGCGGGCCAGCACGAACGAGTTGACCGACGGCACCATCACGTCGTGATCGCCATTGGCGACCAGGACCGGATGATGAACCGTCCCGAGCCTGGCGGAGTCACCCTGTCCCCAGGCCTGGATCGCCGCAAGCTGGGCCTGAACGGTCTCGTTACTGACGGGCGTATCGAGATCCCCGGTGCGTTCTTTCAGGCGACGCAGGAAATCGTCGGCCGCGGCCTGACCCTCGCTCGTCTGCGTGAAGAACAGAAGCTGTTTCGGATTTTTGTTGGCCGCGGCTGCCTTGCCCAACGCGTCCTGCAGAACGGCACCGACATTCGCAATGCCCTCGCCGCCTGCAGGTCCCGTGCCTGCGAGGATGATCTTGCGTACCAGAGCGTGGTGTTTCTGCGCGATGACCTGGGATACGAACCCGCCCAGCGAGAAGCCCAACAGGTCGACCTTGTTGAAGCCCAGAGCTTCAATGAAGGCTGTGGCATCCGCGGCCATCTCCTCGACCGTTTTGGGCGTCGATCCTCCGGATCCCCCGACCCCCCGATTGTCGAAAGCGATGACGTGGCGCTTCGCGGCCAAACCGTCCACGACCCGCGGGTCCCAGTCATCCAGCACGGCGGTCAGATGATGGAGGAACACCACGGGAATGCCGCCCGCCTTGCCGATCTCCCGGTAGACGAAGTACGTGCCGTTCACATCGACCGATTTATTGGCCGCATTTTCGAATCGCGTGCTCATCAATTTTTCTCTTGATTATCGCGAGGTTAGATGCCGATCGCGAGGGGTTGCGTTTGCAATAACGATCGCTATGTAACGGTCGTTATTCTACAAACAAGCGCCATCAAGAGAATGTTAGAAGGCGGTGATGAGATATCCGTCGGACCAAAAGGCAAAAGCCAAGCAAGCCATCCTGAAGGCCGGGGCCGCGGCTCTGAGAGCCAACGGCTTCAATGGGATCGGGGTTGACGGTCTGGCCGCGTCGGCCGGCGTCACGTCCGGTGCCTTCTACTCGAACTTTTCAAACAAGGAGGCTCTGCTGGAAGAGGTCATCGCGACCTGCGTCGGCGAACCCTTCATCGATACGGAAAGCGGCAGCCTCGCGGAGCGGCAGGATCGTCTGCGAAAGTGGCTGGCGATGTATATCAGCGCCAGCCATCGCGCCGACCCCTCCTCCGGCTGCGTCATGCCCACCCTCAGCGCCGACGTTGCGCGCGCGAACCCGGAAATCCGTGCCACCTACCAGCGCAAGATGCTGGAGCTGGTCCGCAAAATGTCGAACCTTCTGGATGGGAAAGAACCTGATCGCAAGACGCGGGCGTGGAGCATCATCGCCATGATGGTCGGCGCGCTCACGATCGCACGCGCCATGCCTGACGGCGAAGCGGCAGATCAGGCCCTCGATTCGGCGTTGCAAACCGCGATCGCTCTTGTCGATCCAGAATAAATTTCGCGAGGCGCTTGTGCCCGCTCCCAATGCGGCGCGCCTCGCAGCATCGCGAACGTGAGTGGGTTTACTTTTCGGGAAAATTTACTTCGATCTGTGTGACAACCGGCCCCCATTTGATCAACTGCGCATTGTCAGAAGATATCCTCACGTCGTCGCCCGCCATGCCATTGAGCGCGGGGCCGTCCTTCCCGAAGCGAAGCGTCACTCTGCAGCCACCCGGTAAGGGCCGGCCGAGCGCCCCGCCCTTCCAGTTCGTGACGAAGCCGCCGAAGTCCGAATCGAATCCGTTGACGAGAAAAGGCTTCCCGTTGACCTTTTGTACCTCCGCCAGACTTGAGCCGATAGTTGCGCCGGCAACGTTCCAATGGCTGGTTTTCGCCGTGTTATGCAGGGTGAGGCCAGCCGCACGGCTCATCGTCTCGTCCGTGAACGAAACCTCGATCCGCCAGTCCGGTGCGTGCGGAAACAGGACAAGTCCCTTGTAGGTAATGTCCTCCACGCCGGTGTATAGGCCATCCTGGATGACGGCCTCCTCACCGTAGCGCAGCATCAGACTCTTGGCAGAATCGTTCGGTGAAACCGGTGAGGAACAGGCGATCGTTCCTTCCTGCAGCGCGGCATTCTGAGCAAACGCCGGAGAGGCGACGAGCAGAACGGCAGCTATCGCATTTCTCATTATTATTTTGCCGACTCGTTATCGATAGGCCAGTGCTCGTTCTCGTACTTCTCGACAAGCGCCACAAGAATATCGAGCTTATCGCCATCCTCGATTCCGGGATCGGCGTCCCAGAGCCGTTCGATTTCGGCTATCGCCGCTTCGTAGTCTGCCTCGTTTCGAATGGGACAGATTTCCATGGCCGTTTCCGAGGGATCTATCTCCGCCCCGCCAGCGCCTCGCCATACGCCTCGAACAGCGCGCGGTTGATCGGGTTCTTCTGCGGATCGTATTCCGCGTGCCATTGCACGCCGAGCGCGAAACCGGGCGCTTCGGCGATCCGGATCGCCTCGATGGTGCCGTCCTCGGCGATGCCCTCGATCACGACGCGCCTGCCGGGCTCGAGGATGCCCTGCCCGTGCAGCGAATTGACCTTGATCTTCTCGCAACCGAGGATTTTGGCGAAGGCGCCGCCGGGCACCAGGGTCACCTCATGGCGGTCGGCGAAAATGACCTCGGCGTCGGGATGGATTTCGCCGTTCTCCAATCGCGGCATGCGATGGTTCATGCGTCCGGGGATTTCGCGGATTTCGGGGTGCAGCGAGCCGCCGAAAGCGACGTTCATTTCCTGCAGGCCGCGGCAGATCCCGAACAGCGGCACGCCGCGGGCGACGCAGGCCTCCGACAGCGCGAGCGCCACCTCGTCGCGGAGGATGTCGTAGGGCTCGTGCTTCTCATGCGGCTCGGTATTGAAGCGGGTCGGGTGGACATTGGCGCGCGCGCCGGTCAGCACGATGCCGTCGACAACGTCCAGCAGCGCCCCGACATCGGTGATGTCGGGGGAGCCGGCAAACATCAGGGGCAGCGCGCCGGAGACCTCGGCCAGCGCGCGCAGGTTGCGTTCGCCGACCATCTGGGTCGCAAATCTGTTCTCGACGCGATAGGCGTTGCCGATCACGCCGACCACCGGCTTTCTCATCGCCTCTTCCAATTCCAAATCACGACATTCACGTCATCATGCCTTCCGCCTCACGCCGGATCAACATATAGCGATCGCATCCCCTGCCGCGCAGCCCTGCGATACCGTCAAGCCGCTGCCGCCAGCCGCGCCTCCAGATGCGCGCCGAGTATGGTCTTCAGCTCTTCCAACAGCTTGCCGCGCTCGCCCGGCTTGCTTCGGTCGAGACTGGCGATCATCGCCCCCGTGATATCAGACCATGCCGCGAGCATGCGGGCGCGGTCATCCCTCGGCAGTTGTGGAAAGGCCGCTCCCAAGGTTCGATCGAGATGCGCGGTGAGCGTGTGGCGCAGTTCGCGCGCCACATCGTCGAATCGCGCATGCGCCTGGTTGGCGGAAAACACGCAGACAAAGGCCGACGTGTCGGCCTGAATGGCCGCGATCCCGTCGATCAGCCGCGCGATGAAGGCGCGGCGGTCGCGCTGGGCGCCCGCCACGTCGAGCTGATCCACCAGCGCCAGGATGCGCTCGCGAAACTGCTCGACCAGGGCTGCGACGATGTCGTCCTTGCCCTCGAAGAACTGATAAATCGAGCCGACCGGTATTTTCGCGCGCTCGGCGATCAGATTGGTGGAGAGCTCGGCGTAGCCGACCTCCCCGAGCAACTGACCGGCGGCCTTGAGAATATTGGCCACGCGCGCCCGGCTGCGGGCCTGGATCGGCAGCTTGCGCAATCCGCTTGGCTTTTCGGTTGCTCGCTTCGCCACGCTTCGTCCGCTCCGTCACGGTTGACAAACATGAATATATACTCATATTCACGATCACTCCAGGGGACGTTTTGGCATATCCGAAAGGTCTTGCAATGGGTTTTCTCAGCGACATCGGTCTCCAGCGCCCCAATCCGCCACGCAGCGCGGCGCAGGGCCGTTTCGACATCGCCGGCGTCACCGTGATCAATCCGGCGCGCGACCGCCGCGCCGGCGCGACAATCAGCATTGCCGATGGCGCGATATCGGGGATTTCCGAGCAGGCCGGCGACGCATCCTCGGCGTTTGCCGGGTGTTTCGCCCTGCCCGGCCTGATCGACATGCATGTCCATCTGCCGCCGGACAACGCGTTGAAACTGACCGCGGGCGCCTCGCTGCTGTATCTCCTGCATGGGGTCACCAGCCTGCGCGATGCCGGCGATCTCGACGGCACCGCGGTCGAGGCGGCGCGGCGATTGGGCCGCGACGGCATCCACCCGGTGCCGCACGTATTCTGCTGCGGACCCTTCATCGGCGCCGGCAAGGCCACTTTCAAGAACACGATTCTGCTCGACGACGCGAGCGAGGCCGCAGCCGACGCCGCCGCACTGCGGGTCAAGGCGGCCGGCGCGAGCTTCATGAAATTCTACGAGGGCCTCAGCGAGCCGATGATCCGCGCCCTGGAACGCGCCTGTGCCAGGCATGGCCTGAAGATCATGGGCCACGTGCCGGCAGGCCTGTCCTATGAGGCGGCGCGCATTTCCGAAGTGCAGCATTTCTTCGGCGTGCCGGAATCGTCGACGCTGGAGCGCAATACACTCCTCAATCGCTCCTGCGACTGGCACGCGGTCGACGAGCGGCGGATGGACGCGATCGTCGAAGCCACGCTGAAACATGGCATCGCCAATACGCCGACCATCGTCACCAATCAGAAGATGCTCTGCTATCGCGATTACGGCGCCGCGCGCCGCCAAGCCGAAATTCAGGGCGTTCCGCCCTTCTATCTCGACGTGATCTGGCATCCCGAACAGGGCCGGTTGAACACCGGCATGAAGCGGGATTATCTGGAACGGCAGGTCGTCCCCGCCATCGCCAAAAAGCAACATCTGGCGAAGAAGCTGTTCGATGCCGGCGCGCAACTCTTCCTTGGCACCGACGTCGCACAACCCTTCGTGGTGCCCGGTGCAAGCCTGCAGGAGGAGATGGCGCTGTTTGCCGGCGCGGGCATCGGACTGGAGCAGGTCTGGAAGCTCGCCACACGCGATGCCGGCGAACGGCTCGGCGTCAGCGGATTGGGGGTCGTCGAGGCCGGCGCGCCCGCCGACATCCTGCTGTTCCGGCGCGATCCGACGCAGGCCATCGACCATCTCTCCAGCCTGGAGGCGGTCGTCGCGGGCGGCAGGCTTTACCGGGTCGCCGACCTCGAAGCCGCGCTTCGATCGAGCCGGGCCTATTTCGCCTCGCCCCTGATCAAGCCATTGGCTCGCCGCGGCGCCGAACGCGCGCTGGCGCGCGCGATCGGGCGGGGCTAGGAACAAACCGGCTCCCCTCGCACTTGAGAGAAGCGGGGGATGCGGTTTGTGCGCCAACAGCAAACCGTTTGCGTACAGGCCAGCTCAATCCACAGGCGAAAGCGCGAATGACAGGATCTGCCGCCGTCCGCGCGGCAGCGTCAAACCGGCGCGCCCGGCCCGCTTGATCCCGGAGGCGTTTCCCTGAACAGTGGCGCGAGTAAACCGGTGGATGGAATCAAATTGGCAGTGTCTCGCGACGAACGGCTTCAAACCCGCGGCGATCTGGCATGGGCGATCGCGGTCGGCGGCATCGGCATCGTGCTGTTTGCGGCGCTGTTGCTGTTCACCTGGAATTTCGCGACCACGCTGTTTTTGATCTTTGCCGGAATGCTGCTCGGCGTCGCGCTGACCGCGATGACGAAGCGGCTCGGCCAGCTCGTCAAGCTGCCGCATGCCGTGCGGCTTGTGGTGGTCTGCCTGGCGCTCGCGGTGATGTTGTCGGGCGTGGTCTTCCTGGGCGGCACCACCATCGCCCAGCAGGCCACAGCGCTGAGCAACACGATCAAATCGCAACTGGTCAACGTCAAGGCCTTCCTGGACAAGAACGGCATCGACACCAGCTATTTCGAGCTCGGCAGCATCAATGGGACTTCGCAAGAATCCAGCAAGCAGGATTCGAGCAAGCAGGACTCGGGCAAGCAGGACTCGAGCAAGACGGCCTCCGACCCCGGCGCTCCCGCCGCTCCGGCGCAACATAACAACCTGCCGAGCGCCAGCACGCTGGCCTCGAGCGGCGGCGCGATCGTCAGCCAGACCTTGAGACTGCTGCTCGGCACCGTCAGCGCGGTCGGCAACTTCTTCATCGTGCTGTTTCTGGGCCTGGCCTTCGCGGCGCAGCCTGCGGTCTATTATGATGGGCTGTTGTTCATGACGCCGGTCAAATATCGCGCCCGCGCCACCGTGATCGTCGACCGCATCGGCGAGACGCTGGAGCGCTGGCTGATCGCGCAGATCATCACGATGTTCGTGGTGTTCGCCGTGACCTGGATCGGACTTGCGATCATCGGCGTCCAGAGTTCGTTCATCCTGGGCATCCAGGCCGGCCTGCTGGCGTTCATTCCGACCGTCGGCGCGATCATCGCAGGGGTCATCGTCGTGCTGGCGAGCCTGGCCTCAGGCTGGGTTGCGGCGCTGAGCGCCTTCATCCTGTTCCTTGGCGTCCACGCGCTGGAAAGCTATGTGCTGACGCCGCTGATCCAACGCCAGGCGCTGGACATTCCGCCCGCGACCTTGTTCGCGTTCCAGATACTGCTCGGCGTGGTGTTCGGGATCTGGGGATTGGCTCTGGCGCTGCCATTGATGGCGATCGTCAAGGTCATGATCGACTATTTCAGGACCGACGCAGGCCAACCCGCGGCGGCTTCCTGAAGCGGCCTCTTGTCCTGACGCGTTTCTTGACCCGAACTGGCGTCCACCCCGCATCACGTACGGGGCAGGCTTTCGCTCGAAAACGCTTTAAATGGTCAGCACGGTCTCGGTATGCTCCACGTCGGGCGGCGCCGCGAAGTACTTGCCGACCAGTTCGCGCCAGGCCGCGAAATCCGCGGAACCACGAAAATCAACGGTGTGATTTTCCAGCGTCTCCCACTTCGCGAAAAGCCGGTAGCGCGAGGGCTTTTCGATCGAGCGGTGCAATTCGCAGCCCTTGCTGCCCTTGGCGCGCTGGAAAAGCGGTCCCGCCTTGGCGCACGCGGCTTCAAATTCCTTTTCCATGCCGGGCTTGATGTCGATCTGTGCGATTTCGGTGATCATGCGCGAAAAACCTCTCCAATTTGCGTGGCCGCTTTTACCAGCTAGACCAGCATGGAGAAAATAAGAAGGCGCTTCATGGCGCCCATCGCGGGTTGTGATGTTCCGTTATCGGCTCAAACGAACAGCAGCGCGGTTCCTGCCACGATCAGCGCGCAGCCGACGAGGATGATGGCCGGCCACGGGCTGCGCGGCCGGGCGTAGCGCCCCTGCGCGCGGCGCTCGCTGATCAGCGCGGTCTCGTATTCATCCGAGGTCGAGAACAGGCAGGCGAATCCGCTGCGGGCCGAGGCGGCCGCGGCTTCAAGCGACAGCAGGGCGGCGTTCGCCCCGCGCGTGCGGCATGCTTTCATGCCTCGATATTATGGAGCGAATGGTAAACGCGAGGTTACGCTGCGGCCGGGCTGGCCCGTTCAGACGCCGCGAGCCCTCCGCCGGCAGTCTTGCGGCGCGCGCGTTCCAGCGACAGCGGCAGTTCGGCCGCGGCTGCGACGCGGTTACGGCCGCCGCGCTTGGCCTGGTAGAGCGCGGTATCGGCCGCGGCCAGCAGCACTTCGAGTTCGGTGCCCGCAGGCCCGCCGGCGACGCCGACGCTGACGGTGGTATCGACCGGCCCCTCCTCGACGCAGATCCCGGCATCGGCGAAGGCCTCGCGCACGCGCTCGGCGGCGATCACGCCCTCTTCCAGCGAACACGGCAGCAGCGCTGCGAATTCCTCGCCGCCGATCCGTCCCGAGAGATCGCTGATGCGCAGATTGCCTACGACGAGGGTAGAGAACAGTTTGAGCAGTTCGTCGCCCGCCGGGTGGCCGAAACGATCGTTGATGCTCTTGAAATGGTCGATGTCGAAGATCAGCGCCGTCACCGGCCGCCCCGCATGCGCCTCGCGCTCGATCACGCGCGCGCTGGCCTCGGCGAAGCCGCGGCGATTGAGCATGCCGGTCAGCGGGTCCATCGCGGCGGCGGCCTTGTGCGCGCGTACCGCGCGCTCCGACACCAGCATGAAGATCACGAACACGGTGCCGACCGCATAGAGCACGAGTTCGATCGCGAACACCGTGACCCAGATGCTGGCGGACAACGGTTCATTGGCAGGATGCAGCAAAGCGCCGAGCAGTATCGGCAGCAACAGCACGAAACCATGCAGCACCGGAACCACGATCGCAGGCCAGCGCCGCTTCAACGATTTGCGCCGTTCCGCCCACAATTCGGCCGCCGTCAGCGCCGCGTACACCGATACGATCGCCGCGCCAATCGTCATCCGCAGCGTCGCTTCGCGCGGATCGAGCACCAGCACCACGGTGACCCAGGTCAGCGCGCCCAGCACCAGTCCGGGCAGATTGGGCTTGCGGCCGTGGAACACGCGCGCCGCATTCCAGACCATGCCGCAGGCAACGAATCCGACCGCGTTGAGCGCGAGCGACAGCAGATCGCCCAGCATGCCGCTGGCCAAGGTCCACAACGCCACCGACGCCGCGCCGAGCAGATAGGCGTTGCCCCACCATTTCAGCGCCACATTTTTCTCCTGGCTGCCGAAGAATAGCAGCATCAGCCCGAGCAGGGCCGAAACCATCGTGGCAACGAAGTAAAGTGTAGCGCTGTCGAGCGGCATCGCTCATTCCCGAGTTTTTGATGGAGCGCACCCCCGAAAAACTCCGGGTCCGGTTTGCGCTTTGTCAACCTACTCTAGGGGGCGCCGCGTTCGGAATCCGTTTGCGGAGGCGGGTCATTTTTCGGGAAAAACTACATCAACTTGCGCGGATATTGGCAGCAAAAAGGGCGCATCTTCGCGCCCTTGTCGTCCGCCCCTCGTCATTCCGGGATGCGCCTTTAGGCGCAGGCCCGGAATCCATAACCCCAGTCCGTGGTTATGGATTCCGGGCTCGCGCTTTCGCGCGCCCCGGAATGACGGAAAGTTGCGCTCTTTACATTCGCGACCGGCGCTTGCGCCGGCCGAAGTCTCCCAAAAGCGATTAGCGCTTGGAGAACTGGAACGACTTGCGGGCCTTGGCGCGGCCGTACTTCTTGCGCTCGACGGTGCGGGAGTCGCGGGTCAGGAAGCCGCCCTTCTTCAGGACGCCACGCAGGTCCGGCTCGAAATTGGTCAGCGCCTTCGAGATGCCGTGACGCACCGCGCCGGCCTGTCCGGACAGGCCGCCGCCGGCAACCGTGCAGATCACGTCATATTGGCCGGCACGGGCGGCGGCGACCAGCGGCTGCTGGATCATCATGCGCAGCACCGGGCGGGCGAAGTAGACGTCGACCTCGCGGGTATTGACCGTGACCTTGCCGGCACCCGGCTTGATCCAGACGCGCGCGACCGCGTCCTTGCGCTTGCCGGTGGCATAGGCGCGGCCGAGCTTGTCGACCTTCTTCTCGTATTTCGGCGCTTCCGGCGCCGCCGTCTTGAGCTGCGAGAGCTGATCGAGCGACTGGATGCTTTCGGCCATGTTATGCGGCCCTCATGTTCTTGCGATTCATCTTGGCGATATCGATCTTCTCGGGGGTCTGGGCTTCATGCGGATGCTCCGCGCCCGGATAGACCCGCAGGTTTCCGAGCTGCACGCGGCCGAGCGGCCCGCGCGGGATCATGCGCTCGATGGCCTTTTCGACCACCCGCTCCGGGAAGCGGCCTTCGAGGATCGACTTGGCGGTGCGCTCCTTGATGTGGCCGACATAGCCGGTGTGCTTGTAATAGACCTTCTGCTCGCGCTTGCGTCCCGTCAGCACCGCATGCGCGGCATTGATGATGATGACGTTGTCGCCGCAATCGACATGGGGCGTATAGGTCGGGAGGTGTTTGCCGCGCAGCCGCATGGCAACCAGAGAGGCGAGCCGGCCGACAACCAGACCTTTGGCGTCGATCAAGACCCACTTCTTCGTCACCTCGGCAGGCTTTGCCGAATAGGTTTTCATGTTGAGGAATCCGTGAGGGTAAATCGGGCGCACAACGGCGCACCGAACTGCGCGCGTTTCTAGTGGCAGGCCGCGCGGGCGTCAACGCCCAAACTCAAAATTTATACCAGCAAAAACAATGCGTTATAATTATGGTGTTATAATACCACCAAAAAGTCTACGTGTTTGGAATGGAATAGGTGGCGGTCACGTGGGCGATCGGCTCGGGCTGGTCGCCCGAGGTGAGGCTGACCTCGCCGACCGCGAGCCGCTTGCCCAGCTTGAGGATTTTCGCCGCCGCATAGAGGTCCTGGCCGGGCGCGCCCTTGCGCAGGAAATTGATGTTGAGGTTGGTGGTGACCGCGAGCCCGACCGGCCCGATCGCCGACAACAGCACCGCGTACATCGCGTAATCGGCCAGCGCCATCAGCGTCGGTCCCGACACCGTGCCGCCCGGCCGCAGCATGGTATCGCTGTAGCGCTGGCGCAGCAGGCAGGTCTCGCCGTCGGCGCTTTCGAGCGCGAAATCATCGCCGCTGAACACCTGCGGAAATTCCTGGCGCAGGAACGCCGTGATCTCAGCCACGCTCATTTTCATCACAGCCATGCGAGGCCCCTGTTATATTGCGTGAGCAACCTGTTACATTAGCGGCAAGAAGACCGGCAAGGCTTTGCTGAACAAGGCTTTGCTCAACAAGGCTTCGCTCAACAAGACTTCGCTCAAGCGGAAATATCCGATGCCCGTCCAAGGAACTGTGCAAGGAACTGTGCGAGGAACTGCAGAAGCTGCGGCCAAAGCTTCGGTCGCGCCATCGCCGCGATCGCCCATTCTGCTGCGCGAGACGATCGGCAGCGTCGCCGTGCTGACGCTCAATCGGCCGGCCGCGCGCAACAGCCTGTCGGAGGCGATGATCGCCGGCCTGCACCAGGCCTTGACCGAGATCGCCGATGAAAAGAACGTGCGCGCGCTGGTCATCGCGGCCAACGGGCCGGCCTTCTCCGCCGGCCACGACATGAAGGAAATGACCGCCCGCCGCGCCGATCCCGACCGCGGGCGCGCCTATTTCGCCGAGCTCATGAGTGCCTGCAGCGCGATGATGCAGGCGATCGTGCAACTGCCGAAACCCGTGGTCGCCGCCGTGCAGGGCATCGCCACCGCCGCCGGCTGCCAGCTCGTCGCAAGCTGCGATCTCGCGGTCGCCTCCGAGGCCGCAGGCTTTGCCACCCCCGGCGTCGATATCGGCCTGTTCTGCTCGACGCCGATGGTGGCGCTGTCGCGCAACGTGCCGCGCAAGCAGGCGATGGAAATGCTGCTCACCGGCGAACTGATCCCGGCCGAGACCGCCAGGGATATCGGCCTGGTCAACCGCGTCGTCGCCGCCGGCTCCGAGCGCGACGCCGCGATCGCGCTTGCGGCCAAGATCGCGCAGAAATCCGCGCACACGATCAAGCTCGGCAAGCAGGCGTTCTACCGCCAGGCCGAGATGAGCCTTGCCGACGCCTATCGTTATGCGGCAGAGGTGATGACCGAGAACATGCTGGCGCGCGACGCCGAAGAAGGCATCGGCGCCTTCATCGAAAAGCGCGCGCCGAAATGGCAGGATCGGTGATGCCCCAGCGGCGACAATGCAATCGCCCCTCATCCTGAGGAGCCGCGAAGCGGCGTCTCGAAGGATGCAGGCCCGTCTGGGGCCTCATGGTTCGAGACGCTTCGCTCCTCACCATGAGGATCCAGGGAACACGAAATGAACCACGACGCCTACCCCGACAACTATATCCGCGAGATCCTCAACGGCGTGAAATCGATCGCGATGGTCGGCGCATCGCCGGTCGATGTGCGCCCGAGCTACTTCGCCTTCAAATATCTGGTGCAGCGCGGCTATGACATGATCCCGGTCAATCCCGGCCATGTCGGCAAAAGCCTGCTCGGCCGTCCCTTCGTGGCATCGCTCGCCGAGATCGGCCGCCCGATCGACATGGTCGACATCTTCCGCAACTCCAGCCACATCATGCCCGTGCTCGACGACGCGCTGCAGCTCTCCCCGCTGCCCAAGGTGATCTGGATGCAACTCGGCGCGCGCGACGATGCGGCCGCGGCGAAGGCGGAAGCCGCGGGGATGAAGGTCGTGATGAACCGATGCCCGAAAATCGAATATGGAAGGCTGTCGTCGGAGATTTCCTGGATGGGCGTCAACTCGCGCACGATCAGCGCCAAGCGCGCGCCGATCCCGACCCAGGGCATGCGGCTGTCGCTCAACCGAATGAGCGTCGGCGGCGGCGCGACCGCGGCGGCCGACCGCGCCGCGAAAGACAAAAGTGAGCCCTCCTGACCCAATCAAGAAACGATTGCTTCGACAAGGCGCCGGGCAAAAGCAATCGCGTTTCAAATTGCCGCCCGGTCATCAAGTCGCCTTGACGGCAGTTTTTCCTGACGCAATGGTCCTCCCTTGAGAGGAGGCAAGCCTGCGCCGCCTCGCCTATCGTGCCGCCCCGCCCATGACTCCGCGCCGCCGGATGGATCGTCCCGACATGATCCGGATCAAAGGCGTACCGGTTTTTCCGGAACGGATCGTGCTCAACTAAATCAAGCTTGGACAACAAGAGCTCAAGCCGTAATTCACCGATCAGAGGAAACAGAATGACCGATCGTTTGCCCGGATTTTCGACTCTCGCCGTGCATGCGGGCGCGCAGCCCGATCCCACCACCGGCGCGCGCGCGACGCCGATCTATCAGACCACGTCATTCGTGTTCAACGATGCCGATCATGCGGCTTCGCTATTCGGGCTGCAGGCGTTCGGCAACATCTATACGCGCATCGGCAACCCGACCAACGCGGTATTGGAGGAGCGGGTCGCGGCGCTGGAAGGCGGCACCGCGGCGCTCGCGGTCGCCTCCGGTCACGCCGCCCAGGTGATCGCGCTCCAGCAATTGCTGATGCCGGGCGAGGAGTTCATCGCGGCGCGCAAACTCTATGGCGGCTCGATCAACCAGTTCACGCACGCCTTCAAGAGTTTCGGATGGAACGTGGTGTGGGCGGACACCGACGACATCGCAAGCTTCGAAAAGGCATTGAGCCCGCGCACCAAGGCGATCTTCATCGAATCGATCGCCAACCCCGGCGGCACGGTTACCGACATCGAGGCGATCGCCGCGATCGCGCGCAAGGCCGGCGTGCCGCTGATCGTCGACAACACGCTGGCGACGCCCTACCTGATCCGTCCGATCGATCATGGCGCCGACATCGTGCTGCATTCGCTGACCAAGTTTCTCGGCGGCCATGGCAACTCGATCGGCGGCATCATTGTCGACGCCGGCACCTTCGACTGGTCGAAGGGCAACAAATATCCGATGCTGAGCGAGCCGCGGCCGGAATATCACGGCATCAAGCTGCAGGAGACCTTTGGCAATTTTGCCTTCGCGATCGCCTGCCGGGTGCTGGGCCTGCGCGACCTTGGCCCCGCGCTGTCGCCGTTCAACGCGTTCCTCATTCTCACCGGCATCGAGACCTTGCCGCTGCGCATGCAGAAGCACTGCGACAACGCCAAGGCGGTGGCGGAATTCCTCGCCGGCCATGCGGCAGTCGCGGGCGTGAGCTATGCGGGGCTTGCGAGCGACAAATACAACAATTTCGCCCGCAAATACGCTCCGAAGGGCGCGGGCGCGGTGTTCACCTTCAGCCTGAAGGGCGGCCATGAGGCGGGTGTCAAGCTGGTGTCGAACCTGAAGCTGTTCTCGCATCTCGCCAATGTCGGCGACACCCGTTCGCTGGTGATCCATCCGGCCTCCACCACCCACAGCCAGCTCGACGACGCCGCCAAGATCAGGGCCGGCGCCGGCCCGGACATCGTGCGGCTGTCGATCGGGATCGAGGACAAGGAAGACCTGATCGCCGACCTGGAGCAGGCGTTGACGGCCTGAGGTGATCGCGTCTCACCCGTAAACGATCAGACCGAGCCATCGCGACGACGGCGGTGCGCCCCCTCTCCCATTCTTGGGAGAGGGCTGGGATGAGAGCGGCCCTGGTTCGACCTTGCACCCCGTCCCCCAATCCAACCTGCCGAGCCGAACCCACTCCAGTAAGATCACCGTCGATTTGAAGCGGTCCCGTTAACACTCTATCCGGCATCGCATGGCATGGTCGCGCTCTCGCCTCCCCGTCACGATTCGGAGCCGGTTCGATGCTGCGCTGGATGATCCCCTGTTGCGTCATGCTCGCTTGCCCCCTGCTAGCCGCCACTGAAATGCGCGCGGCCGACCAACTCGTGGCGCACCCCACCGCGCAACGCGCCGCCCGGCAATTGCCGCCCGGGCTGCCTCGTCCGCACTACAAGGCCCGGACCACGATCGTCTACCGCGCGCCGCCGCGCGACGACGACGCGCTGATTTCCATCCCGACCACGCCGCTGCTGCCCGGCGCGCAGACGCTGCCCGGCTATTACGGCCGCGCCTTCGACTACAACTACCAGGGCTCCTATTACGGCGGCGATCGCGGCTACCTGCCCTACTTCTTCCGCGAGCCCTATGCGTGCGGCGTGACGGGCTATTGCTGAGCGCGGTGGACGCGTCGAAACGAAAATCGGATCACGCGGCTTCAAACTTCGGCACGTCGCCACGCTAAGCCGCATCGACAACGGCGCGCACCTCGAGATGCACACCGGTCTCGGCCTGCAGCACACTGATCACGCCGAGCAGATTTTCCGCGGTGGGATTGCCGTTCGGCCCGAACATGCGCATCAGGCTCTTGTGTGGCCGGCCGAACGCCGCACCGAGCTTCTCGAATCCGATCGTTGCATTGATGTAGGCGCGCAGCGCGGCGCGCCCCTCATCGACCTCGCCTTGCAGCAGAGCCTGCATCGCCTCCTGGAACATCGCTTCGCGGAACGCGGGGTCGCGCGCCGCCCGCGCCCGCACGGTATCGCGGAAATCCCTGGTCAACGGCATTGCGTCATCTCCTCTTGCCAGACTTGCGGCTTTTGTAGTCGCGCCAGCACCGCAGCGCAGATTCGATATCGTTCTGCTGCCGCCGTTTCGTTCCACCGCCAAGAAGGATCACGACCACCTTGCCGTCCCATCCGAAATAAATCCGATAACCCGGACCCCGATCAATTCGCAGTTCAGCAGCGCGCCCTCGCCCACAGGCTTCACATTGGAAGTGTTGCCATCGGCGAGACGTCCGATCGCAACCGTCACCATCGCCATCGCCGCCGCTTGCGGATCAAGATCATCGAACCACCGCCTGAATGCGCTGTCGCTGCTCTCCGAAACGTATTCTTCAATCCGGATCAATTGGTATCATATATGTTACCAAATAGCAATGGCGTCTATCAATTGCACGATGAGCCGCGCCACATACCGATTCCGTCCTCAGCCATTAGAGCATAGCCGACTGTTCGGTTACGATCGTTGGTCGCGACGGTGATCACGCTCGGCATGTGCAGGATGGATAGCCAGTTCATCTGATGTGACCCGCTTCTTGCGATCGCAGCGACGATCGTGCTTGCTCCCTCATGGCCTCGGAGGCACAGTTACTGAGCGGATACAAGTATCAGGATAACTGACATGCTTTCAGAGTCGGCGCGTCAGGAGCGACGAGCATGGTTTCGCTGAAATTGCCGCTCTGGCTCCGTTTCGTTCTGGTGCTCGGTGTCGCAGCTCTTGCGTCAGGCGCCAGCCTGCTTGCGTATCAGTACTTTACGCGCCCGGTCACGCTGAGCGTGGCGGTGGGCTCGATCGACGGCGAGGCCGCCCAGGCCATGTCGGCCATTGCGAGCCGGCTCGCGTCGACCAACGCGCCGGTGCGGCTCAAGGTCATCGACAGCGGCACGGCGCTTGAGGCTGCCAAGATATTTGCGGCGGGCAAAGCGGATCTCGCGGTGGTCCGCGGCGATGTTGGCGACCTGTCGCAGGCGCAGGCCGTCGTCGTCGTGAGCCGCGTGGTCCTCCTCATCGTTGCGCCGCCGGGTTCGAATATCGACAGCATGACCAAGTTGAAGGGCCGTCGCGTAGGCGTGATTGGCGGCGACGCCAATGCCAGGATTGTCGACGTGCTCAGCAAGGAATACGGGCTGGATCGCGAGAAGACCTTCAAGGATATCGCTTTGCCGGACGCCCGGCGCGCCATTCAATCCAAGGAGATCGGCGCGCTGCTCATCGTGATCCCATTGGCGGAAAAATATCTGTCGCTGCTGCGCGGCTTCTTTCAGCAGAACCCGAAATCGCCGCCGGTGCTGATCGCGATCGATTCCGCCGGTGCGATCGCCGAGGCCGAGCGCGCCTACGAAAGCTTCGACCTGCCCAAGGGCACGCTGCGTGCAGCACCGCCGGTTCCGGAGGACGATCTGACCACCTTGAGGACCTCGCTCTATCTGGTCGCGAACAAGAAGCTCAGTTCGGATTTGGTCGCAACGCTCACGCAGACCATCATGCGGGTGCGCCGGGAGCTTCTGGCCGAGCAGCCGATTTTCGCGCAGATCACCACGCCAAGCACGGACGCCGACGCCTACCTGCCGCTGCATCCCGGAGCTGCCGCCTTTTACAACGGCACGCAGCAGAGTTTCATGGATGAATACAGCAACTGGATCTACCTGACGCCGATGATCCTTGGCGGTGCCGCCACCGTGCTGGCCGCGGCCTGGAAGTTCCTCGGAATCGGCAATCCCGTCAGCGAAGGCCCGCTGGATTCGTTCTATGCGCTGGGGCGCCGAATCCGCAACGCCGGCACCGAGGCCGAGCTGTCGGATATCGAAGAAGAAATCGACGGCATTCTCAAATCCCAACGCGCCCGATCCGCCAAAGGCGACGT
>Ga0137412_10001108_pt1 | contig 20376 bp, 19 predicted proteins | sample CZODoug2_1_16fun_FD_122160 | JGI IMG/M metagenome (GOLD analysis project Ga0137412, IMG submission 122160) | Vadose zone soil fungal communities from Angelo Coast Range Reserve, California, USA - CZODoug2_1_16fungal (Hybrid Assembly) | ecosystem: Environmental > Terrestrial > Soil > Vadose zone...
CGGCATTCCTGCCCCTCGATATATTCGACCGGAAATGATCGCGGGATCCGAGCGCTCCATGCGGCGCAGTGGGTGCGCCGCATGGAGCGGAAGTATCCCGACGCCTTGGCTTGGCGCACCCGACTTTGCGCCGCGCCCTGGTTCAATGAACCTCGATCGCCAAGGGTTCTGACTTCTTGGTCTTGGCTTTGGGTATGTGAATGCGCAGCACGCCATCCTTGGATTCGGCTTGAATGCCCTTGGCCTCGACGTAATCCGGCAACACGAAACTACGCGTGAAGGCGCCATAAATGCTTTCGACGCGAATGGCGTTCTCACCCTGGTCCTCGCGCTCCAATTTGCGTTCGCCGCTGATGGTGATGACCCCGTCCGCCACGGCAATCTTCACATCCTCCTTCTTGACATCGGGAAGTTCGACCTTGATGACATATTCATTCTCGCTTTCGCTGATGTTGGCGAGCGGTATCCAGTTTCTCGTCGCCGTTTCATCCCGAGCGGTCCCGTTATCGGGCATGTAAGGGGGCGAAAATCGACGCAACGCATTCTCCATTTCACGAAATGGTTCCCAACGCAACATGGTCATGCTGAATCCTCCTCCAATGCAACAAGTGACGACGCGGCGGCAATGCTCCGATGGCTTGACCGCTGCGATGGGATCGTACGGTTTGCGCTAAGCATCGCCTTGATTCGAATCAATTGCAGCGCGGAATGCACGCATGCAGTCACGCGCCGCACAGTTCGCCCGTGTCGACCTCTTAAAATATCCGCTGCGCGGCCCCATCCCGCAATGACGCAGTGCAAATTCGGATGGGGATGTGGGAATTTAACAATAATCGGAGCATGATCTGCCGAGGGGTGGCGAGAATGCGCTGACGAGGTGCGCCTTATGTCCCAGCGCGAGTTCACAGCTCTCGGGCGATGAAGGCGCACCGGCTGGCTGATTCCTCATGCGGGTTACTCGCAATGCCAGAAATCAAGCGTTTGCAAGGATGTGTCAACGACTTGATCGGTGTGGTCGCTTTGTCTGCGGTATGGGCGAACCACGAACCGAAGCAGATAATCGACACGCTGCTGAAGGTATTGATACGGCGATTGACCCTGGAATTCGCTGTCGCACGCTTGAGCGCCAACTCACCGGTGTCATCGGCTGAAGTACTTCGCACCGCATCGTTAGGGGAAGGCGGCCAGGGTACGTCCAGATTTCCGAGTCAAATAAGCACGTGGCTCGATGCAGACTCACCGCTGACACCTTTCCGCGCGCCGAATCCGCTAGGCCCAGGCCGCATTTCCGTCGTTCCGTTCCGTTTCGACCTGCAGTGCCGCATCGGCACCTTGGTCGTCGCGTCGGCACGCAATGACTTTCCGAGCGAAATCGAGATGCTGGTGCTGCGGATCGCGGTTAACCAAGCGGCAATGGCTCTGCATGAGGCGCAACGCGCGCTCGAGCTGAAGGACGAACTCGCGGCAGAACGCCTCGCGATGACTCGGCTGCATGAATTTAGCACCCGGCTGTGGCCGATCACCGACCTCCCGGCGGTACTGGAGGAGGCGTTGTCGGCGACGATTGAGATTCAACAGGCAGACTTCGGCAACATACAGCTCTGCAACCCGCAATCGCATGCACTGGAAATCGTGACGCAGCGCGGATTCAACGCCGAGTTCCTCGAATATTTTGCTGGCGTCGTCCATTCGGGCAGCACCTGCGGGCGTGCGCTGCAGTCGCGATCGCGCATCGTCATCGAGGACGTGGAGATTGACGAGCAGTTTGCCCCGCACCGGCACATCGCCTTGGCAGCGGGATTCCGCTCGGTGCAATCGACGCCGCTGTTCAGCCGCCGGGGCGAGGTTCTCGGGATGATTTCCACTCACTTCAAGCGCCCGCACCGCCCCTCCGAGCGCGAGCTTCGCTTGACGGACCTGTACGCGCGGCAGGCGGCCGAGATGGTAGAGCGCAGGCGAACCGATGCCGAACACGCCAAACTCGCCGCGCACATCGATCGGCTCACGCATGCCAGCCGGCTCGTGGGCATGGGCCAGTGGACGACGTCGATTGCGCACGAGATCAATCAGCCCCTGGGGGGCGTCATCTTGAACAGCAACGCGTGCATTCGCTGGCTGAATCGTGATGTGCCGGATCTGCAAGAAGCGCGCGCAGCCGTCGAGAACATCATCCGCGACGCGAACCGGGCGAGCGATGTAATTCGCAGTATTCGGGCGTTTGTCAGCAGAGCGCCCACGCACAAGCATGCACTCGACGTCAATGCGATCATTTGCGAAGTGGTATCGATGTTGGACGAGCAGCTACGCGGCAGCCGTATCGAGACCACGCTGGCATTGTCGGATGCCGCGGTGTTTGTACCGGCCGACCGGATACAGCTACAGCAGGTCCTGGTCAATTTAGTGGTCAACGCCATCGAGGCGCTGCGTCCGTTGACCCACCGGCCGCGACGCCTGCGGATCTGTTCCCGCCGGGATATCGAGGATCGCGTCACGGTCTGCGTCGAGGATGAAGGCGTCGGTCCAGACGAGCAGGTCATGGACCGGCTATTCGACCCATTCTTCACGACAAAGCAAGACGGCATGGGACTTGGTTTGTCGATCAGCCGCAGCATCATCGAGGCTCACGGCGGGGAACTCAATGCCGCTCGGAACAGCCTCCACGGTTTGACGATGACTTTCTCGCTGCCGGCCTTCGACCAACTGCCGTGACGCCTGAGTTGCGAAGCGTCGTATTCATCGTGGACGATGATATCTCGATCCGGGACGCACTTTGCACGTTGATTCGATCCGTCGGTTTGGAGGTACGCACGTTTACATCGGGACCTGAATTCCTCAATGCCGCGCTTCCGGACGTACCGGCGTGCTTGGTGCTGGACGTGCGCCTTCCCGGCCTGAGCGGCCTAGACTTACAGCGTGAACTTGGCCGCACCGGGGTGCATATCCCCATTATTTTCATCAGCGGTCACGGCGACGTTCCCATGACGGTGCGCGCCATGAAAGCCGGAGCCGTGGAGTTTCTCCTGAAGCCAGTTCGGGAACAGGACCTATTGGACGCCATCAATCAGGCCATCGACAAAGATCGCGCCGCGCGTCGGCAACGGGCAGAACTTGCATCAGTCCGCGTGCGCTACGCTAGCCTGACGCTGCGGGAAAATGAGGTGGTGTCCAAAATTACCCGCGGATCGCTCAATAAGCAGGTCGCCGCGGATCTCGGCGTCACGGAGATCACCATCAAGCTGCACCGCCGACACATCATGGAGAAAATGCAAGCGTCTTCGCTTGCGGAACTGGTGCGGATGATCGAAAAACTGACCTGATCCCTATACTTTGGTGCATGTTTGCCCGCATCGATACTACACCAAAGTAGAGTGTTCACGAGGCACGGATCCCTCTAAGTTCGTCCGCGCGGGTAGTACCCACCAGAGAGAGAAATCGCATGCAATTCGCGACCATTAGCGCCTATGGCGTGCCAGGAACGCCCGCCAATAGCCGCCCCACGAGTGTAATGGAATCAATCGGCACATTGCGCAAGTATGATGCCGACGAGACGGTCTATTGCCAAGACGAACCGGCCGATTACTGGTATCGGATTGTCGGCGGGGCTGCTCGAAAGTGCACGCAGATATCGGACGGTCGGCGTCAGATCATGGACTTTCTGCTGCCTGGAGACTTATTCGGGTTCGATGCGGGTGCAAGACACGAGTGCTCGGTCGAGTGCGTCGCGGCAAATACGACGCTGCTACGTTACCAACGTCCGCAGATGGAGTCACTCATGGAGTCCGATGCGCAGCTGGCGCGCCGGGTGCGCGAGATCGCGTTTGTCTCGATCGATCGATTGCAATCGCGAATGATCCTGTTGGGCCGAAGCCGCGCGCTGGAGCGAGTATGCGGGTTCCTGTTGGAGATGGCCCATCGGGCGCAACTCGAGACGGAGGAATCGGTCGGGTTGCCGATGTCTCGGTACGACATTGCGGACTACCTCGCGATTGCAGTGGAAACCGTGAGTCGATCGCTGACGACGCTGAGGTCCGAGCGGGTGGTTGCCTTTTCCGACACGCGACATTTCCGTATCGTCAATCGCAGGGCTCTCGAGGCCCATTGCTGCCGCTGAAACCATTGTTAAGTTCTTCAAATGACGTCGGGAGGCATCCATGGGATTGCAGAAATTCGACAGATCGAAATGGATCGGTGTGTGCACCGCCGTCTCTATCGGGCTGCTGGGTAAGCGCGCCGAGATCGAAGTCGTCTCCCCGGCCGACGGAATACTGATCGAAGCGCATTGGCTGCCGGTAATCGGCATTGCCTACGACCCTGTGAACGACACGCTGAAAATCATGCTGGACGGCGTCGATCATGTCGTATTTCAGCCGAGGGAGATGTATCTCGATTTCGGTCTCGGTGGCATTCAAAGCCTCGGCATTCTCGACCAGGAAAATGCATGGCAAATCGTGTTGCTGCGCGACCCCTTGATGCTGCCGCGCCCGGCAGCGGTCGCTTGACGCGTGTCAAGGCGACGCTCCGCCTGCGAGGACTATGGTCGGACGGCGACGAAATGACGAGACTAGGTACTTTATTTCCAAAATCGGAGGATGCCATGAGAACCGACAGTGAAATCAAAAAAGACGTGGAAGATGAATTGCGCTGGGATCCGGACATCGACGCCACCGACGTCGGGGTCGCAGTACACAACGGCGTCGTCACGCTGACAGGCTACGTACGTAGTTACATGCAGAAGACTCAGGCGGAGCGCGACGCGAAGCGGGTTGCGGGAACGTTGGGTCTTGCCAACGACATCGAGGTGCGATTGCCATACATCAATAAGCGGCCCGATCCTGAAATCGCGCGCGACGCGGTCGAAAAACTTCAGAAGGAACTTCCTTATTCGTCGCAATTCATCAAGGTGACGGTCCAGGACGGTTGGCTGACGCTCGAAGGGGCGCTCGAGTGGAATTATCAGCGTGACCGGGCGGAAAAGGCCGTGCGTACGGTGCGGGGCGTCATCGGAGTCTCGGACGACATCAAGCTCAAACCGCGGGTGGCTGCGAGCGATGTGAAGCGCAAGATCGAAGAGGCGTTGAAGCGAAGCGCCGAACTCGACGCGAATCGCATCACGGTCGAGACCACGGGCTCCAAAGTGACGCTAGGAGGCAGCGTACGGTCCTGGGCAGAGCGCACGGAAGCAGAACGAGCGGCTTGGCAGGCGCCGGGCGTTACGACGGTGGAGAACCAAATCGCGATCAGTCCTTGAGCGAGGAGCGGAGCGCTTGGGGTGACCATCGCTCCGATCCCTTTTTTGCACTATCAGTGCACCGTGAGTCTGTCGGCCCCCGATTGAATGAGCAGTGCCGTGTACAGCAGCGCAAACCCCTGCATGACACCGAGGTAATTTTCATGCGCTGACGCAAAGAAATGCGCCATCTGCAACAACTCTGGATTGCCGCTCTGCAACTCTTGGAGCGCGTCGTGGATGAACGTTTCGGCGCCGCTTTGGTCGATTTCAGCCACAATCGCGGCACGTGTCGCCACCGTGACACGCGGCAGTGGATCGAGCCCGGCAAGTGCGCCCGACTCTGTCGTCAGCCGATGACTCGGCGCCGCCTGCGCAATCAATAATCGATACAACATACAGAACCCGCTCATGACGCGTTGCGGATCGCCCACGTCGCGGGCGCACTTGGCGGCCATGTACAGCCATTCCGGGTTGTTATCACGTAGATGTGCCGAGATCTCGGCAACGCATGCATCGGGGCCAAGGTCGTCGAACTCACGGGTGATTTGCTCGCGCGTAGATTCCGCGACCCGCGGCAACGTGCTCATGTCATCTCCAACGGAAAGGTCCGGTACCCAATGATAACCGGGTCGCAGCTTTCATTGGCAAAAATACTAAGGATGGACGGCGCGGAACGCCTTGACAGGCGTCAACTGGGCGTAACAACGACTCCGCGAATTGTCAGGGCCGGCGCCCGGTGCATTCGAGGCACCCGCTCCCTGGCAAGCGCGTGCTACGACAAATTGACGGCGATCAAGGCAGCCGTACCCAAGAGCATCATTATCTGCACACCGTTCGCGCCGATTGGCCAGTGCGCATGAGCTGACTCCATGGATTTTACGAGACAAGCGAGGCAATGTCGTGAATCACAAAAATCAAATTGAAAGACCAAAGGGCATGATCGTAAATGCAAAACGTCTCGCGGCTCACCGGCTGCGATACCAACGTTACCGCGTCGGCGTGCTGGCTATGGCCCTTGCGGCCTGCAGCGCGATCGGACTCGTTCCGCAAATCGTGCGATCCGAGGTGGTCGTCGTGGATGTCGTTGCCGTCGCGCAGGGGCAGCGGACCGGTGATCTCAAGGGCAAGTCTGTTCTGAACGAAAAGGACGAGCGGATCGGCACGATCGATGACTTGATCATCGGCCACGATCGCGTACTTTTCGCGGTCTTGCAGGTAGGCGGTTTCCTCGGAATCGGCAGCCGCTTGGTGGCCGTCCCTTACCAGGCTCTGCAGATAAGCGAGGCGCCCACCAAGATCCTTTTGCCGGGGGCCTCAAAAGAGGCGCTAAAGAATCTGCCGGAATTCAAGTATCACGTCTGAATCGGCTGCGAGGGGCGATTGATTGTAGTTGTTTGAAATCACGTTAGCACAGGAGAACTTCATTATGAGGACCGACAGCGACGTAAAACGCGATGTGGAGGACGAGCTTAAGTATGACCCGGATTTGGAATCGAGCGATATTGGTGTATCCGTGAAGAAAGGCGTCGTTGCCCTGACGGGATTCGCCCGGAGCTACAGCCAGAAGCTACAGGCCGAAGCGGTCGCGAAGCGCATCAGTGGCGTCTTGGCTGTGGCGAATGACATTGAAGTTCGCCTTGCTTCCTCAGATGCGAGACCGGATCCGGACATCGCGCGCGAGGTGGTCGCGCAGCTCAAGTTCGAGCTGCCTTATTCGCACGAAAACATCAAGAGTGTCGTCAAAAATGGCTGGGTCACACTCGAGGGCGCCTTGGAATGGAACTATCAGCGCTCCAGGGCGGAGAGTACAGCGCGGCGCGTCAAAGGCGTGCTCGGGGTCAGCAATCTCATCAAACTGGCACCGCACGTGAGTCCCACAGAGGTCAAGGCGAAGATCGAAAATGCATTGACGCGCAGCGCACAGCTCGACTCGAAGCACATCACGGTCGAGACCAGCGGTAGCGAGGTGGTGTTGCGAGGCAGCGTTAGGTCGTGGGCGGAGCGTGATGAGGCGGAGCGAGCCGCGTGGATGGCTCCTGGTGTTACGAAAGTGGAGAACCACATCACTATCAGTTACTGACAAATCGGTTACTGACAACTCGGCGCTTGATGGTTGGGCACGTGCTTCCCGGTACGGGCCCGACCGCTAGCGCCGCGGCGGTATGCAATTGTCCGAGCGTTGGAATCGCAGTAAGACGCAGTGGAATATTCTGACGTACTACCAGCGCTTCGAGAGCGCGGTTGCGTTCGTTTTGACCGTTGTGATTGCGCTCATCGTCCTCGTAGCGTTGTACCGATTGTGCGTCGGAGTCGTGACCGCGCTCCTGTTCGGAGCTGTGAATCCACTGGAACACACCGTGTTCCAATTAATCTTCGGCGAGATCATGACGCTGCTGATCGCACTCGAATTCAACCATACGCTCAGGTATGTCGTAGCGAGGCACCAGAGCATCATCCAGACGAAGGTCGTGCTCCTGATTGCGCTGCTGGCCGTGGCGCGCAAGTTCATCATTCTTGAGGTACGTGAAACGACCCCCGGATACCTGTTGGGACTGGCGGCAATTACGCTGGCACTCGGCGTGACTTATTGGCTCATGCGCGAGCGCAACGATCCGCACGCGTCCACCCGCCCGCGGTCAGGCCCGTCGAGCCGACGTCTTGGTCCTGGAGGTGAGGGCGAGAGCGGCGAACATCGCGCCGGTAAAGATCAGATTGACGCCGAGCAGTAGACCGGTAACCCACAGGGCGGTCGCGGGCCAGCCGATCAACAGAACGACTCCGACAAAAATGCTGCCGAGACCCGCGGCGATGAGCCAGCCCCAGCCGGCAACGGGCCTGACCGTCATCGCGAACCCTACTCGGAGCGTGCCGTCTGCAATGAGCAGGATGGCGATCATCACGGCGAGTGTCAGTGCACCGCTGATCGGGTATATAGCCACGAGGAGTCCGGCGATTGCGTAGAGAACACTGCCGAGCCCGTACCACGCAGAGCGCGGCCACGATCTCACCCGGAAGGCGTGAATCATCTGAAAGATCGCCGTCACGATCAGCACGGCGCCAAAGAGGGCCACGGCCGCAAAGGACGCGACGACGGGAATGGCGATGGCGATGCTCCCCGTAATGATTTGCACTATGCCTAGCGCGAGCAGCCATCCCCACCGATGTCCGAGTGCCGTTGCCTCCATTTCCGAATCCACAGGTATGGTCATCGTAGTCATGTCACCCTCCGGAAATCATCCACCCTGGTATGGATGCTGGAGAATAGGGCTGTCCCAGGCATAACTCCTTGACGCCCATCAATTGCCGAATTAATTCTCGTCAAGTCGACGTCAGGATTTGATCCGGGTCAACGCAGTTCGGATGCCATTGACATAAATGAATCGCGGATGAGCACGTCAGTCCGATTCCATGCGTGTATAGCGGCCGCTGTGCTGGTCGGCGTGGGCACAGCTTCGGCCGCCTTCGCTCGGCATGAGCATGATTTTCATGACACCCGTTATCACCTCGATCGCTACTATCCGGCTCGCGGCACCACAAGTCGCGCGCTGCCGAACGATCGAGTGATCGTCAACCACGGGCACGACCGGTTCTTCTATTCCGGCGGCGTCTGGTACCGGCGAGACATTGGCGGCTACGTCGTCGTGCGGCCGCCTTATCATGTGTTCGTGCCGAGATTGCCGATCTTCTACACCACGATCTGGATCGGCGGCTTCCCGTACTACTATGCTAACGACACCTACTATGTCTGGCGTCCCGATGAGGGTGGATATGAAGTGGTTCCGCCGCCGGACGACAGCGCGGCCACGATCCAGCCGCCGCCAAGCAGCCCTGATGTTTTCGTCTACCCGAAGAACGGCCAGAATGACGCTCAACAGTCGCAGGACAAATACGAGTGCCACAAATGGGCAGTGGAACAGAGTGGCTTTGATCCCACTGAGTATACCGGCGGCGTACCGAGCGATCAGAGCGTCGCCCAGCGCACGGGATACCAGCGCGCGATGGGTGCCTGCCTCGAGGGACGAGGCTACAGCGTGAAGTAGCCGAAAGAGGTTCGATGGGAGTCAGAGGGCAGCCAAGTTATGCAGCAGCAGGCGAGCAAACTCAGGTCCCTTGCCTGCCTCCTCGTGCTTGAAATACACGAATACGTCCGTGCAGTCTGATGTCTTATCATGGATGGTTCGGGCCCAGCGGGCGACGTCGTCCGGCGTATAGCCTTCATCCCGTAATCTGAAGTACCCATAATCCGCAGTGATCTCCACCGGAGTCGACAGCTTCTCGCTGTCGGCCACGCACAGTGCCAGGTTTTTCGCTTTCAAGCGCGCGTACACCTCGTCATCCAACCAGGAGTGGTGACGGAACTCGAAGGCCGCGCACACGTTCGGCGGAAACGCCTCGAGAAACGCATCGAGCACCGGGAGGTCCTTCCTAAGATACGGCGGGAGCTGGAACAGGAGGGCGCCGAGTTTCGGTCCGAGCGTCGCGGCTGTACCCAGAAAATAGCGGACTCTATCGGCGCAATCCCGGAGGCGGGCGTCGTGTGTGATGCGTTTGGGCGCCTTCAAAGTGAGCTTGAACCGATCCGGCGTCTCGCGGTTCCAACCATCGAGGATTTTCTCGTTCGGTGTGCGATAGAACGTGTAGTTGATTTCGACGGTTTGGAAGCGCTCCGCGTAGTACGGCAGCATCTTCGCCGTGGGGAACTTTTCCGGATAGAAGCTTCCTCTCCACTCGGGATAGTTGTAACCGGACGTTCCTACCCAGATGGTCATGCGAGGTGATGGCTTGTCCCAACTCCTTAAGAAGCGTGCACGCATGATAACTCGCGGAATGTGCGAGGCGCAAAGGGACCCGCGCTTAATGGGTCCTCGCCGTGGCAACGCCGCGCGTTCGGCAATCGCCGTCGTATACTTGCAGCCCATACCGGTCGCATCGACACCATGAGCGCTCAAGAAATCGGTCCGAGAATCTCCGTGATTACTCCATGCCTGAATGGTGCGCGCTACATCGGCGAGGCAATCGAAAGCGTACTGAGCCAGCGCTACCCCAACACGGAACACATCGTGGTCGATGGCGGCTCAACGGACGGCACGTTGGAGGTCTTGAGACGGTATTCGCATCTCAAGGTTCTCCACGGCCCCGATCACGGCCTGTACGATGCGCTGAATAAAGCGCTGGCAGCCGCCCAAGGGGAGATCGTCGGCATCTTGAATTCCGACGACTGCTATGCCGAAGATGCGTTTTCCTCCATCAACGAAGCTTTCCAGGATGAGAGCGTCATGGCGCTGGCCGGCGAAGCCGTCTTTTGCCGCGAAGCAGTCAATAGCGATCAAACCGTGGCGGCTAGATTTACCCCGGCTGGAACCGACTTGCTGTTCCTTTCGACGCTGGGTAGTCCAGCAATCAATGCTTGGTTCTTCCGCAGCTCGATTTTCGCGAAGTTGGGCCGTTTCGATAAGAGCTACAAGGTAGCCGGGGACCGCGAGTTCATGCTCCGGTTCGCAATCAGCGGCCTGCGATACGCTGAGACCACTAAGCTGATTTGCCGATATCGCATGCACGCCGACTCGATGACCTTCGGTGGAAACGAGGCGATATGGCAAACAATTCTTCGTGAACATACCAAAATGACGGGCATCTACTTGCATAGACGCGATTTGTCGAAGCGCGCACGGGAACTAATCAGGCGAGTTCGTACGAGAGATACTCTCTCGATGGCCGTTCGCGCAATGCGACGGCATGACATGGTCACGCTCATCCTCTCCTCGATGGCAGGAACACGACACGATCCTGTTTGGCCGATTCGACTCGCAAGGCAAGTCTTCGCCGCATTGGCACGGAAGCTCCGCTTGCGTTGAGGTCTCGCCTAGCGACGCCTGTGATCGCACCGATATCACGCGATTGATGTTAGAGGTTGGTGCAAGCGACGCCGTCTGTCGCGTCAATCTGGTGCATTCACGACGCGTTCGCATGCTCTTTGGGTGCACGTACCCGCGTGTGCACGTGAGCTCAATGCGAATCAAAAAAAATGCTTTGACCAGAAATCATCCAGCATGTTATTCAGTTACTCATATGCAACTTAGTTTACTGACACGTAATACGGTCAACGCAGGATATTTGTTCAAACACCGTCTTCGCATCGCGCGAATCCAAGTTCGTTGACCGCGAAGTTTCCGCTGCCTCTCCGACGACGCCGCGTGCGTGGGAGATCAGCTTGCGAACTGAGGTGCGAGTTCAACGATTCGACATAGTGGTTCTCGAACAATGGTCTTAAGGGAGCACATGATGGGTAAGCAATTCCACGACAGCGCGAAGCCTCGGAAATCCGCGGCAGCGAGCAGATCTGCAACGGCAAACAGGGCCGCGATGCGGCCCACCCTGCTCGATCTAGCCGTAACGGCCTGCATATTTGCTGCCAGGGCCGCGGGGGCCGATCAATCCGCTCCATCGACAGCCGTCGCCGGCGGCGGTGCCGAACTCGCGGAGGTCACCGTCACCGCCCAGCGGCGAACGGAGAACTTGCAGGACGTGCCGATCGCGATCCAGGCGATCACGGGCGAAACACTGCAGCAGCTCAGCGTCGAAAACTTCGATGACGTTATCAAGTATCTGCCCAACGTCACCTTGGCCGGCAACGGTCCCGGTCAAGGCAATATCTATATGCGCGGCCTGAGCGTCGGCCCCGGAACTATCCAGGGCAGCGGCGCGATCGGTGATTTCCCGAACGTCGCCGTGTATCTCGATGATCAATCCGCGCAAGTGCCGGGTCGAAATCTCGACATCTACGCAGCCGATCTCGAGCGCATCGAGGTACTCGAGGGTCCGCAGGGAACGCTGTTCGGCGCCGGCGCGGAAGCCGGCGTGGTCCGCTACATTACGAACAAGCCGAAAATCAACGTGACCGAGGGCACTGTGAATGCCGGCTACGCGATCACCGCGCATGGCGATCCCAGCAGCAACGTCGATGCGGCCATCAACTTGCCGGTGATCGCGGATACCTTGGCCGTGCGCGCCGTGGTCTACAGCGACAGTCGGGGCGGCTATATCGACAATGTCCCCGGGACATTTGTGCGGCAGAGTACCGATGGAGGCATTCACTACGCCGGCTATGTCAACAATATCCCCGGTCCCGCCACGGCCCTGAACTCGGTCAATAACAACAATCTCGTCGCCAACAATATCAATCCGGTGACATACAAGGGCATTCGAGCCGGAGCGCTGTGGAAGTTCAACGATGAGTGGAACGCATTGCTGGTGCAGTCGTACCAGAGCATGGAAGCCGACGGCGTTTTTTTCGAGACGCCGCAAAGCTCGGGTAGCTCGCCTCAGACCCTGCCGGATCTGTCGGTCCAGCTCTACAATCCGTCATTCGATAAAGATCGCTTCGAGAACACGGCACTGACCATCAATGGCCGCATCGGCGCACTCAATTTCGTCTACAGCGGCGCCTACCTGATACGCAACGTCCAGCAGGTTCAGGACTACACCAACTATGCGCGTGGCACCTACGCCGACTACTATCAGTGCCTTTCACCGTCGCAGACGGGGAATCCCGGCCAGTGTTACTCGCCGAGCACGACCTGGCATGACACCGAGCGCGACGTCCACCAGAGCCATGAGATGCGCCTGAGCACCCCCGATGACTGGCGGATGCGGGCGATTGCCGGTGTCTTCTGGGAGGACTACGTGATTCATGAGCAAACCGATTGGCTGTACAAGACCGCCCCGGGCTTCACCAATGTCGGTCCGCCGCCAGGAGCGACCTCGAATAATCCCAATACCCGCAATGACAACGAGGCGTTCTTCGACGATGTCACCCGCGGCTACAAGCAGCGAGCGGCGTTCGCATCGGTGGACATCGACATCGTACCGAAGACGCTGACGTTTACGGCGGGAACGCGCTACTACCACTTCGACAACACGGAGGTGGGCAGCGCGGTCAGTACTTTCGGGTGCTACCAGGCCGGACCGCCGCCGTGTCTCAACGGCGCTCTGAATTTGAACGACGAAGGACTCAAAACGTCCTATGCCGGCTTCAAGAGCCGCGCCAACCTCACTTGGAAAATTACACCCGACATTCTGCTGTACTACACGTGGTCGCAAGGCTTTCGACCGGGCGGCTTCAACCGCAGTTCGCACTACAGTTCCACGCTCAATTACGCCTCGCCGCTGGCGTTCGAGCCCGATACGCTGACCAACAACGAACTCGGCTGGAAAACACAATGGTTCGATCATCGGCTGCAGTTGAACGGCGCGGTCTATCAAGAAGACTGGAAAAACGTCCAGACGACGTTCTTCGATCCGCAGGGCGGGCTCGGCAACTTGGCATTCGAGACCAACGGTCCCGACTACCGCGTACGCGGCGTGGAAGTCGCGTTGGTTGCACGCGTGACGGATGCGTTGACGCTGACGGGGTCGTCGGCATGGAACAGCAGCAGCCAGACCAACTCACCCTATGTGAATGACGTGACGGGCGCGCCGATCACGTCCATCCCAAATCCCTACGGTCAACTCGGCAGCACGCTGGCGATGTCGCCGCCCTTCTCGGGGAATCTGCGTGCGCGCTATGAGTTTGAATCGGGCGAGTATCGCCCCTTCCTTCAAGTCGGCGGCCAACACCAAGCGCATTCTCATTCAGCGACGGGCTACGTACAAAACTACGATCAAGCCGCCTTCACCACCTATGATGCCTTTGCGGGAGTAGCCAAGGATGCTTGGACGGTTCAGTTATATTGCGAGAATCTGAGCGACACCCGCGCGGATATGTTCACGAGTTCGAGCCAATCAGTGAAGGCGATAACGGTGAATCGTCCGCGCACCGCGGGCTTGAAGTTCAGTTACAAGTTCGGAGACAAGTAGCAAATGCAAGTAAATCATCCCCTTCGGCACTACTTGGCGCTTGGCGCGTTCACGCTGATCGGCGCCGGCGGCGGCTCGTTGGCGATTGCCGCCTCGGTCTATACGCCGATCACGCCGACCAAGGCCGACCGCACCATCACGCTCACCGGCCATGATCTGACGATCGAGCAGATCATTGAGGTGGCGCGCTATGGTGCCAAGGTGGAGGTGAGTCCGGAGGCGCGGCAACGGCAAGCGGACAACTATGGGCTGTTGCTCGAGGCCGCCGCCGAGGGCGTGGCGGTTTACTGGTTCAACCGGGGCGCCGGCGATCAACGGGAAACGGTCATGTTCGATGGCGATCCGACGTCGCCCTCAAACAAGCCGAAGATTGAGCAGAGGCAATTGCGCGGCTTTCGCAGCGGTGCCCTGTGGGGATTTGGTCCCGAGGTCGAGGATGAAGAAATCGTGCGCGCCATGATGGTCGTGCGCGCCAATGCGATGACCTTCAACGCGCCCAGTCCGCAGCTGGCCCAGATGCTGCTCGATCTTCTGAACAAACGCATTAGTCCCGTGGTGCTAGCGCGCGGCACGCTGGGTGAGGGCGATCTGGCTCAATTGGCCAACGTTGCGGCGACCATGGTCGGCGCCGGAGACGCCTATTATCAGGGCGTGCGCATGCCGGCCGCGAAGGCGCTGGCGCAGGCGGGACTGAAGCCGATACAGCCCTTCGCCGCCGATGATAACGCGCTCACGAGCAGCGATGCCTATGCAACCGGAGCGGCGGCGTTGGTGGTCAACGATGCGCGGCGCGCCCTTGAATGGGCGGACCTGATCTACGCCATGGATTTGAGCGGCATGAACAGCAGCATCACGCCGCTCAGTCTCGTCGTGCAGTGCGATCGGCCGAACAAATGGTTGAATTGGGATGCGGGCCGCGTGCTCGACATGCTCAAGGGCAGTTATCTGTTCGACGCCGATCCCGCGCGCATCATTCAAGATCCGGAGAGCCTGCGAGCCTCTTCCATCCGTCAAGGCTCTGCCTGGGAGGAGTGGTCCGCACTCAACGATGCGGTGCTGTTTCAGGCCAATTCATCGGACCACAACCCGGCCGTGCATGTCGGACTGGGGCCCGAAGATTCCTGGGAACTCGCCACGCCGCAGATGTTGAAATTCTTCGTGAAGGGCGGCCCGCTCAGTCATGGTCAGCACGGCTATATCGTCTCGAACGCGAATTGGGATCCGTACCCGATGGCCAACAAGCTCGAGAACTTCGTCATCGCCCTTGCGAACATGGACATCGCGGTCATGTTGCGCATCGATCGCTTCACCAGTCCCTTCTTCACCGTCGTCAAATCCTCGGACGTGCTGCCGGACATCGTTCATTGGGGCGGCTACACACCGGTTGAACTCCAGCAGGAAATTCAGAGCCTGACCAGCCCGGTGGCGCCGTTTGGAGCCGCAATCGTCGGTACTGTCGAGGATCTGCAGGCTCAGACGCTCATCAAGGTCCAGCACGCGCGGCAGGCGGTGTCCATCACCTTGGACTTGCTGGGACATGATTTGCTCGAAGCGAGTTTTTGGATGGATGTGCGCCAGGCGCAGAATCCCCGGCGCAGCTTCGGGTCGGCACCGACGGCAGTGTGGAGCGCCTTACGCAAGGAAGTCCCACTCAAATCCGATCCGGGCCGCGCCACGCGTTCGGACGCAATGCTCGCGGCCTCATTCGTGCACACCAACGACCCTGCGGCGTTTTATTCCACAGGACTCCCGCGTGGCGCGAACGACAAAACGGCGCCGGCCGCCGATCGCTGCGCCATAGTGCACGGCACCGGCGCTCATTAATGAGTTAGTTCGCCGCCGCGAATGCATGTGTATGCCCGAATCTGGAGAGATCGAATGTCCGAAGAATCGAACCTGTTGATTCGTCACGCCATCGCGGCTCTGGTTTTGACGGGCGGAGTCCTCATGGCCGCCGCTGCCGCGGCTGCCGACTACCATCCGATCACGCCGGATGCCAAAGACAAGGTCATCACGCTGACAGGTCATGATCTGACCATCGAGGACGTCGTCGCAGTCGCCCGTCACGGCGCGCAGGTGCGCTACAGTCCGGACGCGATCCAGCGCGCCACCGATGGCGATGATCTTCGGGCCGAGGCGGGCGCGGAGAATATTCCGGTGTATGGGCTCAACCGTGGCGGCGGTGCGCTACGTGAGGTTCAGGTGAAGCGCGATGAGTTCGCGCAACTGGCGAATGCGCGGTCGGGCGCCAAGGAAGGCGTATTGCCCGAACTCGAGGACGAGGATTTGGTGCGTGCCTTTCTGGTGATCCGCGCCAACTCGGTGCCGTTTGAAGCGGCGAGTCCGGAATTCATGCAGCTGTTGGTGAATCTTCTCAACAAGCGCGTGACCCCGGTGATGTATTCACGCGGCACGTTGGGCGAGGGCGATCTGTTTCTAACCAGCAATTATTTGGCGACCATGGTCGGGCGCGGCGACGCCTATTATTACGGCGTGCGCATGCGCGCGTCCGCGGCGCTGGAAAAAGCCGGATTGAAACCACTGTCGACGCGTATCGGCGGCGGCACCAGCAACGCCTATGCGGATGCGCTGGCCGCGTTGCTCGTGGTCGACGGTAAGCAAGCGCTGGAGTGGGCTGATCTCGTTCACGCGATGGATAAGCTCGGTATGAATTCCAGCGTCACGCCCATGGCGCCTCTGGTGCAGGAAAAGCGGCCCTTCAAATGGGTGGCGTGGGATGCGGCCCGGCTGATGGACCTGCTGAAGGGCAGTTATCTGTTCGAGGACGATCCGAAACGCATTCTGCAAGATCCTGAAAGCATGCGCGCCTCCTATATTCGCCAGGGTTCGGCGTGGCAGGCCTGGGCGGCGCTGCGCGACAATGTTCTGGTTCAGATCAATTCCGGCGAGCAGAATCCGGTGGTGCTGCTGGATGCGTCGCCGAGCGATTCCTGGGAGCTGTCGACGCCGCAATTCATGAAATACTACGTGAAGGGCGGGCCGCTCAGCCACGGCCGGCACGGCTATGTGATTTCGTGCGCCAATTGGGATCCCTATCCCATGGCCAATGAAATCGAGGCTTTCACCAATGCGATGGCGAATATGGATGGCGCGATTGCGCAACGGATCGAACGATTCAACGACCGCGGGCCGACTGCCTTTTTCACCGGCATCTATCCGAAGGATGTGCTGACCGCGGAACAACTGCGCCTGTCGCCGGCGATGACCGAGCCATATTTTGCGTTCATGGACGTCTGGGCCGAAATTCAGAACGACGCCCACTCGGTAACGCCGGAAGGCAACGCATCCGATTTTGGGGTCGCCGACATCGAGGCCTTCACTCGGCTCAAGGCGGTTCGCGGGCGTCAGGTGGTGGACTTGACCATGCAGCTGCTGGCTTACGACTTGCTCACCGCCACCTACTGGCTCGACGTGCGCAAGGCGGAGGATCCAAAGCGCAATTTTGCGCCGGCGCCGACGGCCGCGTGGCTCGCGTTCCGTAAGGCATTACCGTGGCAGCAAGATATCGATAGCCGCCCGGATCTCCCCTATGGCGCTGTGGCGTACAACTTCCTGAAGCACACATCGGCATCGAACTTTTATGCGGGTGGGCCGGTTATGCCGGCGACCGACGGGCAGTTGATGTCGATGCCTGCAACCGTTAAGAAGTAGCCCGCCGCGTCAGTGCGACTCCCGCTCGCGAGCGGGAACACCCAATAAGAAACATGCCGGCGGTTCAACCCTAGATCGATTGGCGGGTACTTACCCCACATCATCGTTAAGGGATAAGGGAGCATGCCGATCGGCCGCTACAAGTGCTGCGCCGCACTGGGACTAGTTGTGTGTGCAGTGGGCTGCGCGGGCAATGGGCAAGGGCTCGATCAGAACGGTCAACCCATAGGAGGAGGCTCAGGCGGCACCCCGGGCATGCTGACCGCGGATTTCCAGTCGATCCAGGACAATGTCTTTACGCCGATCTGCTCGAAATGTCATATCGGTGCCAGCGCGCCGGAAGGGCTGCAGCTCGATGCCGCCCATAGCTACAACCTGCTGGTCGGGGTGCCGAGTGCTGAGGACCCCAGTTTGCTGCGCGTGAAGCCCAGCGATCCGGACAACAGCTACATGGTGCAAAAGATCGAGGGTGCGCCAGGGATCCAGGGAGGGCAAATGCCGCTCGGGGAAACACCGCTTCCGCAGGCGACGATCGCCACCATCCGTCAGTGGATCACCAACGGCGCACCGAACGCACCGGCCGCTGCGGCTAGCGCATTCGCGATACAGACGACCGCGCCCCTCGATAACGCGGTGATGAAGGCGGCCCCGCAGCGAATCGTGGTGACCTTCAGCCAGGAGGTCGATGCCTCGCTCGTTAACGAATCAACCGTAACCGTTCAACGAATGCCTGAGCCGCCTGCTCAAGAATCGGCGATGGCCACCGGCGGTGCGACCATGCCGACCGGCGGTGCAACGACAATTCCAGCTATCGGCGCGCTCTCTGAGTTCAATCCTTCGGTCCTTTTGATCACTCCTGCCGCGCCGCTCGGTCCGGGAACCTATCGGGTCACGATACGCGGCACCGGCGGCGGAGCAGTGGCCAATCTGCAGGCCACGACGCTCAATGCGGACCGGTCATTTGCGTTCACGGTGGAGCCCGCTCGATGAGTGATCTTACGCATCGCATCGCGCGATGTTTTGTGCTGGTGCTACTGTGTCTCGGCGGCTATGCAGCGCATGCCGAACCCTATCTGGCTGTTCAAATGGGTCTCAAATGCGGGCAGTGCCACGTCAATCCCACCGGCGGCGGTCTGCGCACGACTTTCGGCGATGTATTTGCACAGACGGTGCTGCCAGCGCAGCATTTGGATGCAGGCACCGACAACTGGACCGGCCAATTGGGTCAATATCTACGCGCCGGCGGCGACTTGCGATTCGATGGGTCGGTGACGCAGGCGCCGAATACCAAGACAGTTCAGCAATTCCAGAACGAACAGACTCGCGTTTACCTCGAGGCAGATGTAATCCCCAATAGGTTACTGGCCTACGTCGACGAGCAGGTGGCTCCCGGCGGCGCGCTAAACCGAGAGGCCTATATGGTGTACTGGTCGGCGACCCACGACTGGTATCTCAAAGCCGGCCAGATGTATCTGCCCTTTGGGCTGCGGCTGCAGGATCAGACCGCTCTCATCTATACCGCGACCGGAATCAATATGACCACGCCGGATCAGGGAGTGGAATTCGGCTGGGAGCGCGGTCACTGGGACGCGCAATTTGCCGTGAGCAACGGTACCGCCGGAGGCGCCGTCACGAGCAACGGCAAACAGTCCAGTGGTCAGCTGAGCTATGTTCAGTCTCTGTGGCGGGTGGGAGTCGCTGCCAACTTCAATGCCCAGTCGGGCGGCAGCAAGAGTGCGTACGCGATATTCGGCGGGCTCAGAACCGGCCCAATATCATGGCTGGCGCAAGCGGAGGTGACCAATGATGAGAGCATCGCCAATAGCCAAGGCAAGCAGCTCGGCACGCTCCTCGAGGCCAATTGGCTCATTGCGCGCGGCAACAATTTAAAGATTACGCAAGAGTTTCTCAATCCAAATCGTGAGGTAGCCAATGCCGAACGGACGCGTTGGAGCCTGGTCTACGAACTCACGCCGATTCAGTTCGTGCAGGTACGCACAGGCGTGCGTTATTCCGACGGAATTCCGCAGGACGATTCCGAGCACCAGAGGCTATACTTCGTCGAACTGCATGGATTCTTTTAGCGCAGCGAAACCACCAGCCGGTTAAACCTAATCCAAGCACTAGAGCACCCACTCCCTATGCGGCGCGAGTTCGATTCGCCGCGCTTTACGGAGCGACAATGCTTTCCATTCTGGTTTGCCACTCTTATTTTCTACGGCTGGATCAAAAGCAACTGGAGCGGGGCAAACCGTATCCGCCGCTGGCGACCTTGCAAGTTGCCGGCATGCTGCGCAAGGCGGGGCACACGGTATCGCTATTCGACGCCATGCTCGCGAGCGGAATCGACGAGTACGACCGCATATTGCGGGCCAGCACACCGCAGCTGGTGCTCTTCTATGAAGACAATTTCAATTTTCTGAGCAAGATGTGCCTGGGCGCGATGCGCCGCGCTGCTTGCGACATGATCGGCTCTGCCCACCGCGCCGGCGCCCGGGTCATCGCGGCAGGTCCCGATGTCAGCGACGCTCCTGGGCCGTATCTACGGGCGGGTGCAGATCTGGCTTTGATCGGGGAGGGACTCTCAGCGCTTCAGGAATTGCTGCCGCGGCTCGACT
>Ga0137412_10001109_pt1 | contig 20370 bp, 13 predicted proteins | sample CZODoug2_1_16fun_FD_122160 | JGI IMG/M metagenome (GOLD analysis project Ga0137412, IMG submission 122160) | Vadose zone soil fungal communities from Angelo Coast Range Reserve, California, USA - CZODoug2_1_16fungal (Hybrid Assembly) | ecosystem: Environmental > Terrestrial > Soil > Vadose zone...
GCTCCCTTGCCCTGCTGTGCGGCGTGGTACTGGCCGCGCAGGCGCAAGACCTGGCGAGCTTTGAGAAACGCATCACCACCAAGGTGCTGCCGAATGGACTCACGCTGATTGTCTGCGAGCGGCCGGAGGCGCCGGTCTTCTCCTTTTACACCATTGTGGATGCGGGTGACGCCAATGATCCGGGGGGCCAATCAGGCCTGGCGCACATGTTCGAACACCTGGCGTTCAAGGGCACCAAGGATATCGGCACGAAGGATTACGCGGCGGAAAAGGTAGCCCTCGACAAAGTGGAAGAGAAATACGCTGCCTACGAATATGAGTACCGCAAACGGGTTGGGCAGGACCCGGCGAAGCTGAAGCAACTGCACGACGACTTCGAGGCGGCGGTGAAAGACGCTCAGCAGTATGTGATTCCCAACCAGTTCACAGAACTGGCCGAAGAGAACGGCGCGACCGGAGTGAATGCGTCCACTTCTCTGGACTCGACCCAGTATTTCTGGAGCATGCCCGCGAATCGGCTGGAGCTTTGGGCCTACATGGAGAGCGACCGGATCGCCAATCCGGTACCGCGCGAATTTTACAAAGAGCGCGACGTGGTGTTGGAAGAGCGGCGTATGCGGACGGATTCAAATCCCGTTGGGAAAATGGTTGAGCAGTTCCTGGCCGCAGCGTATGTCGCGCACTCGTATCATCGCCCCAACGTGGGCTTCGCTGCGGAAATCAGCCATGTGACAGCGACCGAGGCCGATGCCTTTCATCGCCAATACTACGTACCTGCCAATATCGTGATTGCCGTCGCCGCTGACATAGGATCGAATGATGCTGAGGCGGTCGGCGCGTTGAGCGAGTTGCGGAAATGATGAGCCAAACGTGATCCCTGGCAATGACGTTTGAATCTCACCCGTGACGCTTTGCACTCCGACGGGAGCGGTCATCTTGGGATCGAACGTATCGGTCTGCGGCGGGCCGCCGTGCAGGAAGATGACTGCAGGTTTCGCAGCCTGCGGTCGCGCAGCGGCGCTTTCGAACAGCTGTCCGTGTAGGCGGGTTCCGTCGGCTGCCTGAAACAGGACTCGCTTCGGCACCACCAGGCGCGCCAGGGGAAATTCGGCCGGCGGCGCCCCGGCAGCCAGGGCGGCCCGATGCGATCCGTTCAGATCCACCGTATCGATAGACGGCGGCCGCCGCGCGCCGGCGGCGACGAAGGCGACGCGGTCGCCGGCCGCGCTCACGGGCGTCCATTCGAGACCTTCCCCCGGCGTCAATGCGACCGACCCCGCGTGATCGATGGGAACCCGGAAAAGATGGCGGCGATCGTCATCCTCTGGCGCGGCACCGGTATTGGCATCGTAGATCATGAAACGGTGGTCACGGCTTACGGTGACATGCTCGACCATGAACTCACCCGGCGTGAGCAAGATCGGCGTGCCGCCCGACGCCGGCATGGAATAGAGATGCGGCCAGTCGTCCAGATACGCGGTAAAGACGAGCCGGTCTGCCGCCCAATGCAGATTCGCTTCCCCCTGCACGTCGGGGTAGGAGCCAGCCAGCGTATTCGGGCTCCGCCACACCGCGCGCCCTGAGCCGTCGCCGGCCGACGCCACCCAGATCGACCAGGGATGCGGCGTCTGCGTGAGAATCGGCTCCGGCGGCCCGCCATCGCCGGCGCGCCGCGCAAAGGCCACACGCGTACCGTCCGGCGACCAGCGGGGCGAACCATCGTTGCCGGTGGACGGCGCGAGATAGACCAGCGGCGCGTTCTTCGACGAGAAGATGCCGATGAACGAGTGGTCGCCGCGATTGGAGACGAATGCGAGCCGGCTGCCGTCTGGCGACCAGCGCAGCTCGCTGTCCTTGCCGCGATCGAAGAACAACCGCTCCGGCTTGCCGCCATCGAGGGGCTCGCTCCAGACGTGATCGTCCTTCGTATAGACGAGCTGTCCGCGCGCGGAAATCGCGGGCGCGTCACCCTCGGCGATCTTCACAGGGGCGCCGCCCGCGAGCGATGCGGCCCAGATTGCCGTCGCCGGCTGCTCAGGCGAGGAGTTGGGGTCGGGCGCTAAATTGCCCTCTGCGGGCCAGTTAGCGTCATGATCGCCGCCCAGAACGAAAACCAAGCGCGCGCCGTCGGGTGAGAAGGTGAGCTGAGTGATCTCCTGCCCGTCATCTTCCGTGTTGTGCGTGACTTGCAGCGGCGTAAAGGCCGGTCCGCGCGCGACCCACACGTTGCGCACGCCGTCCACGTTGCACACCCAGGCGATCACATCGGCGCGCTCCGCCGCCGCGAGCTGCGTGGCATACGGATAATGCAGCACCTGTGCCATGGAGAAGTCGGACCGCGCGGCCGCATGCGCAGCGCAAACCACGAAAAGAAGCGGCCAGCATGCCAACGCCAGAGTGCGGGGATTTTGCATCACGAGTTTCCCTGTTAAAGCGACTTGGTTGTCCTGATCGCAGGCTGGAGTGTCAAAACTGCGTGTTCACGCCGTTGACCCGGCGCAACGGCGCCGGAAGGTCAGGACCCTCCCGGGTCCTGACCGACGCTAAAGAACTAGAAACGACCAAGAACTAGAAATGCTCGAACGCTCGAATCAGTGCGGGGACGTTCGGCGTCCCGAGACCGGTGACGTTGTCGTAACCGCGGGTCGTACGATACGAGGTATTGGCGCCTTCAATCACGGCCGGCTGATCGTCTTCGCCCCGCACGTAGTTCGGGTTCGGCACCGAATTCATCGTGACGACGCGCACCCGGGTCGGGTCGCCAAGATATCCGCGCAGGACCGCCGTGGGCGAGGCCGGTTTCTTCACGTCGACGATGGCTTCCGAATCTCCGTGGCCGAGATGGTAGAGCGCCGGATTCACGAATCCCACCGGCCCCTTGTGGTTCTGGAACCGCGCCTGATTGGCGAGCGCGAGCACCCCCGCGAACAGCGGCGATGACAGGCTGGTACCACCGATGGCGAACTCGCAATACTCGGTGGTCGCCGAGATCGGCGTGCAACCGGTATCGCTGACGTTGCCGGCAATGGTGAAGGTCTCGCCCAATAGGAACCCGGTATACGGATCACCGACCATGGAAATATCGGGCGTGACCCGGTACGGTGCACCGAGTGCAACCACCGTCCCGTCCTCGAGCGTCGTGTACCCGGACAGGCTGTACGGTACGTCTGCCTGGTAGGAAGGCGCCGTCTGGACGACGCTCGGTCCGCCGCCGGAACCGGAGTAGAAGGCAAACGGCAGCGCAGGTCCTGAGGTGGCGATGCTCTTGCCGTTGGCGGCGACCGTCACGTCGTTCATGAAAATGCGGTAGGTTCCCCATCCCCATTCCTTCTTATTGCCGCCGCGGTCGAGCAACGCCAGGCTGGTGCCGCCCACCGCGGTGACATAGGCACTGGTCGCTTCCCAGGAGCCCGACGCATAACCGTTGATGGCCGCCAGGTCGCCGTCGTCGCCGGTGGAAAACAAAATGCTCATGCCTTCGGCCGCGGCCTGCATGAAGAACTGATTCTCGGAGATGAGGAAGTCGGTGGGAAGGTTCTCGCCATTGTAGCCGTAGCTGTTGGTGACGATATCGACGACGTGGTTGTCGATGAGCGTGTACAACCCCCCGTTGCCCGGATCCGAACACTCGGTGCTCGAGTACACGATGGACGCTCCGGGCGCCATCGAATGGACCGCCGCGACGTCGAGGCTTTCTTCTTCATACCAACCTTGCGGACCACAGGGATCGTTGGCCGGCACGTCGTAGATGCCTGGCTGCACGATCTGTCGGAAATTGTGCTGGTTCAGCTTGGGAAGTCCGTGATTCTTCGCGTAGCGATTCGCGTCGTCGACTATGGTCGGCGATGCGTATAGATCGACGATGCCCACGCGTACACCGGATCCGTCCTGGCGAACCTCGTCGGAACCGTATGCGGCGCGTACTTGTTGCGGGGTGTAGCCGCACATCAACCACGGCAGCGTCTTTGGATACGGGCCCGGGGCCGTTGACAGAGTCGCGCTGTGATCGCCCCAGTAGGTGCTGCAGGCCCACGACGGCAAATTCGGAGCCACCGGCGGCGGCGCGTTCGGCGCGCTTGCGGAATTCGCGCTCAAGACACTGGGCGAGAGCGCAGCAGGGGCAACGGAATCGCGGTCGTCCGGGCGTCGATGATTCGGCGTGCGCAGCAGAAACGTCTGGTCCAGACCCGCCACATACGTGACGACGTCCGCAATGGCCGCGGGGATCCGCGGCGTCTCGGCGTTGGCGCGCAGAATTTTACCCTTGTAGGCGTAGAGGTCCTGGCTCACGCCGAAGCTGGCCTTGACTTGGGCGACGCTGCCGCTGGCTTTCACGAATAACCCGCTGGTGGGCGTGTGATCGACCCGGAAACCGAGTTGTTCCAGGGTGCGCTGCACGCGCTTTACGTCGGCCGCCTTGGGAGAAAACTGCGCATGGAATTCCTCGGGCGTGAGGTATTTACCATATTGTGCGCTGGTGGGATCGGATTGCGCCGCAATCAGGTCCTTGAGTCCCGCTTGATTGCGAAAATTCAAGTAGGCCACGATGGTGACGCGCTCGCCGGCACTGGCGGTGTCGACCCGCTTTTCCGATACGGCCCAGTGCGGCACATTTTTTTGCTTTTCGGGTAGTTCGGCATGACTCAGTCCCGCGAGACCGAACGCCAAACCCAATGTACAAGACACGATGCTTACGCAGCGAGATCTCACGCCCTTCATGGTTTCTCCCTAGATTGTATTGGAATGCGTAGCCGACAGCTCATGCTGCCGAACCTTGAAGGGATATTAATCGCTTCGCAAATTTTTCTTCGTAAATTTTATTTCACCGTGGGCCCGGGCGGGCGTAAGGCATTTCCCTATGCCGGGGACGCCGCCGACAGTGCCTATGGTATGGTTCGCCACTCCATGCGGCCCACCAACATCGCCTGCAAACCCAAACTCGTTCTAGCCGCGGTATTGGCTATCGGGGCACTCCCGACCATCGCGCCGTCGCAGGAGCTTCAGCAAATCACGCGCGCCGGCCAGAAGGCGATCCTCGCCAAGCCCGGAATCGAAATGACCGGCGCGCGTAACCCCGATGTAACCATCGTCGAGTACTTCGACTACAACTGCCCGTACTGCAAGCAGGTAGCTCCCACGTTCAAAGAACTCATCGCCCGCGATAGCAGAATCGCCATCGTCTACAAGGAATGGCCGGTTCTGGGGGACGCCTCGGTGTACGCTGCCCGCTGTGCTTTGGCCGCCGGCTGGCAGGGTAAGTATTTCATTGCGCACGATGCGTTGCTGGCGGGTCCGCGCTTGTCGCGCAACGATCAAATAGAATCCATCCTGCGAGGCGCGGGGGTCGACACGGAAAAGCTGAAGAAGGATCTGACGGCGCATTCCCAAGAGATCGCCGCGTTCCTCGCACGCAACGATGCCGAGGCGCACGCATTGGAACTCGACGGCACCCCGGGAATTCTCGTCGGCAGGCAACTGATGCCCGGCGGCGCCGAATTGAGCTTCTTCGAAAAATTGATTGCCGAGGTTCGCAAGGAACCCAAGTAGGAAATCCATGGTATCCAGACGCGGCTTTATCGGCGGCGGGTGCGCCGCCGCTTGGATCGCAGCCGATGGTGCGCGGGCGGCATCGACACCGTCCGCCACGGACCTAAAATCCATCACCGGCGCGGCGCAGCCAATCTCGGCCGAAGAACGCCGTGGGCGGATCGCGAAGCTGCAATCGCTGATGACGCAGCAGAAGATCGGCGCGCTGCTCGTCGAGTCTGGATCGACGCTCGAGTATTTCACCGGAATTCGCTGGCATCGCTCGGAGCGGACGACTGCGGCGCTGATCCCGGCGAGCGGCGCCGCCGTGGTCGTGACGCCGGCATTTGAGGAACCGTCGGTGCGCGAGACGCTGCAGGTGGACGGGGACGTGCGGCCCTGGAACGAGCCCGAGAGCCCATTCGAACTCATCGTTCAAGGTCTGCGGGACCGCGGCGCCGCTGCCGGGGTGATCGCGGTGGAACCCACGATGCGTTTTTTCATCGTCGACGGGATACGCCGCGCATTGAAGTCGACGCCGAGCATAGTGACGGGGGATATGCTGGTTCGGGCATGCCGGCTGGTGAAATCACCGGCGGAGTTGGCGTTGATGCAGATGGCCAACGACGTCACGCTCGAGTCGCTGCGATGGGTCCGCGAGCGCATCGAGCGCGGCATGCGGCCGTCGGACATCGCGGCCCTCATGGACAGCGCCACGAGCGCGTTGGGGGGATCGCCGGAATTTGCTCTGGTGTTGTTGAACGAGGCTTCCGCCTACCCACATGGCTCCAAGCAACCTCAATTGGTCCGCGACGGTTCGATCGTCCTCATGGACTGCGGCTGTACGGTGCAGGGTTACCAGTCCGACATTTCGCGGACATGGGTATTCGGCGCACCGAACGCGCGGCAGCGCCAAGTATGGAACACGGTCAAGCGCGGTCAGGAGGTCGCTCTGGAAACCGCAAAGATCGGCGTGGCCGTCGGCAAAATCGACGACGCCGTACGCCGCTACTACGAATCGGAGGGCTGGGGTCCCGGATACAAGCTCCCCGGACTATCCCATCGAACGGGCCACGGAATCGGCATGGACGGACACGAGCCCGCGTACCTGGTCCACGGGGATTCGACCAGACTCCAGCCTGGAATGTGTTTCTCCGATGAGCCCGGGATTTATATTCCCGGCGAGTTTGGCGTACGTCTGGAGGACTGCTGGCACATGACGGCGTCCGGACCGCAAACCTTCACCCCGCTCGCCAAGTCGCTGGACGATCCCGTTTGAACATACAGCGTTCTCTCCCCTACATTGAAGACCCCATTTCATTCGCGTGGCTCTTGATCCAGAATTTTTCAACCTGGATTTTGACTGTTTGCAACAGGAACGGAGAGCTACCCATGCGCTTAATTTACGTGCGTTCGACCGTACTGCTCGGCGCCTTGGCGGTCAGCGGAATACTTGCCGGATCGGCGTTCGCCGCCGACATGGCACTGCAAGTCCATTGCGAGGCCTTGGCCACGCGATTCAAGACGGCTGATATGAGCCATATGAGTCCGGACAAACTCGAAACAGCGCGACGGCAAGCCGCTTACGGCGAGCATCTGTGTAAATCCGCGCCGGAGACCGGCGTCAAAGCACTCGATCTCGCCTTCAAGGATGTCGGTTTGGTATCGAACTAGGCTCCGCGCCTAAATCTGCGCCCGCGCTGGCCGAGACCTGAGACGCCGCGCGATTGCGTCAGGCCGCGTCAGCCGTGGGCGCGGCATCCGGGTCGTAGCCCAGAATCGGCGCCAGCCAACGCTCGGCTTCTCCCAATTCCATTCCCTTGCGCTGCGCGTAGCTCGCCACTTGATCGCGGTCGATTTTCCCGACACCGAAATAGTGAGCCCGGGGATGTGAAAAATAAAAACCGCTGACCGCCGCGGTGGGGAACATCGCAAATGTTTCGGTCAGCCGGATGCCGGCATTGCGCTCCGCGTCCAAGAGCTTCCACAGCGCCTGCTTCTCCGTGTGATCCGGACAGGCCGGGTAGCCAGGCGCGGGCCGGATACCCTGATATTTTTCGTCGATCAAACCGGTGCTGTCGAGATGCTCTTCCGCGGCATAGCCCCAGAATTCGCGGCGCACGCGTTCGTGCATGCGCTCGGCCAACGCCTCGGCGAGTCGATCGGCCAGCGCTTTCAGCATGATGCTGCTGTAGTCGTCGTGCGCGGCTTCGAATCTCGCCACGTGCGCATCGATCCCGATGCCGGCGGTCACCGCGAATGCGCCGATATAGTCGGCACGCGCGCTTTGCACCGGCGCCACGAAGTCCGACAAGCAGAGCTGCGCCTGATCCTGCGGTTTGGATTTCTGCTGCCGCAGCTGATGCAAGCGCAGACTCGTCGATGAGCGCGTCTCGTCGGTATACACATTGATGTCGTCGTCGCCCACGGTGTTGGCGGGGAAGAATCCGATCACCGCACGCGCCTGCAACCACTTCTCGTCGACCAGCGTTTGCAGCATGCGTTTCGCATCGGCATACAAATTGGAAGCCGCTTCGCCGACGATGGGATCCTTCAGAATATCCGGAAACTTGCCGGCGAATTCCCAGGCATTGAAAAAAGGCATCCAATCGATGTAGGGCACCAGTTCGTCGAGCGGATAATCCTCGAACGACCGAACCCCTAAAAAACTCGGGACCGGCGGCGTATAGCCGGACCAGTCTATTTTGAATTTCTTCGCGCGGGCCGCCGCCAAGGACAGCTGCGGCGACTTTACGCTCTTGTTGCGGTGCTGCTCGCGGCGACGCTCGTGCTCCACCTTGATGTTGGCCACGTACGCGTCGCGCGTGTCCTTGGTGACGAGTTGTTGACACACCCCGACCGAGCGTGACGCGTCCTTGACGTAGATGACCGCGCCCTCGTATTGGGGATCGATTTTCACGGCCGTGTGCGCCGGCGAGGTCGTCGCGCCGCCGATCAGCAAGGGTTGTTTGTATCCCAGCCGCTGCATCTCCTTGGCCACATGCACCATTTCGTCCAATGACGGCGTGATGAGTCCGGACAAGCCGATGAGATTGGCTCCCTCGCGCGTGGCTGCCTCCAGAATTTTTTCGCAGGAGACCATGACGCCCAGATCCACCACTTCAAAGTTATTGCATTGCAGGACCACGCCGACGATATTCTTGCCGATGTCGTGGACGTCGCCCTTCACCGTGGCCATCACCACCTTGCCGTTGGAGCGGCTCGCGCCGGACTTTTCCTGTTCGATATAAGGAATCAGCACCGACACGGCCTTTTTCATCACCCGTGCCGATTTCACCACTTGCGGCAGGAACATCTTTCCGGAGCCGAAGAGGTCGCCCACCACGTTCATGCCGTCCATGAGGGGCCCCTCGATCACGTCGAGCGGCCGCTTGGCCTTGAGCCGCGCCTCTTCCGTGTCCGCGAGCACGAACTCATCGAGTCCCTTCACCAGCGCGTGCTGCAGTCGTTCCTCGACGGGAAGCTTGCGCCATTCGAGGTCATCGCCGCGTTTGGCGGATCCACCGCCCTTGAAACGTTCCGCGATCTCGAGCAGCCGCTCGGTGGCATCCTCGCGGCGCGCCAGAACGACGTCCTCGACGCGCTCGCGCAGCTCGGCGGGGATATCCTCGTAGATCGCGAGCTGGCCCGCGTTGACGATGCCCATGGTCAGGCCCGCGCGGATGGCGTGGTACAAGAATACGGAGTGCATCGCTTCGCGCACCAGCTCGTTGCCGCGGAACGAAAACGACACGTTGCTGACGCCGCCGCTCACGTGCACCGCCGGCATGAGCTTCTTGATCGCCGCCGTCGCCTCGATGAAATCCAGGCTGTACCGATTGTGTTCTTCGATGCCGGTGGCGACCGCAAAGATGTTCGGATCGAAAATGATGTCCTCCGCCGGGAAATTCAGCTCCTCGGTCAGAAGTTTGAAGGCGCGCTCGCATATCGCCACCTTGCGGTGGATCGTGTCCGCCTGGCCCTTTTCGTCGAATGCCATGACCACCACGGCCGCACCGTAACGCAGACACAGGCGCGCATGCGCCAGGAAGACCTCCTCGCCTTCTTTGAGGCTGATGGAGTTGACGATCGACTTTCCCTGCACGCATTTCAGGCCCGCTTCGATCACCGACCACTTCGACGAGTCGATCATCACCGGCACCCGGGCGATATCGGGCTCGCCGGCGATCAGGCTCAGCAACCTCGTCATGGCGGCTTGTGAATCGAGCATGCCCTCGTCCATGTTGACGTCGATGATCTGCGCGCCGTTCGCCACTTGCTGTCGCGCGATATCGACCGCCGCCGCATAGTCGCCGGCCTCGATCAGTTTTCGAAACTTGGCGGATCCGGTGACGTTGGTGCGCTCGCCCACATTGACGAACAGGCTCTTGGCATCGATGGTGAGCGGCTCCAATCCGCTCAGGCGGCAGGCGCGCGCGATTTTGGGCACGCTGCGGGGAGGTACATCCTCGACCGCCCGCGCTATGGCGCGAATGTGGTCGGGCGTCGTGCCGCAGCAACCACCCACCATGTTGAGAAAACCGCTGACGGCGAATTCGCGCAAGGTCTCGGCGGTCTGCTCCGGCGTCTCGTCGTATTCGCCGAATGCGTTCGGCAGGCCGGCGTTCGGGTACGCGCACACGTTGGCGTCCGCGATCGTGGCGAGTTCTTCGATGTAGGGCCGTAGCTGTTTTCCACCGAGCGCGCAGTTGAGTCCGACGACGGCGGGCCGCGCATGGCGGATGGAATTCCAGAACGCCTGGGTGGTCTGGCCCGACAACGTGCGTCCCGACGCATCCGTGATCGTCCCCGAGACGATGATGGGCAATTCGATGCCGGCGCCGTCCAAAACCTCGCGCACCGCGAACAATGCGGCCTTGGCGTTCAAAGTGTCGAATATGGTTTCGATCAGAATGACGTCGACGCCGCCCTCGATCAGCGCGCGCGCCGCTTGCGAATACCCGTCCACCAATTCATCGAAGGTGATATTGCGAAAGCCCGGATCATTCACATCGGGAGACAACGAGGCCGTTCGGCCGGTCGGCCCCAGCGCGCCGGCTACGAAGCGCTGACGGCCGGTTGCGGCGGCGACCTCGTCCGCCGCCTGGCGCGCCAGACGCGCGGCGCTCAGGTTCAATTCGCCGATCAGCGACTCCATGCGGTAATCGGACTGCGAAACCGGAGTCGAGTTGAATGTGTTGGTGGAAATGATATCCGCGCCCGCGAGCAGATAGTCGCGATGAATCTCGGCAATGATGTGCGGCTGCGTGATGGTCAGCAAATCGTTGTTGCCGCGCAAATCGCTGCGCCAGTCCGCAAATCGGCTGCCGCGAAATTCAGCCTCGCCCAGACGATGGCGCTGAATCATGGTGCCCATGGCGCCATCGAGAATCACCAGGCGCCGCCGCAGCAGAGCCAAGAACGCCGCTGCGCGCGCCGGTAGCGGTTTCGTTTGCATTCAAGCCACCCGCGATTCTTCGGCGACGCGCGGCCGCAACCCCATCGCGTGACAGATCGCGTAGGTCAGTTCGGCGCGATTCAGCGTATAGAAATGAAATTCCTCGACCCCGTGTTCCTGAAGGCGATGCACTTGCTCGATGGCCACGTGCGCGGCGATCATGCGGCGTGTTTCCGCATCATCGTCCAGCCCGTCGAAGCGGCGTCGCAGCCATTCGGGCACTGAGGCACCGCAACGATCGGCGAACCGCAGCAGCTGCGGAAAACGCGTAATGGGAAGTATTCCGGGCACGATATTGACGTGAATACCCGCGGCGGAACATCGGTCGCGGTAGCGCAGAAACACGTCCGTATCGAAGAAGAACTGCGTGATGGCGCGGCCCGCACCGGCATCGATCTTGCGCTTCAAATTCTCCAAATCCGCATCGACGCCTGGCGACTCCGGATGTCCTTCCGGATAGGCGGCGACCGATATCTCGAAGTCAGCGGTGCTCACGAGTCCCCTCACCAGATCCGAGGCATACCTGAGGCGCTCGGGCGCCGCGACTTCCGCGGTTACAACGCTCGGTGTAACGCTCGAAGCATTGGCGCCGGGCAAGTCGCCGCGCAGCGCCACCAGGTGCCGTATTCCATGGCGCCAATAGTCCTGCGCTATACCCAGCACCTCCTCCCTGGAAGCGCCGATGCATGTCAGATGGGGCGCGACGCACAACTCGGTCTCGCGCAGGATGCGCAGCACGCACTCGTGCGTTCGGGAGCGAGTCGAACCATCGGCGCCGTAGGTCACGGAAACAAATTTTGGCTGCAAGGGCGCCAGCCGCCGGACGGCCTCCCATAGCTGCCGGCCCATTGCGTCGTCGCTTGGCGGAAAGAATTCGAACGACACCGCCGCCTTTTGTACCATCGTCGCGCTCCACGAAAGGGGTCCCTCTCGACGATAAGCATGCAAGACCTTAAGCTGTGACACAATCTCATTATCTTCATGGAATGGATGAAACCGGCTCATGGCAACCACGGCGCTGGAGCTGCGGCATTTGGAAACCCTGCTGGCCCTGGCGGAATGCGGCAGCCTATCGAAGGCAGCCGCACGGCTATTTCTGACCCAATCCGCGCTCTCCCACCAGCTCAAGGCGTTGGAAAGCCATTATGGGGCCGGCCTGGTCGAGAAAAACGTGCGGCCGCTGCGCTTTACGGCCATCGGCCAGCGGCTCGTATCCCTGGCCCGAGCCGTGCTGCCTCAGGTCGCCGAGGCGGGCCGGGACGTGGCCCGATTGGCGCAAGGCCACGCAGGCCCGCTGCGGGTTGCCGTGCAATGCCACAATTGTTTCGACTGGCTGATGCCGGCAATGGACGCCTACCGATCGCTGTGGCCTGAGGTAGAACTCGACATCATTTCCGGTTTCGTCGTCGACCCGCTGCCCCTGCTCGAACGGGGCGAAGCGGAACTCGCCATCATCCACGACCGCCAGGAACCCCTGCCCCATGTCGTCTTCAGCCCGCTGTTTCGCTACGAGAGCGTCGCCCTGATGAGCCCCCGGCACCCGCTGGCGGCAAAACCTTGGCTAGCGGCCGCCGATTTCGCCGCCGAGACGCTCATCACCTATCCGGTGCCGGACGAGATGCTGGACGTCATGAAGCATTGTCTGACGCCGTCGGGCGTCAATCCCAAGCGGCGCACCGCCGAGCTGACGGTCGCCATCCTGCAGTTGGTCGCCAGCGGCCGCGGCATCGCCGCCCTTCCATCGTGGACGGTGGGTAATTATATCGACCGGGGCTATGTGGTCTCGCGCCCCATCGGCGAGAACGGTTTGCGCTGCGAACTGTACGCCGCCACCAGCCGCACCATCGCCGACGCCGCCTATATAAGAGAGTTCGTCGCACTGACTCGCTCCTTGAGCCTGACGCAGTTGGCGGGCGTTTCGGCGCTGTAGTTCACCAAGTCTCGCGCGATTCATGCGACCAGGACCCCACATCGCGATCTGGCTGATTGCCGCTACGTCGATTGCCGGCGTGATCGCAAGGCCGTGGAAACTGCCGGAAGCGCTCTGGGCGGTGCTAGGCGCCGCTGCGCTCGTCGCATTTTCCCTGATTTCTATCGGCGATGCCTGGCTGGCCATCCGCAAAGGAACCGACGTTTATCTCTTTTTGACAGGAATGATGGTGCTCGCGGAACTCGCGCGCCAAGAAGGCTTATTCGAGTGGCTGGCGGCGGTAGCGGTCAAGCGAGCCGAAGGCTCGGCGACCGCGTTATTTGCGTTGGTCTACTTGGTCGGCACCCTGGTCACCATATTCCTGTCGAACGATGCGACGGCCGTCGTGCTGACGCCGGCGGTTTTTGCGGCAACCCAACGGGCTAAAGCGCCGCCCATGCCCTACCTGTTCATTTGCGCCTTCATTGCGAACGCAGCGAGTTTTGTACTGCCCATTTCCAACCCGGCCAACCTGGTGGTGTACGGAACGCGCATGCCGTCGCTCTGGGCTTGGCTGCTGCAGTTCGGCGTCCCATCGCTGGTTGCCATTACCGTCACCTACGCCGTATTGCGTTTCACCCAGCGTGCTGCCTTGAAAACCGCGATCGCCGATGACCGCAGCCTGCCCGTTCTCTCCAGAGGCGGGCATTTCGCGGCCGGCGGCATCGCGATCACTGTGGTCATCCTATTGACTGCATCGGGCCTCGACCGGCAGCTGGGTTTGCCCACTTTTCTTGCGGGGATTGGAACCGCCGCAGCGATCTTCCTTCTCACTCGCAGGTCCCCCCGGCGTTTGATCCAAGATATTTCTTGGAGTGTCCTTGCCTTGGTCGCAGGGCTTTTCGTGCTCGTTCAGGGCATCGAAGGCACCGGAGCGCTCGCGCCCGTGGCGCGGTTCCTACCCGCGAATGCGCAAGCGCACGCAGACATGACCGCGTTTGCATTGGGATGCGTGACCGCATTTCTCTGCAACGTCATGAATAACCTTCCGCTGGGACTCATCGCCGGATCGCTCGCCGCGAGCGCGCACCTCGCATCCCTGCTGAAGGGCGCCCTTCTCGTCGGCGTCGACTTGGGGCCGAATCTTTCAGTCACGGGTTCGCTCGCGACCATACTTTGGCTGGTCGCGCTGCGGCGGGAAGGACTGGAGGTCAGCGCGTGGAAATTTCTCGTTCTGGGAAGCGTGGTAATGCCCACCGCGTTGCTGGCCACGCTTGCGGCCCTCATCTGGCTGGCGCCGGGTTGACGGAACGATTCAAGCATTCGAATCTTCGGCGGCAACCCTAAGGCGTCAAAACAGCCGCGCCCTCGAATTTTCCGGCCCGAAGATCGCCGAGGGCTTCATTTGCCTGGCGTAGCGAATAGCGCGTGGTGCGCGTGACGATGCCGATTTGCGGCGCGAGACGCAGAAAGTCGACGCCATCCTGGCGCGTGAGATTGGCAACCGACAGCAGCTCTCGCTCCTCCCACAATATCCGATAGGGAAAGCTGGGGATGTCGCTCATATGAATGCCGGCACAGACTACCCGGCCGCCCTTGCGCACCGCCTTGAGCGCCTGCGGGACGAGTTCGCCCGCCGTCGCGAAGATGATGGCGGCATCGAGCGGTTCGGGCGGCGTCTCACCCGACCCTCCCGCCCACGCCGCACCCAGGTCGAGCGCAAATTGTTCCCCTTTCACGTCCCCGGGCCTTACGAACGCGAACACCGAGCGGCCTTGCCATTTTGCTACTTGTGCAATGATGTGCGCGGCCGCACCGAAGCCGTACAGACCGATGTTCTTCCCCTCGCCGGCCATCACGAGCGAGCGCCAACCAATGAGCCCGGCACACAGGAGCGGAGCGAGCGCGACGTCGGTTCCCGCTTCGCCGAGCGGAAATGAAAAGCGCGCGTCGGCGATGGCTGCCGTCGCATAACCCCCGTCGCGAGTGTATCCGGTGAAATGCGGCCGATCGCACAGGTTTTCACGATTCATCCGGCAATAGGGGCACACGCCGCAGGTATGGCCCAGCCAGGGAATGCCGACGCGCTCTCCTAAGTTAAGTCCCGTGACGCCCGAGCCAATCGCATCGATTCGGCCGACGATTTCGTGGCCTGGAATGACGGGGACTTCGACAGCGGGAAGATCCCCATCGACGACGTGCAAGTCGGTGCGGCACACTCCGCACGCCAGCACGCTCACTCTGATTTCTCCCGGACCGGGTTGCCGGTCGGCAAGTTCCGTCCATTCGAGAGGACGGGCGGTCTTGTTGAGTATCATCGCGTGCATGGCGGCCTCCCTCTCAAGGGTGCGAAAGCTCCGGCCGATAGCCATCGGTCAGCGTATTCAAGAAAGCCACGATGTCCTTGATATCGCGCTCGCTGAGGGACGGCTGATCGCCGGCATGGCGATCCAAAGGCGTTTCTCGATCGAGATTGGTCTGGAACTTTTCGGGTAGATCGTCGAACTTCTGCGTGCTGCCGTCCGCGGCTCGCGAGTACCACTTTTGCGGCGATGTATCGCGCTCCGCGTAAAAGCGCACGACGTCTTCCAAGCGGTGAAAAACCCCGTTGTGAAACAATACCCGGCGGATCGCCACGTTGCGCAGCGACGGTGTGCGGAACAGGCCGCAGTATTCCTTCTTGTCCGCCAAATCCGTGCGCAGGGGTCCGCACAATCCCAGGTCGTAGTAACGTCGATCAGAGTTCGCAGGGATGAGAGCATTGCGCGGCGCCCCGATTCCCGAATACCCGAAGTCGGTGAACTGCGGAAATGCGCCTTCGCGCATGGTACTGGGATGACACCGCGCGCAGTTGCCCTTCGCGGCATCGTTGAACGCAGCCAGGCCTCGCGCTTCCTCGTTCGTGAGCGACGCTTGGTGCCGCAACCACGCGTCGTACTTGCTGCTGTAAGGATAAAATTCCGCTGGATCCTGCTGATACGTCTCCAACGCCATCAGCACTCCCTTGAATGCCAGCGCTCTGTCGGCGAACACTCGCTCGCCGAACGTGTCGCGAAATTGCGCCGCGTAGCCTGCATGCTCGACCTTGGCCACGACTGCCTCCTCGCTGGCGTTGGCCATTTCGAACGGTGAGAACAGCGGCAGTCGCGCTTGATCATGAGCCGATTGCGATCGGCCGTCCCAGGTACGGCCGCCGACGGGCCCTTGATCGATGCTGTCGTCGCCCTCGTTGTCGAAGAAATGTTCGGTGAACGGTGGAATGTTCTGCGCATACATTAACGAAGGGACCGCGCGCACGCCGGGGCGCCGACCGTCTTCGCCGCCGCGCTGCACCGGCAAGTCATTGGGCGGGCCGAACGCCGCCGCGGGATCGTGGCACCCGGCGCACGCCAACTTGCCCGAAAGCGATAGGGATTTGTCGAAAAACAGCGCTCGGCCGATTGCCGTCATCGCCGCCGCTGACGGAACCTTCTCGAAGTTGTTGGCATAGAACGGCACTGGCCTTTGGGCCACGGCATGGCTCTGGGCCACAGCCACGGCATGGCTGTCGGCGGCCGCGATGGTGTCGGCCGCCGCCGCGCCGCCGGATATACACATCAGGGCGGAGATGACCATCGCAAGGAGCACCGCCCCCCGGTTCGCGGCTCCGGAGCGCCCCCCGCGGTGGTTTGACTGCAACTGCGTCACGCACGCAAGAATGCCTGATTCAGGTTAAGAACGCTTGAAGTGCTCGCGCGGCGTCGCCTTGAGCATGGACACGGCGCTGACACAATTCCGCAATCGGAGTCGTCTATGGTCTCCTCATTTTCACGTGACCTTCCAAGAAATTGGCCTTTTAAAAAATTGACCTTTTAAAAATAGGGAAAACTCCGATGTCGATGAATTCCAAAAGACTATTTTATTTCGCGGGTACCCTGGCGGTGACGCTCATGGCAGGCATGAGCGTCGCGGACCAAAGCGATCACGGTAGCGACCACAATGGCCGGGGCATCACCGCGGCGCTGCACGCCAAAGTCAAGAACGTCGTGGTGATTTACGCGGAAAATCGCGCCTTCGATAATCTCTACGGCAACTTTCCCGGAGCTCACGGCCTGCGAGACGTGGTAGACGAGCACGGTAACCCACGACACGGCTACATCCCCCAGAAAGACCGTGACGGCACGGTATTGGCAACATTGCCGCAGACCTGGGGCGGCGTAACCGTCTCGGGCGTAACGCCCGTGGTCACCCAGGCGCAAAGTGCGGGTTTGCCGAATGCGCCTTTCGCGGTCGAGACCGCCTTCACGCCCGCGACGGGATCCATGCTATCGACGTTCACCGTCACGCGCGACCTCTATCATCGATTCTACGAGAATCAAATGGAAATCGACGGCGGCAAGAACGACAAATTTGCGGCCTGGGCCGATGCCGGCGGCCTGACGATGGGTCACTTCGATTACAGCAAATCGGCTCTCTATCAACTCGCCCAGAAATACACTCTGGCGGATGAGTTCTTCGCCGGCGCCTTCGGCGGCTCGTTCCTGAATCATCAATACTTGATCTGTGCCTGCGCACCGACCTATCCGAACGCGGATGCGCCGCCGAGCGGCGCCCATCCGACCATTGCCGTGCTCGACAAGGACGCCGCAGGCAACTTCCTGCCGCTATTGACGACGTCGGCCGCGTCCCCGGCATCGGCACTCGATGGCCCGCCCAGCTTCGTGCTGAGCGGCAACATCACGCCCGCCAATTATTTTGGCGACGGGCAGTTCTACGCCGTGAACACCATGCAAGCGCCCTATCAACCGAGCGGCAACAAACCCGTCGATGCCGCCGGCAATGATCTGCTCTATGCCGCTCCCGCCGCCGCCACCACCTTGCCGCCGCAGACCCAAACCAACATCGGCGATGAGCTGAACGCCGCCGGGGTGTCGTGGAAATGGTATGCAGGATCGTGGAATGCCGCGACCGCGGACGGCACGCAAGACCCGGCCGCGGCGCGGACCGTCATCTACACGCCATCCAGCGCACGCGGTACGCCCGATTTCCAGCCGCATCATGCGCCGTTCAACTATTACGCCAACATGGACCCGGTGACCCATGCCGCGGATCGCGCTGCCCACTTGAAGGACTACACCGATTTGGTCGCCGATGCAGCCGCGGGCACCCTGCCGGCGGTTACCTTCTACAAGCCGCAGGGCAATCTGAACCAGCATGAGGGCTACGCAAACCTCGATGACGGCGATGCTCACATCGCCGACCTGGTTGCCAAACTCCAGGCCAGCCCGCAATGGAAGCACATGGTGATCGTCATTACCTACGACGAATTCGGCGGTGTATGGGATCACGTGGCTCCGCCCAAGGCCGATCTGATCGGTCCGGGAACACGCATACCGGCTCTCGTGGTATCGCCGTTTGCGCGCCGTGGCTTCGTCGATCACACCCCGTACGACACGGCATCGATCCTGCGGCTAATCACACGACGCTTCGATCTGCCGACATTGCCGGGACTCAAAGTTCGCGATCAAGCGCTGCGCGCCAATCGCGAACCGGCAATGGGCGATCTTACGAAAGCGCTCGATCTGGATTTCTGAACTAACTAACCCGGTGAAGCCGGGCGGTGCAACCGCCCGGCGGCAGCCCGCGGACCATTGGATTCCGGCGGGCGTTGACGCTGATGTACCGCAATCGCATCGCGCGAACTGAGAGAAGAGTGATTAGGCGATAGGAAAAAATGGGGTCACAGCGGGAAGAATCTAAGGACCCTCACCAGTAATCGGAGCGCGAGTTTCGGTTAATTTTCGGATCATGGGTCGTGACGGCAAGTCCGATATTTCCGGCTGTAGATCCGTTTTCGCTATATACCGTTAAACGGTGTAATATGCAAACAGTACAACGCGAGACTACCGATGTCGGAGGCTACGAAAGGCCCCAACCGCGGGCGGGTGGCGAGGTTTCTAGATGATCTGCAGGCGCGCGGAGATCTCGTCGTGTCTGTTGACGAAGCGGCCAAACAAAGCACGCTGTCGCGGATCGCTGCACAGCGGCAGCTGGAGCGGCTCGCGCCGCGCGCGGCCCGGCTTCCCGGCCGTCCGTCGGTCTTCCTAATCGTACCTCCCGAGCATCGGTTGCGCGGCGCACCTCCCGTCGCCGCCTGGCTTGACGAATACTTTCGCGCGCAGGGCAATCTTTATTATGTGGGTCTTCTCTCGGCCGCGGCCCTGCACGGCTCCTCCAACCAAGCCGTCCAGGTCACCCAGGTGCTCCTGCGCCAGCCGCGGCGCCCGATCGCTGTCGGGAAAATTCACCTCGACTTTTACGTGAAGTCGAAGCTCGAGCTCACGCCGCTCACCGAAATTCCGGGGCTCCCGGCACCACTTGCTGTCAGCAGTCCCGAGGCGACCGCGCTCGATCTCATTGCCTTCAGTCACCGGCTCGGCGGCATTGAGCGCGCAATCGAAGTCATCAAGGGGCTCGAGGGCGTCCTGATCGTGGCGGGGATGCGCAGCGCCATTCGCGCCGGCGTCCCGGTCACCGTGCTACAGCGGACCGGATATGTCTTCGAGATGCTTCGGTTTGATTCGCTCGCGGACATCGTGCAGCGCGCTCTTCCGAAGCGTTTTCCGCCGGCGCTACTGCAGGCGCACGGCCAGCGCGTGAAAGGCCCCGCCTGCGAACGCTGGGCCATCGTCAATAACACCCAGCTGCGTCGTAACCGCAAGTGATCGCGCTCACGCTCAAGGACGTTATCGCCCACGAAGTTGTGGTGCCCTGGTCCGAGCCTTACCAGGTCGAGCAGGACCTGCTCCTCTGCCTCGCGATGCGCGCGATCTTCGAGGACCGGTTCCTCTCGGGCCAGGTGGCCATGCGCGGTGGCACCGTCCTGCACAAGGTGCACCTCGCACCCGCGGCCCGCTATTCGGAAGACATCGACCTCGTCGCCGTCGGTGACCGCCCGGAGGGCCACATCCGAAAAGCCATGCTTCGCGTCCTTCGCCCGGTGCTCGGCCGAGAGAAGTCTTCGGTCTGGGATTCGGTGCAGCTCGCGGTCCGCAACGCCGCTAAACCTTCGCGGATCCTGCGCTGCATCTACAAGCTCCCGTGCGTCGCGGAGCCAGGGCGCGAGCTCACGATCGAGGTCGCGCACGGGCGGCCACGCGTTCGCCACTACGAGAATACCTGGCCGCTGGGGCCTGCCTCTTGGGGCAAGCTGCTGTCGTCGACCGCAACATTGGCGGCGGACGCGAAATGCTGCTTCGGCGAGCTCGAACGGTTGCAAGTCATCGATGAACCCGGCGCGAAGGATCGGATCGCGTATGCGAGGCTCGGTGCGCAAGCCGGGGAGGCGCTCGCGGACGCGCTTAAACAAGGATGGCTGCAGGATGCGGTGGATCGCACGCAGGGCGACAAGGAACTGCTGAACGCGGTGCTGCAGCGGCAGTTCTACTTGCTGCACGGCTGGAAGCTCGCGGGAGAGCTCGGCAACTATCGGCGTTTT
>Ga0137412_10001110_pt1 | contig 20367 bp, 13 predicted proteins | sample CZODoug2_1_16fun_FD_122160 | JGI IMG/M metagenome (GOLD analysis project Ga0137412, IMG submission 122160) | Vadose zone soil fungal communities from Angelo Coast Range Reserve, California, USA - CZODoug2_1_16fungal (Hybrid Assembly) | ecosystem: Environmental > Terrestrial > Soil > Vadose zone...
TCGGTTGTGTACGCAAAACCGTGACACGATCCATCCCGATCATGAAATCCGGGCTGAACCAAGATCGGGATCGGTTGTGTACGCAAAACCGTGACACGATCCATCCCGATCATGAAATCCGGGCTGAACCAAGATCGGGATCGGTTGCGTACGCAAAACCGTGACACAATCCATCCCGATCATGAACGGAGCGGTCGTTTTCATTCCGCCGGGGCCGACGCTCAGCGATCTTGATGATAATGCCCCACATTTCGGACATCGATGGGCCATTTCTTCAAGATCGGCGGGGGAAAGCGCTTTCCCCGTCAGGCAGCTTGGCCAGCAGCATCGTGACCCTCGCTGGCCACGCAATGATACTGTTGACGGAGTCAACGAATCAGTTGAGGGCGGCAATGAACGATATTGACACGCAGATCGCCGAGATCCGGGCGTTCAATCGCTTCTATACGAGGCAGGTCGGCGCCCTGCAGGGCGGCCTGCTCGACACCCCGTACTCGCTCACCGAGTCCCGCGTGCTGTTCGAGCTGGCTCATCGGCCCGCCGCAAACCCGGTCGAGGTCGGCGAGCTGCGGACCACGCTCGACCTGGACGCCGGCTACCTGAGCCGCATCCTGACCAGGCTCGATGCCGACGGGATCGTGCGTCGGGAGCGCTCGGCCGCCGACGCCCGGAGGCAGGTTATCGCGCTGACCAAGCGCGGCCGGTCGGAGTTCGCCGATCTCAATCGGCGTACCGTCGACCAGCTCAAAGGCTGGCTGGAACACCTCGACGGCGCCGACCGTCATCGGCTGCTCGCCGCGATGCACGCCATCCACGGGCTACTCGACGAGCACCGCCAGCCGAATTCGTACCTGATCCGGGAGCCGCACCCGGGCGACCTGGGTTGGGTGGTGTCGCGCAACGGCGCGCTCTACAGCGAGGAATACGGCTGGGACGATACATACGAGGCGCTGGTCGCGCGGATCGTGGCCGACTTCGTGGATAAGCGCGATCCCAAAAGGGAGCGGGCCTGGATAGCCGAGGTCGATGGCGAGCCGGCCGGTTGTGTCTTTTGTGTACGGGTCGATCAGAAGACGGCAAAGCTGCGGCTGCTGCTCGTTGAGCCGCGCTGCCGCGGAATGGGTATCGGCGCCCGACTCGTCGACGAGGTGCTGCGGTACGCCAAAAGGGTTGGATACAGCCGGATTACATTGTGGACAAATGATGTGCTGAGCAGTGCCCGGCGTATATACGAACGGGCCGGGTTCGAGCTGATCGCGGAGGACCGACACACCAGCTTCGGAAAGGAATTGGTCGGCCAGGACTGGGCCCGCGATCTATAAGGCCTACCCCTAAGCGCGTGAATGCCGGCGGATGAGCTCGGTCCGCGAATGGATGCCGAGCTTGCGGTATATCGAGGACAGATGACCCTCGACCGTACGTATCGAGGAATACAACGCGGCGGCGATTTCCCGGTTACTCATGCCGGTGGCGAGCAGATCGGCGATCCGGCGCTCGGCGTCGGTGAGCGCGGACCCGCCGCCGCGACTGCCACCGAGCTGCTCGAGCATGAGGCGGGCGAAGCGGGCGTAGGCCGTCGCGCCGAGCTCGGAGAAGCAATCCAGCGCCGCCTGAATGGACGCCCGGGCCTGCGCCCGGGCCTTACGCCGACGTTGTACCCGCCCCAACGCAAAGAGGCTCAACCCGCGCTCCAGCGGGAACGGTGACTGCTCGTGCAGGGTGACCGCCTCGCTGGCCAACGGCTCGGCGGCGTCTGGATCACCCCGTTGCGAGAGCACCAGGGCATCCAGGCGCAGCCCGATGCCCAGAATCGTGGGCCGATTTTGGCGGGTGCCCAGCTCGCGCAACTCCGCCGCGAGATCGGCCGCTTCCTCGAGCCGTCCGGCGTTGATCAACGCCTGGCCGAGATCGGATTCCAGGCGATATCGCCGCCCGGGCTCATGAATTTCCAGATCCCGAGCCTTTGTGTATGCGGAGCTCAATAGCTCTACGGCGGTTTCGTCGTCATTCGACAGCAATGCCGCCGCGCCGAGGACATGGTCGTAAGGCAGTGCCATAAATGGATTGATCTCGTCCCGGTTGTCCGGCTGATCGGCCAGCAACTCCCGGGCGCCTTCCGGATCGCCGGTGAGCACCCGCAACAGGGCGCTCGCGGCATAGAGCGCCAGCATGACCGGATTGCGCGGGCCGGCCAATCGCAGGCCCTCCTCGGACGCAATCGCCGCGTCCTCGTACCGACCGGCCCAGCATTCGGTGAGCGTCAAATGCCCTAGGATCAGCGGAACGACGCCGTCCTCGCCCTCATCGCGGGCAACCGCGAGCGCGCTGTGCAGTGCGGTGCGGGCGCCATCGAGATCGTCGACCGCCTTCAGGAAAAAGGCGCGAATGGTCGTTGCCCGCTGGGTGAACCGCACCATGGGCCGCTGCCGTTGGGCCATTTCGGCGCGGCGCAAATAATCCTCGGGGAAACCGTTTCCGGACTTCAGTCGGATATCGGCGAGAATCACCAGCACATAAGCCGCAACATATGGGTCGCTGTCGATCTCGGATTGTTCGAGGATGTCCTCTGCCTGCCGGGCAAGCTGCGAGCGCGGCGTACCCAAACCGTCGCCATTCTCGGCGGCGGAGGCCAATGCGATCGCCCGTAGATATGGATCGCGCTCCGGGTCGTCGAGGGTGGCGCGAATAAGCTTCTGCGCCTCGACCGATCCGCGGTGCCAGAAGAATGTGTCGAGCAACAACGGCAATACCTGGCGGCGCTGTTCGACCGTCAGCTCCTTGCCATAGACGTGACTGGCATGGTCGTAGGCCAGCTCCAGATTGCCCAGGGCGTGATGGACATCGGCGGCCTGGACGGTGCGCCGGATCAGGTCGGCGTCGCGGTCCAGCGGCGTGAACTGCACGGCGAGCTCGACCAGGTTGGCCGCGGTCGAGGTGGCGCCGCGGGCGAGCGCGGCCGCCGCGCCGTCCTCCAGCGCCGCGGCCACCTCGGGGTCCTTGCGTCCGGGCCGGGCCAGCGCGAGGTGGCGCGCGTGCTGTTCGGGATCGGCGGTAGTGGCCGCCAACCGCGTATGCAGGTCGGCGCGGGCGCCGGGCGGCAGCCGCTCCAATGCGACCGAGCCCAGCAGCGGATGGGCCAGGTGCAGCCGGGTGCCGGCCACGGTGAGTACCCCGGCCTCGACCCCGGCGTCGATGGCTGTCGCCGGATCGGGCACCACGCCGGCCAGCGCCCGGGTGCACAGCTCGAACGTGGGATAGGCCAGCGCCGCGACCACGAGCAGCGCCTCGTTGGCCCCGGCATCGAGCTCGGCGAGCCGCTGGCCGATGAGCGTCAAAAGCCCTTCTGGTAAGGGAAGTTGGCTGTGGTCGTCGGCTCTGGCGATGGCGCGGCCGAGCTCCAGCGCCCATAGTGGATTTCCGCCGGTACGCGCGATCAGCCCACGGAGTGCGCCCGGCTGCAGGCGCAACTGCAGCTGGTCGGCGAGCAGGGCGGCGATGCCGCGCTGATCGAGCGGGCCGAGCGTGACGGTGTTGACGGTGGCCGGCGGCAATGCTCCGGTGAGCACCCCGCTGCGGTCATCGGGTTCGGCCGGCGCGACGCCACCGGGAGTGCGGCGGGTGGCCAGCAGCCGTACCGGTTGATCCGGCAGCCGCCGCAGCGCAAAGGCCAGCGCCTCGGCGCTTGGCCGGTCCAGCCACTGCAGATCGTCGATGGCGAGTACGAGCGGACCCGCGGCGGTCAAGCTGCGCAGCAGGGCCAACGCCGCCGCGCTCACCTCGCGCTGCCCGATCGGCTCCGCGCTGGGCGCCCGGCGCAGCATGGCGACCTCGAGAACGATCCGCTTCGCCGCCGGCAACCCCTCGAACACCTCGGAATCGACGTAGTCGAACAGGTCGGTGAGCCCGGAGAACGCCAGCCCGGTCTCGGACTGGGTGCCGCGGGCACTGGCCACGGTGAGATTGCGGTCCAGCGCCTGCGCAACGCCGAGACTCCAGATCATCGACTTGCCGATGCCCGCGTCGCCTTCGAGGATCAGGGCGCGCGGCTCGTCGCCCGGCTCGCCGAGGAACTGCTCGAGCACCCGCTGCTCCAGCACGCGACCGATTACCGCAGGAGCGTCCATGCCCGCCTATCCCCCCTCGTCCGCCTCAGCCTGCCAGCGTCGGGCTGTGTGTGCTCAACCGACATCCGGCATGGACCGCCGTACGTCGGCACTGGTTCCTACGTTCCCTGCAGCTGTACGGTTCTCGATTACCCGCTATAGCGGGTAAAGAGCCAGATGCGAGCACAGCGCACGGCACAAACGCCTATTCGCGGATGCAATTGTGACCTTGTCACAAAACGCGACGCAATGGATGAAACGTTCCATCCAGCGGATTGTGATGTCCCACCGATCGCGACGTCATCGCGCGACATTCCCGGCATAGCGGGCCATTAACGTCAAATGCCGATGCGGGAATCTGGGTTGCGGAACAGGCTCGTAGAGCCCGAATGATGGAAGCGCTAGCGCACCAGGCGATGCCGCAAATGCACCCGGGCGTCATGCACGCGGGATTTCACCGTCCCGACCGGGCACTGCAATTGCGCACCGATCTCGTCGTAGGACAGCTCACCCAGGTCGCGCAGCACAAATGCCGGGATCAGCTCCGGGCGCTTTTCCTCCAGCTGCTCCAGCGCCTCGAGCAGGTCCAGCCGGGAGCCGGCAATCACCGATGTGGTGCGCGGATCGGGCCGTTCCACCATTTGATCGGTGGTCGACTCGGAGAATCGACGCTTGAGCGAACGGTAGGTCTGGCGGCCGGAGTTCGAGGCGATCGTGTACATCCACGTCGAAAATTTCGAGCGGCCCTCGAACCGATGCAGGTTGGAGGAAATGCGCAGCAACGCGTCCTGGCAGGCCTCTTCGGCGTCCTGGCGATAGGGCAGGATTCGTACGCAGATCCGCATCACGTCGGGCTGGATCCGGCGCAGCAGCTCATCGCGCGCCTTGGTATCGCCGGCACGCGCGCGGCCGGCCAGCTCTTCGAGCGGCTCGGTGTCGGAATCCATGTTTCCCCCACTCGGTGTCATTCCCGCCACGATCGCGGGTCAGGCTACGCTCGGCAGCACCGATCCGCCATGATACGGGCATGCCCGATCCCAGACTCTTCGGTCGATACCGCGTGGATCGGCGCATTGGTTCGGGGGCATTTGCCACGGTTTGGCTTGCTCACGATGACCTGCTCGAGTCTCCGGTCGCGGTCAAGGTGCTGGCCGAGAACTGGACCGACCGGCTCGACATCCGGACCCGATTCGCCGAAGAGGCGCGGATCCTGCGCCGGGCGGACTCCGACCACGTGGTGCGGGTGCACGACATCGGCGAGCTGGACGATGGCCGGCCGTACTTCGTGATGACCTACGCCGACGCCGGCACACTCGCCGAACGGCTCGAGGGCCCCATCTCGCCGGAGCTGGCGATGCAGCACGCGCTTGGCGTGGCCGACGGACTGGCCGTGCTGCACCGGCTGGGCGTGGTGCACCGCGACGTGAAGCCGTCCAATGTGCTCTTCCGGACCGATCGCCATGAGCAACGGCTGCTGATCGCCGATCTGGGTCTGGCCCGCGCGGTGGCGCATGCGTCCGGATTCACTCTGGCCGCCGGCACGCCCGGCTATATGGCGCCGGAGCAGGCCGTGATGGGCGGTGGCGTGGACGCCCGCGCGGACGTGTATGCGATCGGTGCGCTGATCGTGCACATGCTGTCGGGTAAGACGCCGCGCATGGTCTCAGACGAGCGGTCGGCCGAGTCGGCGCTGGCCGATGCCGGTGATATTTCCGGTCCGTTGGGTGAGGTGGTACGCAAAGCGCTGTCGCCGCCGCGGGATGATCGGTATGCGTCGGCCGGTGAGATGGCCGCTGCGCTGCGGCGGGCCGGCGCGCAGCCCGCTCAGATCAGCCCCGGGGGCCTGGAGTCGCGTGTGGACAGTCCGAGGCAATCGGCTGTCCCGCAACGGAAGGAGCGCGCCGCCGATCGGCTTGCCGCCATTGTCGAGCAATCCCGCCCGCCGTCGACCAGGATTTCCGAGCCGGTGTCCTCGCCGGGTCGCAGTCGGGTGTTTCGCAGCCGGGGCCGGCGGCGTCGGCGCTGGGTCGGCATCGGCGCCCTGGTCGTGCTGGTTGCCGGCGGTGGCGGTGGGTATGCGATCTGGCGGATGAATTCCGGCGGCTCGGGCCCGGTGACGGTCAGCGACGGTCAGCTGTCGGTAAAGGTGCCGAACGGCTGGAGTGGCCAGTACAAGTCCGGTGGCTGGCCGCTCGACCCGTTCGGCGAGAAAGGCAAGAACGGCCACGGGATCGAGGTGTCCGAGAAGGTTACAGATTGGCAGGCGGTCGGCTCCACCACACCAGGCGTGTTCGTGGGGATCGGCGACAGCCTCAACGGAAAGAAGGCAGCAACCGTGTTGGCGGATGTCCAGCATCCGGGTTGTACCGCCTCGACTCCAACAGGACTGCCGGGCACGAGCAAGCAGTGGAACTGCGGCAACAGCGTCGTATACACCGACACGGTTCTCACCAAGAAAGGCAATCTGGTCTACGTCCAGGTGAAACGGATCGGCACGGATACGGCTGGTACGAAAGCGATTCTCGACAGTGTCACGGTCAAGTAACGCTGAACTTGATGGTCTGGTTGGCGTCCTGGAACATACGCCTGACCGCGGCGAGTTGCGCCGCCGGCCCGGACACATAGACCGCGAATCCGAGGCTGTCGTTGACGACTATGCCGCGGTCGAAGACGTGCCGGGTGACGCCGTCTCTCGGAAAGGTGAATTCCCAGTCCGCACAATCAATAGCCCCTGAGGGACAGTCGATGCTATGCAGACCGACTTTCTTGTAGCCGGGATTGGCTGATGCAAATACCCGTGCCTCGTTCTCCCAGTTGCCGATGCTAAAGCCCTCGGGCCGCCGGAAATCCAGCCGGAACAGCAACTGGCCGCTGCGGTAGTCGTGCAGGCTGTTGATAGTCGTCTCCGTCCATTTCGGTACAGCAAGCGTCACCGTTGTACCGGTGTCGTTTCCCTGACTCCGGTCGTAGGAATATGTTGTCCAGTCCACGTCCGCCACCGGGTTCGCGGTCGAGGACGGCTCCTGGGTCGCTGCCGCATTGACCGGACCGACCTCGCCGGACAGCCGCTGCCCGTGGCTGTTCTGGCCGCAGGCAGCGCCGACTAGCCCGACGGCCACGATGATGGCCGCCAAGTGGATGCTGCGTTTGCGGCGTGCCACTGATCGCCCCTCTCTTGTGCGTCCATCTCGTTGGATGCCGGCGGACCCGTATTCGTTCAAATTCCCCCGTGATCATGCAGAAAGTGGGAAGGACACGCCGTACGAGACCTGGGTTTGCGCATGATCACGGGGTGTATTGGCCTGGGTCCTGGCGAAGCGGCTAGCCGCCGATCTTGAGTGAGGCGATCGTGTGCTGAAATATCTGCTTGATTTCCGGGAACTGAGCCTCTGGGGCGGACACGTAGACCGCGAAGCCCAGGTCCTGGTTGACGACGATCCCGCGGTCGATGACGTGCCGGGTGACGCCGGTCTCCACAAAGCTGAATTCCCAGTCCGCGCAGTCGAGGGCGCCACTTGGGCAGTCGACGCTGTGCAGGGCGATCCTTTTGTACGCTTCGTGGGAGTTGTCGAATTCCGTCTCCACGGCCTGCCAGTTGCCGATCGCCGAACCGTTGGCCGGCCGGCTGAAGTCCAAACGGAACAGCATGGTGCGGGCGGAATTCCGGTAGTCCCGCCGGCTGAGGCTGCTCGTCTCATCCCAGCCCTGCGGCACATCCAGGGTCACTGACGTGCCGCTGGTGTTTCCTTGCGACGAGTCGTAGGAGTACGGCTCATAGGCGATGTTCGATGCCGAGCTCGGGCTGGGCGACGGGGCCGACGTCGAGGTTGTCGTCGTGCCGTTCACCGGGCCGACATTGCCCGATACGCGCTCGGAGTTTTTGCCGCAGGCGCTACCGATCAGCCCGGCTGCCAGCATGATGGCCGCGAGGCGGAAGGCACACTTCCGGCGCGTCACGTTCAGACCGGCTCGTCGCGATCCATGCCTCAGTCGTGCCAGCGCAGGCAGCTGCTGATTTCGGCGATCGTCGCGTCCCACTTGGCCTCGTCCTCGACGGCCTCCGCGTCGAGCTGGCAGTAGTCGGCAAGATCGGCCGCGACCTCACGCGCGGACGCGGAGGGCTCGGTGAGGTCATACCGCTCACTGTCGGCCGGGCTGACGTTCAGCACCGCGGCGTCGCGTACCGCCTGCCAGGTATCCAGATCGGCGAGATCGTGCGAGGTGTCGCCGGCGTGGCAGAACTCGACCAACCCGGTAGGGCTTGAGAAGATATCCACGGTCAGGTCGGAGCCGAGAAATATCGCCTTGTCGTCCAGATAGCAGCGCAACGTATATCCGGTGCCGGCCGGCACCGTAATAGCCAGCGGGAGAATGCCGATCTCGTCCCAGAAATTCGTCTTGCCGCCGACCGCGGCGGCGGTGCCGTCGCCGGCCGAATGCCACTGCAGGCAGGCCTGCAGCCGCGCGGTGACCAATGGCCAGGCGCGGGCGATCGTGCTTTGCGCCTCTTCCCAGTCATCGTCGTCGTAGGACGGGTCGTCGTCATCGATGAGCGCGGCGAATACGCTGCCCTCGAGCATCTTTATCAACGGACCGTCATCGACGCATTCGGCGATGCGCTGCACCATGTCGATCGTGTCGGCCAACTCGCTGACCGCGTCGTCGGTCGGCGCCCCGTCGATCAGGTCGAGCACCGCGTCCAGATCGAAGCGATAGTCCTCCTCGGGCGTCAGCTGGTCGGGCGGCAGCGTCTGCACCATGTCCCAGGATGGGTGCTCGACCAGGTCGTTGTCGCCGCTGCGCGCGACGTAGCTGGCCAGGCCCGCGGTGTCCTCGAAGATCTCCAACTTCTCGCCGGACCCGAGGAATGCCTGCCATTCGTCGCCGTCCTCTTCCCACGGCGGTGCCCACAGCGTGACGCCACGCCGACCGTTCAGCGTGAGCTCAATCGGGACGATCGTCGCCTCGGTAGGGCCGGTCATCGGAAACCTCTCGTATGCAGCAACAGCCCGCAGCGTAGCGTGCGCGTCAGATGCCGATAGGGTGCCAGACCGTCTTGGTCTCCTGATAGGCAATTAGCCGCTCGATCCCCGGGTCGGCGGTCCAATCGGGATCGGCCGCCCCGCGGAAGACCCGTTTGACGTTATCGGCGGCCAGGCGCTCCAGCTCGGTCCGGTCCGCGACCGCCACACCAGTGAGATCCAGCGCGTTGACGTCCATGTGCGCGGCCAGCCAGGAGGCGAGCTCCGCGGTGAACCCGGTCAGCAGGTTGATAACGCCGTCGGGCAGGTCGGAGGTGGCGAGCACCTCGGCCAGCGTGGACGCCGGCAGTGGACGGTCCTGCGCGGACACCGCGACGACGGTATTGCCGCCGGCGACCGCGGGGGCCAGCACGCTGACCAGGCCCAGCAGGGAAGACTTCTGCGGCGCCAGGATCGCGACCACGCCGGTCGGCTCCGGCAGTGAGAAGTTGAAATACGGCCCGGCGACCGGATTGCTGCTGCCCGCGATCTGGGCGATCTTGTCGGTCCAGCCGGCATACCAGACCCACCGGTCGATCGCGGCGTCCACAAGGGACTCCGCTCGCCGGGCGGTCAGTCCCTCGGCGTCGCCGACCTCGTCGACGAATTGTGCGCGCCGACCCTCGAGCATCTCGGCGACCCGGTAAAGGACCTGGCCGCGGTTGTACGCGGTCGCGCCGGACCACCCGGCAAAGGCCTTGCGGGCGGCCACGACCGCGTCCCGTACGTCCTTTCGCGACGCCTGCGCGGCGTTGGCCAGAAACGCTCCGCGCGGCGTGTGCACCTCATAGGACCGGCCCGACTCCGACCTCGGGAACTTGCCGCCGATATAGAGCTTGTACGTCTTGCGTACCGAAAGCCGCGACTCAGTGGGCAACGTAGGCCTCCAGGCCGTGCCGGCCGCCCTCGCGGCCGAATCCCGACTCCTGATAACCGCCGAACGGCGCCGCCGGATCGAACCGATTGAACGTGTTCGCCCAGATAACCCCGGCGCGCAGGCGATTTGCCATCCACAGAATGCGCGAGCCCTTTTCGGTCCAGATACCGGCGGAGAGGCCGTACGGCGTGTTGTTGGCCTTGGCCAGCGCCTCATCCGGGGTGCGGAACGTGAGCACCGACAGCACCGGGCCGAATATCTCCTCGCGGGCGATGCGATGCGCCTGCGAGACACCGGTAAAGAGCGTCGGCGGGAACCAGAATCCGCGGTCCGGCAGCGCACACGGCGGCGACCAGCGTTGCGCGCCCTCCGCCTCGCCGATGCCGGACAGCTCCCGAATCTTCGCCAGCTGTACGGCCGAGTTGATCGCTCCGATGTCGGTGTTCTTGTCCAACGGGTCGCCCAGGCGCAGTGTGGCGAGCCGGCGTTTCAGCGATTCGAGCAGCTCGTCGGCGATGGATTCCTGCACCAGCAGGCGGGATCCGGCACAACAGACATGCCCCTGGTTGAAGAAGATGCCATTGACGATGCCCTCGACCGCCTGGTCCAGCGGTGCGTCCTCGAAGACGATGTTGGCCGCCTTGCCGCCCAGCTCGAGCGTCAGCTTCTTGCCGGTGCCCGCGATTTGCCGCTGGATCTCCTTGCCCACGTCGGTCGAGCCGGTGAATGCGACCTTGTCGACGGCCGGATGGCCGACCACGGCGGCCCCGGTGGCGCCCGCGCCGGGCAGCACGTTCACCACGCCGGGCGGCAGGTCGGCCTGCTGACAGATCTCGGCGAGCACCAATGCGGTGAGCGGGGTGGTCTCGGCCGGCTTGAGCACGCAGGTATTGCCCGCGGCCAGCGCCGGCGCCAATTTCCAGGCGGCCATGAGCAGCGGGAAATTCCACGGGATGACCTGGCCGGCCACACCGAGTGGCCGCGGATTCGGCCCCAGGCCAGCGTATTCGAGCTTGTCGGCCCATCCGGCGTAATAGAAGAAGTGCGCGGCCGCCAGCGGGACATCGACGTCGCGGCTCTCCTTGATCGGCTTGCCGTTGTCGAGGCTCTCCAACACTGCCAGCTCGCGGGCGCGCTCTTGGATCAGCCGGGCGATGCGGAACAAATACTTGCTGCGTTCGCGGCCGGGCATCCGGCCCCACGTACGGTCAAAGGCCCGGCGCGCGGCGGCGACCGCAGTGTCCACATCGGACTGATTGGCCTCGGCGACCTCGGCCAGCACCGCCTCGTCGGCCGGGTTGATCGTCTTGAACGCGGTGCCGGAGCCGTCGACGAACTTGCCGTCGACGAACATCTGGTATGACTCGCGCAGCCGGGCAGTCTCCCGTGACTCGGGCGCTGGCGCGTAATCCCACGTAGGCATGGTTAATCCACCGAGAAGTAGTCGTTGCCGGAATAGACGCCGGTCTGCTCCTTGGTGCGCTGCATCAGCAGATCGTTGACCAGGCTGGACGCGCCGATGCGGAACAGATCGGAGGTCAGCCAGTCCTCGCCGGCGGTTTCCTTTACCAGTACGAGATAGCGGATCGCGTCTTTCGCGGTGCGAATGCCGCCGGCCAGCTTGACGCCACGCCGATCTCCAGTGGCGGCAGCGAAATCCCGTACCGCTTCGAGCATGACCAGCGCGACCGGTGGCGTAGCGGCGGGCGTGACCTTGCCGGTCGAGGTTTTGATGAAATCACCGCCGGCCAGCAAAGCCAGCCAGGATGCGCGTCGTACATTGTCCAAAGTGGACAGCTCGCCGGTCTCCAGAATTACCTTCAAATGCGCCGGGCCACAGGCCTCTTTCACCGCGACGATCTCGTCGTACACCGTCTTGTAATGCCCGGATAGGAACGCGCCGCGATCGATCACCATGTCGATCTCGTCGGCGCCAGCCTCTACGGCATCGGCGACGTCGGCGAGCTTGGTGCGCAGCGACGCCCGACCGGACGGGAATGCGGTCGCCACGCTGGCCACCACCACCGAGCTGCCGACCAGGTGTGAGCGGGCGCCGGCGACCAGGTCGGGATAGACGCAGACCGCGGCGACCGGGGGGCAGCTGGGATCGGCCGGATCGGGTTGCCGGGCCTTGGCACAGAGGCCCGCCACCTTGCCAGCCGTGTCCGCGCCCTCGAGCGTGGTCAGGTCGACCATGCCGATCGCGGCCTCCAGCGCCCACACCTTGGACGCCTTTTTGATGCTGCGGGTGAAGAGGCCCGCGGCCCGGGCCTGCGCGCCGACCTCGTCGACTCCGGGCAGGCCGTGCAGAAAACGGCGCAACGACGTCGCGTCCGCCGCCGCGTCGCCAAATTCGCGCGGCTGCGTGCCTAGAACGGTCGACGACCTTGTCACGTCGGATGAGTCTACGCGGCACGCCTCTGCGTGAATGGCGGAATCGGTTGACAGCGAGCGATGCATACCCAGTATAGTGCGGTACGGGTTGCCGCGCGGACATTCGCCCCCGAGCTCGCCGTGCGGCTTGTTAGCCAATACACGAGCTTTGGGGGAGCAAATGCGTACTGCGCTACTGGCCTCGGCCGGATTGATTGGGGCGTTAGTTTTCGCGCCGGCGCAGAGTGCGACCGGATCGGTGGCCGATCAACCCTCAGCCACGATGGTTCGGCTCATCACCGGCGACCGGGTGCTGCTCGGTAGCACGCAGGAGCCGCTGCTGCTGCCAGCCGACCGGCACGGCGTGGCGGGATCGATGCGGCTAACTCAGCAGCGCGGGCATCTTTACGCCGTGCCGGCCGTGGCCGCGCCGTATATCGGTCGCTCTCTCGACCTGTCGCTTTTCGATCTGACCGCATTGGCCACGGCCGAACGAAATGGCCGGCTGCCGGTCCGCGTGAGTTACGTCGCCGGAGCACGGCCGGTCGTACCGGGTTTGACGCTGACCGACCGAAACGGCAAGACCGGGTACTTCACGACCGCGTCGGCGCGGGCATTTGGTCGTGCCCTGGTGGCGCAGTGGGAGTCCGACCATCGGCCGGGCCACCGGGTGACTGCGGCATTGTTCGGCGGGGTGACCGACATCGGGCTGGACGTGCCGGAAACGCCCGCCAAGGTCGCGGGGCCGAACTACCCGCAGGTCACGCTGAATATCAAGGTGCTCGACCCGGACGGAAAACCCGCGGCAAACGGTGACGTGCAGCTGGTCAACGTCGATGACAGAGACCGTTTCAACGTAGATCTGCGGATCGTCGATGGGGTCGCTCGGGCGAGCGTTCCGTTAGGCAACTACAGCGCGCTGGCCGAGGTCGACGTCGAGAACGGGGCCACTCATTCATTCATGGCGTACCAGCTGACGGCTGCCGACTACCGGGTGGCCGGCGATCGGCAAACGCTGACCCTTGACGCGCGCAATGCCGTGCCGGTGGCGATCCGCACACCGCGCCCGGCCACGGCGACGACGACCACCACGGTGTGGGCCCGAAATGACTCGCGCGGCGGCAGAGTGAGCTCCTCCGAGCTGTATGGCGAGGGTGCGCGTGTCTATGTGACGCCCACATCAAAGCCCAAGATCGGGCAACTACATTGGCTCACCGTGTGGACGCTTTCGGGCGCACCGGGGCGAGGGCTTTCCTACACTTACGACGCGACATTCGAACAGGCAAACGGGATCGCGGCCAATCAGACCAACCGAATAGCAAATGCTCAGGTCGCCCGCGTCGACAGTCGGTATTACACCGACGGGCCGAGCCGACCGGCGGTATTCAGCCGGAGCCCGGATTACCCGTACCCTTACCGCTTCCTGAGCGAATTGCTGCCTGCAACCAGCCCGCTGCATCGGATCGAATACGTCGTAAGCCCGCCCAACGCGTCCTGGGAGGGATTCCTGCTGGACACGCCCGCCGATACCGATCCTATGGGTATTGGCATTCCGGCCGAGGTCGACGACGGAGTGCGATCGCTGCCAGCGGGCAGTACGCATCGGGTCGATTGGCTGCGCGGCCCGATCTCGCCGGGCGCACCGACGCCCGGCGGAGCCGAGTCGGGCTGGACATGCCCGACCTGCCGCACCGCCAGATCGCTAACGGTTGATCTTGCGCCTGTGACCGACACAACTGCGACCCACAACGGTTATGTCGGCCTGCCCTCCGGTGGACACGCAGCGCGTTTCCGGCTCTATCGAGATGGCAAACTCATGCATGACGAGTACGACGCCACCGGTGGGACATTTACCGTGCCGACCGCGTCGGCGACCTACCGGATGATCGACCACGTGTTGCGCGGTCAGGACAGCTTCCTCGGCTCGACGTCGTCCACGGTCGACGTGACGTTCCGGTCGGCGGCCGGCTCGGGCGGCACGCTGCCACGCGGCTGGAGTTGTGAAAGCCCCGGCAAATGTACGGTGCTGCCGATATTGCAGGCCCGGATCCCGCTGCCAACGAATTTGACCGGGCAGCTGCCGGTTGGTAGGTCAGTCACGGCGGTAAACGTCGACCACGTGCCCGGCGCCACTCATTCGGCTATTCGTTCGGTCGTGTTGCAGACAAGTTTCGACGGCGGGAAGACGTGGCGGAAGGCGCGGATCCTGGCGCCCGGTGGCGGCAAATTTTGGGCGGTTTTGGAAAACCCTCGCGCACAGGTCGGAAACTGGGCTACTCTGCGGCTCGTCGTCACCGATGCGGCAGGCGGAAAGCTCGTCGAGACCGTCAGCAATGCCTATTCGGTGAAATAGACTGCGGCAGCGCCCCCGTCGCAGCAGTGATTGGTTACTGCGAGGCGCGACCTGGCCACCTGGCTGGGTACGAACACGGGGGATTACATGCGCAGGGCTGTGGTAGCTGTATTCGGGCTGATCGGGTCCCTATTTCTGGGGTCGTCGGCCGGCGCGCACGACCCGTCAGCATTAGTGGCCAGCGAGCCGGCGGCCAGGACGGTGCAGCTGATCACCGGCGACCGGGTCGTTCCGCGGCAGACGCGCGGGCGATTTACCCCGATGTTGTTGCCGGCGGACCGGCACGGCATCGCCGGCTCGATGCAGCTGACAACGATGAACGGCGACAATTATGTGCTGCCCGCGGCCGCCGAACCGTACCTCGGCAACTCGCTCGATCCGTCGCTTTTCAATCTGACTGCGCTGGCTACGGCCGAACGCGGTGGTCGGCTGCCGGTGCGGCTGAGTTATGCCGCCGACTCGCGGCCAACGGTGCCCGGTCTGACCGTGACGAGCGAGGACGGCCGGGCCGGCTATTTTACGGCGACATCCGCGCGGGCGTTCGGTCGCGCCCTGGTAGCGCAATGGAATGCCGACCACAAGCCCGGTCACCACACGGCTCGGGCATTGTTTGGCGGGGTAACCCGGATCGGGCTCGACGCGCCCACCGAGCCGACAAAGCCGGTCGCCCGCCCGAACTACCCTCAGGTCACGCTCACCGTCAAGGTGCTCGGTCGGACCGGGAAGCTCGACGCGAATGGCTACATCCGATTGGCCAGCCTCGACAATCCAGACCTGTACCCACCCGACCTCAAGCTGGAGGTCGCAGACGGCATTGCGCGAGTGAGCGTGCCACTTGGCAATTACACACTGCTGGGCGAGGTGGACGCTGCCGGTACCAGCGGCGGCTCGTACCGGGCATTCGTGCTGGGTGTCGCCGACTACAAGGTCGCCGGCACCGGACAGACACTGACCCTGGATACCCGCAAAGCGACTCGTATGGTTGTGCGCACACCACGCCCGGCGACAATGGAGTCGCTGACGCTGAACTGGCAACGGGATAGCCAGAATGACGGCGGCTTGGCCGCCTCCGAGGTTTACGGCCCGGGCGCAGATGTTTATGTGATGCCGACCGCCAAACCGAAGGTCGGCGACTTCGGCATGATGACCATGTGGACGCTCGCCGGGACGCCGTCGAATGGATTGCCCTACACCTACGACGCGACCTTCCAGCAGTTGAACCGGATTACGACCGATCAGACGTATCGGGTCGCGACAGCGCAGGTCGCCAAAGTCGACAGCCGGTACTACACCGACGGGCCGAGTTGGAACGCCGCGTTGGCCCGCACGCCGTTTTATCAGCGTCTCTATGACGTAGTCATCACAGACGTGCCGATGAAAAACCCGCTGCACCGGATCGAATACATGGCCAGCCCGCCCGGCGTTTACTGGCAGACCTCCCTGTCCACGGATCCCTACGACGCGAACCCGACCGTAGGCTTCGTCGATGACGCGACGCGATATCTGCGGCCCGGCAAGACCTACCGGGCGGACTGGCTGCGCGGCCCGGTCGCACCGGGCGTGCCGACACCCAGCCCGTTGGACGTGGTCACCTGCGCGACCTGCCGCACTGCACGGTCATTGACTGTGGAGCTTTCGCAGGCAACGGACACGACTCCGGAGCATGATGGCGCGCTGTATCCCCCCTCGGACAAGCAGCATCTGGCGCGTTTTCGCATCTACCGGAACGGCAAGCTGTTGGACGACGAGTTCGACAGCACTGGCGGCACATTTCCGGTCCCGTCGACCGCGTCAACCTACCGGGTCATCAACCACGTACCGCATGCGACAAGCGGGGCGATCGGCTGGAAGTCATCCACAGTGGACATAACATTCCGCTCGGCCGCCGGTGGTGGCGCAAAGCCGCCGCCTGACTGGGATTGCGACGATCCAGGTCATTGTACGGTGGTGCCGATATTGCAGGCGCGGATTCCATTGCCGACCGATCTGTCCGGCCAGCTGCCGGTCGGTACGTCGGTGACCGCGATAAACGTCGGTCACGTTCCCGGCGCGGCCGCGTCGGCGATTCAGTCGGCCCGACTGCAGCTGAGTTTCAATGGTGGCAGGACGTGGCGGTCGGCGAAGACCGTTGCGACCGCCGCTGGCAAATATCGGGCCGTATTAACGAATCCGGCGGCCGAGGTTGGTCGCTGGGTCAGCCTGCGACTGACCGCCACGGATTCCGTCGGCGGCAAGCTCATAGAGACAGTAATAAACGCCTATTCGGTTGGTGGTTAGAACAATGCGTAGAGCAGTATTCGGACTCGTCGGCGCGTTAATGGTGGCAGTCGCGCCCGCCGCGGTGGCCGCGTCGGCGCCTGTTCGCCACCAGCCGGGCACAGACCGGTCGGCAACCTCTCGGATTGTGCCGCTCACGGTTCCTGGCCACGACGGATTCCAGCGGGCATACATCCGCACCGGACGGCCCGCACCAGCGGTGCAGGCGACAGCACCGAAGGTGGCGCTGACCGTCAAGGTGTCCGATCGGGCCGGGAAGCCGGTGACCGACGGTCTTGTGTACCTGTGCAATATGGATGACTCGAATCTCTATTGCAGTGGCCACGAGACGACAAACGGGCAAATACATGTGAGCGTGCCGCTCGGCAACTACAGCGCGATTGCCCAGTTTGAGCAGCCCGGCAAGGTGGCCAAGACTCAAGTTCATTACCAGTTGCCGATTGCAGATTATCTGGTGAGCGGCGCGGGGCAGACGCTCAGTCTGGATGCCAAACACGTCCACCGGATGGCGATCACGACCCCCCGCCCGGCCACGATGGCCGGCCTCGTCACCGACTGGGTGCGACTGGATCCGAACGGCCGTGGACTCGAGGTCAACGACTCTGTCGAGGCGGGATCAATCTCGTACGTCGGTGCCTCGCCGCGGCCGACGGTGGGCGAGCAGCGCTGGATGACGTTGTGGCATCTGGCCGGCCAGCCGACAAAGGGAATTCCGTACACCTACGACGCGACCTACGAGCAGCTCGGCCGCATTTCGGCCAACCAGACCCACAAGGTCACCAATGCGCAGGTTGCCCGCGTCGACAGCTACTACTATTCCGACGGACCACGCCGCACGAACGGCTATCTCCGCACGCCCCACTATCCGTTCGGATATCAAGCATTCGACTTTGGGCTGCGAATGTCGGGTCCGCTGCACCGGATGGAATATGTCGTCGGCCCGTTGGGCGTTTCCTGGAGCTCGGTGCTGGTCGCGAACACCACGCCTGAACTGATCGTCGGTGAAGCGATGGTCAGCGGATCGCGGTTGTTGCCGGCCGGATCACGCCAGCGAGTCAACTGGCTGCGTGGTCCGCTTGCACCCGGATTTGTTGTACCAACGGACGTCGAGCCGGATTGGGAATGCGATACGTGCCGAGTCGCGAAGGAAATGAGCGTTCAATTCGATGACGTGACCGACGCGGATCCCAATCACGCCGCGAGCTTCGATAGCGTGCCGGACGGCCCGCCCGTGATGCGATTCAGGCTCTACCGAAACGGTAGGCTGATAAGCAACGTGCCAGATGGCGACGGCGATACGGTCGCCGTGCCAGCCGGGAGCGCAACGTACCGGGCGATCCAGAGTGTCCGCCGCGACCAGGACGGCTTTATCGGCTCGCCGAAATCCACAATGGACGTTACGTTCCATTCGTCGGCCACATCCGGCGCCCCGCTGCCGAAGGGGTGGAATTGCGGCGACACCACCATCTGCACTGTATTGCCGATATTGCAGGCTCGAATTCCGTTGCCGACGGATTTGTCCGGGCACCTGCCGGTCGGTACGTCGACGACCGCGATAAATGTTGATCACGTTGCGGGGGCCGCGAAGTCGGCGATCCGGTCGGCCAAGCTGCAGCTGAGCAACGATGCCGGCAAGACCTGGCGGGCGGCGCCGACGGTGGCGCTCGGCGGCGGCAAATATCGCGCCGTACTGACCAATCCGCGCTCGCAGGCCGGGCACTGGGTGAGCCTGCGGCTGACCGCCACCGACGCGGCCGGCGGCAAGCTCGTCAAGACCGTGACCAACGCCTATTCGGTCGGCAAGTAACGATTGCCCGGCCCTGCGCCTGCCAGTAGCGTGCCCGGTGAATCGGACCGACATTGGGGGACGCAATGGGCAGAGTCGTGCTTGCCGCGGTCGCGGCCGTTGCACTCGTTGCCGGCGCGTCCGGCGCGTCCGGCGCGTCCGGCGCGTCCGGCGCGTCCGCGCAGGGTGCGCCCGCGGCGCCGCGACCGCTATCGGTCGCGGTTCCGTCGGCGGCTACCCGGGTGGTCGAGTTGATCACCGGTGACCGGGTGCAGCTCGACCGCGGCGGGCTGATTCCGGCCGACCGGCACGGTATTGCCGGCACGCTGCGGCTCAGCCGGATCGGCGGCCATACGTACGCGATTCCGGCAGCGGCGTTGCCCTACGTTGGCACCTCGATCGACCGTTCGGTCTTCGATGTCGACGCGTTGGCTGCGGCCGAACGCGGCGGCCGGCTGCCGCTGCGGGTTACGTACCGAAGCGCCGAGCATCCCGCCGTACCCGGCCTGACGGTGACCGGCGGATCCGGGCGCACCGCCATCGGCTACCTGACCACATCCTCGGCGCGTGCGTTCGGCGCGGCGCTTGTGGCGCAGTGGAAAGCAGGCAGGCACGTGCTTTTCGGCGGTGTGCGCAAGATCAGCATGAATGTGCCGGTCGGGCCGACCAAGCCGGTCGCCCGACCGGACTACCCGCAGGTGACGCTGATCATCAAGATGCTCGACCACAACGGGAGGCCGGCCGCAGACGGCACGGTGACGCTGGCCAACGTCGATCACGATCGGCGCTTCGCCGCCGACCTATCGGTCGTCAACGGTGAGGCCCGGGCCAGCGTGCCGCTCGGCAACTACAGCGCGGCGGGCTCTGTGGTCGAGAACCACGAACCCAGCTACCGGGTGTATCAAATGAGCGTCGGCGACTACCGGGTCACGCGCACTCGGCAGACGATGACGCTGGACGCGCGCAACGCAGTACGGCAGTCCATCCGTACGCCACGCCCGGCGACCGTGGACTACCTGGCCACCGACTTGGTGCGCGACGGGCCAGGAGGCGCAGGCGGCTTCGATGTGTCGTGGGTCATCGGCGGCGGTGTCGACGCTTATGTGACCCCAACGCCGGCGCCGAAGATCGGCCAGCTCCATTGGATGAAGCGCTGGGCGCTGTCCGCCACGCCGGCCCGCGGTCTGCCCTATACCTACGCTGCGACGTCTGCCAGTGCACATGGGATCGCGGTCGACCAGGCCGATCAGGTGATCCGCCCCGCCGTAGTGGACAGCAGGTACTACACCGACGGGCGGAGTCGAGCGGCGCTATTCATCAGAAGCCCCGATTACGACTACCCATACGCAAATCCCGGCGAGTTGGTACCCACGACCAGCCCGCTACACCGGATCGAGTACGTCAGCGGTCCGCGGGGGGTGCCGTGGGTGGCGTCGCTCTTACCGAATCCGACCGACGACGACCTGGCCAACGGCGAGGTCGACGATGGGGAGCGGCTGCTACCGGCCGGCAGCACATACCGCGCGGACTGGCTACATGGCCCGATGGCACCGGGCGCGCCCGCGCCTGGCGATGCT
>Ga0137412_10001111_pt1 | contig 20366 bp, 21 predicted proteins | sample CZODoug2_1_16fun_FD_122160 | JGI IMG/M metagenome (GOLD analysis project Ga0137412, IMG submission 122160) | Vadose zone soil fungal communities from Angelo Coast Range Reserve, California, USA - CZODoug2_1_16fungal (Hybrid Assembly) | ecosystem: Environmental > Terrestrial > Soil > Vadose zone...
CGCCCGGGCGTGATCGCAGTCAGCCGTTAGGTGCCCGTCTCGAGGGGCTGGGCAGCCGGAGTCGCTTGAGCAGGAGGGCGTTGACGGCGACCAGGAAGCTGGAGCCTGACATGGAGAGGGCCGCGATCTCGGGCCGGAGCACCAGCCCGAACGCGGGCTCGAAGACGCCGGCGGCGATCGGCAGCGCGACCGCGTTGTAGCCGATGGCCCAGCCCAGGTTCTGGCGCATCTTGCGCAGCGTGCCGCTGGTGTGCGCCCGGATCGCCGCGTCGCATTGGCGGTACGTGCCGGTGACGGTGGAACTCTGGTTGATCCACAGCATCAGCGCGCCGGTGTGCTTCATCACGCACACCTGGAAGATGGGTTCATGGACGGCGTGGCTGTGCCAAGCCGGTGGAACCTGAAGTTGCGGAACGTAGTTGGCGGGCTGATGCGGTGCGTACATGGACGTTCTTCCTATCTGGGGGGTTCGGTGTACAACGGTCGGATTGTGCGTAGTCGCTGGTCGGTTACTCGGTGTGCGGGCCGATTACCTGATCGCGGTAGCGCTGCCATTCGTGGAGGGCTTCGTCGGCGGTGTCGGGTTCCAAGAAAGTCCCACTGCCCAGTGCCCGCGCAGAAAACTTTGCCGCCAGTGCCATCGCGACCTCCGATGCGTCGCCGCCACCGCGGAAGCCGAGCGTGAAACCGTTGATGAGTTCGTCGTCGTCCCCGGTCAACGAGATCTGCACGGAGAAGCCATTTCCCGTGCCACGCCCCCAGCCGGTTGAGTCCCAGGTGATGTCGGGTATGGCCGATTCGATGGCTGCACGCACGGCGGCGACCGTCCCGATGTCTTCTGGGTTCCAGTCCGCGGGTATCTCGTCAGAGCTCTTGAGCCCCTTGGGGAATCGCATGATGAAGACGTCCCAGCTCACTGGCGTCGATCCTCTCGCTCGAGTCATTCCTTGTCGTTGTGACGTTTGGAATCCGGTGTGATCAGCCTGGGTCGGAGAGCATCCACGCCAACGCGGAGATCCCGCCGCCCACGATGACCGCCAGGGCCGCGGTGCCGATCGTTGCGCCCACCGCCATCAACACCGGCCCGAGGGGTAACGCGGTGAGTGCCCATCGGTGATCGAACCTCATCGCGCGTCCGTCCTCTCATTCGTGTCATGTCCGACATCGCAACGACTGTAACCGACAAAGTTAGAGCGATGCAACAGGAGATTCATTGCAACGCTGCGACTGGTGCCTCTCAGGCGTACCAATTGATGGCCGATCTGAGACTAAAAACGCAGGTATGAGCGGTAAATCGGCAGATGGAGCCACTCCTCGGTGTTCGGCGACGAGGAACAACTTGCGCTACGATTGACGCAACAGATAGAGTCGCAGCACCGCAACGAAAGGAACACTCCCATGCACAACACCGACCACGTGACCGACACCTGGCTCCAGCGGTTCACCTTCTTCGACACCTACGGACTGCCCTCGTCGTCCCCGCGAGCACGGGACGCATTCAAGGAGCTGTCGTGGTGGACGCGGTCCCGCACGAGCTGGAACACCCTGGCATTCTTCTTCGGCCCCCTGTACTTCTTCGCGAAGGGCATGTGGCGCAAGGGGCTCGTCCTGCTGGTGTCGGCCATCGCGCTGGGCACCATCGTGGTGTCGCTCGACTTGCCGGAGATGGTCGAGCGCGCGGGCAGTCTCTTCATCCCCGCGATGGCTGCGAGCGCGGCCAACTACGCCTACTACCTGCACGTCGTGATGGAGAGCCGGTCCTGGAATCCGCTGGAAGGCTTCGGCCGCAAGAACACGTCCAGGTGATCGCCTCCTCAGGGGTGGTCAGCGTCGACGAGGAATGAGGGCGATCGAGCCATGACTGACGAGGTCAAGCCGCCGCGGAAACGGTTGGCGGACCGCGCCGCACAAGGGATTGACGAAGTGGGGATCAATCCCCGTTGAGTGCTTCTCGCAGCGGCGATAGTGCTGCGATGAGTGCGGCAGCCGCGAAGACGACGATCACGCCGATGAGCGTTGGCCGATCACCGATCAACCCGACGAGCAGCCCGGCGCCAAGAGCTCCGAGTGCGGCCATCGTTCGATTGATGGACCGTCTGGTGGCATTCACGCGGCCGAGAAGCTCGTCCGGCGTGAGCGTCTGCCAGTAGCCCATCTCATTCGAATTCTCCACACCGGCAGCGAGCCCCTGTAGGGCCAGCGCGACGAACAGCAGAGCGTCGCCGATACCGGTTGGCGAAGCGATGGCCACGAGAAGCCACGCGATCGGGTACGCCACACGCGCGAGGATGATCACGCGCCCCGATCCGATCCGAACACCACACCGGGGTGCGATCGACGCGCCGACCAGACTGGTGATGCCGAAGACCGTCAACAGGATCCCGAACGCGGCGGCACTGAACCCGAGCGATCGCAAGACGAGTAGGGAAAGCACTGTCAGCGCAGCACCATTGGCGAAGAACCAAACATGGGTCGACACCGCCAATGGGCCAAGCGTGCGATGGCGATACGTCCACTGCAGGCCGTCACGGATCTCCAGGCGGAGATTGCGGGTGCGGGAGTCGGGTCGGGGCTCGTCAACCCGGATGCTCGCGTTGAGCGCTGCATCGACGAGGTAGCTGATCGCGTCGACGGCGATCACCACGGGGGCTCCCAGCAGCCCGACGAGTCCGCCGCCGATTGCCGGTCCAAGAGTCTGCGCGGCAGCATCTGCTTGATCGAGGCGCGCATTGGCCGAGACCAACTGCGCTCGGGGTACCAGGCGAGGAAGCAGCGACTGGGTCGCGGCGAACCCAAAGACTGAACACGAGCCGAACAACAACAGCGCGATGACCAGCATCCAGATCTGCAGTACCCCAGTGAGCCACAGGGCCGGGATTGCGCTCAGGCTGAGCGCACGCCCGACGCTTGCCCACACCAGGACGGGCTTGCGACGCCACCGATCGGTATACACGCCAGCGATGAGCCCGAGCACCGCATACGGCACGAACTGAGCGGCGTTCACGACACCGACCTCGAGCGGTGTCGCGCCGAGCAATTGGACCACCAGCACGGGCATCGCAACCGCTGTCACCGCCGAACCGAACGAACTGATCGCGGCGGCCGTCCAATAACGAACGAACATGGAGCCGGGCGCTGGAGCTAGAGCGTCTCCCATCGACTCCCTCCCTCGCGCGTCTGCACTCGACAGTAACTAAGCGATGAGGGCTGACTCTGCGGCCTCAACGGTTTGGGCGAGCAGGACCGCGATGGTGGTGGGTCCGACCCCGCCAGGCACGGGGGTGATGAGCGCTGCTCGTTCGGCCGCTTTGATGTATTCGACGTCGCCGACGTTGCCAGGGTTGTAGCCGGCATCGATCACGACCGCGCCGGCCTTGATCCAGCTGCCCTTGATCAGTTCGGGACGGCCCACGGCAGCGACGACGATGTCGGCTTCGGCCACGACGGCGACGAGATCACTGGTCTTGGAGTGGCAGTAGGTCACCGTGGCGTCGCGGGCCAGCAGCAGCATCCCGACCGGTTTGCCGAGGATGGGGCTGCGGCCGATCACCACGGCACGCTGCCCAGCGGGATCGACGTCGTAAGCGTCGAGCAGGTACATGATGCCACCCGGCGTACAGGACGTGAACCCCTTGCCGCCCAACGCCATCGCCGCAAACGACGCCTTGGTAACGCCGTCGACGTCCTTGGATGGGGTGATCGCGTCGAACACCTGCCGTTCGTCGACCTGGGGTGGCATGGGGTGCTGGACCAGGATGCCGTCCACGGTGTCGTCGCGGGCAAGCATGCTGACGAGTGCGACCACCTCAGCGGTGCTGGCAGTGTCGGGGAGGCGGTGTCGTCGAGAGTCCAGGCCGACGGTCCGGCACCGGTTGGTCTTCATGCGCACGTAGGTGTGAGAGGCGGGGTCGTCGCCGACCAGTACAGTCGCCAGACACGGCTTGCGGCCCGTCGTCTCGAGGACCCGGGTGGCGCGATCTGCGGTGTCGGACAGGATTCGGTCGGCGACGGCGGTTCCGTCGATGACGTTGGCGGCCAAGGCATTCTCCTCAATGAAGAGGAGCACCCAGGCGGTCGATGCTTCCGAGCTCTGCTTCCTGGTGGTGTCCCACCTGCGCCAGTCGCGTGTAACCCATCGTAGCGAACTGGCGCGAAAGGTCATGGGTCGGTCAATCATTGCCGTAACAACGGGCAACGAATGCCCGTTCCTGGCCGAACAGCTCACATATGCGTTTGATATGCGTCCGCAACGGACCAAGCAAGCCATGCCTAACATGCGTCTCATGCCCAACTCGACGACAGGTGACTTCGCCACCGCGCCAAGCGCACTGGGCAACATCGGTCTGCTGGCGATCCGGCTAGGTATCGGCGCGACGATGTTGCACTTCGGACTGCAGAAGTTCCTGGCCTTCGGCTCTAGCATCGAAGCGATGCGATCCGACGGTTGGCGTGCCCCCGCATTCGCAGCGTTACTCAATGCCGGCGCCGAAACCGTTGGCGACACACCGACTCACAATGGCTGACCGCCCGGGTGTTCGACCCAATTACGTTGTTCTGCTGCGTATTGCGGTAATCGTCTCCGTGCTTCTCGCTCTTGTCCTCGTGCATCTGACGTCACGCTGGGGCGTGGGATGGCGATTGATCACCTTCACCTACCAGGCCAACCTGCTCGCAGCGGGATTCTCGGCGTGGACCTTGATCTCAGCGCGCGCTGGCACGCGGGCCGGCGTACGCGGTGCGGTGGTGGTCTACGTCGTCGTCGCCGGGATCATCTGGAATCTGTTCCTCACCGAGGAGAGCATGGGCTACACCCCGGCGAACATCTTGCTGCACATGCTCGTACCCGTGCTCGTCGTCGCCGAAGCGGTCCTCACCGACGACGCCCAACCGCGCCTGCGCTGGTGGCATCCACTGATCTGGCTGATCTATCCCGCGATCTATTTGGCCTTCGCAGTCCTGATCCTCAACCACTCGGGCCGACGTGTGCCCTACTACTTCCTCGACGTCGACCGCATCGGGACCGTAGGTCTGACGCTCAACGTCTGCCTGCTCGCGGCGATGTTCCTCGGCGTCGGGTATGGCGTGGTGCTCCTCAACCGCGTGCGCACCCGGGCACCGTCCGACTCCGTCGTCGTGGCCAATGGGTGAGATCGGGAGCCCGCCGATTGATTGACTGACGCCAGGGCCGTATGTGACGATTTCCTCACTTACTGATTTGGCAGTGCATCGTGTCCCAGTCCGCCCCACCTCGTGAAAGGGACACGCGAAACTTGAACGATCCCCAGCCCGTCTCGAGCCCCCCGCTGCACTCGGCCATCGACGTCCACGCGCACTTTCTGACGCCACGGCTGCGTGAGGCAATGATCAGGACCGGGCACGACCAACCCGACGGCATGCCCGCATTGCCGCAGTGGGATCCGCAGACGGCACTGTCGATGATGGATCGCACCGGGATCCGGTCCGCGGTGTTGTCGGTTTCCTCGCCCGGCGTTCTGCTCAGTGACGACCCCGCGGACGTGCGTGACCTCGCGAGGGTGGTCAACGAAGAGGGCGCGGCCATCGTGGCCCAACATCCCGACCGCTTCGGGCTGTTCGCCTCACTACCCCTACCGGACGTTCACTCCGCGATCGGCGAGATCCGTTACGCTCTCGACGATCTGGGCGCTGACGGCATCGCCCTGGAGACGCACTACCGCGGGATCTATCTCGGCGCAGCCGAATTCGAACCGGTGATGAAGGAACTGAACGATCGTGCCGCCGTGGTGCACGTCCATCCGACTTCCCCTGCGTGCTGGCCGCAGACGTCGCTCGGCAGGCCACGGCCGATGATCGAGTTCCTGTTCGACACCACTCGCGCGCTGACGTCGCTAGCGCTCAACGGCGTCCTCGATCGCCATCCCGCCGTCCGCTTCATCGTCGCCCATTCTGGTGCCGCACTACCGGTCCTTGCCGACCGCATCGCCGCCTTCGCGTTCACGGAGAACCCTCAGCAACCGATCAACGTCCTCGGCGCGTTGCGTCGCCTCTACTACGACGTCGCAGGATTCGCCCTCCCCAGAGCACTTCCGGCGCTGCTCAGCCTGGTCGACACGGACCGTCTGCTCTACGGCAGCGACTATCCGTTTACTCCCGACTGGGTGGCATCGGGGTTGGCCGAAGCACTGGCAGGCACCGACGTGCTCACCGACGATGATCGCGTCCTACTCAGTCGCGGCAACGCAGCATCGCTCTTTCCCCGACTGGCGTGAGCGTCCGGCAGCCAACCAGAGACCCGGCGTAGTTTGAAGGGCCGCCACTCACGAGTGCACGCTCGACGAACAGGAAGCCGCTAGATGCAGCTGAACGACTCGCGTTCCCCGTGGACAAGTCCACGCGCCCAATCGGCCCTCGTACTCGGATAGCGAGACCGATCAGCTATTGGTCGATCACCGATCCGTCCACATTGAGGCGGGTGATGATTGCCCGTTGAATGTAGGGGCAGCGGTCGGAGGCGTCGGGACGCAGTTTCACGCCCAGGCCGGGGCGGTCGTTGACGACGAGGTAGCCCTTGCCGTCGTACTCGGCCTTCCCTTCGACGATGTCATCTTCGTCGGCGCGTTTGGCCAGCAGCGAGGGGATGGTAGGGCCAGGGAACTCGAGTAGGCCGAAATTGGGGATTGCAGCCGAAATGTGAAGTGACGCAGCGGTCAGGACGGGGCTTTGCGGGTTGTGTGGCACGACTGCGACGTGCTGAGCCTCGGCGAGTGCAGCCACCTTCTTGGCCCCTGAGATTCCGCCGACCAGTCCAACATTCGGCCGGACGTACTGCACTGCGTAGCGCCTGAGGAGCATGGCGAAGTCCCAGATCGAGGTGAAACGTTCGCCGGTGGCGATCGGGACGTTCACCTTGCCGGCGACGTACTCCATCTCGTCGAGGTTGTGGGGCGTGACGGGGTCTTCGTAGAAGTAGGGATGGTATTCCTCGATACCGAGCCCTAGCTGCACTGCTTCGGCCGGGCTCAGTCGGCGATGGATTTCGATGCAGAGGTCGACCTCGTCACCGACTGCTTCGCGATAGGCGGCCACTGCGTCAATCGCGTTGCGGATCTTGGCCACATGGGTCTCGAAGTAGGGCTTGGAGCGCTCCTCGTCAAGGAAAGGTGTCAAGTGGCCAACGGCTGTGAAGCCCTCGGCCTTGGCCTGCTTGACGTTGTCGACCAGTTCCTGCCGGGTGCTGCCGACGACGTGGTGGTACACGCGCGCCTTGTCTCGAACCTTGCCGCCGAGCAGCGCGTGCACGGGTGCGTCGCGATACTGGCCGGCGATGTCCCACAGCGCGATGTCGATCGCACTGATCGCTCCCATGATCGACGCGCCGCGGAAGTGAAAGGCGCGGAACATGTACTGCCAGTGGTGCTCGATTCTCAAGGGGTCTTCGCCGACGAGGTAGTCCGCGAACTTCTTGACGTTGGCATGGGTGGCTTCGTGGTAACCCCATGCGCCGGATTCGCCGACCCCGACGAGCCCTTCGTCGGTATGCACCTCGACGAGCAGATACCGATCGACAAAGATCGGGTTCACGCTAGTGATCTTCATTGCACAACCTTTCATTCGCGGAGGTGCCGGCACGGCGGGTCGGTGCCGAACCTCGGTGTCGCCCAGGGTCTTTGTTCATGCCACGTCGTTGGCGATTGCGTTAGTCAAATGACACGCGGTCTCGTGTCCCTCGATTCCGCGGGCTGCGAGTTCTGGCTGGGTTTCGCGGCAGATGCTCTCGACATGCCGGCAACGGGTGTGGAACCGGCAGCCCGAGGGAGGGTTCGCCGGGCTGGGAACCTCGCCGGTCAGCAGAATCCGCTGCCGCCCGCCGTGCTCGAACTTGGCGACGGGCACGGCCGACACCAGCGCTTGGGTGTACGGGTGGCGCGGATGGTCGAACAGTTCTGATTCCGTTCCTTGCTCGACGATCTTGCCCAGGTACATCACGGCGACCCGATCGGCGATGTGTCTGACCACCGCGAGGTCGTGGGCAATGAAGATGTAGGACAAGCCGAGTTCCTTCTGCAGGTCCTGAAGAAGGTTCACGACCTGGGCCTGCACCGAGACGTCGAGTGCGGAGACGGGTTCGTCGCAGATGATGATCTCCGGGTTCAAGGCGATGGCCCTGGCGACACCGATGCGTTGCCGTTGACCGCCCGAGAATTGCTCGGGATACCGGTCGATGTGCTTGGCCTTGAGACCAACGAGTTCGAGCAACTCGGCGGCCCGACTTCGCTGTGCAGATCGTTCGACGATGCCGCGATGAATTGCCCAGGGCTCGGCCACGATCTTTCCGATGGTCATGCGGGGGTTCAGCGATTCGAACGGGTCTTGGAAGACGATCTGCACTTTGCGCCGGAAGTCTTTGAGTTCCTGGCGGGACATCGCGAAGATGTCGCGACCGCGGAAGTATGCGTGTCCCGAGGTTGGCTCGACCAGCCGCAGCAGGGTCTGCGACAACGTTGACTTGCCGCATCCGGATTCTCCGACCAGGCCGAGGGTTTCGCCGCGCTGCAACTCGAAACTCACCCCGTCGACGGCGCGCAACGCCCCGACGTTCTTCTTGCGGATTGCGCCATTGGTGACCGGATAGTGCTTCACGAGGTCCTCCACCCGCAGCAGCGGCTCGTCTGCGGGCACAGTGCGATCACTCGCCATCGAGTTGCTCCCTAATCTCGTTCACCCGTAGACAACTGCTCATGCGACCGGGGCCGATCTCCTGCAGCTTCACCGGTTCCGTGGTGCAACGCTGCTCGGCGAAGGGGCAGCGCGGGTGGAATGGGCAACCGGTGGGGACATTCATCAGATCGGCCAGTGAGCCGCCGATTGGCTCCAGCCTCGCCTGCTTGCGATCCATGTGCGGTATCGACTTCATCAAGCCGCGCGTGTACGGATGTCCCGGATTGCGGAACACCTCCTCGACACCACCGGTTTCGCACTCCCGACCGGCGTACATCACCACCAGGCGGTCAGCCGCTTCGGACACGAGCCCGAGGTCGTGGGTGATGAGAATCAGACCCATCCCGGTCTGCTGCTGCATCTCGGCGAGCAACGCCATGATCTGAGCCTGCACCGTCACGTCGAGAGCCGTCGTCGGTTCGTCCGCGATGAGCACCGCTGGTTCCAGTGCCATCGCCATGGCGATGGCGACCCGCTGCCTCATTCCTCCCGAGAACTGGTGCGGATGGTCGTTGACTCGTTGGCGGGCGGACGGAATCCCAACGCGATCCATTAGTTCCCCGGCGAGCTGCATCGCCTCGCGGCGCGGCGTTCCGCGATGGACGCGGAACTGTTCGGCGATCTGCCAGCCGACGGAGAACACCGGGTTCAGAGATGCGTTCTGTGCCACCATGGCGATTTCGTTGCCACGCAGTCGTCGGCGTTGATTCTCTGACATCGCCAGCAGGTCCCGACCTTGGAGGAGGACTCTGCCACCGGTGACGAATGCAGGCGGAGTCGTCAAGATCCCTAGTACGGCGTAGGCGGCCACGCTCTTGCCCGAGCCGCTCTCGCCAACGATCGCCAGAGTCTCACCCTTGTCGAGAAAGTAACTCAGCCCGGCGACCGCATGAACCACGCCGGTGCGGAGCCGGAACTCGACCGCGAGGTCCTTCACATCGAGGACGTGGGTATCCGTTGTCGAGGTACACCCGTCGTCCGCGGGTTTCTCCAGTTGTCCCATCATGTGATCTCCCACAGCAGCGTCAGTCGGTCTGAGTCGTTCGACGAACTACGTCGGCCATGACGTTGACCGCCACAGCCGTCAGCGTGATGGCCAGGCCAGGCAGTAGCGCCACCCACCAGGCGTCGCGCAGGTAGTTGCGCCCTTCGGCGATCAGGCCGCCCCAGGTGATATCAGGTTGTTGCACACCGAGTCCGAGGAAGCTCAGTGCTGATTCAGACAAGATCACCAGCGCAAACTCAAGGGTTGCCAAGCTGACGACGGAAGCCGCGATGACAGGAACGATCTGTGTCAGGACGATCCGGATCGGTCCGGCTCCCAGGGCGCGAGCGGCGGTGACGAAGAGGCGTTCCCGTACGGCTAGTGTCTCGGCTCGCGCAACCCGCACATAGACCTCCATTCTGGCCACCGCGAGAACGATGATCAGCGGCGCCAGGCCAGGGCCGACGGTGTAGAGGATGATCAACGCAAGGAGCAGCGACGGGAATGCCTGCATCACATCGGCGATCCGCATGACGTAGGCATCGACTCTGCCGCCGATGTATCCGACGACCGTGCCGATCAAGGATCCGATCAGAGTCGCGACCACCACGGCGAGAACGGCGATGATGAGGGTCGTTCGGGCCGCGACGAGCAACCTGGCTAGAAAGCTGCGCCCCAAGGCATCGCTGCCGAGGATGTAGGCGGCACCATGGTCGGGATTGAAGGGTGCCACGAACCGCTTACCCAGATCTGCCTGCGTGGCCGCATCGCCCATCATCAGTGGGCCGAATACCGCGGCGATGACGATCACGACGATGATCACCAGTGCCAGCTGGCCAAGCCTGTCGCGGCGCAGGACGTGCCGTAGGCGAACCGAGAACCGGTCCCGTCGCATGAGAGTGGAACCGTCAGTGGCGGTTTCAGCCGCACCAATCGTGGTGATCACCGGTTCTTGCATTCGTTTGGACTCGTCGAGTTCATCGGAGCGTCTCATGGCCTCACTTGCCCAATCTGATCTGGGGATTGAGCCAGGAGTAGGCCAGATCGATCCCGAAGTTGAGGATGATGATCGCGATACCGGTCACCAAGACCACCGCTTGAATGACGGCGAAATCCCTGCCGTGGATCGCGGTGACCATGAGGTTCCCGACGCCTGGCCAGCCGAACACCGTCTCGACGACCAACGCGCCGTTGACGATTCCGGCCATCAGGACTCCTGCCACGGCGATGATGGGAATGGCCGCGTTGCGCAGTGCGTGTTTGAACACGATCGAATGTTGGGCGACGCCTTTGCTTTTGGCGACGCGTATGTAATCAGCCGCCAAGGCGTCGACCATGGATGTGCGGACCACCTGGGCGAGGATCCCGGTCGGCCGCAGGACCAAGGTGGCGACTGGGAGGACCCAATAAGCGGGTCCGGCCGATCCCGAGGTCGGAAGGACACCCAGATAGACCGCGAACAAGGCGATCCCCATGATGCCGACCCAGAAGTCCGGAATGCTCAAGGCGCCCAGCGAGATAACCCGGCTGACCTTGTCGGCGAGTGACTCCTTGCGGGCCGCTGCCCGCGCGCCGATGAGTACACCCAACGTGGTGGCGATCAACATCGCCACCACGGCGAGCATCAGCGTTGCCGGATAACGCGTGAGTACCACGTGGAGCGCGGGTTGGCCGTACAGCAGTGAGTCACCGAAGTCGCCCCGAAGCGTTCCCCTGAGAAACGTCAGCAGTTGGACGAACACCGGCTTGTCGAACCCATGTTGGGCATTGAACTGTGCGACCACCTGGTCTGAGGCGTCCTCGGGAAGGTAGAGACGTGCCGGGCTGCCAGTTAGGCGTGACAACAGGAAGACCAGCACGACGATGCCCAGGATGCTGAACACTCCATGCCGCGCTCGCTGCAGAACGAATCGGGTCATCGGGTGATCCTTGGCAGCTGCTGGATTCCGCAGGACGAGATCATCAAGACCCTTGGCTCCCACCGAATGTCATCTCGGCCAGCACGAGCTTGTCGTTGGTGCCGGCGTTCGGCGTGTAGTGCAGATTAGGGTTGGCGATCACCATCGTGTCTTCCATGCCTGCGACGTACACGAACGGAACCACGTTGTCGTAGATGTACTGACTCGCTGCTTGGAGTTTGGCTTTGCGATCCTCACCCGTCGCCGAACCGGCCGCAGCAAGAAGATCATCGAACTTCTTGTCGCACAGTCGGCTTTGGGGGCCGTCACAGCCCAGCTTGCCTACCCAACTGATGAGTGCGTCGCCGTAGGAGTTACCGTGTGCGTAAAGCACTTCCACTGCCTCGGTGCTCTGCGCCTCCGGTGCGGTCATCGCCGTTTGAGTGTCCTCGACGGTCACAACGTGGGTGTTCAGGCCGACGGCGTTGAACATGGCGGAGAGGGTGTCCGCGGCCTCGGAGCCGTTGGATCCTCGGTAGTCACGCTCTGTGACGATCTGAATCGGCGCCTTGACGTTGGTGCCGGCCGCCCCGGCTTCGGCGATCAATTCCCGGGCTTTGTCCGGCTCGTAGTCCCACTTGACCGCGGGGTTGTAGCCCGTCACGGTCGGAATCACGATGTCGCTGGCGGGTGTGCCGTGTCCGCGGTAGACGTTGTCGATGAACTTTTGCCGGTCCACGGCGTAGTTCATTGCCTTGCGCACCCGGATGTCGTTCACCGGTGCGACGGTCAGGTCGGATCGCAGATACATACTCTCCGACACCGGGTAGCTCACGGCCCCCGGCATGTCGGCGTCCTGGGGTCCGATGGCAGTGGCGATGTCGACTTCGTGCGTCGTGGCCATGGCGGCGCGCACTGAGCTTTCGGCACGGAACAGATAGGTCACTCCGTCCACTTGAGGCTTCTCGCCCCAGTACTCGTCGTTTCGCGTCACCTCGAAGTTCGAGCCCGGGCTCCAACTGACGAACTTGAACGGGCCTGTTCCGATCGGCTCCGTGGCCTTCTTGCTTGGGTCCTTGCTCGGTGCGCCGATGTCGATGAAGGACAGGCGGATCGGCAGGATGCGGTCGGGCTCCTTCAAATCGATCTGGACGGTGTTGTCATCGACAACGGTCGCCGAGACCACGTTGTTGTTGAGCACGCTGCTGTTGTTGTAGCAGCCGACATTGGGGTCGATGAGCCGCTTGAACCACGACGCCGCAGCCTCGGCATTGAAGGCCTGGCCATCGTGGAACTTGGTTCCTTGTCGCAGGGTGAACTGCCATGTCGTCGGGCTGGTCTCGGTCCACTGGGTGGCGAGCCCGGGCGAAACCTTGCCGGTGGTCACGTCGAGGTTGGTCAGAGCTTCGGTGATGTTGCCGATCAGAATCGCTCCGTTGGCCGCCTGATGCGAATCGCAGGCGTCCAAGCTCGACGGCGGCACACTGAGCGCCAGCCGGACGTGGTGGCTGTCGGCACCGCCCGTGGCTGGGTCACCGACACTGCACCCACTGGACAGCAGCACAGCGGCGCCAAAACCGAGGGCCGCCAGGCGCGTAGCCCACCTTCGGAATGCGACGGTGCGGGATCCGCAGCCCACCTGCCGTGAAGTCATTGTTCTTGCTCCTTTGCATGAACCGTCGCGATCCGACGCTGACAGGCAGCGGCGGCACGACAGGCTGGTGTTACGCGGCGACAACGGTGCTGATGTGGGGTTGACGCTTGGCCGCTGTCGCCGTGGGTGAGGGACAGCGGGAACGGCTGAACCATCGTCATCTCCCGGTGTGCCAGGGATCACATCGCCCCTGGACCAAACCAATTGGACTCGCCGATTTACCCCATGTCCAAGACCGGTTAACTTCTGTGCTGATAGGCGTTTATTATCAAAGCCGCTCGGAGGAAGGGGTGTCCGTGGATATCCGGCAGTTTCAGTACTTCCTGGCGGTGGTCGACACCGGAAGCGTCCACCGCGCAGCAGAGCAGATGTACGTCGCGCAGCCATCGGTGTCGCAGTCATTGCGGCGCTTGGAGCGTGAGCTTGGGTGTGAGCTGTTTCAACGCGTTGGCCGCAAGCTAGTTCTCAACGCGTCCGGGCACGCATTGATCGAACCAGCGCGCGAGTTGGTCCGATCCCTGGACTTCGCAAAGGCCACCGTCGAGGCCGTCGACGGTCTGCAGGGCGGACGCCTACTCATCGTCTCCATGCCGTCGCAGGCCGTCAGTCCGCTCGCCGCGCTGATCAGCCGATTCCTCGATCTCTATCCGGGAGTCGAGGTAGGTGTCGTCACGGCGACCCGACCCGATGATGTCTGCGACGCGCTGCGCCGCGGCGCTGCCGAGCTTGGGCTGGTAGCCGTCCCGAACGGCCCTCTGCGCGAGTCCGGCTTCCGCGTCGAACCGGTCGAAATTCAGTCCTACCTCATCGTTGCCCGTAGCCCCGAAGACCTCCCCGCCGGGGACGGTGCTCTCACGTACCAGGATCTGCAGGGCCTGCGGCTGGTGGTAGGCCAGCCGGGTACGGGGATGCGGCGAGCAGCCGACGCCATTCTCGAGGCGACCGACTGCAAGATCGCCGTGGAGATCGAACAACGCGAGGCCTTGATGCCGCTCGTACTCGCCGGGGCGGGAGTGGCGGTAGTCGCAGAATCCTGGCGAACGTTGGCGGAATCAGCCGGCCTGGCCGTACGCGAGCTCATCACCGACGAGTTCCTGCACGTCGGTCTGGCCATACCCACCTCGCGGATGAGTCCGGCGGCAGCCGCATTTCGTGACATCGCCCGACAACACGCCTCGGCGCGGCAGCCCGTATCTCACTGCTGATAATTTCTTCCTATCGCTTGACTGACGAACTCGTCTTGGACGTGGTGTGACGACGGACCGTTTACTGAAAGTCATGGTTACCAGTCACCGCATCGCGCTCATCCCCGGCGACGGCATCGGACAGGAAGTACTGCCCCCCGCATGCGCGGTCCTCGACGCGGTCGGTGGCCGGCACGGCATCGAGTTCGCGTATGACTCCTTCGATTGGTCGTGCGAGAGGTATGTCGCCAAAGGCGCGATGATGCCCGACGACGGACTCGACCAGATCCGCCACCATGACGCGATCCTGCTGGGAGCTGTCGGCTGGCCCGGCGTACCCGATCACATCTCTTTGTGGGGCCTGCTGATTCCGATCCGACGCCAATTCCGCCAGTACGTCAACCGCCGTCCGATCACCATCCTGGAAGGAGTGCCTGGCCCGCTCGCCGACGCACGCAACGTGGATTTCGTCGTCGTGCGCGAGAACGTGGAGGGCGAATACTCCGAGATCGGTGGCCGCCTCAACCGCGGCTTCCCAGACGAAATGGCCGTACAGGAAGCGGTTTTCACCCGTCCAGGCGTCGAACGCATCTTGGATTATGCCTTCACACTGGCCGGGCAACGGCGCGGGAATCTGGTCTCCGCGACGAAGTCGAACGGCATCGTTCACACGATGCCGTTCTGGGACGAGCTCACCGCTGAACAGGCCATCCACCACCCCGGCGTGAACTGGCGACAAGAGCACATCGATGCACTCGTAGCCAAGATCGTTCTTCACCCAGAAGATTTCGATGTCATCGTGGGGTCGAACCTGTTCGGAGACATTCTCAGCGACCTTGCCGCGGCAGTGGCCGGCGGCATCGGCATCGCGCCGGCCGCAAACCTCAACCCCGAACGCGAGTACCCGTCGATGTTCGAACCCGTTCACGGTTCCGCTCCCGACATCGCGGGACAAGGGATCGCCAACCCGCTGGGTGCGATCTGGAGCGCGTCAATGATGCTTGATCATCTCGGCCATCCCGAAGCAGCCCGCGAAGTCTTCGATTCCTTCGCGCACGTCCTGGCAACCACATCTGCACGCACCCGCGACCTCGGTGGTACTGCATCAACTGAGGAGTTCACGGCCCAGGTGCTCGACACCATCGGCGGCGCGCGGTTGCCTGCCGGGACGGGCACGGTGAGGTCTAGCTGATCGGCTTGATAGTCACGTCGGCCTGGGATCGCTTGCAGCAGTGGGCAATTTGACTCCGATCCACACAATCGGCGCGATCGCTGTGGGTAGGTACATACCCTTCGAGGCCGACATCAGCGCTGCCTACTCGCCCGCTGATGGAGTGTCGCGTCGCTACTGTGCAGTCTGATTGGGTATTGCGCGGACTGGGCCCCTCCGCTGCGGTAGGTCGGTCTAGCGCTGTCCGTCTCACCAGCGCTGACCGCTGGAGAACTGTTGATCGAACCGGTCTTTCACGGCTACGCGTGCCGGTTGGCCCAGCCGTCGTCGTTGTGGGCAAGCAGGTGCAGTGCGCTGTCCCATGCGCGGTCGCGGGATCGGTCCAGCCCCCTGCGGATCAGGAAGACCGCCAGTGCGCCGCAGGCGACGATCGCGATCCACACCGTCCCCGAAGCGACGGCCGCACTCAGCTCGGCGTCGTCCGCCGTCATCGGTGCAGCGACCACCTTGCCGGTGTCGTCCAGCCAGACCGTCAGTGACTCGCCCGCTTTGGCCGTCGACGTGCTGGTGATCTGTTCGGTCCGCACTCGCGTTCCCTCGTGCCACTGCGCCGTGACTGAAGTGGGACCGCCGGAAGCAGAGCTTTCGACATCCGACGGCATGCGTCCGCCGCCGTCAACCACCTGAGCTTGTACGGGGTGGCGATCGCGTGCCTGCAATTCGGCAGTGTGTGCAGACGATGCGTAGACCAGGTCTCCTGCCTGCGCCGCGGCGGGGATCGCAATGAGTGCGATGAGGAGCGCGGCCAAGACTGCGAGCGCTTCGAGTCGATCGGTGGTGCGAATCAACGGGTTGAACCCGAGAGCTTGCACGTGCCAGCGCAGGCGCCCAGCAAACGATGTGACGCCCGTTACAGTCGGCCTAGCCGGGATTTCTCCATTTCTCGCAAACACCTTTCCCATGGTGACACCAGAGCCGCCGAGTTGCCAGTCTTGGCCGGTCAGAGCGATGGATCTCACATCGCGGAATACGCGGTCTACGCGATCAGATCGAGGGCAGCGCGGACGATCGAATCGGTGTCGATGCCGTGGTAGCGGTAGACGTCGTCGAGCGCACCGGCTTGGCCGAACTTGGAGACCCCAAGCGCGGCGCTCGGGACACGGTTGATCGTCGAGAGGAACGCCAGGGTGTGCGGGTGCCCATCCAGCACCGTCACCATCGGTGCCGCCCGTTCGGCTGGCAGCACTTGCTCGAGGATCCAGCTCGGCGCATTCGTCAGACCACCGCGGGCCTGGACCGCTTCGAATAGCTGGCCGGGACTCGTCACGCACACCACGTCGGCGTCAGTGCCGTTCTCTGCCAGCCGGTCCGCCGCCTGCAGCGTTTCGGGGATCATGGCGCCCATCCCGACCAACGTCACTGCTGGGCGTCCGGGGCTGCGGCGCAGTGTGTAGGCGCCCGCGATCACCTGGCGCCTGCGGCGCTCACGGGCCGCAGGATCGGTCGGCACGGCAGCCAGGGTCTGATCGACGGGACGGGTCGACAGTCGGAGGTACGACGAGCTGCCGTCGGGGCGACCCAACCGAGCGATGCCGTCGAACAGGGTCCACTCCACTTCGATGGCGAATGCCGGCTCGTAGCTGATACAACCCGGCTGCTCCAACCCGATCGACGGAGTCTTGATCGATTGATGCGCCCCACCTTCGGTGGCAAGGGTCACACCGGCGGGTGTGCCGACCAGGATCGACTGACCGCCTGCGTAGATCCCGTAGGACCACGGCTCGAGGGCGCGTTCGACGAACGGGTCGTAGAGCACGCCGATCGGGAAGAGGGGCTGGCCCCACCGGCTCCACGTAGCGCCGAGTTCCCCCATCAGCCCCACCAGGTTGACCTCGGCGATGCCGAGCTCCATGTGTTGGCCGGTGGGCCTCTCCCGCCAGTGCATGATCGTCTCGGCGTCGTCGGCGAACCAATTTTGACGCTCGTTGGGCGACCACACCCCCACCTTGTTCAACCAGCCGGCGAGGTTGGTCGACGAGCTGACGTCGGGACTGACCGTCACGACGCGTTTGGCGGCCTCGGGCGCTTCGCGGGTCAGGTCGAGCAGTGCGCGGCCAAGAGCAGCCTGGGTCGTTGCCGTACCGGATGGAGTGCGCCCCATGTCGGTCGGCACCAATGGTGGTGGGGTGTAGGCGTACTCGTCTCGCTGCAGCCGATCGGCCGCCTGCGCGCACACCCGCCCTGCCGCGGTGTCGGGGTCGAGTCGGCGCCACGGATGAGCTGCGTCCATGTCGAGAGCGGTGGCCAACTGGTCGAACTGCTCCACGGTGAGCAGCGAGGAGTGGTTCTGCGGGTGTCCTTCGATCGGCAGGCCGTAACCCTTGATCGTGTAGGCGATGATCACGGTGGGCCGTGAGTCGTCGATCTGGCGGTAGGCACCGCGCAGCGCCTCCAGGTCGTGGCCACCGAGATTGCGGATCGCGTCGTGGAGCGTCCCGTCGTCGAGCTCGTCGATCAGAGCTGCGATGGCGCTTGCCGTCTCGCCGCTGCCCGGGAGGCGGTCCCTCAATTCTGTGGCGCTGCAACGCAGCAGACGTTGGTACTCGGGGTTGGGCATCTCCACGATGCGCGCTCGGAGCGCGTCACCGCCGGGGCGCGTGAACAGCTGCTCCAGCAGCTTGCCGAAGATGACCGTGATGACTTGCCAACCGGCTGCGGTGAACATCTTCTCGAGGCGCCCGGCGGCGATGTTGGGGACGACCCGGTCCAGTGACTGTCGGTTGAGGTCGACGATCCAGACGATCTCTCCGAGTTCGCTGACCGAGGAGTCCAGGACCGCCTCCCAGATTGCGCCTTCGTCCAACTCCGCGTCGCCGACCAATGAGTACTGTCGGCCCCTACCAGTATCTGCGATCGTGGCATTGACGTAGCGGCGGGCGACTGCACCCCAAATGGGTGCTGTGGCACCGATTCCCACTGATCCGGTGGAGTAGTCGACGGGGTCGGGGTCCTTGGCCCTGCTGGGGTAGGACTGTAGTCCGCCGAGTTCGCGCAGGGTGGTCATGTACTTCTCGTCGAGCTGGCCCAACAGGTAGTTGATGGCATGCAGCACCGGTGACGCATGAGGTTTGACCGACACCCGGTCGCCTGACTCGAGCTGTTCGAACCACAGTGACGTCATGATCGACACGATCGACGTGCTCGAGGCCTGGTGGCCACCGACCTTCAGACCTGACGGGTTGGGCCGGATTCGGTTGGCGTGATGAATGATCGCCGTCGACAACCACAGCACCCGCCGCTCGATCTCTCGGAGCGGATCGATTGAATCGGCGGGAGCCGAGTGTGGGTCGAAAATGGCGGCGGTCATGGTCACTTCCTGCATGGGGGCACTACTGCCTACTTGGCAGATGGTCCACTAGTCGAGCATTTTGCGACGATACTGGCAATCACGTTCGCACAATTTGAACAATCTGCACACCGATTCCGCGTTTGATGAACTCGAGGTGACCACATTGGCAAGCAAGAACACCGCCGACGCGATTGACGCTAGATTGCTGCGGGCACTTACCGTCGACCCACGCGCGGCGACCATCGCGCTCGCCGAGCGCACCGGCGTCTCACGCAACACCGTGCAAGCACGATTGTCGCGGTGGGAACAGACCGACGCACTCACGTCATTCGAACGCACCATCAGCCCAGACTTTCTGGGCTACCCGCTGCGCGCCTTCATGTTGACCAATGTCAAGCAACGGCGGCTCGGCGAAGTCTCCATCGCACTGGCGGACGTGCCCGAAGTCGTTGAGGTCTACGGCCTTAGCGGTGTTGCCGATCTACTCATCCAGGTTGTCGCACGCGACGCCGACGACCTGTATCGCGTCGCAGGACAGATTCTCGGCATCCGTGGGGTCAAGCGCACCAATACCGCGCTGGTGATGCGCGAGCTGGTGGACTTCCGTCTCGCACCACTGGTGGATCGGCTACTCGATGGCACGACACCGGACTGAACCGATGCCCCTCGTCATTCCTCGGGGTGGTCTCTGCCCTCGGCGTAGTCGACGAGTGCGGCACTGATCCGCTTGTTGAGTTCGGGGTCGCGAAAGGCGTTGACGAACATGGCGTTCCACCACAATCCATCGGCTGCAAGCCGGGCGATCTGCGCGCGCTCAGGGTAACGGTCCACCCCCGGCGCCGGCCACATCCACGCCTCGAACGCTTCAGAGATCGGTCCCCGCATCTCCGGTTCGGTACTGGCCGCCAGAATGACCGACCACCGGCGTAGCACCCGGTCGGCGTCCGCGGCCGTGAGGTGATGACAGGTAGATGCGATGTAAGCGCGGGTGTACGAGCCGGGTTCGCCGTCGTCCCAGTGGGCGTAGTTACTGTTCGTATCGTTGACCAGCCGCTCCACCAGTCCGCGAACCAGCTCGCTCTTGTTCGCGAAGTGATACAACAGCCCGCCCTTGGACACCCCCGCCTCATCGGCGACGGCCTGCAGGGTCAATGCCTGTGGGCCGCCTCGGGACAACACCTGCTCGGCGGCGTCCAGCAGCTCGTCGCGTCGTTCCCCTCTTGGCACTGAGCACTCTCATCGTCTGCCTCCTGGGAGGCCTGGATATGCGATGTGTCGCGGTCCAGATTAGCTCGCGGTGGACACCGTCTGCCGTTCTGCGGAGAATCCGCGGACCGGACCGGCCAACCGCGCGAGCAGTGGGCTGACCGCCGCGCCAACGGCCAGGGCAAGCGCCACCGCGTACGACCCGATTGGGCCCCATGCGTC
>Ga0137412_10001112_pt1 | contig 20361 bp, 16 predicted proteins | sample CZODoug2_1_16fun_FD_122160 | JGI IMG/M metagenome (GOLD analysis project Ga0137412, IMG submission 122160) | Vadose zone soil fungal communities from Angelo Coast Range Reserve, California, USA - CZODoug2_1_16fungal (Hybrid Assembly) | ecosystem: Environmental > Terrestrial > Soil > Vadose zone...
GAGGTTCAGGTGTCCGGTCACATACCCCCCCAGGTCCGCCGCTGGCACCATGATTCCCGCCACAAGTTCACACGCGCCTTGCACGGGAATCGCGCACTTTTCGGGAGCGCTGGATATGTGCCGTTCGACCACCAGGAAAAAACGTGTAGAAGGAGAAAGCGCGCCCGACAATCCGGGGCCCAAATCCAGCACCGGAAGAATTCTTCCTCGCCGCAGGACGACTCCGGCGATAAGAGGCGTGGTGTGCGGAAATTTATATATCAGCGGAGAAGCAATCAGTTCCGCGACGCCTTCGCGAGGTAAAGCGATCCGCCGCGCCCCAACCTGCAGGACGACGAAAGAAGGGATGAGATTGTTGGTTTCCGCGCTCACACGCGTTCCCTTTCGTGCCGCGAAGTCCCCACAGGATGGCCCGCGGTCTGCAGCAATCCGGGATTCTCGTCTTCCAACCGTTGCAATTCCTCGGCAGTGAGAAATCCTCGCGGATCGGCAACGGGCAGGACCTTCCGCGCCAAAACTGTGAGGCCGCGGTACCAAATGAGCTCTTCTCCACGAAACGATCGCGGCATCCCCAAAAGAATGCGCATTTCCGCCATCTCCTCAATTCGGTCCACCAAGACAGCCACCGGGACGTCCCGCAAGATCAACACCGACCTGGGGCGGGAAAGCGGCAGGTGGAAATGCTCGTAACCGCTCACGACGTAATAGGACCGGGCGTCGCGCTCGACAATATGGCGAACTTTCGACAACACGGGCCGGTCAAGATCCACAACATTTCCGCCCAAACCGTCCGTACTTCGGATTTCTTGAACCGACGACGCGGAGATCACGAAGCTGTATTCGCCAATTGAAAACAGGACGACTTGCTCTTTGGGGCGAGCGTCTCGCGGGATCAGACCCGAGTATGCCTGCTGCGTCATCGCGACCCCACAGGCTGCGCTGGACGGGAAATGGAGTCCACGTACTTTTCGATTGCCGCGTACATTTCGTCAATGCCAACGACCTGATCCACAGCCCCCGTTCGAATCGCCTCGGCGGGCATCCCGAAGATGACGGAACTGGCTTCATCCTGCGCAAGCACCCAGCCGCGGCCCGCTTTGACGGCCTGCACTCCCTGCGCGCCGTCATTCCCCATTCCGGTCAACACGACGCCCACGAGGTTAGCGCCGGCGTATGCGGAGGCGGATTCGAACGTGACATCGGCGCAGGGGCGGTAACCGGAAATTCTTGGCCCATCATCAAGTTTCAAGCGGCCCGTCAGGGAAATCCGCAGGTGGTGCGACCCGGGACAAACGTAGAATGTGCCTGGACTGAGGGCTTCATTGGCTTCCGCCTCTTTTACGCGGATCGAAGCGACTTCGGCAAGTTGCACGCTCAACTGCGAGGTAAATGTTGCGGGCATATGTTGAACAAGAACGACCGCTGCCGGAAAATCCTTCGGGAAGCGTGGCATCAAACGCATCAGCGTGGCCGGACCGCCCGTGGAGGCGGCAATCACAACTACTGGAAATCTTGTCTCCACTCTCCCGGATTCCTTCGAGGACTGCATTGGGGGGCTGGCTTCCGAAGCCCCCGCGGCATCGGGCCGCACGGCGGTGCGCACCACGCGGACTTTTGCCGCCATCCTAAGCTTGCGAAGGAGTTCCTCCCGGACGTTTTTCATGTCCAGATCGATTCCGCTCGAGGGTTTGGTAACGAAATCGATGGCGCCCAGTTCGAGCGCACGCAGGGTGCTGGCAGCGCCTTGGCGCGACTCGGAACTGACAATGACAATAGGCCGCGGATTCTCTGTCATGATGTGCAGCGTCGCCTCAAGCCCGCCCATCCGAGGCATGTTGATATCCATCGTCATCACGTCGGGCTGAAGTGATGCCGCCATCGTCAGAGCCTCACGGCCATCCTTGGCCTGCCCAACCACTTCCATTTTTGGGTCGCTGCGAATGATTTCCTCGAGGACCTTCCGCATGAACGCGGAATCGTCCACAATCAACACACGTGTTTTTTTCTCGGCGGTTCCCATCGCTAGGCCCGATCCAATACGGGCGCGGAAGGCCGCTGCCGCCGCCCGGCGGAATCCATCAACTCCTCGACGACCGTGAGGAGTTGCTCTTCCTGCACGGGTTTGGTCAAGAACGAAGCAGCGCCCTCTTTCATCGCGCGTTCGCGATGCTTGGCGCCGGCTCTCGAAGTGACGACGAGAACGGGAATGCGGCGCGTCGCCGGATCCTGGCGCAAGTGCGTCATCAATTCGTAGCCATTCATTCGCGGCATTTCGATGTCAGTCACGAGCAGGTGGCAGCCCACTTGGGCGATCAGCTCCGCGGCTTCCATCCCGTCGGAGGCCAGCTTCACGCTGTACCCGGCCTTCTCCAAAATCCTGCCGACGAATTTGCGAACGCTGATCGAGTCGTCAGCGACGACCACGACTCTTTCTCCGCGGAGTTCGTCCACCGCTGCCGAGGGAATACTGCCGGAGACAACAGCGGCGGCGCCCGGCGCGAAAACGCGGGCCGCGCTGGCGGAGGGAATCACAACATCGCTTTCCGTCAAGTCCGCGGCGGCCAGACGGTTCACGTCAACCAGCAGGATGAGACTGCCATCGGGGGAAACCGTGGCGCCCGGGAAAAGTTTTACGCGGCGCAAGTACTGGCCCAGGTTCTTGATCACCACTTCGTCCTTGCCCAGAACCTCCTCGACCACAACGCCCACTTGCCGGCCCGCCGCACGCACAATGACCATGGACAAGTAGCCGTTGATGGGCTCGATGGGAGGCAGACCCAGCGCGCCATCGATTCGCACCACTTCCGTGACGACGCCGCGCACCTTCGTGAACAATTTTCCGCCAACGTCTTCGATTTCTTCCAGGCGCAATCTACGAATCTCCTCGACCACCGCGAGCGGCATCGCCAGCACGGAAGAGCCCGCGCGTATAAATAAGGCTTGCGAAATAATAAGCGTCAGCGGAACTTTCACGCCGAAACATGTGCCGCTACCCGCCTCGCTGCGGATTTCGATTTCGCCATTCAAGGAATGAACATTGTTGCGCACAACGTCAAGGCCCACACCGCGCCCCGCGACTTCCGTTTTCGACGCAGCCGTCGTGAAACCAGGGTGAAACAAGAAAGCACGCAGCTCGCTCTCCGTAAGGTGGCCCGCTTCCGCGGCGGGTATGAGTCCGGCATTCACGGCAGTATTGCGAATCCGCTCGTAATCGAGCCCGCTGCCATCGTCTTGCACTTCGATAAACACGTGATTGCCGCGGTGAAATGCGCGCACGGTCACTCGGCCGCGATCTGGCTTCCCCGCCAGCTTCCGCGCCGGCGCGTCTTCGATCCCGTGGGCGATGGAATTGCGAACCAGGTGAATCAGAGGGTCGGTGATCTGCTGCACGATGTTGTTGTCGAGCCGCGTGTCTTCTCCGACCAGTTCCAGATCCACTGACTTGCCGCAGACTTTGGCGGCGTCGCGCGCCGTGCGCGAAAGTCGCGTATAGAGATTGCCGATGGGGACCATGCGCGCCTGCGTAATCTCATCCTGCAGGTGGTGCGCGAGTTTAGTGAACTCGTCAATGTCGCCGCCCACGCGCCCCACGAATCCGCCGAGCTGGGAAAGCACTTCAGAAATATCTGCGGAAATCTCGGTCAGCGAGCGCGAGAGGATATTGAAGTCGTCGTAACGGTCCATCTCAAGTTCCGAAAAATCCAGCCAGCCGCCGGAAGCCCGGGCGGACGCGCCGTCCCCCGGCCCGCCTGCATTCCGCATCTCCCCGTGGCTCACGTTGAGTCTGGATTGGCCAAGACGGTTAAATTCGTATTTTTCCTGGAATTCGGCAACCTTGTCATGCAAGCGCTGCCGGGAAATTCCCAGGACCTCGACGAGTTTCTTCAACTCCGTCATGCGCCCGACCAGGCGTGTTCGATTGATGACCAACTCGCCCACGCTGTTCATCATCTGATCGAGACGCACCAGGGAAATGCGAACGGACTTCGCCTGAAGAGCGCGCTCTCCCAATGGCGCGTTTCCACGCGCGGACGCATTCGCCGGCGCCGCCGCGGCATCCGCTTCCGGCGAATCGGCCGGAGCGCCCTCCGCCCCGTCCACCGGACTTTCCTGCAGTTCCTCGGGAATCCACCGCGTGATTCGGGCCAGGAGCGGGCCGACCGTGGAGGTCATTTCTTCGTCGCTCGCCCACTGCCGGTACAAGAATTTCCGCAGGGCATCGACGGTTTGCAAACAAACATCCGTGATATCCGCGCTCGATTGCAGCGCACCGTCGCGAAGCAGTCCGATCAGATCTTCGAGGCGATGTGCCACGGCGCCTAATCGCCGCAAGCCTACTTGCGCGGCCGATCCTTTGATCGTGTGGACGGAACGGAAAAGCCGGTTGATCTCGTCGGCGGTCGCGTTGGATTCCAGGCCTAATAGGCATTGCGTGGCGATTTGCAGGTGCTCTTCGGCTTCCGGAATGAAGAACTCGAGCACCTCCCTTGGAACGTCATCGTCGTCGGGCAAGTCATCCGCAAGATTATTTCCCGTCAGGTGTGCAGAGCTCTTTCCGCCAAAGCCTGAATCAGCGGATTCTTGTTCTGGTTCAACGGATTCCGAAGAGGGCGCTTCCCTGAATGCAAATGCATAGCGGTGTTTGAAAGCGGCAATGTCCTCGACGGTTTCCTTGCCGTCCGAGCTGATTTGCAGGAGATTAAATTCAAGAACCGAGATGGCATCCGCCAGGAACTCGGTGAGCGGGCCATACGTGTCAGGACTCAACTGCGCTTTGCGCGCGTACTGAAAAACATGCGCCAATCTTCCGGCGATTTCGGAAAAGAGCGGAAATCCCCAGCGGCTCGCGGATTCGGTCAGCTCGTGAGCAGCGTCATACAGCCGGGCGAGATCATCCCCGGAGGATTGTGGCTCGACCGGCAGAGCGGCATACTCCCGCAGATACTGCAGATGCTCGGACGCATCCTGCAAAAATTGTTCGAGCGAGCTGGAGTCCTGGGACGTCATGACCCTTTCCCGAGCAAAACCGGTTTCTGTTCAACCGCTTGCCCAACCGGCCTGACGTAGTACTGGCAATCTCCATACACGGCCGTCTCAAACTTAACGGGAGCGCTCTTCATCGATTCGGAGTGGCCGAGAAAGAACACTCCACCGGGCTCGAGGGCATCGTAAAATCGCTGCAGCAATTCGTTCCGGCGCTCCTCCGAGAAGTACATCAATACATTCATGCAAAAAATGCAGTCCATGCGGCCCACATACACAGAGCGAGCCAAATTCATCGGCGCAAACGAAATCATGCGCCTCAGGCGCGGCTTTACGTGCCACGTATCGCCCGTTTTCTTGAAATGCGCCAGCAATTGCTCCGGGGATGCATTCGCAACGCTCCGGCCCGCATAGACACCGCGCCCGGCGAATTGCAACGCCTCGCGGCTAATGTCGGTGGCGAGAATTTCGATTTGCCAGGCATCAGGGAACGGGAGGGTGTCCGCTACCGTGATGGCGATGGAGTAGGGTTCTTCGCCGGTCGAGCAGCCTGCGCTCCAAATCCGCAGGGAGCGCGATTTGCGCCACAATTTGCGAGTCTGGACTTCGGGCAAGACCAGGCGTTCGAGGGCTTGAAAGACGGCCGGATAACGAAAAAAGGAAGTTTCTTGCGTCAGAAGACTTTCCAGAAAGCGGTCATATTCCACATTGGACCCGCGAATCCGCCGAAGAAGCCCGGCGGCATCCTGTTCGGCGCATTCGCGCAAATATTGATTCACGCGCGGGGCAAAAAACCTCTCGCGGGAAGCGTCGAAGCAGATCGCCGAACGCTGTTCAATGAGCGTGCGGAACTCATCGAGTTCCGATGCGGTCACTGCGGCCGGCATCTCGGATGATTTGTCCTTGCCCATTCCAGGGATCCCCAGTCCGGCCCAGACCGGCCGATTTCGGGCGGATTACCGCCTCGCCTCAACGACGGCTGGCTCGCGCCTTTCATGAGCTGATGCGCCGTTCGAGCGGAATTGCGACAACGCATCGACGAGTTGCTCGGAGAGCTTCACCAGGTTGCCCACCGTGCCGGCAGCCTGACGAGCACTCTGCGTGGTCTGACGAGTAATCCCGGAAATGATTTGCATGGCGTTGGCGACGCCTTCCGTGCCGCGCACCTGCTGTTTCGAAGCGAGCGAAATTTCCTGAACGAGTTCCGCGGACTGCCGGACGACGCTCGAGATGGCTTCCAGCGCCTTTCCTGCCTGGTCGGCGAGGCCCGTTCCGATTTCGACTTCCTTGGTGCCTTCTTCCATGACAACGACCGCCTCGTTGGTCTCGGCTTGAATGGCTTTAATGAGCGCAGCGATATCTTTTGTGGCGGTGCGGGAGTGCTCGGCCAATTTGCGGACCTCATCGGCGACAACGGCGAACCCGCGGCCTGCTTCGCCGGCGCGGGCGGCCTCGATGGCGGCGTTGAGAGCCAGCAAATTCGTTTGCTCGGTGATGTCGTTGATGACGTTGATGATTTCCGAGATTTCGAGCGACCGGTCGCCCAGCGACTTGATCTTTCTTGCCGTAGCCTGCACGGAAGACCGGATGCGCTGCATTCCATCGAGCGTATCGCGCACGGCGCGGTTGCCCTGCTCGGCAGCGTCGAGGGCGCGGCGCGCGGCTTCGGCGCTGGCTTCCGCGTTGTTGGACACCTGCTTCATCGAAACCGTCAGCTCTTCGACGGCGGATGATGTGTTCGTGATTTCCTGATCCTGTTGTCCGGTGCCGGTGTTCATCTCATCGGTGGAGGCGAGAATTTTATTGGCGTTGGTGGAAACTTCCACGGCTGCCCTACGCACACGCTCGATGACCGTCGTGAAATTGTCGAGCATGAGGTTGATCGAATCCGCGACATTCCCGAGGGCGTCGTTGGTGACTTTTCCGCGCAGCGTCAGGTCGCCCCGGGCAACCTGATTGATCAGGTTGAGGAGATCCGTGATGCTCCGCTGGAGCGAATCCTGGGCTTCCTGATTTCCGTAGGCTTTCGAGACCCGCGCGGCCGTCCGATTCAGATTTTCCGCAATCACGCTGAACTCATCATCCACGGGCACTTCCGCCTTGGCGCGCTGATCTCCAGCCGCGAACCGCTCGGAAAAAGCCGACAGAGCGCCAATGGGACGAAGCACTCGGCGCGGCAGGGTTGACAACAGACTCAGCGCTGTAAACAATGCCACCGCCCCGGCCGTCAAGAGTTCCAGACCGGCACTGCTTGACGCCGCACCCTGGAAAATGGAGACACCCCCAGAATGCGCACCGGCCGCATAGGCCAATCCGAGCACCGCGAACAGTGCCACGCTAGTCCAGATGACAAGCAGCCAGATTGTCGAACTCAATCGCGTCTTCATGACTTCAAAACCTCCATGTTCTAAATCACGGGCACGGAAAAAACATGCATCAACTGGCGCAAGTCCACGACCAATGCCAAGCGCTCGTCGTGCCGCAACATTCCCCGGCAGTGCGGCATGTCCGGCGGCGAGTGGTCCAGCAGCGATTGCGACGACGCCGGGTACGTCCCAATCACCTCGTCCGCCGCAATGCCGATGTGCGTATTTTCGCTGCGCTCGTCTCCGGCCAAGACAGCCACGATCACGCTGCGTGGCAGCAGCCCCGGCCGTCTGCCTTCCGTGACCGCGATGTCCACCACCGGAATAATCGTGCCGCGCAAATTGAAGACGCCCATCAGGAACGGCGGCCCCAGAGGCACGCGAGTCACCAGCGGCCAGTCCACCACCTCTTCCACTTCCAACACGGGGAGACAAAACCGTTCTCGGCCCGCGCGAAAGACGCAAAATTGGCGCGTGGGCAGCGCATGTTCCACCGATTCGGAAATCTCAAGCAGTTCCTCTGCCGCCGAATCCGGAGAAAGCGGTTCTAAGTGCGTTTCTTTAGGCATCAGGCGAATCGCCTCACTTCACGCAGGAGATCTTCCGGGGCAAACGGTTTAACTACGAAGCCGTTCGCGCCCTGCTGCTCGGCCCAGTAACGGTCGCTCGAAGTCGATTTCGAGGTCACCAGAATGACCGGGATGCTCATGTAGGCTTCCGAGGCCTTGAGCGCCCTGCAGATCTGGAAACCATTGCGCTCCGGCATGACCACGTCGAGCAAAATCAGGCAGGGACGCTCGGAATCGATCATTTCTTCGATCTGGGAGGGATCACTGATGCCGATCGCGCGGTATCCACCCTGCTCGAGGACGGACTGAATCATCCGCACCATGGCCATCGAGTCATCCACGACAAGTATCTTCTTCAATTTCTACGCCCCAATTCAGAGTGCTCCGTTAAGAGGAAGCAAGTGCCGCGCCACTCACCACCCTGCGTTTCCACATTCCACGACGGTGTCAGCTGGCTGAAACAGAATCGTTTAGAGCGATGCCGGTGAGGATCAGGTATTCGGCGCCTCCACCATGCGTATCGCACTCGTCTCAACATGAGATTTTCTATCGCTCAACTCCATTTCACTCTCCAGCGAAGAAAGGCGTTGAATCATTTCATTCAAGCGTAGCGCCATCGTCCGAATGGTTCGCACCTGTTCCCGGCACTCCGACGGAAGTGGCGCCTCCGAGAGAAGGACCAGATCGGCGTTGCCTATCAGCGAGGTCAACGCGTTGACCATTCCCGGCCGTGCTTCCAGCAGGGATCTGCCCAGAACGCCAAATCTCTGGTGCGCGCGATTCCTGAGTTCTGCTTCGCGCGCGCGCTCTTCCGCAGCGGTCCGGCGCAACACCTCCCGCGCAACGGAAAGCAGAGCCTCTGCCCATCCCGGATATTCAGGAACCAGGAGCCAATCCGCGTGCTTGGCACGAACTGACGCGAGACTCCCAGGGTCACCCACGGCGCATACGGTTGAATCGAGAAGCAGACCCAGCGACGACGGAAAAGCAACGCCTTCGCGCAGAGGTCCCACTACGACGAGCAGGTACCCGGAAGAGTCTGCCTGTCCGCCAATGCGAGAGGAAACAGCAGTCATCGAGAGAGAATGATTCTCCTTTCGCCAACAGGCCGATAGAGCCCGTACGAATTCAGCATCGTCAGAAACGACCAGGATTTGGCCGGAAGTCATCGCTTTCCTTCTTGCGTCGCGTTTCCCTTCTGGATCTGTTCTGCTTCGTCCACGAGGGCGAGGAGACGTTTGACACTGATGCCCAGGTTTACGGCGCTGTCCGTCTTCATCGTGCGCTTGAGTTGGTCGATGCGCTCCTGGAAGTGAGGGATTTCTCCCCGCGCATGCGCCAAGGCCTGTTGCAGCGTTTTGAAATCCAGCAAGCGTTTCCTTCGATCGATGGCGGCCGACAACATGGCGCGCGCGACGATGACGCGGCGTAAATCATCCGAGTCCTGCCCGGAAGCGCTAATGAACGCGGCCACTTCCCAAGCGGACAACAGAACGCGCGTCTCTTGCACCGTCACCGTGGTCATCGAACGCCCACGAACAGGCGGGGTCGCAATTAATTGTTCCCAGATTTTTTCTTCAATGTTCTCCACATCCACGGCCGCGAGGGTGGGAGCCTTCTGGTCGGGAGGTGGTGCTGCCTCGTTGGAAGCAGCGTGCTTTCCGGCGGGCGCCAAAAGTTCTGGCGGTTTCGCGGATGGGGCCGATCCTTTAGGCGCGTCCGGCCTTGGTGAAGAAGCGACACTGGCGGAAGACTTGTCATTTTCAAGAGATTTGACCGCCCCTCGATCGGCCTGGCCACCGCTGGTTGCAGCTCGGTTGGTGGAGCCGGACCCGACAGATTGGGGAGCCACGCCCAGAGCTTCTTCCAGGTCTTCGCGCAGGCACATCAGTTGTTCGTAGGGACGAAACGAGGAGTCTTGATTGTAGTCCGTTTGAAAAGGAGCCTTCCAATGTTGGTGGAACTGCCGCAACTTCGCCACAGTTTCCGCAGAGGAAAGCCCTGCCCCTCGGCAATCAATGGTTTTGGGACCTCGCCGCTCCAGTTCATTCAGCGCCGATCCAATCGCGCGCAAATCCGCATGCAGCAACTGAATGAATGTCCGGCGAAATATAAAATTGAACCGGCAAATGGAGACCAGCGCTACGGGATCGTAAAACATGCCTCCGGCGGCTTCCTTGGCGAAGCGGCCTTGCTCCATCAGACCTTGTTCGACCAGATCGCGCAGGCTGCGGCATTGCTGCGTGGATTCCAAAATGCGCTCGAAAGGTTCGCAACACTCCAGCGAGGTTTCTTCCACTTCACCCAACGCGGGCTGGAGAACCTTTGCGACGTCGGCAAATTCTACCCGGACAGCAATCACGTCCTGGGGAGCGCAAAGAACGAAGTACTGAACGATGAGCAAATCAATCTTGTCGCGGTCGGACATTTGTTTGTCCGGTTTTAACAGTTGGCGCTGCAGGAAGATGCGGAGACCTTCTTCGCGCGCCGCAGCGGGAGTGGCGAGGAATTGACGGATGTGAACGGCTTGTACCTGGCGGTCCACATCATCGAGCCAGAGGAGATCGCGTTCGCGCGTCTTCTTATCGGGCCATGAATCGATGTTCGCAACGGCAGGGTACGGGCCGTTCGGCAGGCCGCCCTGGCGTGCCAGCGCCGCATAGATCGGATACACGTGGCTGAACTCGTCCCAGGTGTGACTGGAAACAGGTCGGGGATTCCGGTCTCGGTTCCGGTCTGTGCTCATTGTGATCACGATTAACCTTCAAGAATCCAATTGCGAACTTCCGGCGCAAATCGAGCTGCAATGGCCCGGCGGCCACCCATAAAATGCAACCCCACAACGAATGCATCTGCTTCCACCGACCCATCGGAATTTTGGAGATGGAATTTGTCTTTCAATTCCAAGGGCAGGCACGATTCAAAAAACACCATCTTGTCGGTCCCGTATTCAATCGCCGAGTTCTCTTCGAGTCCTTGGCCTTTGCCTCGCGACACAGTCAGCGAAATCAAAATGCGCATGGGCGTTGCTCGAGGGAAGAGCTCCACCAATCGCTGCAGACCGGACTGTTCCGGAGTGGAGTTCTCCAAATTTTCTACGTGCCTCATGTGTCGAACCATCCTGGCGTTTGTGCGCGCATCTCGTCGCAGCGCACTCGCCTAGTGATCAAGAGGGATAGGCCCACACGGAGTAGTGCAAGAGGACGGCCAAATGGGAAATAGAGTGAAAGACGACTAACCCTTGAATTTTCTTGATGTTTGCGTCGGCCCTACGCTCGGTCTTTCCTGAGAATCTCAGTTTGGAACGCTTCGTCTCACTCGTACGGCGAATCCTGAGCGGCCCTCTATATAGGCCACCCCTGCACGCGGGCATGTATTTTTAACTGGGGACCTTCTCGGCGGGCAAATTGGAAGGAATCTGGTAGCGCTTCAGTTTGCGGTAAAGCGTTGCGCGGCTGATCCCGAGTAGTTCACCAGCCCTTGCTTTGTTCCCACTCACTTTGTCAAACACACGTTGGATCGTCAATCGTTCGAGCTCCTCGAGCGCCACAGTGGGAGACGCGTCATCCTCAACTGCGTCTGCGGATTGGATTCCCCCGATAACGCTGCCGCCAAGCAGGGCCGGCGACAAGTCATCTTCGTCAATCAATTTGCGGTCCCCGAGTGTCAACGCGCGGTTGATGCAGTTCTCCAGCTCGCGCACGTTCCCCGGCCAGTCGTACCGCATGAGCAGTTTCATGGCCGCCGGAGTGAATTTCACATTTTCACCCTCCGCCAGGCGATCGAGAAAACATTGCACGAGCATGGGAATGTCCGACCTCCGCTCACGCAGAGGAGGAATATGAATCGAGACCACATTCAGGCGGAAGAAGAGATCTTTTCGGAAGGAGCCCGCGCGGAACGCCGCCTCCAGATCGCGATTTGTAGCGGCAACGACGCGGACCTCTATGCTTATATTTTCATTGCTCCCTACGGGCCGCACCTCTCTCTCCTGCAGAACACGCAGCAGTTTGGCTTGCAATTCAAGCGGGAGTTCACCGATTTCGTCGAGGAAAATCGTGCCGCCATCCGCGGCTTGAAACAGGCCGGTCTTGGATTTTACGGCTCCCGTGAAGGCGCCTTTCGTGTAACCGAACAGATCGCTTTCCATCAACGTCGGAACCAGCGCGCCGCAATCGACGGCCACAAACGGCCGCTGCGCAAACGCGCCCCGGTAATGGATGGCGCGCGCAACCAATTCTTTCCCCGTTCCGCTCTCGCCACAAATCAGCACAGGGGTCCACGTGTCTTTCAGCCGGCCGATGATGCGCAAGACTTCACGGATCTTGGCGGACTCGCCGATGATTCCGTCCAGTTGCTGATCGGTTTCGACCCGTTCACGAAGAACTTTGTTCTCTTGCACGAGCCGGATTTTTTCCTCCATCCGGCGAAGCAGCATTCTGAGTTCTTCCACACGGAACGGCTTCTGGATGTAGTCGTACGCGCCCGACTTCATCGCTTCGACGGCCGACTCGATGGACCCATGCCCCGTCATGATGACGACTTCGGTGGCGGGGAGACGGGACTTGATCTGGCGAAGCAGATCGGCGCCGGATAGATTGGGCAACCGGAGATCCGCAATGACGATGTCCGGTGTGACGGCGGGGCTCCGGGCCAATGCGGCTTCGGCGCTCTCCGCCTCCGAACAGAGGTACCCGAGGGCGCCTCCCACCGTCATGCAAAGACGGCGAATGCTCTGTTCATCATCCACAACGAGAAGCCGAATCCGTGCGTCTTCCCTGGTCATTTGCAAACTCCCAAGAGAAATAGTGTCGGCGGGGCCCTACGAAACCGCCGTCAGAAAACCCGCGGCTGCCAACAGCGAAAGTCGGGCCGGATGCGGACAATTCAATCCGAGCAGATCCAATTCACGTATTCCTATCCGACGATGTGGCTTGATTGCGTAGAGCAGCAGCCGGCAGACGGACGATGAACGTGCACCCTTCGGCGCTTGTGTTGTTCTGGCACAGGACCTCACCCAGATGCGCGTGCACGATTCCATAGCAGATGCTCAACCCCAGGCCTGTTCCCTTTCCCACGGGTTTGGTGGTGAAGAACGGCTCAAAAATGCGGTCCGGATTTGAAATTCCAGTGCCGTTGTCACGAAAATAAATTTCCACTGACTCCGAGCGGAACACCGTCTCCACTTCAATCCTGCCGGGACGCGGAATCGTCTCGATGGCGTCAAAAGCGTTGTTCAGCAGGTTTAAAAAGACTTGCTGGAGCTGATGCGGATCGGCGACGACGACCGGAAGATTTTCCGCCAAGCGTTCGACGATCTCCACATTCCGGTTCGACAGCCCATACGAGCGCAACTTCAAGGTTTGCCGGAGGACCACATTCACTTGCACGGGCTCGCGCTGCGGGGGCACTTCCCTGGCGAAGCGCAACATATTTTGGACGATCAGCCGGGTCCGCTCGGCCTCCTGCAGTATGACGCCCAGTTGCTCTTTGGCAGATTCCGGCAGCTCGGGATTCTCCATGAGAAGATCGGTAAAGCCAATGATCGCCGACAACGGGTTGTTGACCTCATGAGCCACGCCCGATACCAGTTGGCCGAGCGCCGCCATCTTTTCGGTGTGCGCAAGCTTGGCTTGGAGGAGCGCCGCTTCGGTCACGTCCGTCATTACCACGACAACACTGTTGGCGCCCTCGCGTTCTTCGCGCATCGAGCTGAGATGGACGACGAATCGCGCCATGCTCCCGTTTCTTCGCAAAAAAGGAAGCTCCAGCGTGCGAACCGCGCCAGTATCCAGGACGGTTCGCAAGGCCTCCTGAAACACCGGACGATGTGAAGTGTGAATCAACCGCGAGAGCGGGAGGCCCAGAAGCGCCGCCGCCGAATACCCAATTTCCGCTGCCCGCTGATTCACATAGCCGATTTGTCCGGAGGCATCCAACACGAGAATGATATTTTGCGTATGATTCAAGATACTCTGGTTGAAATCACGCTCATGCCGCAAAGCCGCCCGGGAAGCTTTTTGGTCGGTGATGTCCAGAATCAGTCCACGATACTGGACCGGCGATCCCTTCGGTTCGCGAACCGCCGTGACGTGGAGGAGCGCCTCAAGTGGGCTCCCGTCTTTTCTTCGCAACGTTGCCTCATGGTTGGGCAGAGAATCCCCTTCCGACAGCTCTTTCAACAAGCGTCCGCGCTGCGACGCGTCCGGAACGTGGTCTTCAAACAAGTTCGTGTCGAGAAGCTCTTGCTGACTTGAATAACCAAGCATTCGCGCCAGCGCCGGATTCGCTTCGACCATCCGCCCGTCCGGACTGCAGAAGAAAGCCCCCTCCTGAATGCTGTCGAACAACTCGCGGTATCGCCGCTCAGCTTCCAACTGTTCGCGAATATCTACGAGCACGTGGACCGTCTGCGCGTCTGCTCCCAGGTCCCCGGCCATCCTGGTCGTGGAAACCAGGTAACTGCAATTCGCAAAGATTTCAACAGGTCCTTCGATTCCCTCCTGCGAATCCGAGCACAGCGGGCAAATTCCGGCTTCCACACCGCCATTGATTCCCAAAACTTCCCGAATAGGGCGGCCAATGAGTTTGGATGGATGCACCCCAACTCGATCGGCAAGGGGTCGGTTAATTCGCACGATATTACCCATATGGCTATGGACCACTATCGCATCCGGAATGGCGTCAATTACCCGAACCCACTGCTGGCGGGATCGGTAGACCTGGTCGAACAGGTGGGTGTGATCGAGCAAGCCCGAAAAAAAAGTGCCCAACAGGGTCAACTGCTCCACCGGGGGTTCTTCCGATCGATCCGTCAGTCCCGTCCACACCAGTAGGGCCGCACCCAGCGTCCTGCCGTGGCTCAGAAACGGTATAGCCACCTCTACATGTTCGCTATCTTCTTGCTGGCAAAGGACTTCACTCGAACTATTCCGGCAAAAGACCGGCTTCCCAGTGCTTTGCGCCAGCCCCACTCTTTCCGCCGCAGTTGCGGGAAGCGTTTCGCCTAGCCTCCCCCAAGGTTGGCAGCCTACTACTTCCCCAATGATCCATCCATTTTGGCTGGAGAAAATGGAACAGCAAGCCCCGCTGGCGCCGAAATACTCTCCGGCTGCCCGGCAGAATAGTCTGAACATGCCTGTCTGATTAAGGCCATGGGATTCAACCGCTAGATGGACGAGGAGAGTCTCAAACGCTGAGGTTGCGGATTCGACCGTTCCAGAAACGAGGTGTGTGGCACACATGCGTCTTCGGATGCGTGCTCCAATAGCTCCCAATTCGCATCTTGCTACTGTTTCAAATTAGGACTTAAGGAGTACCACTGTCAACAAATCATGGTGTGCGAGATGGTGAATCAATCACCCTATCTCATTCCCCTTTCGCAAACTGAGACATCCCCCTTCGCCCGCCCGGGTGGTTGAGACTGGCTATGGAAAAACTGGCAACATTAGCGGAGTGTCAACCCAACACGAACGCGTTCATTATCAACGAGTTATATGGTCGAATGCCCGAAGAGACACCGGCCGGGGAGAGGGTTGTGGCGCTGGTACAGGTCGTGCATTAGATATAGGGGAGTTCGTCCAGAGTTCCTCTTGAGGAAAAATATGTCTCGCATACGTGGAGTCAGATTCGTGGTTGCGACTATGGTTTTGACGTCCGCAGGCATTCTTTGTACCCCGACGCAGGGCCACGCGCAGGATACCCCCTCGGCAGTGGTCAAGGACCACGGCGGACGCAAGATCAAATCGGTGATTAAGCCGGATTATCCAGCAATAGCCCGCCAGATGCGTGTCACGGGCACCGTCCGGCTCGAAGCCACCGTGACTGCCGACGGCAAAGTGCGCGATACGAAAGTGATCGGAGGGAGCCCCCTCCTGGTTCAGGAGGCCATTAGTGCCGTGAAAAAATGGAAGTACGAAGAAACTTCCAAGGAGACTGTCGAGCCCGTCGAAGTCGTCTTCCAGTGATCCGCAGGCCCAACCCTACGCACATGGGGCGCTATTGAAAGAATTGAGAGGCGATTGGAAATGACCATCGGCAGGAAGCTCTACATCGGATTTGGCTCCATTCTGGGAATCCTGGTGCTGCTGTTTCTGATCAGCTTCACCGCAAGTCAACGCGAGCACAGCGCAAGAAATACGGGCGCCATCTCACTCCAGACAATCCAAACCATCGAAAAGATACGCTTTCAGGTGATGGACAATGGCCTTAACCTGCGCAACTACTTGCTCAGCGGCGACCCTCGCCAGGAAGCGGCCGAAGCAAATGGCATAAGGACCTTGGCAAGCCTAATGCGCGAGGCTCAGAACAAGACGAGTGACGACCGCGTGCGGGAAGCCTATTCTGTCATCGAATCGAATCAACGGAGTTGGGAAGACGATTTCTCCAAGCCCCTGATTGAAAAGCGCCACCAAGTGGATGCCGGGCAGACCACGGTTTCCGACCTCCAAATTGTCTACCTGCAACGTTCCACGAACGACTGGGTGGAAAGGAGCGTAAAGGAAATGGACGATGCCGAGCGCAACATTCAGAAAGCGCTCGAAGAGTCGAACAGTTCCGCCACCACCGCCGCGACCTACAGTTCCCTGGCTCTTACGATGGGCACGATTCTTGGGGCCCTCATCGGCATGTTCGTTGCCTATCGAACCTCGTTGAGCATTACTCAGCCACTCGCTGCGTTAATTAGCATAACGCGTGAGATCGCAGAAACCGGAGACCTGGATCAGAAAATAGAGATTCACAGGGACGATGAAATTGGCTCCCTGGCGGACCATTACCGCAACATGATGCTTCACTTGAAGGAAATGGCCAGCGTGTCCTCTGCAATTGCCGAGGGACGGTTGAACGTGACCGTTCGGCCGAGATCGTCGCACGACACGATGGCCAACGCGTTTCTACAGATGATTCGGGGACTGCGTGACCTGGCCATGAAGGTAAGGGACAGCGCCACGGGCGTGGCGTCGGGATCCAGCCAGATGGCAGCGGCGTCGACCGAATCCGCGAAGGTGAGCGTCGAGGCGGCTTCCGCCATCGACGAAGTCACCAGCACGATGCACGAAATGAGCATTAATGTCCAAAACGTCGTGAAGAGTACGCAGATGCAAACTTCGAGCGTCGCCGATACGTCCGCTTCCATTGAGGAGATGGTTGCTTCCATTCAGAGAGTCGCTGACACGGCGCGGACTCTGCTGGAGATCAGCCAGCGATCCCGGGAAGAGGTGCACAAGGGCATTGAGACGATGGAAAAAGCGACCAATGGCCTCACTCGCACCAGTTCGGCCATTCGCGCCTCCTCGGAAATTATCGATGTTCTGGGCCGGCGGGCGGATGAAATCGGTAAAATTATTGAGGTCATCGACGACCTCGCTGAACAAACCAACTTGCTGGCGCTCAATGCCGCGATCGAGGCTGCCCGGGCCGGCGAACATGGACTTGGCTTCGCGGTGGTCGCCGAGGAAGTGCGAAAACTCGCCGAGAAATCGACCCAGTCCACAAAGGAAATCTCCGATTTAATTCAGGGAATTCAAAAGGAAGCGCGCGAAGCCGTCGAAAACATGGAAAAGAGCACGGCGATGGTCCAGCAGGGCCTGGAACTGGGCGGCGACTTGAACCTGGCGCTGAACAAGATCTCTGACGTCGTCTCCGAGGTCTACAAATACGCGCAACAGATCGGTGGCGCTACCAACGAGCAATCGGCGGGCTCGTCTCAAATTTCAAAATCCACGTCCAGACTCACCGAGATCACCCAGGAAATTAATTCCACGATCGAGGAGCAGGCCTCCGGCGCTCAATCGGTTGTCCGGGCGATGGAAAAGATGCGCGAGGTGGTCCAACAAGCCACGTCCAGTTCCTCGCAACTCGCGGCCATGGCCGAACACTCGGCCAAGCTTTCTCGGAGGCTGATCGAGGCCGCGGACTCTTTCGTTCTCGAGGACGAAGGATTGCAGCGGTCCGGCAGAGTTGCTTCGCGACGGCAATCCGGGGAGCGGGAACGTGCCTCCGCGGATGAATTGCGTTCCGAATTGGCGCGGGTCTGAGCCTTGAGCCCGGTCATAGACAAGCAGTTGCAGATTGTCGGCCTGCGAATCGGCCGCGAGACGCTGGGACTCCCAATTTCACTCGTGCGGGAAATTGTGCGCGTTCCCGAGATCACCCCCGTCCCGAACGCCCCTCCCCACATTGAAGGCGTCATCAATTTGCGCGGCAAGATCATCGCTGTCATCGACCTGGGAAAACGTTTCGGCGAAGCTGCCATCGAGCGCAATTCGAAAAGCCGGATTGTGGTGGTCGAATTGGAAGAGCGGCTGGTTGGCCTGCTGGTGAATTCCGCATCGGAAGTTCTGAGGATCTCGCCGTCAGAGATCGAGGCGCCCCAGAACGTTTTCCCCGATGAAGACATGAACTATGTGACCGGCGTCGGCAAATTGAAGGATCGCTTAATCATCCTTCTCGACCTGAGCCGGATCCTGCAGCGCGCCGAACTGCACCGCCTGAACGAAGTCGCGGAACTGGCCGGCGCAACGATGGACGCTGGAACATCCCGGCTGCGCTAGAACTGATGGGCATCCCAAGGACCGGAGAGCCATGTCCACGACAACACTACTTACGCCCATCCCCCTGACCGACGCAGAGTTGAAGCTCCTGCAGACTCTCGTCTACCAAGAGTGCGGGATGTTTTTCGATGAGCGCAGGATCCACTTTCTGCGTGACCGCGTGCAGCGCCGCCTCAAGGCCTGCCAAATAGAGTCTTTCTATGGGTACTACCGCCTCCTGACCAGCCGTGAAGGCAAGACCGAATTGATCGCGCTGCTTGAGAATCTGACTGTCAACGAAACCAGCTTCTTCCGGGCCAAACCACAGCTCGAATTGTTTCAGAAAACAACCCTGGAGGAGTTGTTGCATCGAAAACAGGCGCGGCGGGATTGGAGTCTGCGTATCTGGAGTGCGGGCTGCTCAACAGGACAAGAGCCCTACACTCTGGCCATGATGATCTGCGATGCCCTCGCGTACTACTATCTCCGAAACCCGCTCCCCGTGGAGATGCCCTCGCCCAAACCGATGGTTCCACCGCCCTGGAAGGTGGAAGTTCTCGCGAGCGACATGAGTTACTCCGGCCTCGTTACCGCTCAACAAGGGTTGTACAACGAGGCGCACATGGAACCCGTCGATTACACCTCCCGCCTTCGCTATTTCGACCGGCTCGCCGACAAGTATGTCGTGAAACCGGCGCTGAAAAGCCTCGTCCAATTTGACTTTCACAATCTGAAGGCGGACTTCTTGCCGCGGCGTAACGACATTATTTTCTGCCGGAACGTCATGATCTATTTCGATGAGCCCGAGCAAAAACGTTTGATCGAAAAGTTCTATCATTGCTTGAACCCGGAAGGGTACCTGTTCGTCGGCCATGCCGAAAGCCTATTCGGCTTGAGCAGCAAATTCCGGATGATCCATCAGAACAATGCCACCACCTATCAGCGCATCGAGGTGGCCAGTTGAATTTTTTTTCCGAGGAGCGCGCCGCCGAACTTCGCGAACTCTTCTTTGAGAGCGCGCAGGATTTGCTTCAGGAGTTGAATGAAGCAGGAATCCTTCTCGAGAACGATCCGGGCAACACCGGCGCATTGGCTCGCGTGCGCCGCGCCATGCACACGCTCAAGGGCGATTCCGCCGCCTGCGGATTCCGGGAGCTCAGCGAGCTCGCGCACGGCCTGGAAGACTTGCTGACGCCCGCTCTGGTCATCGAGCGAGGCGAGGCTGTCGCCGAAATCGTTCTCTCCGCCGCGGACACCTTCCACGCGATGCTCGGATCGTACCGCGGGAATTTACAGCCGCCCGACATCAGCGAGCTTCGGTCGCACATTCGCAGACTTGCTGAACGTCCCGGATCCGCGAGCGAGACGCAGCCTCCGCACTCACGAGTGGAGTGGACTCCCGAAGAAAAGGCTCGCATCCTCGAAGGTTTGCGCGGCCACGAAACGGTGTATCAGATTGTCATAAGAATTGACCCGTCCATCCAGATGCCAGCGGCGGCTATGCAACTGGTTCGTACAGCCTTGGAACAATGTGGAACCGTTTTGGCGCAGTCTCCCGCCAGCGGAGCGGCGTTGCAGACCCTGGCCGCAGTTCATGTCGCTCTGGCGAGTTCGCGGACTTCTGATTGGATACGCGTGCGGTGCAACGTGCCCGGTATCGTCTCGGGCATTTCGTTGGACCCGCTGAGCATGGTCGAGGACAAGGCTCGTGATGCGCTACAGATCCTCCTGGAAGCCGAGACCACAGCTGAATCCGTCGTGCATGCATCCCCTGACAATGGACACATCGAATCCTCCGTCGAAGGAACTGCAGGGTCTACCGGCGGCGCGGGAGGAATACTGGGTTCAAACGAGACCTGGCTCCGCGTCGAAACAGGGCGCGTCGACACGGTGATGAATCTGATCGGCGAG
>Ga0137412_10001113_pt1 | contig 20337 bp, 17 predicted proteins | sample CZODoug2_1_16fun_FD_122160 | JGI IMG/M metagenome (GOLD analysis project Ga0137412, IMG submission 122160) | Vadose zone soil fungal communities from Angelo Coast Range Reserve, California, USA - CZODoug2_1_16fungal (Hybrid Assembly) | ecosystem: Environmental > Terrestrial > Soil > Vadose zone...
ATCAACGAGGCGTTCTCGGCCGTCGCTCTGGCGTCGACCAAGGAGCTGGGCCTCGACCCGGCCAAGGTGAACGTCGACGGCGGCGCCATCGCGATCGGCCATCCGATCGGCATGTCGGGTGCGCGAATCACCCTGCATGCGGCCCTTGAGCTGGCACGCCTGGGCTCCGGCTACGCGGTCGCGGCGCTCTGCGGCGCAGGTGGCCAGGGTGACGCGTTGATTCTTCGCCGACCTTGACGACAACTACCACCCAAAACTCCGCCTAAAACGACGCAGCGTAGTAGCTGACGCCCGTTTCGGGCACAATGGCGCCATGACAAGCACTTTTTCTGGTCGAAACGTCGCCGGGTGGTTCCGGCTCGTCGCGTTGACCGAAGCGGTCACCTGGGTCGGACTGCTGGTCGGGATGTACTTCAAGTACCTGGGCAGCCCGCGCACGGAGATCGGCGTGAAGGTGTTCGGCATGGCCCACGGGCTGGTCTTCATCGCCTTCGTGGTCGTCGCACTCTTGGTCGGAATGGCGTACAAGTGGACGGTCTCGACGTGGTTGCTGGCTTTGCTGGCAAGCATCGTGCCGCTCGCCAGTGTGATCTTCCTCATATGGGTGGATCGCACCGGTCGCGTGGGTGCCGGAACGGTGACCGCACCGGCAACATCGGCGTCCGGCACGACGTGACAGACTTGAGAGCGTGACGCGTCCACGACCTTCCATGGGCGCCGGCTTGGCCGGCGCGGTCGACCTGTCGGCTCTCAAACAACCCCCGCCCAGCGCCGGCGCTGAACCGGCAGGCGGTGCGCCCGGCGGCGTGGAGATCACCGAAGCGAACATCGAAGCCGAGGTAATCGTCCGGTCCAGTCAGGTTCCCGTCGTGGTGCTGCTGTGGTCGCCACGCAGCGAGGCCAGCGCCCAACTGGGGCAGCTTCTTTCCGAACTGGCGGACGCGGACGGCGGCAAGTGGGCGCTCGCAACGGTCAACGTCGATGCCGTCCCGCGGGTCGGGCAGATGTTCGGCGTGCAGGCCGTCCCGACCGTGATCGCCCTCGCAGGTGGTCAGCCGCTGTCGAGCTTCCAGGGGGCACAGCCGCCCGAGCAGTTGCGGCGCTGGATCGACTCGCTGCTCGATGCGACCGCGGGCAAGCTCGAAGCCGGGGCGGAGGACGCCGAGGAGGTCGATCCCGAACTCGCGCAGGCGCGTGACCATCTCGACGGCGGTGACTTCGACGCCGCGCTCGCGGCCTATCAGGCGATCCTCGAGGCCAAGCCCAACCATGCCGAGGCCAAGGGCGCCGTACGTCAGATCGCCTTCCTGCAGCGCGCGACCGCGCAGCGCCCCGACGCGTTGGCGGCTGCCGATGCCGCACCCGATGACATCGACGCAGCCCTCGCCGCGGCGGACCTAGAGATCTTGCAGCAGGACGTCATTGCGGCGTTCGAGCGGTTGATCGCCCTGGTGAAGCGCACCGCGGGCGACGAGCGCACGGCCGTGCGGACGCGGCTGATCGAGTTGTTCGACCTGTTCGATCCCGCAGATCCTCAGGTCATCGCGGGCCGCAGGAACCTCGCCAACGCGCTGTACTAGGCGGGCTCGAACCAGAGCGCGGCCATCGGGGGCAGCACCATCACCGCGGATGCCGGCCTGCCGTGCCACGGCTCGTCTCGGGCCTCGACGGCACCGTAATTGCCAACGCCCGCACCGTTGTAGACCGTCGCATCGGTGTTGAGCACCTCGCGCCACGTGCCGGTGTGTGGCAGGCCGAGCTGGTAGCGGGTGTGCTCGCTGCCGGAGAAGTTGAAGACGCAGGCCAGCACCGAGCCGTCGTCGCCGTACCGCAGGAAGCTCAGCACGTTGTTGGCCGAGTCGTTGGCGTCGATCCAGGAGTAGCCGTCGGGGCTGCTGTCGCGTGACCACAGCGCTCGCCGGCTGCGGTAGACGCCGTTCATGTCGGACACCATCCGCTGAATGCCGGTCGAGAAGCTCTCCTCGCCGAGCTGGAACCAGTCAAGGCCCCGCTCCTCGGACCACTCGGCACGCTGGCCGAACTCCTGGCCCATGAACAACAGCTGCTTACCGGGGTGGGCCCACTGATAGGCCAGCAGCCCGCGCAGCCCCGCCGCCTTGACGTGGTCATTGCCCGGCATCCGGCCCCACAGCGTGCCCTTGCCGTGCACCACTTCGTCGTGGCTGATCGGCAGCACGAAGTTCTCGCTGAATGCGTAGAGCATCGAGAACGTGACCTCGTGGTGGTGATAGCTGCGGTGGATCGGGTCGCGGCTGATGAACGCCAGCGTGTCGTTCATCCAGCCCATGTTCCACTTCATCGAGAAGCCAAGTCCGCCAAGGTTCGTCGGACGGGTCACGCCGGGCCACGATGTCGATTCCTCGGCGATGGTGACGATGCCGGGTGCGATCTTGTGCACGGTGGCGTTCATCTCCTGCAGGAACTGGACCGCCTCCAGGTTCTCTCGCCCGCCGTACACGTTGGGCGTCCAACCGCCCGCCGGGCGCGAGTAGTCGAGGTAGAGCATCGATGCGACGGCGTCCACGCGCAGGCCGTCGATGTGGTACTCCTGCAGCCAGTACAGTGCGTTGGCCACCAGGAAGTTGCGCACCTCTGGCCGGCCGAAGTCGAAAACGTAGGTGCCCCAGTCGAGTTGCTCGCCCCGTGTGGGGTCGGAGTGCTCGTAGAGGGGCGTGCCGTCGAACCGGCCGAGCGCCCAGGAGTCCTTGGGGAAGTGGGCGGGCACCCAGTCGACGATCACGCCGATGCCGGCCTGATGCAGCCGGTCGACGAGGTAGCGGAAATCGTCGGGAGATCCCAATCGCGACGTCGGCGCGTAGTACGACGTGACCTGGTAGCCCCACGACGGGCCGAACGGGTGCTCGGCGACGGGCAGTAGTTCGACGTGGGTGAACCCTTGCGACACCACGTATTCGGTGAGCTCGCCAGCCAGCTGGCGATAGTTCAGGCCGGGGCGCCACGACATCAGGTGCACCTCGTAGGTGCTCATCGGCTCGAACACCGGGTTCTTCAGCGCGCGGCCGCCCATCCAGTCGCCATCGGCCCAGGCGTAGTCGCTGGACGTCACCCGCGACGCCGTCTGCGGTGGCACCTCGGTGGCGAACGCCATCGGGTCGGCGCGGGCGACGACGGATCCGTCGATGCCGTGCACCCGGAACTTGTACAGACCGTCGACGGGGAAGCCTGGCCAGAACAGCTCCCAAACCCCCGTGGTGCCCAGCACCCGCAGCGGCGCCTCGTCGCCCTCCCAGTGGTTGAACTCGCCGACCAAACTGACGCCCTTGGCATTCGGCGCCCACACGGCGAACGACACCCCATCCACGACGCCGTCGGGAGTGGTGAAGCTGCGCGGGTGCGCGCCGAGGATCTCCCACAACCGCTCGTGGCGGCCCTCGGCGAACAGATGCAGGTCCACCTCGCCGAGTGTGGGCAGGAAGCGGTACGGGTCCGCCGCGGTGTGTACGACGGGGGAGTCGCCGCCGGGATAGCTGACTTCGATCCGGTAGTCGATCAAGCCGGTGAACGGCACCGCGACGGCGAACAGTCCCTTTTCGACGTGGGTGAACGGAAAGCGTTCGTCGCCGATCAACGCGACGACCTCGCTGGCCCACGGCCGTAGGGCCCGGATCACCGTGTGGTCGCCGTATTCGTGTGCGCCCAGGATCGAGTGCGGGTCGTGGTGCTCCCCGGACAGCAGACGGCCGAGGTCGCCGTTGTCCGGTCGAAGGTGGTCGCTGGCGATGTCGTTGGCGCGGGTCATGTGTTCATTCCCTCCGCAGCAGGTTGAGCCGCTTCTCGCTCGGAATTTGCGGCATGTTCAGGATGTGGGCGACAGACCTTGCGGGGTCGATTCGTACATAATTCGCCTGCCCCCACTGGTATTCGTCACCGGTGACCTCGTCGCGCACCCAGAACCGGTCGTAGGCGTCCATCCCGAGGGCGCCCATGTCGAGCCAGATGGTGGCCTCCTCCGGGCCAAATGCGTTGAGCGTCACCACCACCAGGACACAGTCGCCGGTAACCGGATCGAACTTGCTGTAGGCCAGCAGCGCGTCGTTGTCGATGGGGTGGAACTTGATGGTGCGCAGTTGGCTCAACGCGGGATGGAGGTGGCGAATCTCGTTGAGCCGCTGCAGGAACGGCTCCAACGAATCACCGTTGGCCAGGGCGGCCTCGAAGTCGCGGGGACGCAACTGATACTTCTCCGAGTCCAAGTACTCCTCGCTGCCCGCGCGGACGGATTGGTGCTCGAACAGTTCGTAGCCGGAGTAGACGCCCCAGGTCGGGCTCATGGTCGACGCCATCGCCGCGCGGATCGCGAACATCCCCGGACCGCCGTGCTGCAGGCTCTCGTGCAGGATGTCCGGCGTGTTGACCCACAGGCTCTGTCGCGAGTAATCCGCGTGCTCGGCGATGGATTCGCCGAACTCCTGCAACTCCCACTTCGCCGTACGCCAGGTGAAGTACGTATACGACTGCGTGAAGCCGAGTTTGGCCAACCCGAACAGTCGTGCAGGGCGGGTGAACGCCTCCGCCAGGAACAGGACGTCGGGGTCGTCGTTCTTGGCCTCGCCGATGAGCCAGGCCCAGAAGTTGGGCGGTTTCGTGTGCGGGTTGTCGACCCGGAACACCTTGACCCCGTGCGACATCCAGAACCGGACGACGCGAAGCACCTCGGCGTAGATGCCCGCCGGATCGTTGTCGAAGTTGACCGGATAGATGTCCTGATACTTCTTCGGCGGGTTCTCGGCGTAGGCGATGGTGCCGTCGGGCAGCACCGTGAACCACTCCGGATGGGCCTTCGCCCACGGATGGTCAGGAGCGCACTGCAGGGCGAGATCGAGCGCAACTTCGAGACCCTGGTCGCGCGCCGCGGCGACGAAGTCGTCGAAGTCCTCGATGGTGCCGAGCTTCGGGTGCACGGCGTCGTGACCGCCCTTGTCGCTGCCGATCGCCCACGGCGACCCGACGTCCTTCGGCGCAGCGGTCACGCTGTTGTTGCGCCCCTTGCGGTGCACCTTGCCGATCGGGTGGATCGGCGGCAGGTAGACGATGTCGAAGCCCATCTTCGCGATCCGGGACAGCGCCTTGCTGGCGGTGGCGAACGTCCCATGGACGGGATGGCCCTTGCCGTCCCACCCGCCGGTGGAGCGGGGGAACATCTCGTACCAGGCGCTGAAGCGGGCCAGCGGGCGGTCGACCCAGACGCCGTACTGCTCACCGCGGGTGACCAGTTCGCGCAATGGGTACTTGCGCAGCAGCTCGGTGACCTCGGGTGCGAGCGCGGCGCCCGCACGGGCGAACGGGTCACCAGGTTCGCGCAGCATGGCCGCCGCCTCGATCAGCGGATAACGGTCCTGGCGCGGCACGCCCGTCGAGGCGCGCTCGAGTAGTTGCGCACCGAGAATCAGATCGTTGGACAGTTCCGACTCGCCTTGGCCCGCTTCGAGCTTGGCCGTGACGTTCTTCCGCCACGTCGCGAGCGGGTTGCCCCAGCCGTCCACCCGGAACGTCCACAATCCGACGGCGTCGGGGGTGAATTGGCCGTGGAAGACGTCGGGGGTGCGACCAAGTGACATCGCCAACAGTTGTGGCTTGACCTTCGGAGTCGACCCGACGACCTCCTCGATCGGGACCGCCGTCACCTGTGGGGCAGGGACGCCCGCGGGCGTCTTCGCCAGCCGCGGATACGCGGTGCCGTGGTACCTGACGACGAGCGTGGCGGCGACGGCGTCGTGGCCCTCGCGCCAGACCGTCGCCTTGACCGGAACCACTTCGCCGGTCACGGCCTTGGCCGGGAAACGGCCGCCGGAAACCACTGGTGCGACGTCGTCGATCTCGATACGACCGGCCACCACCAACTCCTTACGCTGGCGCGGCCACACCGCCGCGCGCTTGTCGTCCGATTAGTTTCAAAGCCTCGTCGCGCTCTATACCCACCGTAGTGTCCGGCTCAACCCCATGGGCCCCGATGCAGTGATCACAGTGACCCCCTGCACATCTGCTCGTCGCGCACGTCCTCGTCTGCACACCCCGGATTTTTCAGTAAGGTGGAGCCACGTGAAAGCCCTCCGCCGGTTCACCGTCCGCACGCATCTGCCCGAGCGTCTCGCTGCGCTGGAGAGACTGTCGATAAACCTGCGGTGGTCGTGGGATACGCCCACCCAACACTTGTTCGCCACCGTGGATCAGGAACTGTGGGACCAGGTTGGCGACCCGGTGGCGCTGCTCGGCGCGGTCAGCCCCAAGCGTCTGGACGAGTTGGCGGTCGACGAATCCTTCCTGGCCCGGCTGGACCACCTCGCCGGCGAGTTGGACAACTACCTGACCCGACCGATGTGGTACCAGGAGCGGGTCGCCGCAGGCGTCGAGCTGCCCAACGGCATCGCCTACTTCTCCATGGAGTTCGGCGTCGCCGAGGTGTTGCCGAACTACTCCGGTGGCCTCGGCATCCTTGCCGGTGACCACCTGAAGTCGGCGTCGGACCTGGGGTTGCCGCTCATCGCCGTCGGGTTGTACTACCGGTCGGGTTACTTTCGCCAATCGCTGACCGCTGAGGGCTGGCAACACGAGAACTACCCGTCACTCGACCCGCAGGGTCTGCCGCTGCGCCTGCTCACCGACGCCGCGGGCGAGCCGGTTCTGGTCTCACTGGCGATGCCGGACTCGGCCCAGCTCAACGCGCGGGTGTGGGTTGCCCAAGTCGGTCGAATTCCGTTGCTGCTGCTGGACTCCGACATCCCGGAAACCGAGCACGATTTGCGCGGCGTCACCGACCGGCTCTACGGCGGCGACCAGGAGCACCGGATCAAGCAGGAGATCCTCGCAGGCATCGGAGGGGTGCGGGCGATCCGCGCGTTCACCGCCGTCGAAGAGTTACCGGAGCCCCAGGTCTTCCACATGAACGAGGGCCACGCCGGTTTCCTCGGCGTCGAGCGCATCCGCGAACTCGTCACCGACGGTGGTCTTGACTTCGACACCGCGCTCGCGGTGGTGCGGTCGAGCACGGTGTTCACCACCCACACGCCCGTGCCCGCAGGCATCGACCGATTCCCCGTGGAGATGGTCGAGCACTACTTCGGCAGCTCTGGGGCGAATTCCCGGTTGCTTCCCGGCGTGCCGCTGGACCGCATCGTCGCGTTCGGCGCCGAGGACGATCCGTCCAAGTTCAACATGGCGCACATGGGCCTGCGGTTGGCGCAGCGCGCGAACGGAGTGTCGCTGCTGCACGGCCGGGTCAGTCGCGGGATGTTCAACGAACTGTGGCCAGGTTTCGACACCGCCGAGGTGCCGATCGGCTCGATCACCAACGGCGTGCACGCACCGACGTGGGCTGCGCCGCAATGGCTGGAGCTCGGTCGCGAGCTGCTCGGCAGCGACGACCTCGGTTCGCTGAGTGAGCCCGAAACATGGGAGCGGCTGCAGCAGGTCGATCCCGGTCACCTGTGGTGGATCCGCTCGCAGTTGCGCGAGCTGCTCGTCGACGACGTGCGGGCCAGGCTGCGCAGATCGTGGCTGGAGCGCGGCGCGTCGGATGCCGAGTTGGGCTGGATTGCAACGGCATTCGACCCGGACGTACTCACCATCGGATTCGCAAGGCGCGTCCCGACGTACAAGCGGCTGACCCTGATGCTGCGCGACCCCGACAGGCTGGAGAAGCTGCTGCTCGACAAGAAGCGCCCCCTCCAGCTCATCGTGGCGGGCAAGTCGCACCCGGCCGACGACGGCGGCAAGGCGCTGATCCAGCAGGTCGTGAAGTTCGCCGATCGGCCCGAGGTGCGCCACCGCATCGCGTTCCTGCCCGACTACGACATGTCGATGGCCCGGCTGCTCTATTGGGGCTGCGACGTCTGGCTGAACAACCCGCTGCGCCCGCTGGAGGCGTGCGGCACGTCAGGTATGAAGAGCGCGCTCAACGGTGGGCTCAACCTGTCGATCCGCGACGGCTGGTGGGACGAGTGGTACGACGGCGAGAACGGCTGGGAGATCCCGACCGCCGACGGGATGATCGACGAGACCCGCCGCGACGACCTGGAAGCCGCAGCGTTGTACGACCTGCTGGAGAACTCGGTGACCACGACGTTCTACGACCGCAACGAGCAGGGCATCCCGGCCCGCTGGGTCGAGATGGTGCGGCACACGCTGCAGGTGCTCGGCCCCAAGGTGCTGGCGTCGCGGATGGTGCGCGATTACACCGAGAAGTACTACGCTCCTGCCGCCCAGTCGCTGCACAGGACAATCGAAGCGAAGGACGGCGTGCCGTTCGGCGCGGCCAGGCAGCTCGCCGCCTACCGTCAGCGGGCGGAGGACGCCTGGCCGAAGATCCAGATCACCGACGTGGACAGCTATGGGCTGCCGGATACGCCGCTGCTCGGCTCGGAGCTCACTCTGACCGCGACGGTGCAGCTGGCCGGGCTCCGACCCGACGAGGTGGTGGTGGAGGCCGTCGTCGGACGGGTGGACGCCGGCGACGTGCTGGTGGAACCGGAGACCGTGCCGATGGCGCACACCGGAACGGCCGACGGCGGCAACGAGGTGTTCACGACGACGACGCCGCTGCCGGTCGCCGGGCCAGTGGGCTACACGGTCCGGGTGCTGCCGCACCACCCGCTACTGGCCGCCGACACCGAGCTGGGCCTCGTCACGCTGGCGTGAGCGGCATTCTGGAGGTCGCCATTGCGGGCGGGCCGTACGCGCTGGCCGCCGGTTCCGACGGTGCGATGTGGGTGACGCTCGTACACAGCGGCGAGATCGCCCGCGTGACCGACGGCGGTGCGCTGGAGGTGTATCCGGTTGCGCCGGACAGCAAGCCGTCGATCATCGTGGCCGGCGCCGACGGCGCGCTGTGGTTTACCCGCATCGGCGACGACCGCATCGGCCGGATCACCACCGGCGGTGAGTTGAGCGCGTTCGAACTGGCAAGCGGCAGTGCGCCGTTCGGTCTCGCCGCGGGCCCGGATGGGGCGTTGTGGTTCACCGCGATGTCCTCGGGCGTGGTGGGTCGGATCAGCCTCGACGGCGAGATCACCGACGTCGCCGCTCCTGGCGGTATGCCGTCGATGATCACCGCGGGACCCGATGGCGCGCTGTGGTTCACGCTCAACGCGGCCAACGCAATTGGGCGATTGGAGCCGTCGGGCGACCTGACGATTCGGGCGGTGCCGACGCCCGCCGCCGGACCCGTCGGCATCGCCGCGACGCACGACGACGCGGTGTGGTTCGCCGCGATCCGCGCCGACAAGCTCGGCCGCATCCCGACCGACGACGCGATCCAGGAACTCGAGCTGCCCGGCAAGCCGCATGCGGTGGTCGCCGATCCGATGGGTGGGGTCTGGGTGAGCCTGTGGGGTTCCGGCCAGGTGGTCAAGGTGAGCGCCGACGGTGAGGTCGTCGTCTCGATCGACCTGCCGTCGGGCAGCGAACCGCACGGTATGGCCATCGGGCGCGACGGTGCGCTGTGGGTGGCGCTCGAAGCCGGTTACGTATGGCGGCTCCCCACCAACTGACCCACCCCCCTTGCGATTTGTGCACGTCTAGTCGCGGTGGCGGGCGCTACCGGGCGTGCACAAATCGCTTAGGAGAGGGGCTAGTTGAAGCGCTTGAAGCAGCGCGCCTCATCGCCGAGCACGCCGACGCGGAAGGCGTCGATGCGGGAGAACCCGGATGGCACCGATTCGCCGTTGACGTCGCTGGCGACCAGGCCGTTGACCAGGATGCCCGAGACGGCCTCGTCGACGTCGCCCGCGGTCAGCGCGATGGTGTTGCCGTCGGGGGTGGTCACCTCGTGTGTCATCTTCACCGTGGCCACGCCGGTGAGACAGGCGGTGCGCAGCGCGGCCTCGGCGTTGTCGAGCGCGACACCGCCGTGCTCGCGCTGAAGGGCCTGCATGTAGCGCGACACCAGGATCGAATACGCGGTGTTGTCCCCGGTGACGAGGCCGCCGCCGTCGCCATCCTCTTCCGCTGTGCCCACCTTCGCCAGCTCGGGCAGGTCGACGATGATCGTGTTGCTCGACGGGCAGTAGGCGACCGGCGGGGTGACCCTGGCGTCTGAGCAGCCCTGCGATTCGAACGTCAGCGCGGGAGGTTTGGCCGGCGTGAACAGGATGCCCATCGCCTCGAGGATGGAACGCACCGACTGTTCGGTGACGGGCAGCTCGCCGGTCTGATCGTCGGGCAGCAACACGGGCAGATCGCCGCGGCGCTGGTCGATCTCCTTGGTGTCGATCGCCGCACAGGACGACGCGCCGTCGGAGAAGCCGAACTGAAACGCCGAGACCCGCTCGAACGCCGAGCCGTGTTCGTCCTCGCCGACCTCGGGGTCGGATTGGTTGAGCAGTGGATCGCGGAAGGCGATCATCGCGGCCAGCAGATTGTTGAGCCCGTCGCCGGTGTTCAGTGTGAACCGCGGCGAGTGTCCCTCGGCGACCCAGCGCATGTAGACCCCTGCCAAGCAGTCGGCCTGCTGTTCGGATACCAGCGTCGGGGTTCGCGGCTTGGCCAGGCCGGCCTGGTGTTGCACCGAGTGCCCGTACTCGTGCGCGAGCACCATCGTGACGGCCATGTCGCCGTTGGCCTTGCGCAGTGCGGGCAGCAGTTGGCCGCGGTCCCATCCGATGGTGTTGTCGTCGAAGCAGTAGCCGGCGTTGACCAGGCCGTAGGTGCCATCGCCGCAGAATTCTCCGTCCAATCCGTCGGAGTCCCAGGAGATGACCTGCTTGACGGGGGTGAACTCGCCGTCGAACGTGCCTGGGAAGGCTTGCTGCCAGAACTCCTCGATGTCGCTGACCGCCTGGCGACCGAGTTCGTCGATGCGGCCGTTGTCGGTGCCGATCACGACGCGCGACGGCTCGGCCGCGTCGTCACGCAAGCCGGTGGGGCCGTCGGTGGCAGGCATCCCTGCGACGCTGAACGGGTCGCTGAACACCGAGACCGGCTTGCCTTGCAGCGTCGTCGAGCAGGACGCGACGAGCAGAACCGTGCACGCGGCGATGGCGACGCCTGCGAGGTGCCGTCGGCTCATGCCGCCGCCTTTCATGTCGTCCGGCGGCCGGGGCGGCGCGCGCTGAAAGTTCGCTGTCAGGATAGTGAACGCTTTGCGGCACCGACTCGAAATGACCGTGAGCTGCCAATTCAGGTTGATCTGAGGCGCTCCAGCGCGGCTCTGACCCGCACGGAGTCGGTCGTGGACCAGAACGGCGGCAGCGACGCCCGCAGGAAACCCGCGTACCGCGCCGTCGCCATCCGTGAGTCGAGCACCGCGACGACGCCCCTGTCGTCGACGCCGCGCAGCAGTCGGCCGGCGCCCTGCGCCAGCAGCAACGCGGCGTGGCTGGCCGCGACGGCCATGAACCCGTTGCCACCGTGTGCGGCGATGGCGCGCTGCCGCGCCGTGATCAGTGGATCGTCGGGTCGGGGGAACGGAATGCGGTCGATCAGCACCAGTGACAGCGATGGGCCTGGCACGTCGACGCCCTGCCACAGCGACAGCGTGCCGAACAGCGAGGTCTCCTCGTCCTCGGCGAACCGACGGACCAAGGCCATCGTGGTGTCCTCGCCCTGGCACAGCACCGGGGTGTCGAGCCGACCTCGCATCGCCTCGGTGGCGGCCTTGGCCGCGCGCATCGACGAGAACAGGCCAAGCGTGCGGCCGCCCGCCGCGGTGATCAGGCCCTCGATCTCGTCGAGTTGTTCGGCGGACCCGGCGCCGTCGCGGCCGGGCGGAGGCAGGTGCGCGGCGACGTAGAGGATGCCGGACTTGGCGTGCGCGAAGGGCGACCCGACGTCGATGCCGCGCCAGCCGGGGTCCTCGTCGTCGCCGCTGAGTCCCCACGACCGTGCCATCGCGTCGAACGTGCCGCCGACGGTCAGGGTGGCCGAGGTCAGGATCACCGTCGACTGGTCGAAGATCCTGCCGCGCAACAGGTTCGCCACCGACAGCGGTGCAACTCGGAGAATGGCGCGCATCGACCCACTAGATCCCCGGGTCGCTTCGCTCTCCCCCGCACGCGGGGGGACCCCCAGCGCCGGACCGGCGCCCCGCGCCTCCTCGTGGTCAAGCCACACCACGTCGGTGCGGTCGGGAATGGCAGGCCCGAACGACACCAGGATGCGCGATGCGGTGTCGCTGATGTCGGTCAGCGTCGTCACCGCTTCGTTGCGGGCCGCCGCGGCCTTGGGGTCGCCGGGCGCGGTGTCGATGGCCGAGCGGACCTTGTCGGCGGCGTCGCGCAGCGCCGTCAGGTAGGTGGCCATTTCGTCGTCGAGGCGGTCCATTCGTCCCGGTTCGGCGTCGTGGATCGCCGAGGAGAACGTCGCCGACGCGGCCTCGAAGCGTTGCGCGAGTTCGGGTTCCACCAGCCGCCCGGCTCGCCGCTGGGCGACGCCGAGTGCGGTCGCCGACAGTTCCGCGGTCGCCACGCTCGTCACCCGGTCGACGAGTTCGTGCGCCTCGTCGACGATGAGCAGGTCGTGCTCGGGCAGCACGTTGGCCTCGGCGATGGCGTCGATGGCGAGCAACGCGTGATTGGTCACCACGACGTCGGCCGAGCCGGCCTTGGCCCGGGCCTTCTCGGCGAAGCAGTCGGTGCCGAACGTGCAGCGCGTGGCGCCGATGCACTCGCGTGCCGAGACGCTGACCTGGCCCCATGACCGGTCCTGCACGCCGGGGACGACGTCATCGCGGTCACCCGTTTCGGTGTCCGACGACCATTCGGTGAGCCGCTTGACGTCGCGGCCGAGGGCCGTCGTCGCGACCGCGTCGAACAGTTCCTCCTGCGGCCGGTCCTCGCTTGACTCGGCCGACCCGTTGTGAATCTTGTTCAGGCACAGATAGTTTCCGCGTCCCTTGAGCAGAGCGAAGACCGGCCTGCGGGGCAGCTCGGCGGTCAACGCGTCGGCAAGGCGCGGCAGGTCGCGGTCGACGAGTTGGCGCTGAAGGGCGATCGTCGCCGTCGAGACCACTACCGGTTCATTGGCTTCGATGGCCTTCGCGATGGCAGGCACCAGGTAGGCCAGCGACTTGCCGGTACCGGTGCCCGCCTGCACGGCGAGGTGTTCGCCGCTGTCGAAGGCGCGCTCGACCGCTTCGGCCATCTCGATCTGGCCGCTGCGCTCGGTACCACCCAGCGCGGCGACGGCGGCGGCCAGCAGGCCGGTGGTGCGGGCGGGAGGGTCAGCCACGGCGCAGCGGGACCATGCGGGTCGGGATGGCCGGCTCCCCGCGGGAGAGCTTCAGCCCGTGCCAGGGCAGGCTGTGCAGGCCGGCGCCGACCCGCTCGCGGGCGTCGGCCAGCACGAGATCGGCGACGGGTTTACCCGACCGCACCAGTGGCACGGCCAGCGGCCGGGCGACGAGGTCACCCTCCGCGGCGGGCCGCTCACCGGCCGGATGCACGACCTCTTCGACGATGGTGCCCGACGGCTTGGCCAACCGGTGGGCCTGTTTGCGGCCGCCGTGGGATTCCTTGTGACTGCTGCGTTTCTCCACGGGGACGCCGTCCACCTCGACCAGCTTGTAGACCATGCCCGCGGTCGGGGCACCGGATCCGGTGACCAGCGACGTGCCCACCCCGAAGCTGTCGACGGGCTCGGCGCGAAGGGCGGCGATGGCGAACTCGTCGAGGTCGCTCGACACGACGATCTTCGTCCCGGTGGCGCCGAGGCCGTCGAGCTGGGCGCGGACCTGTCGAACGAGCACGCCGAGGTCACCGGAGTCGATGCGGACGGCGCCGAGGTCTGGACCTGCGGCGGCGACGGCGTTGGCCACCCCTGCGGTGATGTCGTAGGTGTCGACGAGCAGCGTGGTGCCCACGCCGAGCGCCGCGACCTGCGACCGGAACGCCGCCAGCTCGTCGGGGCCGTCCTCGGTGGTGTGCAGCAGCGTGAACGCATGGGCGCTGGTGCCCATCGTCGGCACGCCGTAGCGGCGCTGTGCGGCGAGATTCGAGGTTCCGGTGAACCCGGCCAGGTAGGCGGCCCGCGCAGAGGCGACGGCGGCCTGTTCGTGGGTGCGGCGCGAGCCCATCTCGATCAGCGGTCGCCCCTCGGCTGCGCTGACCATCCTGGCGGCCGCCGAGGCGATCGCCGAGTCGTGGTTGAAGATCGAAAGGGCCAGCGTCTCGAGGATCACGCACTCGGCGAAGGTGCCGTGCACCGACAGCACGGGGGAGCCGGCGAAGTACAGCTCACCCTCCGGGTAGCCGTCGACGTCGCCACCAAACCGGTAACTCGCCAGGTAGGCCAGGGTCGCCTGGTCGAGGAACTCTGCGAGCATGCCGAGCGCATCGTCGTCGAACGTGAACTGCGGCAAGGATTCCACGAACCGGGCGGTGCCCGCGACGACGCCATAGCGGCGGCCCTCCGGCAGTCGGCGGGCGAACAATTCGAACGTGGTGCGACGATCCGCGGTGCCGTCGTGCAGCGCGGCGGCAAGCATCGTCAGTTCGTACTTGTCGGTGAGCAACGCCACGGTCACACGCCCAACCGTATCGGGTTTGGCGCCCCGCTATTCTTGGCGACATGGTTACGCCGGCGAAGACACGTCCGGGGACGAGCGAGGAACGCAGTGTCGACACCGCCGAGGCCACCGACAGCCCGTGGGTGACGCTGGTCTGGGACGACCCCGTGAACCTCATGTCATACGTCACCTACGTCTTCCAGAAGCTCTTCGGCTACGACGAGCCGAAGGCCACCAAGCTGATGATGCAGGTGCACGAGGAGGGCAAGGCCGTCGTGTCTGCGGGCAGTCGTGAGTCGATGGAGGTCGACGTCTCCAAACTGCACGCCGCAGGGCTGTGGGCCACGATGCAGCAGGACCGCTGAGGCGTACGTGCGCAAGTGGAAGCGGGTGGACACCGCGGACGGAGTGCGCCTGCGTTCGTCGCTGGCCGCACACGAGTCGGCGCTGCTGCAGAGCCTGGTGAAGTCATTGGTGGACATGCTCGATGGCCGCGAATCAACCTCGCCAAGAGATGAACTCGCGGAAATCACCGGCATGCGGACGGGTCACTCGACGCCGCCAGAGGACGACACGATGAAGCGGCTGCTGCCCGACTTCTACAAACCCCAGACCGAACATCCGGCCGGTTCAACCGCCGCGGAGAGCCTCAACAGCGCGCTGCGCGGCCTGCACGAGCCGGACATCATCGACGCCAAACGTCAAGCGGCACACCGGCTGCTGGACACCGTCCCGCCGAAGGGCGGCAAGTTCGAGATCACCGAGGAGGACGGGCACTGCTGGGCGGCCGCCGTCAATGACGTGCGACTTGCCTTGGGCACCATGCTCGACATCGGTCCCGATGGCCCAGACCGGCTGCCTCCCGAGCATCCGATGGCGGGGCATCTCGACGTGTATCAGTGGCTGACCGTGTTGCAGGAGTACCTCGTCCTTGGCCTGATGAGCCGCTCGTGACCGGCTCCATCGCCGACGTGTCGGGCATTCTCGTCGGGCACCACCATCGGCTCGATGACGACGTCACGCTCGGGACCGGCTGGGCAAGCGGGACCACCGTCGTACTGACCCCGCCGGGAACCGTCGGCGCCGTCGACGTCCGCGGGGGAGCGCCTGGCACCCGTGAGACGGACCTGCTGGACCCGGCCAACAGCGTGCGCTACGTCGACGCCATCGTGCTCACCGGTGGCAGCGCGTACGGACTTGCCGCCGCCGACGGGGTGATGCAGTGGCTGGAGCAGCACGACCGCGGCGTGGCGATGGATGGCGGCTTGGTGCCGATCGTGCCGGGTGCGGTCATCTTCGACCTGCCTGTCGGTGGCTGGGCCTGCCGACCGACATCCGAATTCGGTTATGCCGCAGCGCAAGCCGCGGGCGAACAGGTCGGCGTCGGCAACGTGGGGGCCGGCACCGGTGCGCGAGCCGGGGTTCTGAAGGGCGGTGTCGGTACCGCGTCGATGGTGCTGGAGTCCGGGGTGACCGTCGGCGCGCTGGTGGTGGCCAATCCGGCGGGCAATGTCGTGGACCCCGCCACCGGACTGCCGTGGATGGCCTATCTGACCGAGGAGTTCGGGCTGGTGGCACCGCCGGATGAGCAGGTCGCGGCGTTCACCGACCTGCACCGCGACCAAAGCTCGCTGAACAGCACGATCGCGGTGGTTGCCACCGACGCGGCACTCAGCCCGGCCGCGTGCCGTCGGATCGCCGTCGCCGCGCAGGACGGGTTGGCGCGCAGCATCCGGCCGTCGCACATGCCGGTGGACGGCGACACGGTGTTCGCACTGGCCACCGGCGCCGTCGAAGTGGCGCCGTCGCCCACCACGCCGGCGTCGTTGTCCCCGGAAACCGCACTGACCAGTGCCGTCGGTGCCGCAGCTGCGGACTGCCTGGCCCGCGCGGTGCTGGCCGCAGTGCTGGCCGCCGAGTCGGTCGCCGGAATACCGACCTACCGTGGCATGTTGCCGGGAGCGTTCAGCGTTCAGGCGCAGTAGTGCGTTCACAGGTTAGGAGGGAACGGACCGTGCTGGTGATTCGCAGCGACCTGGTCGACGCCATGGTCGCCCACGCGCGCGCCGACCATCCCGACGAGGCGTGCGGTGTGATCGCGGGGCCGGAGGGTTCCGACCGTCCTGAGCGGTTCATCAAGATGGACAACGCCGAGCGGTCGCCGACGTTCTACCGGTTCGACTCCGGCGAACAGCTCAAGGTGTGGCGGGCGTTAGAAGAGGCAGGCGATGCTCCGATAATCATCTACCACTCGCACACCGCCACCGAGGCGTACCCGAGCCGCACTGACATCTCCTTCGCCTCGGAGCCCGACGCCCACTACGTCCTGATCTCCACCCGCGACGCGCAAGAGCACGAGCTGCGCAGCTACCGCATCCTCGACGGCGTCGTCACCGAAGAACCCGTCAACATCGTCTCTGCCTACTAGAAGGACCAGCCCATGACCGTGATCGTTTCCATCCCGACCATCCTGCGCACCCACACCGGAGGGGAGAAGCGCGTCAACGCCACCGGTGACACGCTGCAGGCGGTCATCACCGACCTCGAAGCCAACTACTCGGGGATCACCGAGCGGATCGTGGACGGCGACAAGCTGCACCGCTTCGTCAACATCTACGTCAACGACGAGGACGTGCGGTTCTCCGGCGGGCTGGCCACCGAAATCTCCGACGGTGACGCCGTGACGATCCTGCCCGCCGTCGCCGGAGGGTAGGACTGGCCCCGCATGACAAGGTTTGACTCGCTGCTCGAGGCGCTCGGCAACACCCCGCTCGTCGGGTTGCGCACGCTTTCACCGCAGTGGGACGACGGGACCGACGTCCCACACGTTCGGCTGTGGGCCAAGCTCGAGGACCGCAACCCGACCGGCTCCATCAAGGACCGGCCCGCGTTGCGGATGATCGAGCAGGCCGAGCGCGACGGGCTGCTGCGGCCGGGCGCGACGATCATGGAGCCGACGAGTGGCAACACCGGCATCTCCATGGCGATGGCCGCGTTGATCAAGGGTTATCGAATGATCTGCGTGATGCCGGAGAACACGTCGATCGAGCGGCGTCAGCTGTTGGAGCTCTACGGCGCCAAGATCATCTACTCGGCCGCCGAGGGCGGCTCGAACACCGCGGTGGCCACGGCCAAGCAGCTGGCCGAGGAGCACCCCGAGTGGGTGATGCTCTACCAGTACGGCAATCCGGCCAACGCCGACGCGCACTACTACGGCACGGGTCCGGAGATCCTCGCCGACCTGCCGGAGATCACGCACTTCGTCGCGGGTCTCGGAACCACAGGCACGCTGATGGGCACCGGGCGGTTCCTGCGCGAGCAGGTACCCGGCATTCAGATCGTCGCCGCCGAGCCACGCTACGGCGAGGGCGTCTACGCGCTGCGCAACATCGACGAGGGCTTCATCCCCGAGCTGTACGACCCCGACGTGCTCACCACGCGCTTCTCCGTCGGCTCGTTCGACGCCGTCAAACGCACCCGCGAACTGGTTCAGGTGGAGGGCATCTTCGCAGGCATCTCGACGGGCGCCATCCTGCATGCGGCGCTTGGCATGGCGGCCAAGGCACGCAAGGCAGGCGAGCGCGCCGACATCGCGTTCGTCGTGGCCGACGCCGGTTGGAAGTATCTGTCGACCGGCGCGTACGCCGGTAGCCTTGATGATGCAGAGGACGCATTGGAAGGGCAGCTATGGGCATGAGCGGCGGCACCGCCGGTTACACACCCGCGCCGCAGAAGAAGGAGCGCCCCGCCTGGGTCATCGGCGGGGCCACCATCGTCAGCTTCGTGGCGCTGCTCTACGTCATCGAGGCGTGGGATGCGGTCAACCACCAGGAGCTCAACGCCGACGGCATCCGTCCGCTGGAATCCGACGGGCTGTGGGGCATCATCTGGGCGCCGCTGCTGCACGCCAACTGGGAACACCTCATCGCCAACACCGGGCCTGCCCTGGTGCTCGGCTTCCTCGTCACGCTGGCCGGGATGTCCCGGTTCATCTACGCGACCGCGATCGTCTGGATCTTGGGTGGCTTCGGTACCTGGCTGATCGGCAACATCGGCGCCCCTCCCGGCGTGGAGACCAACCACATCGGCGCATCCGGGCTGATCTTCGGTTGGCTGACCTTCCTCATCGTGTTCGGGTTCTTCACCCGCAAGGCGTGGCAGATCATCGTCGGCATCGTCGTCCTGTTCATCTACGGCGGCGTTCTGCTCGGCGCGCTACCTGGCACCTTCGGGGTGTCGTGGCAGGGCCACCTGTGTGGCGGCATTGCGGGCGTATTCGCCGCGTACCTGCTGTCCGGGCCTGAACGCAAGGCCCGTGAGAAGCGAAAGACCGGCACCGCGCCGCAGCTGTCCTACTGACCCGCGCAGCTCTTTGCTGGGATGAGTCGTTCGCCACAATCCCGGCGATTCGAGTGTGACGTCGCTGCGGCCGTCGAACCCGGTGAGACATCACATCGTGTAGCAAGAATGAAACTCATCGCCCAATGCTGTGATGTTTTCGCGCAAGCAAGATCGGGCATGGCAAGCTAGTGAGCGTGCGAATCACCGTACTGGGTTGCTCCGGCAGTGTCGTCGGGCCAGATTCGCCAGCTTCGGGATATTTGGTTAGCGCACCCGATACGCCACCGCTGGTGATCGACTTCGGCGGCGGCGTGCTGGGCGCGCTGCAACGCCACGCCGATCCCGGCACCGTGAGCGTGCTCCTCTCGCACCTGCACGCCGATCATTGCCTCGATCTTCCCGGCCTGTTCGTGTGGCGCCGCTACCACCCCAATCCGCCAGAGGGCCGCGCCTTGATGTACGGGCCAGCCAATACGTGGGCACGGCTGGGTGCGGCGTCCTCACCAGAGGGCCGCGAGATCGACGACTTCTCCGACGTCTTCGAGATCAACAACTGGGTCGACAACCAGCCGGTCAACATCGGATCGCTTTCGGTGGTGCCCCGTCTGGTGTGCCATCCGACGGAGTCCTACGGCATGCGGTTCACCGACCCGTCCGGTGCGACGTTCGTCTACAGCGGTGACACCGGGTACTGCGACGCGCTGGTCGAACTCGCGCGTGGCGCCGACGTGTTCCTGTGCGAGGCGTCCTGGACCCACGCGCCCGACCGTCCGCCGAAACTTCACCTGTCCGGCACCGAGGCGGGCATGGCGGCGAGGAACGCCGGTGTGCGTGAACTGCTGCTGACCCACATTCCGCCGTGGACGTCCCGTGAGGACGTGATCAGCGAGGCCAAGGCCGAGTTCGACGGTCCGGTGCACGCGGTCGTGTGCGACGAGACGTTCGACGTCACCCATCACTGAGTCATAGCCGCCCGATAGGGTTGCTGCGTGTCCAGACGAGAAGACGGCCGCCTCGACGACGAGCTGCGCCCGGTAACCATCACCCGCGGCTTCACCTCCCACCCGGCAGGCTCGGTGCTGGTCGAGTTCGGGCAGACCCGGGTGATGTGCGCGGCAAGCGTCACCGAGGGCGTGCCCCGGTGGCGCAAGGGATCCGGCCAGGGCTGGCTCACCGCCGAGTACGCCATGCTGCCCGCCGCCACCCACGAACGGTCGGACCGCGAGTCGGTCAAGGGCCGCGTCGGCGGTCGCACCCAGGAGATCAGCCGACTCGTCGGCCGCTCACTGCGAGCGTGCATCGACCTCGGCGCGCTCGGCGAGAACACCATCGCGATCGACTGCGACGTGCTTCAGGCCGACGGTGGCACCCGCACCGCCGCGATCACCGGCGCCTACGTGGCGTTGGCCGACGCGGTGGCGTACCTGTCCGCCGCGGGCAGGCTGTCCGACCCGCGGCCGCTGTCCTGCGCGATCGCCGCGGTGTCCGTCGGGGTGGTCGACGGCCGGGTGCGCGTC
>Ga0137412_10001114_pt1 | contig 20335 bp, 22 predicted proteins | sample CZODoug2_1_16fun_FD_122160 | JGI IMG/M metagenome (GOLD analysis project Ga0137412, IMG submission 122160) | Vadose zone soil fungal communities from Angelo Coast Range Reserve, California, USA - CZODoug2_1_16fungal (Hybrid Assembly) | ecosystem: Environmental > Terrestrial > Soil > Vadose zone...
CGACGTAAGTTGTTGGTTCGCACCGATCTCGGCGCTGGCTGCACCCCAGTTGTCCAGGAACCAATGGTCCCGGTTGGCCGATCCCGATGCGGCATAGAGGGCGTCGAGCATGGCGACCATCCCGGCCAACCGGCGTGCGCAGGCGGCGTTCTCGACCCGGGCCCACGCGAGGGTCGCGACAGCCCCGGAGGTGCCGGTGGCCTCGTCGAGCAGATCGAACATGCTTTCGAATCTACCGGCTCACGCCGACCGCAACCACCCGCCGAACCCATGCCTGTGGATGAAACCCAGACTGTGGACAAACGGCGGTCCCATCACCGAAAGTGTCAGTGCCCCATGGTAATGGGCCAAACCCGAAGACCCTAGGGCCTCGCCAGCATCCGCGCGACGTGGCTGCGTGCAATCGACTCGGCGTAGGCACCGCTGACCCGGTCCGATTCGACGGCCACCGAGCACGCGAGACCGTCGAGCAACGCGAGTAGTTCCACTGCCGAGGCGCGGTCGTCGAGAGCCGGCGCTGCGGCAGCGATGGTGCGCCGCAAGAGGTCTTCGATGACCAGCCAGTCGGCGCGGTGCCGTACCGCGGTGGGCTCGTCGACCGCCGCGCGCGCCAGCCGCAGCAGCCAGGTGACGCTGATGTCGCGGTCGTCGGCGCTGATCAGTGCCGCAGCCAGTTCCGCCAGCTGCTCGGCGGCTGGCATGTCGGGGCTGATGCGCTCGGCGAGCCGGGCCCGGAACCGGTCGGCAGCGAGGTCCATCGCCGCGGCGAGCATGGCGTCCTTGGTCGGGAAGTGGTGTTGCACTGCGCCGATCGAGACTCCCGCCAGCGCAGCGACTCTGCGCACCGAGACGCCCTCGAAACCATCGGCGACCAGAGCGCGCAACACCGCGTCCGCCATTCGCTCATACGACTCGCCCATCGCCCCATGATAGTCCTACCAATACGATCGTATGGTACGGTCGGCGAACATGAGCTCCTCCCGACTCGCGTCGCTCGACGTGCTCCGCGGCATCGCGATCCTCGGCACGTTGGGCACCAACATCTGGATCTTCACCCATCCCGAGGGGCTCATCGGGTACATCAACGGCACACCCGACTCGGATTGGCGGGGGGTCGAGATCGGGTTGCAGTTGATGACTCAGGGCAAGTTCCTCGGGCTGCTCACCGTGATGTTCGGCATAGGCCTTGCGCTGCAACAGCGCTCGGCCCGCCGTGCTGGACAGCGCTGGCCGGGCAATTACCCTGGCGCGCCGCGCTGCTGCTGCTCGACGGCATCGTGCACTTCGTCCTGATGACCGAGTTCGACGTGTTGGTCGGTTACGCGATCACGGGCTGGATCGTGTCCTACCTGCTGGTCACCTCACCGAGGACGCAGCGGCGCGTGATCGCCGGGGCGGCCGCAATGCACGTCACGCTGCTGACTCTAATCACGCTCGCGTTGCTCGTGCTCCCCCGCGGCGCTGCTCCCGCGGCACTCGACCCCAACCCGTACGCCGACGGCTCCTGGTGGGATCTGGTGCTCTTCCGCCTGGACCACGTCTTGCTGTTCCGGCTCGAGACCTTGCTCATCTTCCCGTTGTCGATCGCCCTGTTCCTGGTGGGAGCCAGGCTCTTTCACGCCGGTGTGCTCGAGGAACGGGGCACGCGCCTGCGCCGACGGCTGATGCTGGCCGGCTTCGGCGTGGCGTTGCCCATCGACGTCGCACTCGAGGTGAGCGGAGCCGGCGGCAGCGGTCTGTTGCTCGCCCGGTACGGCGCCGCGCCGATCGTCGCGCTAGCGATCCTTGCCGTGGTGGCCGAGTTCTACGCCCGCCGCCCCAGCCACCAGCTCGGCATCCCTGGCCGTCGACTGACGGATGTCGGCCGGATGGCGTTGTCGTGCTATGTGTTTCAGAACCTGATCGCCTCGGCACTGTGCTACGGCTGGGGCCTGGGCCTTGCCGCCATGGTGCCCGCCGAACAGCGGGTACCCGCCACCATCGCGATCTACCTCGTCGTCGCAGCTGTCACGATGACGTTCGCGCATCTGTGGCTACGGCGCTTCGACCGCGGACCCGTCGAATGGCTGTGGAACAGCACGTATCAGGCCATCACACGCCCACGCACGAACCGCGACACCGTCGCAGCCGCCTAGAGGTATTGCCCCAGATTCGACTCGGTGTCGATGGCCCGGCTGGCACTCGAACTCTTGCCGGTGACGAGCGTGCGGATGTAGACGATCCGCTCGCCCTTCTTGCCCGAGATACGAGCCCAGTCATCGGGATTCGTGGTGTTCGGCAGGTCCTCGTTCTCGGCGAATTCGTCGACGATCGAGTCAAGCAGGTGCTGGATGCGCAGACCGTGCTGACCGCTCTCCAGCACCGCCTTGATCGCGTTCTTCTTCGCGCGGTCGACGACGTTCTGGATCATCGCACCGGAGTTGAAGTCCTTGAAGTACATGACTTCCTTGTCACCGTTGGCGTAGGTGACCTCCAGGAACCGGTTGTCGTCGATTTCGGCGTACATCCGGTCGACGACCTTCTCGATCATCGTCTTGATGGTCAGCGCGCGGTCACCGCCGAACTCGCCCAAATCATCGGAGTGCAAGGGCAAGTCCTCGACGAGGTACTTGCTGAAGATGTCCTGTGCCGACTCGGCATCCGGTCGCTCGATCTTGATCTTGACGTCCAGGCGGCCGGGCCGCAGGATCGCCGGATCGATCATGTCCTCGCGGTTGGAGGCACCGATGACGATGACGTTCTCGAGGCCCTCGACGCCGTCGATCTCCGAAAGCAGCTGCGGGACCACGGTGGTCTCCACGTCGGAGCTGACGCCAGTCCCGCGGGTACGGAAGATCGAGTCCATCTCGTCGAAGAACACGATCACGGGGGTGCCCTCGGAGGCCTTCTCCCGCGCCCTCTGGAAGATCAGCCGGATGTGGCGCTCCGTCTCACCGACGAACTTGTTCAGCAGCTCCGGGCCCTTGATGTTGAGGAAGTACGACTTCGCCTCGCGGGTGTCCTCGCCACGAACCTCGGCCATCTTCTTGGCCAGTGAGTTGGCCACGGCCTTGGCGATCAAAGTCTTACCGCAACCGGGAGGACCGTAGAGCAACACACCCTTCGGCGGCCGCAGCGAGTACTCGCGGTACAGGTCCTTGTGCAGGAACGGCAGTTCGACGGCGTCGCGGATCTGCTCGATCTGCCGCGTCAGCCCGCCGATGTCCTCGTAGCTGACGTCGGGAACCTCTTCGAGCACCAGGTCCTCGACCTCGGCCTTGGGGATGCGTTCGAACGCGTACCCGGCCTTGGTGTCGACCAGCAGCGAGTCACCTGGGCGCAGCTTGCGCGGCCGCAGGTCGTCGTCGACGCCTTCTTCGACCTGGGACGGCGTGTCCTCGACCAAGACCAAGGGCTCGGCAAGCCAGACGATGCGCTCCTCGTCGGCGTGCCCGACGACCAGAGCGCGATGACCGTCGGCGAGGATCTCGCGCAACGTGCTGATCTCGCCGACGGCTTCGAAGTTGCCGGCTTCGACCACGGTCAGCGCTTCGTTGAGGCGGACGGTCTGGCCCTGCTTGAGTTCGCCGACCTCGATGTTCGGCGAGCAGGTCAGGCGCATCTTTCGGCCAGAGGTGAACACGTCGACCGTGTCGTCCTCGTGCGTGCCGAGGAGCACGCCGTAACCGCTGGGCGGCTGACCGAGCCGGTCGACCTCCTCGCGGAGCGCGAGCAGCTGCTGGCGCGCCTCCTTCAGCGTGTCCATCAGCTTCGCGTTGCGAGACGCGAGCGAGTCGATCCTGGCTTCGAGCTGGTGCACGTCGCGGGCGCTTCGCAGCCCGCTGTTGGGACCTACTGCCTGCTCAAGCTGTTCACGCAGCGCTGCCGCCTCACGGCGAAGTTCCTCGAGTTCGGCAGCGTCATCGCTCGACATTGGGGTGTCACGATCTTCTCGGTAGGCTCCCGAATGTTCGGACTCACTCATGTTGCGCCCCTTCCCGCACCGGATGTTGGTGCAGTAACAACTTCAACGCTACCGGCGATTCAGTCATTGTGTGCGGTGTAGGAATTCGACACACCAGCAACACTGTTAACCTCGTGTTTAGTTGGCCCCGTTGAAAGGACAGCCGTGATCCTCAAAACCCTCGTTACCGGCATGGCAGCAGCCGCTGTGGTAGCCGCAGCCGCGGGTGGTGTGACTTCCATTGCAGCGAGCGCCTCGCCCGCCGCTCCGGCGATCCAGCCGGTCGTGTGGGACATCCCGTTCCCGCAGGCGCCTGCGCCGGAACTGCAGCCCCAGCTGCTGCAAACCCTTCAGGGCCTCGCCGCAGGCGGCTCGTTCTCCGGAGCGAAGGCCAGCTACATCGAGGGGGGCATCGGCCGGATCGAAGGCATCGCCGCGGATCGCGCGTACCGGAACGCCGCGGCAGACGGCAAGTTCCCGCTGACCTTCGTCATCGCCGACATCGACTCTGACGGCGTAAACGTGACCGCGAACGTCACCGCGACGGCCGCCACCGGCGGCACCAACTCGCAGCCCGTGACGTTCGTCGCAGGCCCGAGCCCCACCGGCTATCAGATCTCCAAGCAGTCCGCCTTGGCGCTGCTGAGCTCCGCGGGCTAAACCCATCCGGTGCACAGCACCCCAGCCGTAATCCTGAGCGCCGTCACGATCGTGGCGGCGCTCGGGGTTGCTGGGTGTGCGCAGACCCCGCCACCCGCGCAGACACCGAGCCACCAGCCGACCACGGTCGCCGCCGCTCCGTCGGCGGCCCCGCTGCCGTCGCCGGATGCGTTGACCGGCGTGCTCTACCGCCTCGCCGACACTTCGATTCCGGTTGAGCAGAAGGTCGGCCTCGTTCAGTACGCGACGGTCGACGACCAGCCAGTACTGACCAACTTCGGCGAGGCGCTCAAGGCCAACGGCTTCGTGCCGCTCACCGTTGCGGCGACCGACCTCGCCTGGTCGGCCCAACCCGGCAACGTGTTGGCCAACGTCACGCTCAGCACCGCGGATCCGGCCGTCAAGCCGTTCACCTATCCGATGGAGTTCACCCCGCTCCACGACGCCTGGCAGTTGACCCAGCGCACCGCCGATCAACTTCTGCCGCTGGCAGGCACCACCGCACCCAAACCGTCGAGCTGATTCACCGTGTGGATCGGCTGGCTGGAGTTCGACGTGCTCCTCGGTGACGTGCGATCGCTCAAGCAGAAGCGGTCCGCGATCCGGCCCGTGATCGCCGAACTTCGGCGCAAGTTCGACGTGTCCGCCGCCGAGACGGGCGACCAGGATCTGCACCGCAGGGCCAGCCTCGGGGTGGGGGTCGTGGCCGCCGACCGAAATCACGTCGTCGACGTTCTCGATGCGGCCGAGCGACTGGTCGCAGAGCGGCCCGAGCTGGAGATGCTGTCGGTGCGGCGCGGTCTGCGCCGCAGCACCGACGACTAAGCGCCGGGTATCTGGCGCTTGCGCCGCAGCGGGGTCGGCGTCACCGCGCCTGGCGCCAGCTTGCGCACACTGATCAGGAACGCGGTGTGGCCCCGCATGGAGTGCTGCGGCCGCACCGCCAACCCGACGACGTCCCAGCCGCGCTGCAGGCTCTCCCACGACCGCGGCTCGGTCCAGCACTGCTGATCGCGCAGCGCCTCGACGGTCCGCGACAACTGCGTGACCGTTGCGACGTAGATGATCAGCACGCCGCCGGGGACCAGCGCGGCGCCGACGGTCTCGAGCACCTCCCACGGCGCGAGCATGTCCAGGACCGCCCGATCCACCTGCGGCCCGTCGTAGTCGGCGACGTTGGCGATGCGCAGATTCCAGTTGGCGGGATGCTCGCCGAAGAACGTGGTGACGTTGCGCTCCGCATGCGGGGCGTGGTCGTCGCGCACCTCGTAGGACGTCACGGTGCCCTCGGGACCGACCGCACGAAGCAGCGAGCACGTCAGCGCACCGGAGCCCGCGCCGGCCTCAAGGACGTGCGCACCGGGGAACACGTCGCCCTCGTGCACGATCTGCGCGGCGTCCTTGGGGTAGATCACCTGGGCGCCGCGTGGCATCGACAACACGTAGTCGATGAGCAGCGGGCGCAGCACCAGGAACTGGTCGCCGTTGGTCGACTTCACCACGCTGCCCTCGGGCAGTCCGATCACGGTGTCGGCGGCGATCGCGCCGCGGTGAGTGTGGAACTCCGCGCCCGGCTGGAGCACCATCGTGTAGTGCCGGCCCTTGGCATCGGTCAACTGCACGCGGTCACCCACGACGAACGGACCGGTTACTGGCACGGACGACAGCCTGCCAGCCGACGCGCCGGAGCGGGTGCGCGGGTTGTCGGAGCAGGCTCTTACGCTGACGTGTATGAGTGACGAACCGGCCGCGCCTGCCAGGCGCCCGGCGTTGTCGCCGTCGCGGGCAAGCGACTTCAAGCAGTGCCCGCTGCTGTACCGGTTCCGGGCCATCGACCGGCTGCCAGAGCCGTCGTCGACGGCGCAGGTGCGCGGCTCGGTCGTGCACGCGGCACTGGAGCAGTTGTACGCATTGCCCGCTGCCGACCGCGGCCCCGAGACCGCGATGACCCTCGTTTTGTCTTTGTGGGATCGGGTGGCCACCGAGAGACCCGAATTCGCCGCCGAGTTCGCACCGGAGTTGCGGGCCGAACTGCTCGACGAGGCGCGCAAGCTGCTCTCCGGTTACTACCGGCTGGAGGATCCGAGGCGGTTCGACCCGCAAAGCTGTGAGCAACGCGTCGAGGTCGAGCTGTCCGACGGCACGCTGCTTCGCGGGTTCGTCGACCGGATCGACGTGGCGCCCACCGGCGAGATGCGCGTCGTCGACTACAAGACGGGCAGGGCGCCGTCGGCGGTGCGCGAACTGGCCGAGGCCAAGGCGATGTTCCAGATGAAGTTCTACGCGGTGGCGCTGCTGCGGTCCCGCGAGGTGTTGCCCGCCCGGTTGCGGCTGCTGTATCTGGCCGACGGTCAAGTGCTGGACTACACGCCCGACCTGGACGAGCTGCTGCGGTTCGAGAAGACATTGATGGCGATGTGGCGGGCCATTCAGGCGGCAGGGGTGACGGGAGACTTCCGCCCCAAGCCGTCACGGTCGTGCGACTGGTGCGCACACCACGAGCACTGCCCCGTCTTCGGTGGCACGCCGCCGCCGTACCCGGGGTGGCCACAGCCCGTGGAGCCGGCGGCGTGATCGACCCCTACTACCATCGGCTGCCCGCCGATGGCGAGTTTCAGGTGTTCGAGTCCGCCGAGGGCACCGGCAGCAACTGGGACGCCACGATCCAGCACGGATCGCCGCCGTTGGCGTTGCTGACCAAGGCGATCGAGGAGCTGGCCGCCGGTTCCTCGCAGCGGGTGGGCCGTTTGGTCCTGGACATCCTCGGCGCCATTCCCGTTGCGCCCGTGAAGGTTCGGGCCTGGGTGGAACGGCCCGGCGCCCGCATCTCCTTGGTGGCGGCCGAGATGCTCGCGACCCGGCCGGACGGCACCGACCGCGCGGTGGCCCGGTTGAGCGCGTGGTTGTTGGCCACCACTGACACCGCCGACGCCGTCACCGACCGCCATCCCCCGCTGGTCGAAGGCGAGGCGGAGCCGCACGCGCATGACTGGCTCGGCGCGCCGGGCTACGTGCAGACGGTCAGCTGGCGCACTCAGGTGACCGCTCCCGGCGAGTCCAACGAGGCGTGGCTCAGCCCGCTGGTCTCCCTGGTCGACGATGAACCGCTCACCGACCTGCAACGACTGACGATGGTGATCGACACCGCCAACGGCGTCGGGGCAGCGTTGGATCCGGACGAATTCGTGTTCATGAACACCGACACCGCGGTGCACCTGCACCGGGCACCGTCCGGCAACGACTTCGGGCTACGCGCCCGCGGATCGATCGGGCCGGACGGCATCGGCGTCACCACCGCCGAGATCTATGACCGCGACGGCTTCATCGGGACGTCGGCGCAGACGCTGCTGGTCCAGCGGCGGTGATGTCGAGCAGCCGCTCGAGGGTCGCCAGCTGGCTCGGGTAGTCGCCCTCCAACTTGGCCAGCAGCGTCGTGATCCCCGCGTCGCGATACTTGCCCACCCGCTCGGCGATACCGTCCGGTGTGCCAACGAGATTCGTGAGCCTGCCGAGGTCGATCGGCACGGCTTGGCGGGCTTCGTCGCGTTTTCCGCTCCGCCACAACGAGACGACCTTCTCGACGTCGTCGCCGTAGCCCAGCCTGGTGAACGCGTCGTTGTAGAAGTTGCGGCCGCCCGAACCCATCGCGCCGATGGTGAACGCGTACCCGTCGGCATGCCTGCGCGCGGCGGCGTCGGCGGATGCCTCGTCGTCGTGGATCTCGACGGCGACCGGCGCGACGAGGTCGAGATCGGCCAACGTGCGACCGGCCCGCTCGGCGCCTTCGCGGAGCGGACCGAAGAACACCTCGGCAGCCTCGGGGATGAACGCGTTGCCGAGCCAGCCGTCGGCCGCCTCACCGGTGAGTCGCAGGTTTCGCGGCCCCATTGCCGCCACGTAGACCGGCACGTGCCGTGGGTTCACCAGCGGCCGCAACGCGGTGCCGCTGCTGTCCGGCAGCGGCAGCGGATAGATCTCGCCGTCGTGTTCGAGCCGGTCCCCCCTGCTGACGATCCGGATGATCTCGATGGTCTCCCTTGTCGTCTCGACGGGCTTGCGGAACCGGACACCGTGCCAGCCCTCCATCACCCGCGGGCCCGAGGTGCCGACACCCAACAGGAATCTGCCGCCGGACATCTCCTGCAGGCTCAGCGCGGACGTCGCCAGCATCGCGGGACTGCGCGAACCCAGCTGCACCACAAACGTTCCCAGCTTGATCGTCGACGTCTTGGCCGCCACGTACGCCAATCCGGTCAGCGCGTCGTAGCCCCACACCTCGGGCACCCACAACGAGTCGACACCGATGCGTTCTGCGGCCTCGGCGAACTCCACTGCGCCAGGCGACCTGGGCTCGATCATGGCGCCGATCTTCACGGTTGCCTCACTTTCGTGTCGTTCCAGTCGCACCCACCCGCATCCTTGGCATGCTGCAACAGTGCGCTACCGCGATCAGCCAACGATAGAAGTGACACAGCGGGTCCGCTGCGATGTCGCCACGCTGTGGAAACACGTCACGGACATCACTCTGCCAGCGCGCTGCTCGACGGAGCTGGAGACCGTCGAATGGCTCGACGGCTCCGACCACGTCGAGGTCGGTGCCCGCTTCCGCGGCCGCAGCAAGCACGACGCGTTCGGCGACTGGGAGACGGTGTGCGAGGTCGTCGAGGTCGAAGACCAGCGCCGCTGGGTGTGGAACGTCATCGGCCTCGACGGCATCGGCGCGACCTGGGGGTTCGAGGTGGAGCCGACCAGTGACGGCGCGCTGGTTCGGCAGTGGGGCCGGATGGGACCTGGACCGTCCGGTCTGACGCCGGCGATCGTCGCGCAACCGGACAAAGAGGCCAGGATCGTTGCGCGGCGGCTGTCCGAATGGCAACAGAACATGCAGGCCAACCTCGAATGGATCCGGTCGCAAGTCGAGACTTAGATCTCTTTATATGCGCTTGCATCTATATAGCTCATCTGCAATATTGGTGGGATGGACGTCTTCGAGGCAGTCGCCGAACCGAGCAGGCGCGCCCTGCTGGATGCGCTCGCCGAGGGCGAACGCACGGCAGGCGAACTGGTCTCCACGCTGCCGGGCCTGACTCAGCCCACCGTGTCCCGGCACCTGCGGGTGCTGCGTGAGGTCGGACTCGTCGAGGTCCGGCCCGACGCACAGCGCCGCATCTACGCGCTGCGGGCCGACGGCCTCGCCGAGATGGACGAATGGGTCTCCCGGTATCGCCGCTACTGGGCAGGCCATCTCGACGCGCTGGAGCAGCACCTGCAATCGACACATCTGGAGACGAAATGATCGGCCGCGAAGGGCAACTCAGCATCGAGGGCGACCGCGCGGTGCTGCGCTTCGAACGACGGCTGCCGTATCCGCCTGCAGCGGTGTGGTCAGCGCTCACCGAACCCAGTCACCGTGACCGGTGGATGGGCAAGTCCTCGATCGAGCCGCACGAAGGCGGCGCCATCGAGACGGTGGCGTCGGGCCCGCAACTGCCGCCGGACATGAAGCGGATGACGGGCCGGATCCTGGTCTGGGATCCGCCGCACGTGCTGGAACACGAATGGCACCAGCAGATCGTCGAACCAGGCGTGGTCCGCTACGAGCTTCACCCGGACGGCGACGCGGGCACTCTTCTGCGGTTCACCCATCGCGGCCTCGGCGTGCCCAACGCCACCGGTTTCCGGCCAGGCACTCAGGCCTTCCTCGACCGCCTGGAAGCCCACCTCGCCGGTGACCCGCTGCCCAACTGGGCCGAACGCTATCGCGAGATCGCCGGCGTCCCGCCCACCTACGACCAATAAAGGAAAACAGATGAGCGGCAATGACTCCCACGCGATGCCGGTCCTGGCGATCGCCTATCACTCCGGCTTCGGCCACACGTCCACCCTCGCCGAGGCGGTGGCGGCCGGCGCCAGGACGGGCGGCGCCAAGGTGAGCGTGATCGCGGTGGACTCCATGACCGACGCCGACTGGGACGTCCTCGATCGGGCCGACGGCATCATCTTCGGCAGCGCCACCTACATGGGCAACGTGTCAGCCGGGTTCCAAGCGTTCGCCGAGCAGACGGGGCGCCGCTGCCAGAACGGGACGTGGCGGGACAAGGTGGCCGCCGGCTTCACCAACTCGGGAGCCAAGAGCGGCGACAAGTTGTCCGCGCTGGTGTCACTTGCGGTGTTCGCCGCCCAACACCACATGCACTGGGTCAATCTCGGCTTGGGAGCGGGCTGGAACAGCGCGGCGGGCAGCGAGAACGATCTGAACCGGCTCGGGTTCTGGCTGGGCGCGGGCGCGCAGACCGACGTGGACGCCAACCCCGACCAGGTGCACCCCTCCGACGTCGCAACCTGCGAGCACCTCGGACACCGGGTTGCGGTGTTCAGTCGTCAGATCGTGGCGGGACGCGCTGTGGTGCACCCTATTTCAGCGGTTTCATCTCTTGCAGCATCGTCGGCACCAACTCGCTGACGGTCGGATGGATGTGCATGGTCCGTGAGATCGCCGTGTAGGGCAGTTTCGCGGTCATCACATCGAGGATGTCCTGGATGACCTCGTCACCGCCGACGCCGAGGATCGCGGCGCCGAGGATCTCCTCGGTGTCGGCGTCGACCACCACCTTCATGAAGCCCTGGGTCTCGCCCTTCTCCACCGCGCGACCGACGCGGGTCATGGGGCGCTTGCCCACCAACGCCTTTCGGCCGGACTTGCGGACCTCGTCGACCGTCATGCCCGCGCGGCCCAGCGGCGGATCGGTGTACAACGCGTAGGTCGTCACCCGGTCGCTGACCCGGCGCGGATCGTCGTCGAGCAGGTTGGCGGCCACGATCTCGAAGTCGTTGTACGACGTGTGCGTGAAGGCACCCTTGCCGTTGCAGTCCCCCATCGCCCAGATGTGTTCGACGCTGGTCTGCAACTGGTCGTCGACGGTGACGAAGCCCCGCGCGTCGGTCTCGACCCCGGCGACGTCGAGGCCGAGGTCGTCGGTGTTGGGCCTGCGCCCCGTCGCGACGAGGAGATGCGTGCCGGAGACGGGTTCGGCTCCGTCTCTGGGGTACAGATTTAACCCGTTGTCCTGCTTGACGATCCGCATCGATGTGGCGTTGACGTGAACATCGATGCCCTCGGCCTCGAGGATCTCCTTGATCGCGGCCGATACGTCCTCGTCCTCGCGGGAGGTCAGTCGCGGACCCTTCTCGACGACACTGACCTTGGCGCCGAACCGGCGGTACATCTGGGCGAACTCCAGCGCGATGTAGCTGCCGCCGACGATCACCAGATGCTCGGGCAGCACGTCGAGGTCGAGGATGCCCACGTTGGTCAGGTAGTCCACGTCGGCAAGGCCCGGAATGTCCGGCACGACGGCGCGACCGCCGACGTTGAGGTAGATCCGGTCGGCCCTCAGCACCTCGTCGTCGACCCGGATGGTGTGCGGATCCTCGAAGCGGGCGTGCCCACGGATGAGGGTGCAACCGTCCATTCCCTCGAGCCATGACTCAACGCCGTGGCGGTCGTCGAGCATGATGGAGTCCTTGCGCGCCTTGACCTTTGCCATGTCGACCGTGACATCGCCAGTACCGATACCGTACTCGGCTCCGCGCCTGGCGACGTGAGCCGTGTGCGCGCTGGCGACCAGTGTCTTGGTCGGAATGCAGCCGTAGTTGACGCAGGTGCCGCCGACCAGCTTGCGCTCGATCACGGCGACGGTCTGGCCTGCCGCGGTCAGCCGCCCGGCTAGTGGCGGGCCTGCCTGGCCTGCGCCGACGATGATGGCGTCGAATTGTCGTGTCACGGTGGGCAGGTCAGATGATGCTGGCGAGGGCGACGACGGCGAACCCACCAAGCACCGCGACGGCGTCCTCGGTCAGTGCGACGGGCAGATCGTGTCCACCGTTGCGTTCGACGAGACCGCTACGCGCCCGGTAACCGGCCAGAGTGCCGAGTACCGCGCCGACCACGCCTGCGCCGGTCGAGCTGAAGGTGTGATGCCAGCCGGCACCGATCACCGCGCCGGCGAATGCGCCAGTGACGAGCCGCGCGATGAACTGCGGCGGCACCGTACGGCTGGGCGTGGACGGCAGCTGATCGGTGACCAGCTCCACCGCCAGCAGGATGGTCAGGACGGTGACCGTGATCGGGTGACCGACCCACTCCGCCCACGTGCCGTCGACGGGAAGCCAGTTCAGCATCGCGCCCCACGCCACCACGGCAGGCGGGGTCAGCGCCCGCAAACCTGCCACGAAACCGATGAGTAGTGCGAGAACGATGACTAGCACTTGCGTCATGGCAGGAAGTTAGCACCCAAGCCGGTCAGAAGCGACAGAACCTGATGTCGGATGCCAGGATCGCCTTCGCGCCGATCGCCGCTAGCTCGTCCATGATCGAGTTGACGTCCCTGCGGGGTACCAGGGCCCGCACCGCAACCCAGGCCGGATCGGCCAGCGGGGCGATGGTGGGCGACTCGAGTCCGGGGGTGACCTCGGTCGCGGCGTCGAGCACCGTTCGCGGACAGTCATAGTCGAGCATCAGGTACTGCTGACCGAACACGACACCTTGCACGCGTCCGACGAGTTGGTCACGCGCGGCCGCCCCATCCTGATCGGGCTCGGCCCGCTCGATGAGCACCGCCTCCGAGTCGCACAGGGAGTCGCCGAACGCCACCAGGTCGTGCAGTCGCAGCGTGCGCCCCGAACCCACGACGTCGGCGATGGCATCGGCGACGCCCAGTTGGATGGAGATCTCCACCGCCCCGTCGAGTCGGATGACGGTGGCCTCAATCCCGCGGCTCGCCAGGTCCTTTCGCACCAGATGCGGATACGCGGTGGCGATCCGCTTGCCCGCCAGGTCCTCGACGGTCCAGCTCTGCCCTGCGGGGGCGGCATAGCGGAAGCTCGCCGAGCCGAACCCGAGCGCCAACCGTTCGGTCACCGGGGCATCGGAATCCTGCGCCAGATCGCGGCCGGTGATCCCGAGGTCGAGCTGCCCCGAACCGACGTAGATCGCAATGTCCTTGGGCCGCAGGAAGAAGAATTCGACGTTGTTGGCCTGATCGACGACCGTGAGGTCCTTGGGGTCGCTTCGGCGACGGTAGCCGGCCTCGGACAGGATCTCGGCGGCCGATTCGCTCAGCGCACCCTTGTTCGGGACCGCGACCCGCAGCATGCCGTTCGTCGATGAGGTCATAGCTTCGCGTACACGTCGTCGAGTGAAAGCCCGCGCGAGATCATCAGCACCTGAGTCCAGTACAGCAACTGGCTGATCTCGTCGGCCAGCGCCTCGTCGCCCTCGTGTTCGGCCGCCAGCCATACCTCGCCGGCTTCCTCGAGAATCTTCTTGCCAAGCCCGTGCACCCCGCCATCGAGGGCGGCGACGGTGCCGCTTCCCTCCGGGCGGGTGCGCGCCCGTTCGGTCAGTTCGGCGAACAGGGCGTCGAAGGTCTTCACGGCAGGCGATTGTTCCACGTGCCCGCAGGCAAAGTCACCTCGGTTTCGCGTCGTCGCTCAGGTGCTGGCCTTGGGCTGTTCGTCGTGCAGTATCTCGGCGTGCATGTCCTCGAGGGACACGCCCTTGGTCTCCATGACCCACTTCCACACGAATACGCCCGAGAGCACCGCGCACAGCCCGTAGAACCCGTAGGCCAGGCCCAGGTGTTCACGTAGCCCTGGGAAGCTCACGGTGATCAGCCAGTTCGCCGCCCACTGGCCCGCCGCGGCCAGTCCCAGCGCGGCGGCCCGGATCCGGTTCGGGAACATTTCACCGAGCAGCACCCAGACCACGGGACCCCACGACATCCCGAAGGCGACGACGAAGAGATTCGCGGCGATCAGCGCGATGACGCCGGACGCACCGGGAAGGCTCGGCTTGCCGTCGATGAGGGTCGCATTCGCAAAGATGACCGACATGGTGATCAATGTGATGGCCATGCCGGACGATCCGATGAGCAGCAGCGGCTTGCGGCCGATCTTGTCGATCAGCGCGATGGCGATCAATGTGGTCGCCACGTTGACTACCGACGTGATCACGGTGTAGATCGCGGACTCAGACGCGCCGAATCCGACCGCCTGCCACAACACGTTCGAGTAGTAGAAGATCACGTTGATGCCGACGAACTGCTGGAAGATGGACAACCCGAGGCCCACCCACACGATGCCGTAGAGACCCAAGAAGCCGCCCCCTGGCTTGCGTAGGTCGCGCCACGACGGCTTGTCGTCGCGCTCCAGCGTCTCCCGGATCCGGGTGATGGTGATCTCGAGGTTCTTCTCGCCGAGCAGCATGTTGAGCACCTTGCGGGCTTCCGGAATCTTGTGACTGGCAACGAGATACCGTGGCGACTCGGGGATCGTGAAGGCCAGTGCGCCGTAGACGATCGCGGGTATTGCCATCACCAGGAACATCCAACGCCAAGCCTCCATGCCCAGCCACAGATCGTTTTTGGCATCCCCTCCTGCGAAGTGTTGCAACAGCCAGTTGACAGCGAACGACAGGAAGATGCCGGACACGATGGCGAGCTGCTGTAGGGAACCGAGTCTGCCTCTGATGCGCGGGGGCGACGTCTCGGCGATGTAGGCCGGTGCGATGACCGATGCGATGCCGACACCGACGCCGCCGACGATGCGGAAGACGACGATCACCCACACTTCGGGCGCAAAGGCCGTGCCGATCGCGCTGACGAAGAAGAACAGCGCGGCGATCTTCATCACCGAGATGCGGCCGATCTTGTCGGCGATCCGCCCGGCGGTCATCGCGCCAGCTGCCGCACCCAGCAAGGCCGAGGCCACCGCGAAGCCGAGTTCGATATCGCCGATGCCGAAGAGCTTCTGGATCGCGTCGTTGGCGCCGTTGATGACCGCGCTGTCGTAACCAAAGAGCAGACCACCCAGCGCCGCTACCGACGCGATTCGGATGGCGGTACGCCCGGACGAGAAGTCCTCGTCACTGATTACCGAAGAGGAGTCGTCGACGGGTGGACCCTGACCGGCCATGAGGCTTCCTTCCGCAACGCTGCGTGACGTGTGTCACATCTACGATTGCACAGTCGAAGGAGCGGTAGGGCCGTATCCCGGCCCGTGGTTTTCCGGGTCAGGCCGGCTGTTCGTCGCGCTCGCCGGAGAGGCTCGCGAAGATGCCCCGCAGATCATCGACGTCGAGTTCGCTCAGCGAACTCACGTGCCTGCGGTGCGGACCTCCCGGCACGTCGACGTCGTTTGGTACCACCACAACCGGGGCCCCGGCCGCCTCGGCCGCGGCGGTGCCAGTCACGGAGTCCTCGATCGCAAGACACTGCGACGCGTCGAGGCCCAGCAACTCCGCCGCGCGCAAGTACGGGTCGGGCGCGGGTTTGGCATGCACCACCTCGTCCCCGCATACGGTCACCGAGAAGTAGTGGCGGCCAATGCTGTTCAGCGCGCGCTCGGTGAGGTCGCGCCGGGTGTTGGTGACCAGAGCCAGCGGTACGCCCGCCGCGACGAGCTTCTCGAGAAGCTCCTGGGCGCCTGGCAGCCACGGCAGCCCCGCTTCGAACAGCTCACCGGTGTAGTCGTGCAGCCAGTCGGCGGATTCGGCCATCGCCGCAGGCTCCGGCTCCAGACCGAGTTCGGCGTAGACGGCCCTCATGACGCTCTCCGACGAACCGCCGACCGTCGCCTCGCGCGCCTCAGGGCTCAATACGCCGCCGAGACGCGCGCAGAGCGCGTTCATCGATACGTCCCAGAGCTTTTCGGAGTCGACAAGCGTGCCGTCCATGTCCCAGAGCACCGCTTGCACGCCCGCAATTCTGTCATGGGCCCGCGCTAGCGTGAAATCATGACGATTCTCGTGACCGGCGCCACCGGGAACATCGGCCGCCGCGTGGTCGATCACCTCATCGACCTGGGCGCCAACGACATCCGCGCTCTGACCAAGAATCCCGCGAAGGCGAACCTGCCCGACGGCGTGACACCCGTGATCGGCTACCTCGGCGATCCGGAGTCACTGAGGGCGGCGCTGGCGGGCGTGGAGCGGATGTATCTGGCGCCGCTGCCGCAGACGGTGGATGCCACGCTCGAGCTGGTCAAGGCGGCAGGCGTGGAGTACGTCGTCGCGCTTTCAGGGAGCGCGCACTGGCAGGAGCACTCCGACGCGGTCACCGTGTCCGGCGTGGTCAACACCCAGCTCGGACCCGGCGAGTTCTTGGAGAACTTCGCCATGTGGTCGGAGGCCATCAAGGCCACCCACACGGTCCGCGAGCCGTATCCGGACGTGGTTGCGGCGCCGATCTCGATGGGCGACATCGCCAGGGTGGCCGCCGCGCTGTTGGTCGAGTCCGACCCGTCGCATTATGGCCAGTCCTATGAGCTCACCGGCCCACGGGCGCTGACCCGCGCGCAGATCGCCGTCCAGATCGGCGTCGGCATCGGGGGCGACGTCACCTTCGAGGTGTGCAGCCGGGCCGAGGCGGAATCCGCGCTTCAGGCCAGCATGGGCGGGCAGGCCGCCTGGTATCTCGACCTGCTCGAAGCAGGCGTCAGCTCGCCGCAGCAGGCCAATTCACTGGTGGCCGAACTGACCGGGACGCCGGCCCAGTCCGTGGCGCAGTGGGCGGCGCGAAACGCCGAGCTCTTCGTCTCGGCTCAGTCCTCCGGGTTGTAGGCGAGATTTGGGCCGAGCCAGCGTTCGGCTTCCTTCAGGGTCCAGCCCTTGCGCTTCGCGTAGTCGGCGACCTGGTCCTGGGACACCCTGCCGACCACGAAGTACTGCGACTGCGGGTGCGAGAAGTACCAGCCGCTGACGGCGGCACCGGGCCACATCGCCATCGACTCGGTCAGCTCGATGCCGGTCCGCTCCTGGACGTCCATCAACTCCCAGATCGTCGCCTTCTCGGTGTGCTCCGGGCAGGCCGGATAGCCGGGGGCAGGGCGGATTCCCACGTACTTCTCACCGATGAGAGCCTCGTTGTCCAGCTGCTCGTCGGGCTGGAATCCCCAGAACTCCTTGCGGACCCGTTGGTGCATCCGTTCGGCGAACGCCTCTGCCAGCCGGTCGGCAAGCGATTCCAGCAGGATCGCGCTGTAGTCGTCGTTGGCTGCCTTGTACTCGACGATCTTGTCGTGGCTGCCGAGCCCCGTGGTGACGGCGAAGGCGCCGACGTAGTCAGCCAGACCGCTGTCCTTGGGCGCGACGAAGTCGCCAAGCGACCGGTTGGGGATGCCGGCCCGGTGCTCGCCCTGCTGGCGCAGGTTGTGCAGCTTGGTCATCACCGCGGTACGGGTCTCGTCGGTGTAGACCTCGATGTCGTCGCCGACCGCGTTCGCCGGGAAGAACCCGATCACGCCGTTGGCAGTCAGCCACTTCTCCTTGATCAGGGTGTCGAGCATCTCCTGGGCGTCGTCGTACAGCTTGCGGGCAGTCTCGCCCGAGACCGGGTTGTTGAGGATGTCGGGGAACCTGCCCTTCATCTCCCAGGCGTTGAAGAACGGCTGCCAGTCGATGTACTCGCGCAGCTCGGCGATGTCGTAGTCAAGGAACTCCCGGACGCCGAGACCCTGCGCGGGCACCGGCGGTGTGTAGCCGTCCCACTCGATCGGCGTCCGGTTCGCGCGGGCCTTCTCCAGCGTCAGCATCGGCCGCTCGCTCTTCTGGGCGTGCCGTTCACGCAGGGCGGCGTAGTCCTTTTCGGTGGCCTCCAGCAGGGCTGGCCGCTGCTTGTCGTCGAGGAGTGCAGCAGCGACCGGCACCGAGCGGGAAGCGTCCTTCACCCAGACCACCGGACCGGTACGACGCGGCGACACCTTCACTGCCGTGTGAGCGCGCGAGGTGGTCGCGCCACCGATCAGCAGCGGGATCTCCAGCCCCTGACGCTCCATCTCGACGGCGAAGTTGACCATCTCGTCCAGGGACGGGGTGATCAGGCCGGACAGCCCGATGATGTCGGCGTCGTGCTCCTTCGCCGCGTCCAGGATCTTCTGGGCAGGCACCATCACGCCGAGGTCGATCACTTCGTAGTTGTTGCACTGCAGGACGACCCCGACGATGTTCTTGCCGATGTCGTGGACGTCGCCCTTCACGGTCGCCATGATGATCGTGCCGTTGGTGTCCTTACTCGCAGAAACTCCAGTGGCACCGAAAGTCTGTTCCTTCTCCGCCTCGATGAACGGCAGCAGATACGCAACGGCCTTCTTCATCACTCGAGCCGACTTCACGACCTGGGGAAGGAACATCTTGCCTGCGCCGAAGAGGTCACCGACGACGTTCATGCCGTCCATCAGCGGGCCCTCGATCACCTCGATCGGGCGACCACCTGCGCCGGCGATCTCGGCCCGCAATTCCTCGGTGTCGGACTCGACGTCGGCGTCGATGCCCTTGACCAGGGCGTGTGTGATCCGCTCGCGGACCGGGAGGCTGCGCCACTCGGCTGCCACCGGGTCTCCCATTCCCGAGGCCTGGTCCTTGCTGTTGAACCGTTCAGCGATCTCCAGGAGCCTTTCGGCCGCGTCCTCGCGACGGTTCAGGACGACGTCCTCGATCCGGTCCCGCAGCTCGGCGTCGATCGAGTCGTAGGGCACCAGCGCCCCCGCGTTGACGATGCCCATGTCCAGGCCGGCCTTGATGGCGTGGAACAGGAACACCGCGTGGATCGCCTCGCGGACGGGGTTGTTGCCCCGGAACGAGAACGACACGTTCGAGATACCGCCGGAGATGTGCACCCCTGGCAGGTTCTCCTTGATCCAGGCGCAGGCCTCGATGAAGTCGATCCCGTACGTCGCGTGCTCCTCGATACCGGTCGCCAGCGCAAAGCAGTTCGGGTCGAAGATGATGTCCTCGGCCGGGAAGCCGACCTCTTCGGTCAGGATCCGGTAGGCGCGCCCGCAGATCTCCTTGCGGCGCTCCAGGTTGTCGGCCTGACCCTGCTCGTCGAAGGCCATCACGACGACGGCGGCGCCGTACTTGCGGCACAGCCGTGCCTCGCGGATGAACTTCTCCTCGCCCTCCTTCATGGAGATCGAGTTGACGATCGGCTTGCCCTGCACGTTCTTCAGGCCCGCCTCGATGACCTCCCACTTGGAGGAGTCGATCATCACCGGGACGCGGCTGATGTCCGGCTCGGACGCGATCAGCTTGGTGAACCGGTCCATCGCGGCGATGCCGTCGATCATGCCCTCGTCCATGTTGATGTCGATGACCTGCGCACCGACCTCGACCTGCTGCAGGGCGACCGACAGCGCGGTGTCGTAGTCCTCGGCCTTGATCAGGTTGCGGAACCGGGCGGAGCCGGTGATGTTGGTGCGCTCACCGATGTTCACGAACAGGGAGTCGTCGGTGATGTTGAGCGGCTCCAGGCCCGAGAGCCGGGTGGCCACCGGGATCTCGGGCAGCTCGCGCTGCGGCACGCCCTCGACGACCTTGGCGATCTCGGCGATGTGCTCCGGCGTCGTTCCGCAGCAACCACCGACCAGGTTGACCAGGCCGGCCTCGGCGAACTCGGCGATGTAACCGGCCTGAGCCTCCGGGGACTCGTCGTACTCGCCGAAGGCGTTGGGCAGGCCGGCGTTCGGGTAGCAGGAGACGTAGGTGTCCGCGATCCGCGCCATCTCGGCGATGTAGGGCCTCATCTCCGGCGCGCCAAGGGCGCAGTTGAGGCCGACCGCGATCGGCTTCGCGTGCCTGATCGCGTTCCAGAATGCTTCGGTGACCTGACCGGACAACGTCCGCCCGGAAGCATCGGTGATGGTGCCCGAGATGATCACCGGCCAGCGGCGTCCGCG
>Ga0137412_10001115_pt1 | contig 20328 bp, 19 predicted proteins | sample CZODoug2_1_16fun_FD_122160 | JGI IMG/M metagenome (GOLD analysis project Ga0137412, IMG submission 122160) | Vadose zone soil fungal communities from Angelo Coast Range Reserve, California, USA - CZODoug2_1_16fungal (Hybrid Assembly) | ecosystem: Environmental > Terrestrial > Soil > Vadose zone...
CTGGTTGATAAGATACACCGGTGAAATTCACCGTACATGCGACCGACGGCGCCGCGCGCGCCGGAACTCTGGAGCTCCGGCGCGGAAACGTCGAGACTCCGGTATTCATGCCGGTGGGCACCTACGGCGCGGTGAAAGCGATGAGCCCCGCGGAGCTCGTCGAGAACGGCACGCGCATCGTCCTCGGCAACACCTTTCACCTGTGGCTGCGCCCCGGGCTGGAGGTGATCGCGGCGCACGGCGGGCTGCACCGCTTCATCGGCTGGAGCGGGCCGATACTCACCGATTCTGGGGGCTATCAGGTGTTCAGCCTCGGCAAGCTTCGCAAGATCACCGAAGAAGGCGTGCGCTTCGCCTCGCCGGTGAACGGCGATCGCCTCTTCCTCACGCCCGAGGAATCGATGCGCATCCAGCGCGTGCTCGGTGCCGACATTGTGATGGTGTTCGACGAATGCACGCCCTACCCCGCGAGCGAGAGCGACACCGCGGAGTCGATGCGCCTCTCCCTGCGATGGGCCGAGCGCTCCAAGCGCGCGCACGAGGGCAACGCCAACGCCCTTTTCGGCATCGCGCAGGGCGGAATGATCGAGGCCCTGCGCGACGAATCCCTCGCGGGCCTCGCGAACATCGGATTCGACGGCTACGCGATCGGCGGGCTTTCGGTGGGCGAGTCCAAGCGCGAAATGAAGAGGCTCATCGCCCACACCGCGCCGCGGCTCCCAGCGGACAAGCCGCGCTATCTCATGGGCGTGGGTACGCCCGAGGATATCGTCGAGGCCGTCACGGCCGGAATCGACATGTTCGACTGCGTGCTGCCCACGCGGAACGCCCGCAACGGCTGGCTCTTCACCCGCTACGGCGACGTCAAGATCCGCAACGCCCGCCACCGCGACGACACGCGGGCGCTCGACGCAAGCTGTCCCTGCTACACCTGCGCCCATTTCTCGCGCGCCTACCTGCATCACCTCCAGAAGGTGAACGAGATCCTCGGCGCCCGGCTCAACACCGTCCACAACCTGCACTACTACCAGACGCTCATGCGCGAGCTGCGCGAGGCCATCGCGGAACGAAAACTCGCCGATTGCGTCGGCGAATTTCGCGAGGCGCGCCGGAAATCCGGGGGATAAACTGCGGGTCCCGATGGTATACTCCCCCGCTTGCTGAAACGGCATTGGAGATGATCGTGTTGATTTCCCCCGCATTCGCCCAAGGCGCCCCGGCCGGCGCCTCCGGCCCCGGCTACGAGCAGTTCTTCATCATCATCGGCATGTTCGCCCTGCTGTATTTCCTGATGATCCGTCCGCAGATGAAGCGCGCGAAGGAACACAAGCAGATGACCGAGGCGCTGGCGAAAGGCGACGAGGTCGTCGCGGCCGGCGGCGTGCTGGGGAAGATCACCAAGATAGGCGAGACTTACGTGTCGATCGAGATCGCCCCCAACACCGAGGTGCAGATACAAAGAAGCGCGATCCAGACGCTCCTGCCCAAGGGCACGATCAAATCCATCTAGATGAACCGTTATCCCCTCTGGGTCTACGTCACCATCGCGGTGGCGCTCGTGCTCGGGGCTCTCTACACGCTGCCGAACTTCTTCGGTGAGGCGCCTGCGGTGCAGGTCTCCCCGGCACGCGCGACGCTGAAGGTGGACAGCGCGGTTCTCGGGCGCGTCGAGGACGCGCTCAAGAAGGCCGGGATCCAGCCCACGGGACTCTTTCTCGACGCCGCGGGCGTCAAGGTGCGGCTCGCCGACTACGACACGCAGCCCAAGGCCAAGGACGCCATCGACCGGGCGCTGAACCCCGATCCGCAAAACTCCAATTACACCGTCGCCCTCAACCTGCTGCCCAATTCGCCCAGGTGGCTCTCCGCGATTCGCGCGCTCCCCATGTACCTCGGCCTGGACCTCCGCGGGGGCGTGCATTTCCTGCTGCAGGTGGATATGCGCGCGGCGATCGCCAAGCGGGCGGAAGGCCTCGCCGGGGACATTCGCTCGCAGTTGCGCGACAAGAACGTGCGTCACGCCGGCATCGCGCGCGAGGGCGACAGCATCGTGATCCGCTTCCGCGACGCCGAGACCCGCGACAAGGCGCGCGCGATCATCGGCGAGCAGGTACCGGACCTGCTGCTCACCGATGCCAGCCTGGGGGGCGAGCTGCGCCTCGTCGCCACGATCCGCCCCGAGGCGCAGAAGCGCACGCAGGAATTCGCGCTCAAGCAGAACATCCAGACTCTGCACAACCGCATCAACGAGCTGGGGGTCGCCGAGCCCGTGATCCAGCAACAGGGCTCGGACCGCGTCGTGGTGCAGCTCCCCGGCGTGCAGGACACCGCCAAGGCCAAGGAGATCCTCGGGCGCACCGCGACCCTCGAGGTGCGGATGGTGGACGAGGACAACATGAACGCGTCGGCGCTTGCGGCGGCTCAAGGCGGGCAGGTCCCCTTCGGCGACGAGTTCTACATCGAGAGGAACGGCCAGCCTCTTCTCGTGAAGAAGCAGGTCGTGCTGACGGGCGACCGGCTGACCGACGCGCAACCGGGTTTCGACAACCAGACCCAGGAACCGGCCGTCCACCTGACCCTCGACGCGACCGGCGCACGCATCTTCAAGGAATACACGCGCGAGAACGTCGGCAAGAGAATGGCGATCCTGCTCATCGAAAAGGGCAAGGGCGAAGTCGTCACGGCGCCGGTGATCCGCAGCGAGATCGGCGGCGGGCGGGTGCAGATCAGCGGCAGGATGACGACCGTCGAGGCGAACGACGTCGCCCTGCTCCTGCGCGCCGGGGCCCTCGCCGCGCCCATGGAAATCATCGAGGAGCGCACGGTAGGCCCCTCCCTGGGCGCCGAGAACATCAAGAAGGGCTTCGACTCGACGGTGTACGGCTTCGCGGCGCTGTCGCTGTTCATCATCGTCTACTATTCGCTGTTCGGGGTGTTCTCCGTGCTCGCGCTGTGCGCCAACCTGTTGTTCCTGATAGCGCTCCTGTCGATGCTCCAGGCCACGCTCACCCTGCCGGGCATCGCCGCGATCGCGCTCACGCTCGGGATGGCGATCGACGCCAACGTCCTCATCAACGAGCGCGTACGCGAGGAGCTGCGCGGCGGCGCCACGCCTCAGGCGGCGATCCACGCGGGCTACGAGCGCGCCTTCGGAACCATCCTCGACTCCAACGTCACCACGCTGATCGCGGGGTTGGCGCTGCTCATCTTCGGCTCCGGGCCGGTGCGCGGCTTCGCCGTGGTGCACTGCCTGGGGATCCTCACCTCGATATTCTCGTCGGTCGTGGTGAGCCGGAGCATGGTCAACGTCGCCTACGGCTCGCGCAGAAAACTCGAGCGCGTGGCGATCGGGAACACTGCCTGGAAATAAGGTCATTCGAAAAAGGGGGCACACCCCCTTTTAAAATCCCCCAAATCGGACGATAAGCAAACTCAGCATGGAATTCTTCAAGATCCGCAAAGACATCCCGTTCATGCGCCATGCGCTGGCGTTCAACGTGGTGTCGCTGGTCACGTTCCTTCTCGCGGTGTTCTTCCTCTACACCAAGGGCCTGAATTTTTCGATCGAGTTCACCGGCGGCACGGTACTGGAAGTGAACTACGAGCACGCCGCCGAAGTCGAGAAGATCCGCGGGACGCTGGACGCGCGCGGCTACCACGATTACTCGGTGCAGAACTTCGGCTCCTCGCGCGACGTGCTGATACGAATGCCCCTGAAGCCCGGCCAGAACAGCGCCGACCTGTCCAAGGCCGTCATGGAAGGACTGACCGCGGCGGACAGGAGCGCGACGCTGAGACGGGTGGAGTTCGTCGGGCCGCAGGTGGGCGCCGAGCTCGCGTGGAACGGCGCCCTCGCCCTGCTCATCACCTCGCTCGGCATCGTCGGCTATCTCGCGCTGCGTTTCGAATGGAAATTCGGCGTCGCGGCGATCGTCGCCAACCTGCACGACGTGGTGATCATCCTGGGTTTTTTCGCGCTGTTCCAGTGGGAGTTCTCCCTGCCGGTGCTCGCGGCCGTGCTCGCGGTGCTCGGCTACTCGGTGAACGAATCGGTGGTGATCGCCGACCGGATCCGGGAAAACTTCCGCAAGATGAGAAAGGCGAGCGTCACCGAGATCATCGACAACGCCATCACCCGGACGATCTCGCGCACCATCATCACCCACGGCTGCACCCAGACGATGGTGAGCTCGATGCTCGTTTTCGGGGGACCGGCCCTGCACTACTTCGCGCTCGCCCTCACGATCGGCATCTGTTTCGGCATCTATTCCTCGGTGCTGGTCATGGCGCCGATCGTGCGCTGGCTGGGCATCCGGCGCGAAGACCTGGTGAAGCCGATCAAGGAGAAAAAGCAGGAAGCGGTCGTCTAGCGAGGGCCGATGCCCGGTCGCTGGAATAAACCGCAGCCGGAAACTGTTATGCCCTCCATGCAGCGAACGCCGTTACAATGACCCCCGCATGTCCCTACAAGCTTGTCCCTACAACTGAGGAGAAGACTAATGAAGAAGAGGCTTATGCTGGCTGGATTCGCCCTGGCGCTCGGGGCGGGATATACGCTCCCCGCATTCTCGCAAGTCAAGCCCGAGATCATGGTCAAGCAGCGCCAGGCAGCGATGACCCTGCAAGGCAAGTACGCCGGCCCGCTCGGTGCCATGGCAGCGGGCAAGGCCCCCTACAACGCGGACACCGTCGCGTTCAACGCGGCCATGCTGGACGCCCTGAGCAGGATGCCCTGGGACGGCTTCGCCGAGAGCACCAAGGACGTGACCGTAAAGACCGCAGCCCTGCCGACGATCTGGAGCGAGCCGGCGAAGTTCAAGGAGGCCCAGGACAACTTCCAGAAGGCGGTTCAGGCCCTGGTCGCCGTTTCCAGAGGCGGCGATGAGGCCGCTCAAAAAGCCGCGATCGGCGCGGTCGGCAAGGCCTGCGGCGCCTGCCATGAGAATTTCCGCCAGAAGCAGTAAAATTATTGCAATCCAAAAGCCCCGCCTCGGCGGGGCTTTTTTTGGGCCATGCGCTATGCTTGACGGCGTGGTCAGGTACGCTCAATCCATGAAACGGCTGCTTCTCGGCCTTGTGCTCGGTGCCGCCCTCGGTAGCGCCCTCGCTCAAGGCGATGCCAAGCGGGGCGAATATCTCGCAAAGGCCGGCGGCTGCATCGGCTGCCACACGGAAGACAAGAAGGATGCCGTACCGTTCGCCGGCGGTCGCGCCCTCAAGTCGCCTTTCGGAACGTTCTACGGCCCGAACATCACCCCGCATCCCGAGGCGGGTATCGGACGCTGGACCGAGGCCGATTTCGTCCGTGCCATGCGCCAGGGCGAGCGGCCCGACGGCAAGAACTACTTTCCCGCCTTTCCCTACACATCGTTCACCAGGATAGTCGATCGCGATCTGCGCGATCTGTGGGCCTACCTGCGAACGCTCGCGCCCAGTCCCCGGGCCAACCAGGAGCACCAGATGCGCTTTCCTTTCGGCTGGCGCTTCCTCGTGACGTTCTGGAAGTGGTTTTTCTTCACGCCCGGCCCTTTCACCAAACTCCCCGGGCTCTCGGACATCGCCGACCGCGGCGCGTATCTGGTGCAGGCGCTCGGCCATTGCGGCGAATGTCACACGCCGCGCAATTTCCTCGGCGGGCCGAAGACGAGCCGCTTCCTCGCCGGGGGCAAGGGACCCGACGGCAAAGACGTCGCGAATCTCACGCCCTCGGGCCTCAAGAAGTGGAGCGACAAAGAGCTCGAGGACATCCTGACTACCGGCATCGAGCCGGAAGGCGACTTCGTCGCAGAGGCGATGGGCGAAGTGGTCCGCAATACCACCAGCCAGCTCACGCCCGCGGACCTGAAGGCGCTGATCGCCTACCTGCGCACCCTCGCGCCGGTTCCCAGCGAAAAATAGGACATTTTCGGCCCGGACCGGCCGCCCGGTGAAGGCGGGCGGTGCGCACGCGTTTTCAATTCTATCCAGCCGCTCGAGCCTCCGGCGCGGAAGAGCTGCTGACCAGACCGATGAAGAAGTTCCTGAACCCGCCGTAGAGGCGCATGTTTCCGTACCCGCTGACGTGGTCTCCGTCGAAGAAAAGGGGAGTTCCATCCACTGTTGCCCTGCAGGGCTCCCCGGGGCACAGAATGGGAAATGGATCCCAGACAAGCAAACCGTCGACCTGGCTGGCTATCGCGGCATACGACTGCATGACAGGTTGGCGGTATGCGAGAAGGTCCGCACGATTCATCTCGAAGCCCGGTTCACAGACCGGATTCGATCGGTTGAACCAGTCGGAGCACCGGAACGGCGGTGCCCGGAAGATCGGCTTCGGAGCCTCAAAAACGACGTGAACTCCTTTGTCCAGCAGTGGACGCAAAAGAGCCACAGCCTCGTCGACGGCCGCCGCACGCAGCTGGGCCGCTTCGGCACCCGACATGGCTTTTCTTGCGGACTCGTCGGGAAAATTCGCCCACTGGTCTCCGAAACGGGCCAGTCTGAGGGATGGCAGGAACAGGACGTCGCCGCGACGCGCCTCGCGCAGTATTTCCGTCGTGATTGCGCTCGTGAATTCCTGGCACGTCGCCGAGGTATCGCGAGCCGGGCGAAACAGGCTGAGGTACGAACAGCCCTGCCTCCTGTAAAGAAGCACGCCTGTGCCGGTCTCCATACTGAACTTCCACAGCACGGGCAGATAGGCGCCCGCGTGCGAATCCCCAATCACGAGAATCCGACCCCGTGGTCCTCGCGCGCTGCATGCCGGATCCATGCGCCTCAGCTCTCCACCGTGAATTTCTGTCCGGCTGATGCGCAGAGGACACGCGCCCTTTGAAATGTCGACCCCTCCGTCATGCCAGAGTGCCTCGTCTTTGGTGACGCTCATCGACAATCTGTACTGATGCTGGAACACCTCGTAGCTGAACGCCCAGCACAGGGTGATCGCCCCAAGCGCACCCGCAACCACGGCGAGCTTCGGCTGGCGCCGGAGCACCGTGGAGTAGCGGAGGGGAGATTCGACAAATTTGAAAGAGGCGGTCGCCAGCGCCAATGTCGCGGATGCGGCGATGAAATAGCTCAGCGTCGAGCCGATTCCGATGGTCCATCGCAACAGGACGATGACCAACCAGTGCCAGAGATAAAGCGAATAGGAGATTCGCCCGAGAAATACGGCAATACGCCCACTCAAGAGTCGAAAAATCAATCCCGACGCCCCGCCCCCGAGCAGAGCGAGCAGTCCCGCAGTCCCCAGCACCGGCGCGAATGCCCATGGATAGGGAAAAGCCTCGGGGCGCGCGAACGCGAACCCTACGACTATCAGCAAGAGCGAGGTAGCCAGGGCGGCTCGTCTTATGCGAGGCCCGATAGCGGCGAAGAATTCGGGCTTCAGAACCATCGCCTGGTACAGGACGACGCCGACCGCCAGTTCCCAGAACCGACTGACGATCATGTAATAACCAAGCGTCGGATTCTCCGACGCGAACCACCAGGCGACCCCCAGGGACGCAATCAGAAGTGTCACGAAAGCAAAGGTCGAGACATGCCTCAAGCTGCGCCACTCGCCTGCGGCCCAAAGAAAGAACAGGAGCGGAAAGGCGACGTAGAACTGCTCTTCGACACCAAGCGACCAGGTATGCGTGAACGGGTTATAGTCGGTTCGCGGCGAGAAATAGTCGTTGCTCGCACTGGCCAGAATGAAATTGCTCAATCCGAAAAACGCGTAAAGGCCCGTCTCCTCGTTGGTGTCGCTCAGCCAGCTTCCCGGAATGAAGAGCGCGCAGACGATCGAGGCCACGACAAGAAACATCAATACGGCGGGCACGATCCGCTGGACGCGGCGCGCGTAGAAATGCGTCGCGAAACCCGCAAGCGACGCACCCGCGTAATGCTTCTGCGCGGCGCTCACGACAAAACCCGAAATCACGAAGAAGACATCGACTCCGGAGAATCCGCCCGGCAGCCACTGGTGATTCATGTGATAAATGATGACAGCGAGCACCGCCAGAGCTCGAAGCCCATCGATGTAGGGGAGGTACTCTGATCCCCTGGTCTGAACGGCTTGGTAAGACAACTGGCCCCCCGCTGCCATTCAGCCGCGCGCCGGGAAGTCGCTGCGCTCGAGCAGACGCGAGGCGCCGTAGCCGAACGCGAGTCCCCAGAACGGCGCCCCGATAGTGAAGATCGGGATGTCGGCAACCGTCACGAGAAACGTCACCAGCGCGCCGAGCGCAAAGCGGTCCCTGAAGCTCACCGTGAACGCGGTCTGCAGCACGCGCAGCATCGCAAGGCCCGCGAGCGCGGCGATGAAGGCCTTGGGTGTGGCGAGCATCAGACGCGTAAAGAAGGGCGCGAACAGGCCGAAGGCAAGCGCGAGCACGCCGACGAAAATGCCCGCGGTATAGTGCCGGCGCCTTTCTCCGGAGGACGAGATGATCGCGTTCACGGGGCCGGTGAGGCAGGTCGAGACCGATCCGACGAAGGCCGTGACGATAGCACCGGCGCCGCACGCGGCGGCTATCGCATCGACCGGCGGCGAGTGACCGGCGGAGCGCAGCACCGTGATCCCCTGCCCGTTCTGCACCACGAGCACGGTGATCGCAAGCGGCACAACCAGCTCGACCATCGCTCGCCAGGAAAACGCCGGCGCGTAAAGATTCGGATGAGCCAGCGCGACCGTCTGCGGCGCAGCCGAGAATTTTCCGAGGACGACTATCATGACGAGTCCGAGCACGAGCGCGCCGATCAGCGGCGGAAAGAGGCGCGTCAGCCGCTGCGAGGCGCCGAGCGCCAGGAACGCGGCCGCCATCGGCGCCGCGATCCAGAAATCGTCGCGGATGGCGAATATTAGATCCAGGCCGAATCGCAGGAACACGCCCGCCACCATGCCCATCACGATCGGCATCGGCACCGCTTCCATCGCCCGCCGCACCCAACCGGACAGCCCCAGCGCGAGCATAAGGATCCCGGTCGCGATGTACGCGCCGATCACCTCGGCGTAGCTCAGATGACCGAGCGCGGGCCCGACCAGAACCGCTCCTGGAATCGTCCAGAAAAAAACGAGCGGCTGGCGGTAGAACCAGCAGAAAGCTATGCTGATCAGGCCGTTCACGAAAAACGCACCGAAAATCCACGAGGACAAGTCCGAGGGCGTGAGCCCTCCGCGCGTGCCCACCGCGAGGATGATCGCCACCGGGCCCGAGGCAGCGAAGATGAACGCGACCAGGCCGCTCACGAAGTAGACGCCGCCGAAGTCGGCGAGAACCCGGCGCAAGGCTGGAGGAGTCAAGATCGCCTTCTAGATCTTGCGCGCGAGCTCGGCGGCCTTGCCGATATAGCCGGCAGGCGTGAGCTTGAGAAGCCGTGCCTTCTCGGCCTCCGGCAACTCGAGGCCGCGGATGAAAGCGCGCATCGCTTCGCCGTCCACGCGCTTGCCTCGCGTGAGCTGCTTCAGTTGTTCATAAGCATCGGGAAGACCGTGGCGGCGCATCACCGTCTGCACCGCCTCGCCGAGCACTTCCCAGTTGGCGTCGAGGTCTTCGAGCATGCGCGCGGCATCGGCCTCGAGCTTGCCCAGGCCTTTCTGGCAGGACTCGTAGGCGAGCAGGCTGTGGCCGAGCGCGACACCGATGTTCCTCAGCACCGTCGAATCCGAGAGATCGCGCTGCCAGCGCGACACCGGAAGCTTCTCGGAAAGATGCCGCAGCAGCGCGTTGGCGATTCCGAGATTGCCCTCGGAATTCTCGAACTCGATGGGATTGACCTTGTGCGGCATGGTCGAGGAGCCGACTTCGCCCGCTTTCGTTTTCTGCTTGAAGTAGCCGAGCGAAATGTAGCCCCACAGATCGCGGTCCAAATCGATGAGCACGGTGTTGGCGCGCGCGAACGCATCGAACTGCTCGGCGAAGCTGTCGTGCGGCTCGATCTGGATGGTGTAGGGATTGAATTCGAGGCCGAGCGATTCGACGAACGCCTTCGCGAAGCTCTCCCAGTCGAAGCCCGGGTACGCGGCGACGTGGGCGTTGTAGTTGCCGACGGCGCCGTTCGCCTTTCCGGTGAGGGACACCGAGGCGATCGAGCGCCGCGCGCGCCGCAGGCGGTGCACCACGTTCGCAAGCTCTTTCCCGAGCGTCGTCGGCGAGGCGGGCTGCCCGTGCGTGCGCGCGAGCATCGCCGCGTCGGCGAGCTGCCGGGCGAGCGCGGCGAGCGTCTCGATCACGCGATCGAGCGCAGGCAGGAGCACGCGGTCCCGCCCTTCTCGCAGCATCAACCCATAAGCGAGATTGTTGATGTCCTCGGAGGTGCAGGCGAAATGCACGAACCCGGCGACCCGCGCGCCTTCCGGATTGCCCGCCAGACGCTTCTTCAGCCAGTATTCGATCGCCTTGACGTCGTGATTGGTCTCGGCCTCGATCGCCTTCACCTGCGCTGCATCCTCCTCGGAGAACGCGGCGATGATCCGCTCGAGCTCGGCGGTCGTGACCTTCGAGAAGGGCTTGATCTCTGCGATCGCCGGGTCGGCGGCGAGCGCCAGGAGCCAGCGGATCTCGACCGCGATGCGGTAGCGGAAAAGCGCCGACTCGGTAAAGTAGGCCCGCAGCGGCTCGAGTTGCTTGTGGTAGCGTCCGTCCAGAGGGGATAATGCGCTCAGCGGTGACTGCGGCGGCATCGACGGAGCCCGTATGACGAACAGCGCCAATTTTAACACGCAGGTCAAGACGACCGACTTCAAGCAGCTGCTCGCCGAGGTCCGCGCCTGCCGCATGTGCGAGGCGCACCTTCCCAATGCGCCGAAGCCCGTGCTGCGCGCATGGCCCACGGCGCGCGTGCTCGTCGTCGGGCAGGCACCCGGCCGGCGCGTGCACGAGAGCGGCATTCCCTGGAACGACCCGTCGGGCGATCTTCTACGCGAATGGCTGCGCATCGGGCGCGAGGATTTCTACGACGAGCGCCGCATCGCCATCATCCCGGCAGGCCTGTGCTACCCGGGAACGGGCGAATCGGGCGATCTTCCGCCGCGGCCCGAATGCGCGCCGCACTGGCACCCGCGGCTGCGCGCGTTCCTGCCGCGCATACGGCTGACGCTCCTCATAGGCAGCTACGCCCAGGCCTACTACCTCGGCGCGCGCAGAAAGAAGACTCTGGCCCAGACCGTGCGCGCCCGCGACGAATACCTCCCCGAGTTTTTCCCGCTGCCTCACCCGAGCCCGCGCAACCGCCTTTGGATGAAGAAGAACGCCTGGTTCGAGCGCGAAGTGCTGCCGCAGCTGCGGCGCAGGTTCAAAGCCGTCCGCGTGATATAAGCTGATACGAAATGAAGCTCATCGGCTCGCTCGCCAGCCCCTATACGCGCAAGGTGCGCATCGTGCTCGCGGAAAAGAAAATCGACTACGACTTCGAGATCGACAACCCGTGGAAAGCCGACGCCAGGGCGGCGAAACTCAACCCGCTCGGGAAAGTACCCGTGCTGGAGCTCGACGACGGCAGGACCCTGTTCGACTCGCGCGTGATCGTCGGGTTTCTGGACAACGCTTCGCCGATCTCGCGGCTGGTCCCCGCGGAAAACCGCGAGCGGGTCGAAGCGCGGCGCTGGGAAGCGCTCGCCGACGGCGTGCTCGACGCGGGAGTGCTCGCGCGGATCGAGAACCAGCGCGAGGCGAAGCTCCGCAACGCGCCGTGGATCGAGCGCCAGATGGGCAAGGTCCGCGCGGGGCTCGGCGCGATGGATTCCGAGCTCGGCGACAAGGCCTGGTGCGTGGGGAACGGCTACACTCTCGCCGACGTCGCGCTGGGGGTCTGCCTCGGGTGGCTCGATTTCCGCTATCCCAAGATGGACTGGAAGAAGGATCAGGCCAATCTCGCGCGCGCATTCGCGAAGCTCTCGGAGCGCCAGTCGTTTTCCGATACTCTTCCGAAGGAATGACGGCTTCGTCTCGATAGACTGAGTTGCGCTCCGAATTTCGACCCACCCGACGACGACCCAATGCAGGAAATGCTCGCCAATCCCGCCGTGCAGGGCGGCCTTGCGCCTTTCGCCGCCGCGCTGATCGTCGCCGCGCTCCTCGCCCCCTTCCGCCTCGGCGGACTCGCCGTCGTCGCCGCATTCGCCACCGCGGTGTACTTCATCGCCGGATTCACTTTTTCGCCGCTGACCGCGACGCGCAAGATCATCCTGCTTGGATTCGCCGCGCCGCTGGCGGGCATCGTCATCGATTTCGCTTTGCGGCCGACGCGTTTCGAAGCGGGAATGCTCGCCTTGGCCGGAGCCGCCGCGGCCGCATGGATTTTCTGGCCGATACTCGCGCCGAAGGACCTCGATCGGGGGCTGCTGCTCGGAGGTACCGCTGTGCTCGCCACGGCCTGGACGATAGGGTTCTCGCACAGCCGCCTTGCGGAGGACGGCGTGCGGGCGGGCGCGGCCGGGCTCGCCCTCGGCGCAGGCACCGGGGCGGCGGCGATCCTCGGCGCATCGTTGACCTACGGTTTGTACGGCTTCGCGGTTGCGGCCGGGTCGGGCGCGTTCCTGCTGGTGCAGATGATCATCGGAAGAAAAACCCACGCGGGCGCGACCTTCATGCTCGCCGCGACCGTCGTCACCATGCTTCTCGCCGCGGCGACCATGATCCTCGCGCAGCTGCCGTGGTACGCTGTCCTCGCGCTCGCGTTCGTGCCGGTCGCGGCAAGCCTGCCGCTGCGCGCGGGTGCGCCGATCTGGCTGCAGGCGGTGCTGTTGTCGTTCCTCGGGCTCGTCGTGGCCGGAATCGCCTGCGCGCTCGCCTGGCAGGCGGGCGGCTGAATCCCCATCAACCCCACAACAGAAGGAAGTGAGCATGTCAAACAAATTTGCTGCAGGCCTGATCGCCGCCGCGCTGCCGCTCAGCGCGGCCGCGGCGCCGGAGTCCTTCACCGTCGATCCGTACCACAGTTTCCCGTACTTCGAGGTGGTGCATCTGGGCACCTCCGTGATCCGCGGGCACTTCGAGAAGATCTCGGGAAAGCTGGTGCTCGACACTGCGGCGAAGAGCGGCGCGATCGAGCTCGCGGTGCCGACCGGCACCCTGACCACCGGGGACAACGACAAGGGCAGCCGCCCGCGCTCGCGCGACGAGCACCTGCGCTCGCCCGACTTCTTCAACGTCGCCGAGTTCCCCGCCATGAGCTACAAGGGCAAGGCCACGAAATTCAACGGCGATGCGCCCGCAACCGTGGAAGGCGAGCTGACGCTGCTCGGCGTAACCAAACCGGTCACCCTCACGGTCGAGCGCTGGAAATGCGGACCGGATCCCCGCTCCCAGGGCAAGCGCTATTTCTGCGGCGGCAACGCCACCGGAGCGTTCAATCGCTCCGACTTCGGCATGAAGTTCATCGTCGGGCCGGTGAGCGACGAAGTGAAGCTGTGGATGTCGCTGGAGGCCTTCCGCGACTAGAGCGCGGCCGACCCTGCGCGCGAAAAGGCCGCACTAGGGGCGGCTTTTTCATTGAATGACGCCGCCGCCCAGGCACACCTCCTCGCGGTAGAGAACGACCGACTGTCCCGGCGTCACCGCCCACTGCGGTGTCGAGAATTCCACCTCGAGGTCCTCTTCGCCGACGCGGTCGATGCGGCAAGCCGCGTCGGCTTGACGGTAACGCGTCTTCGCCCCATAAGAGGAGCTCGGCTGCGGCGCCGCCCCGCTCACCCAGGCGAGGTCCTCCGCGCGAAGTTTCCGCGACAGCAGCAGCGGATGGTCGTGCCCCTGGACGACGATCAATTCGTTCTTCGCCGGATCCTTGCCGCAGACGTACCAGGGCCCGCCCGCGGAGTCTTTCAAGCCGCCGATGCCGACGCCTTTTCTCTGGCCGATGGTGTAGAAAGAGAGCCCGATATGCTCCCCGACGGCCTTGCCCTCGGGCGTGCGCATCGGCCCGGGCTTCCTCGGCAGATAGCGGTTGAGGAATTCGCGGAACGGCCGCTCGCCGATGAAGCAGATGCCGGTCGAATCGCGCTTGGCGAAGTTGTGCAGCCCGGCCTCCTTGGCGATCCTGCGCACCTCGGTCTTCTTCATTTCACCCAGAGGAAACATGACGCGCGCGAGCTGCGCCTGAGAGAGCCGGTGCAGGAAATAGCTCTGGTCCTTGGCGGAATCGACCGCCTTGAGCAGCTCGACCTTTCCTTCCGTTTCCCGTAGCCGCGCATAGTGGCCGGTGGCGATATGTTGCGCGCCCAGCGCCAGCGCGTGGTCCAGGAAAGCCTTGAACTTGATCTCGGCGTTGCACAGGACGTCCGGGTTGGGCGTGCGGCCGGCCGAATATTCCGCGAGAAAGGCGCCGAACACGCGCTCCTTGTATTCCGCCGAGAAATTCACCGCCTCGAGCTCGATCCCGATCACCTCGGCGACCGAGGCGCAGTCGACCAGGTCCTGCCGCGTCGAGCAGTATTGGTCGTCGTCGTCCTCTTCCCAGTTCTTCATGAACAGGCCGACCACGTCGAAGCCGCGGCGCTTCAAGAGCAGCGCGGCGACCGACGAATCCACGCCGCCCGACATGCCTACGACAATGCGTTCGCCCGCCATCGACGGACTTTAGGCTACGCGGCGCTGGTTCTTGCGGATGAACTCCGCCATGCGCGCGACGCCTTGCTCGATCGCGGTTTTCGAGGCGGCGTAGGAGAAGCGGATGTGCTGGCCTTCGCCGGGCACGCGCGCGCCGAAGTGGATGTCGGCGAGCACCGCGACCCCGGCCTCGTTGAGCAGCCGCTTCCTGAACTCCTCGGAATCGGCAGCGCCGGTCATGCGGCAGGCCTCGGTCACGTTGGGCCAGGCGTAGAACGCGCCGCCGGGCGTCTTGCAGGAGACGCCCGGGACGCCGTTCAATAGTCCCACGATGAGATCGCGCCGCTCGAGGAACGAGTCGCGCATTTTTTGCGCATCGCCCTGCGGACCGTTGATCGCCTCGACCGCCGCCCATTGGCTCACGTGCGAGGCGCAGGAATCGGTGTTCGTCACCCAGCGCACGAACTGGGAGCTGAGGATCGGGTTGGAGGCAAAGCCGATGCGCCAGCCGGTCATCGCCCAGGTCTTGGAGGCGCCGTCGGAAATGATCGTGCGCTCGACCATTCCGGGGAGCGAAGCGATCGAGCAGAACTCGCCCTCGTAGCAGAGCCGCGAATAGATTTCGTCGGCGTAGATCCAAACCTCCGGATGGCGTCTCAGGAGGGCCGCGATGGCTTCGAGGTCTTTCTTCGCCAGGATCCCGCCGGTCGGGTTCTGCGGCGAGTTGAGAATGACGAGCTTCGTCTTCTTGGTGATTTTCGCCTCGAGCTCGGCCGGATCGAAGGCGAAATTGCGCGCCTCGCGCAGGTGCAAAGGCACCGGCACCGCCCCGTTCGCGACGATCTGCGACTCGTAGATGGGAAATCCCGGGTTCGGGTAGATGACTTCGTCACCGACGCCGTAGTCGGTGGTGGAAAGGATGGTGTAGGCGATAAAGGGCTTGGCGCCCCCGCCGATCACCACGTCCTCCGGCCGGATCGAAAGGCCGCGCATCTTGCCCATGTAGCGCGCCGCGGCCTCGCGCAGCTCGGCGATGCCGGCCGAGGGCGTATAGCCGTGCTTGCCTTCGCGCACGGCGCGCACGGCCGCGTCCTGAATATTGGCGGGCGTGTGGAAATCCGGCTGCCCGATGCAAAAGGAGATGATGTCCTTGCCCTGGCGAACGAGCTCGTTCACCTCGGCGAGGACGACGAAGGCGTTTTCGGTGCCGAGGTTTTCGGTGCGGCGACTGATCTGGGGCATGGGCGCACGGTCAGGCGATTGCAAGGGACGCCATTTTAGCCTATGCGGCGGCGCCTTCGTGCCCTATCATTGCGCCGGATACGGAGACCCGGATGCTCATCAACTGCGCGGCATATCAGGACGGCAAAAAGCTCGGCGACATCGCGCCCGAGGACATCAGCAAGTACGTCAGCCGCCCCGAGTGCTTCGTGTGGGTCGCGATGAAGGACCCCGGGCCGGGCGAGCTCGCCTCGATGCAGCACGAGTTCGATCTGCACGAGCTCGCCGTCGAAGACGCGCGTCACGGCCACCAGCGCCCCAAGATCGAGGAGTACGGAGACTCGCTGTTCGCGGTGCTGCACAACATCGAGTTCGTGGGCGGCGAGATCAAGGTCGGGGAGGTCGACATCTTCGTCGGCAGGAATTTCGTGCTGTCGGTGCGCAATCAGGCCGAACCGGGTTTCGCCACCGTGCGCGCCCGCTGCGAGCGCGAACCCGACCTCCTGAAGCACGGGGCCGGCTTCGTGTTCTACGCGCTGATCGACGCGGTCGTCGACCGGTATTTCCCGGTGCTCGACGCAATCGAGGACGAGTTCGAGAAGTTCGAGGAGCAGATCTTCTCCGGCAAGTCCCTGCGCGCCAACATCGAGGGGCTCTACTACGTGAGGCAGAAGCTCACCATGCTGCAACACGCGGTGCTGCCGTTGCTCGAGGCGGTCGGCAAGCTGTACGGCGGCCGCGTCCCGCAGGTGTGCTCGGGGCTGCAGGATTACTATCGGGACGTCTACGACCACCTGGTTCGGATCAACCAGAACATCAACAGCCAGCGCGACACGGTCACCACCGCGATCCAGGTGAATGTGGCCATGATCACGTTCAGCGAAACGGAAGTGACCAAGCGACTCGCGGCCTGGGGCGCGCTCATCGCGGTGCCGACCTTCATCGCCAGTCTCTACGGCATGAACTTCAAGAACATGCCGGAGCTGCAATGGGACTTCGGCTACCCTCTGGCGCTCGGCTTCATGGCGGCGATCGACGTCTACCTCTGGTTCCGCTTCCGCAAGGCGCGTTGGCTGTAGAGCGCCCCTTCAAAGGGGGCGGGGACGCGGCAATCTGCGCTTCGCGCGGGCTGCGTACAGAGCGCGGAAGGTCCTGCCGGACTTCGGCGCGGGGAAAAACCGGCCGCGGGTCCACTCCCGACCGAAGGGCAGCATGCCGATCATGCCGTCACGGCCGCCCAGGATACGCAACAATCGCACGGCGATCGCCGTCGCGAGCGCGTACAGCTCCGGATGCTGCGCCGTCCACGACCACAGGCGGATCGCCGCCCTCTCGCGCCACGGGCGCAAACCGCGATCGACCTGTTTTTCGCGAAGCTTGCGCAGCAGCTCGGGCAGGGGAATCTTGACCGGACAGGCGACCGAGCACGCCCCGCAAAGCGTCGCCGCGTGGGGCAGATCGAGCGCGTTCGCAAGACCCATGTAACTCGGCGTGAGCACCGAGCCCATCGGACCCGGGTAAACCCAGCCGTAGCTGTGTCCGCCGACCGCCCTGTATACCGGACAGTGGTTCATGCAGGCGCCGCAGCGGATGCAGCGCAACATCTCCTGCATGTCGCCGCCCACGAGATTCGTGCGCCCCGCGTCGACCAGGATGAAATACATATGCTCGGGTCCGTCGCGGTCCTGCCGGGCGCGCGGGCCGGTAAACAGGCTCACGTAGTTGGAGATCGACTGGCCGGTCGCCGAGCGCGTCAGAAGCCTCAACAAGGTCGAGAAATCCTCCAGCGTCGGGAGCACCTTCTCGATGCCGGTGATGCACACGTGCACGCGCGGCAGCGTCGTCACCATGCGTCCGTTGCCCTCGTTCGTGACGATCACGCCCGATCCGGTTTCGGCGATCAGAAAGTTGCCGCCGGAGATGCCGAGGTCGGCCGAGAGGAAATGCTCCCGCAACACCTCGCGCGCTTCGCGGGTCATGCGTGGAATGTCGTCCTTGCGCGGTGCATGGTGATGAGCCTCGAACAGGTCCGCGACCTCGTCTTTGCTCTTGTGAAGCGCCGGCGCGATGATGTGCGAGGGCGGTTCCCCGGCGAGCTGCAGGATGTATTCGCCGAGGTCGGTCTCGACGGGCGTGATCCCGTTCGCTTCGAGGGCCTCGTTCACTCCCGCTTCCTCCGAGAGCATGGACTTCGACTTGATCGCTTTCGTAACGCCGTGCCGGCGGCAGATCGCGACGAGCAGCTCGCAGGCTTCGGCGCGGGTCTCGGCGAAAAGCACGGTCGCGCCGCGGCGCACGGCTTCCGCCTCGAAGCGCTCCAGCCACGCGTCCAGGCTCTCGAGCGACCGGTCGCGGATCGCCGCGCCCTCTCCCCTCAGCGTTTCGAAGAGCTCAGGGCCGAACTCGGCCACCGCCTTGGCGCGAAGGGCGGTAAATCCCGTGGACTGGAATTTGCGCAGGTTCTCCTGCAGGGTCGCGTCGGCGAGCGCCTCCCCCGACCTTGCCTTGAAGTGCATCGACTGGATCTGCAAAGGCGCTAGCCCCCGGTCGATCCGGCGAGCACTTCGGCGACGTGCAGCACGCGCGTGTTCGCGTCACCGCGCCGGCGCATCCGCCCCTCGATGTTCAGCATGCAACCCAGGTCGCCGAGCACGACCGCCTGCGCGCCGCTAGCTTCGATGTTCGCGCATTTCTTCTCCGCCATCGCGGAGGAGATCTCGCCGTACTTGATGGAAAAGGTGCCGCCGAAGCCGCAACAGGTTTCGCACTCTTCCATCTCGACGAGCCTGAGTCCCGCCACTTTCGCGAGGAGCTGCCGCGGCTGCGCCTTCACGCCGATCTCCCTCAAGCCCGAGCACGAATCGTGATAGGTCACGGTGCCGTTGAAGCTCGCCGCACCGGGTGCGCGCTTCGCCACCTCGGTCAGAAATTCGGTGAGCTCGTAGGTTCGCTCCGCTAGACCCCGTGCCTTCGAGAGCAGGGCCGGCTCGTTCTCGAACACTTCGGGGAAGTGCGTGCGGATCATTCCGGTACAGGAACCCGAGGGCACGACGACGTAACGGCAGTCTTCGAACTCGGCGATCAGCTTTTCGGCGAGCGACCGCGCCGATTTGCGATCACCCGAGTTCCAGCCGGGCTGGCCGCAGCAGGTCTGCATCGCCGGCACGGTCACCTCGCATCCGGAGTCCTCCAGAAGCTTGAGCGCGGCCATTCCGATGGAAGGTCGCATCAGATCCACGAGGCAGGTTACGAACAGGCCGACGCGCATGAAAATTCAGGAAGACAAGGTTTGCCGAGTGGGGTCGAAATCATAGCACGCGGGAATCCGCGCCCCGAGATGTGCATTCCGTATCGCGGTATAGAATTGCGTCATTCGAACTCCTCCGGCAGGTCCATGGCCATGATCATCGACTTCGATTCCCATCTGCGCGAAGGCTATTTCATGGACGAGGTCTACAAGCTCGACGGTCCCTACGAGCGTTTCAGACCCGTCAAGCTGAACGACGGGCGCACGCACGGAACGAAATTTCTGCATTCGCTCGACCCCATCAGCCCGCAAGGGCACGCCGCGCACCGGCATCCTTATATCTACGACCCGAAGACCAACTGGCGCGGGGGCGACGTCGCGGCGCGGCAAGTCGGCGGCTACGACATGGCGCGCCGCCGCGAGGACATCGGCAAGGAAGGCATCGACAAGCAGCTGCTGTTCCCGACGCAGATCACGATTGCGACTTCGAACATCGGCGGACTTGGCCGCCAGTGCGCGCGCCTGTTCAACGATTGGGTGGCAAACCTGGTGAAGGATCACGAGGATGTGTTTCTCCCGGTGGCGATGGCGCCGGCGGGCTGTCCCGAAGCCATGGCGGACGAATTGCACCGCTGTGTGAAGGAGCTCGGCTTCAGGACTTCGCATCTCGTGCCTTATTGCGGGACACGCAACCTGGACGATCCGAGCTTCTACCCTTACTACCAGGCCGCGGAGGAGCTCGGCGTTCCGCTGCTATGCCATCCGAACAGCAACGGCGAGCTGGTCGACCGATTCGACAATTTCTACAAGACGCACGTGCTCGGGCGCCCGACCAACTGCAGCGCGGCGCTGGTGGCTCTGGTATTGGGAGGCGTGTTCGAAAAGTTCCCGAAGCTCAAGGTCGTGTTCTTCGAGTGCAGCGCCGAATGGATCCTCTACTGGATGCACCGCATGGACGACGACTGGGAATGGGCGAAGGATTTCCCGCAGATCTCGGGCATGCTCAAGATGGCGCCTTCCGAATACATCCGCCGCAACTGCTACGTGACCTGCGAGGCGGATGAAGCCGACCTCAAGCGGCCGATCGCCGAGCTCGGCGAGGACCGCATACTCATGGCGAGCGACTACCCGCATTTCGATTCGGAGTACCCGCATACCGTTTCGACTATCCGCGCGCGCAAGGACCTCTCCGACCGTCAAAAAGACAAGATCCTCGGCGGGAACGCGGCGCACCTGCTGCAACTCTAGCCGCCGCCGTGCCGCTTCGCTTCCTGGTTCTGCTCGGCCTGGCGGTTGCGCCCTCGGGCTTCGCGGTCGAGCCCACGCCCGGAGTCGCCGTCGCTTCCTATTCGG
>Ga0137412_10001116_pt1 | contig 20328 bp, 23 predicted proteins | sample CZODoug2_1_16fun_FD_122160 | JGI IMG/M metagenome (GOLD analysis project Ga0137412, IMG submission 122160) | Vadose zone soil fungal communities from Angelo Coast Range Reserve, California, USA - CZODoug2_1_16fungal (Hybrid Assembly) | ecosystem: Environmental > Terrestrial > Soil > Vadose zone...
CATACCTGCCTAGCACAGGTGTAATTCCGCGACCGCCCGGACCAGGTGGCCCCGCGGGATCGGGCTTGGATGCCCCCTGAGGGGGTTCCGGTCGGCGATTTCGGTGTCGGGCACGTTCAGCCCGACGCCGAAATGAACTCTGCGCCGCTACCAGGTCTTGGTCAGGGTCACCGACCACACTCGGCCCGAATCGGGCTTCAAGATGTCATAAGCGGCAACCGTGCGGCCTGAATTGTTGGGTCCGTATTGGAAGGCCGGGTGTTTGCCCATGACATTCTGCACCACCATCTGAACGCCCAGATTCTTGAGATAGTCGTTGGCGGGAGTATCGCCAGTGTTGTAGCCGACCGAGAGATCGAACGTGTACCAGGACGGCTGGATGTTTGAGTAGTTGTTGATCAGGCAGGGGAATGTCCCGCCGCCAACTGTACCGCCCCTGCCGCTCCCGCTGCCGCCGGCCAATGCAAATCCCATCGGCAGTGCGGCGATCAGCAGGGCGGAGGCCAAACTTCTCGGATTGCAGATGATCATGACGCGCTCCTTTCAGTGGATTCATAGACTTTGTCGGAGTAGCGATGGAGTGACCGATCGGCATCGTAATCCTCATGTGGCTGGTCGGCTAGGACGGCGCTCGTTGTTTGAGGGCATGGGTACCACCGACGCTGGATAGTTTAGCCGGTTAAAGTCGGTCTCGCCGTGCGTCAATCGAATGTCAATTTGAACTCGAATATTACGACCGTGGCGGGGCCGACCTGTTCGCGGGCGATCTTCTCAGTCCGCCCGTGCGCCCACATAATCTCAATGATCGGCAGTAACCGCTCGCCGGTGCCTGAGCAGATAACGCTATGCCCTGCCCCACGACAGTTCTGGCAGTTCTGATTCAATCCTGCATTCGAACCAAATCGATAGGATTAGTCTGAAAGGTTGATCCGGCCATTATGAATTTAGCCCCCGAAGACGCTTACGTCTCAAAAATGATGATCTGCTGGTACAAGCGGAAGGCGCCACCGAATCTCAATCTTCAAAGCCGGTGGACTCGGGTTTGAACTTGAGCTGCCGAGCGTTGTGCCTCACCACGCTTACGTCGTTGTCAGAGAAACCTTCTTCAGGCACCGCCTCGATCTCCAACGTCAGCTTCACCCTGGCTTCGTGGGTTCGCTGGAGTTCCATGACGATGGCATTTAAGACAGCGTCGAAGGCCTTTACCGGCCGCACCATATCGAGCTCCACTGATCCGTAGAACCGGCGAGGCTTTCTCGATCGCGCCGTCGGGCAACGTTGACGCTCGGAACGGGACAGATTGCTGCAACGCTCGTCGCTGCCTCGCGGGCGTGCGAAACGCTGATGCTCTGTGTTTCGGCGCCTTAATGGCCTTGCAAATTGGTCATGGGTGCTAACGAAGTCCAAGCATCGAGCGACGGAAGCCGTTGCTGCGCGCCTCGCCCTGACAGACAAAACTTCCAGTGCTGCCCTGCCCGTATCGCCTCTGTTTTTTGAAATAGTAAATCTCTTTCCTAAAATCCAGCCAGACTACGGCGTCGTGAGGGCAATGCCGTTGCGCCTGCGCTTCGTAACGGAATGGGCTTAACGGCGTGGCGGCCACATCGGTCGGACCTCCTGCGATGATCAACGCAGTCAAGAGATAGCCGGCACGCATCAGGGAATTCTGCATCGATGCTCCCGTCGGTCCCGAGACTCGTACGAATTGCCAGTGTTCCTTTCACGGGATCTTCGTGTCGACCTTCTTCCAGGTCTGGTCAGGATCGAACCAAGTCATGTGCGTCACGAGCCTCAACGTGTTGTTGCCGAGATCCTTCTGGTAGACCGTGCCGGTATGATTGACCAGGAAGGTCATGACACCAGAATTGCCGTACTCGGCGGGATAGGCGACCAGCGCGAAACCACCGATCATCTTGCCTTTGACGACATAGTTGAGTGTGCCGCCCGCTGCGTTCGGGCCCTGCTGCTTCAAAATCCGGTAATAATAGCCATGATACGGCGCAGGACCCGAGCCGACCTCGTATCCTTCGGCCGAGGCCCGCGCGGCCAGTTCGCCAAGAGGGCTCTGGCCTCCATCCGACGACGGCCAGTAGAGACCGTCCTTCTTCCCGGAAGCGCTGACGATGCGCTGGGCATAGACACCAGCACCCTCTCCGGTCCGGTCCTTCTCGGCATATTCGTTCTGCGCGTCGACATAGGCAAGACAGGTCTGGATCGCGTCCAGTTCGTTGCGCCCGATGCGCCGATACAGGATTTCGAGGCGGCCGGCCGCGGTATCAAACTCCCAGCCAGCCTTCTTCCGCATCAGCGGAATCGGAAATGGAAAATCATCGGTACCGAGGATGATCACGGCCTTCTTGTCACCTTCGAGCCTGATCGCATGCTTGGCATCGTAGGCGCCAGTAAACCGCTGGCGTGCCTCGGCGTCAGCGACATCGTCGCCAGAAGAAATGATATCCGCACTCCAAAAGCCAAGCACTTTGAGGATATCCCTCGGGGCTCCGGATCTAACGGCGACAGCAAGCGCGCCGGCCGCTTCCTCTGGCGTTGTGAAGGACTGCTGCGCGTTCGCAGACGTCGTCAGCATAAAGAGCATGGTTGCAACCACCGCCAGTCCAAAACGCCTGCTGCGATGATGGCGGATCGAATGAAGCATGATCATCGTCATTCTCCCGATCCCATGGGGATCGGCGCGCCATCAGCGAGCCAATCGCGGTAAGTACGGAACATCAGCCCAAGTTTGTGATAATAGACCTTGAGGTAGCCGTCGCGGCCGCGTGTCACCGCCTCAGGGATCAGCGTCTGCACTTCCTGCGCGATGACGCCGACATAAGCTTTACTGCTTCCGAGATAGCTGAAACGGTAATAGCCGAGGCCGTTGTTGAGATAGCCGAGAAGGACGACGTCATGCTTCAGCGCAAGATCGGAACGCCGGCCACCGCCGCCGCCACGCCCACCACCTCCGCCGCCATGGAAACCTCCGCCTCCGCCGCCTCCCCGGCTAGCAAAGCCGCCGCCGCCCGCAGGGCCACCGCCCCGTCCACCAAGGCTTGCCTGACCGCGCGCTGATTGCAGGCTGGCTGCCTTGCCCGACGAAATGTTGCGGAGGGCACTGTCACTCCCACCCCGCTTGCCCGCAGCGGACCCAGCGCCGCGATTGGCCGCCTTGGCGCGGTCACCGCCGCCTTTGCTACGGTCGGCAGTGTTCGGACGCTTGCCTCGATCGCTTCCGGCACCAGCACGATCGCCCCCCGGACGGTCACGCGTGCCCGCACGATCCCCGCGGCGATCACCGTCGCGATCTCCAGTCCGATCGCCCGCACCCGGACGATCCTGTCCCGGGCGGACCACCTGCTGGCCATCCCGGCCACGGTAATCCATTCGGTTTCCAGCGCCTGCCCTGAGATCGTTGTTGCCGAAGCGCTGTGCGACGTTGGCATTGGCGTATTTGACGCCCTGACGGTGCGCCGGATTGTGCTGCCAGTTGTTGCCGATGTTATTGATGGTGTTCGAACGGTTGATGAAGAAATTGTTGTTGCCCCAGTTGCAGCCGCCGCCCCAGTAGTTGCCCCAGCGTGCGATGGCAAAGCCAGCCCCGAACGCGATGCCGGCCGCGACCATGCCCGCACCGATATAGGGTGGAGCTGCGAAATAATAAGGCGGATAATCCGCATAAGGCCACGTCCCATAGACCACCGCGGGATCATAGTACGGAACGTAGATCTCATCTGGAACGGCAGGCTCGATCGTGATCACCTGCTTGGTCTCCAGCTGCTGAACGCTCACCTTCTGCTGTTTCGTCGTGGCCAGCTTGTTATTGGTCTGTGCTTTTGACCGCAACCTCTGGATCGCATCCATCACGTCCGTCTGCTGCGCGAGCACCGCATCTCCCAGGCCTTTGGTCCAGTCGAGCTTTTCGCTCATCATCGACAGCACCGACGCCGTGCTGGACAATGCCTTGACGCTCTCATCCCATGACTGCTGGTCCAGTTCGCTCTTGAGCTGATCGCCTTTCAGATTTTTCCGCGCGGTGAGCCAGCGGTCGGCCTGCACCACTTCCAGCGGATAGGTCGATGCGGCCAGCACGTTGGCGAGCAACATATCTGGATAGAGCGCGATCGGCGCCACCAGTGCATCAAGCTGCTCCGGTTTGAGCAACGGTGCGACCGGCTCCGGCCGAGACTGAGCGGGCGGATTGATCGGGGCATCCGCCGCTTGTCCGGCCGCAGCGACCGGCGTCGCGACAAGGAGAGCAACTGCGAGCAGGGCTTGGCCGCGGCTAAACATCACAACCTCCATCGGTGTGGATACGATCAGCCTTGTGCCTATGAGACTGGGGTTGCTTGATCGAGATCAATGAAAGTTTGCTGGCTCGAGCTGTCGGCGCGCCGCTTTGCGGCAACGCAGCTCGTTCTCGGCCCCTGGTCGCAGCGCGTTACCTGATTTCCCCAATCTCCGGCGAAACCAAGCCCCGGCGTCGTCCAGCGCCTCTTGCTGGGCAACTATGCCGCCCGCGCTGCACACAACGCGATCAAGAGGCCAGCTTTCGCCACAGGCGCCAGAGCGTGATCCGGAAAAGTGGGCACCGGTTTTCCGAAAAGATCATGCGCAAACAATAAGGTAGAGCGCGACGACGTTTCATCGCGCTCTAGTGATGGCGACGGTCATTCGTTGACGCAGATCAATAAAGAGCAAGGCTATTCGTCGAACATCATAGTTGCTCAAAGAAGGAGATTGTCATGAAACACATCAGCTTGAAACGAGCGTTGTTGGTAGTTGCCGTCGTTGCGTGCGGCGCCGGATCGGTGGACTGGTCAAGCGAAGGCATCTCATTTTCCGTTGGCAGCGCGCACGCGCGGGTGGGACGACCGTTGACACCCGCGAGCGTCGCAGGCGTTGCACGTCGAACGACGCGGCGGGCTGTCGTAGGTGGAGCGGTGGTAGGTGGGGCGGCCGCGGGCTGCGTGCGGGTGCTGGTGAATGGAAGGTATGTCTGCCGCTATTAAGGAGTCGGGGGCGAATCGACGAAGCTGTCTAGCGATTGTCGGCGCTACCACGCAAATCTCGCGATGGCCGCAGGTGCCGCGCGCAATCAGGGGTTCCGAATGACAAAGGATCCTATAGAAATTATAAAGGCGGCAATTAATGCCGCCTTCGTCAAGTATCCTAGGGAAGACGACCCGCACTGGAGCAATAACTGGATTCGGCCAGAAGAATGCGCTCACCTTACTAACGTGATCATGCTGGAGTTAAATGCGAGCGGACTTCAGATCGTTAATAAGAACAGTTGAGGCGCGGACCAAGCTCAGCCCGCGCCGCACCCCGGCATTCGGGCGTGTCTGGTTTGGCCGTCAGAGCGGTCCATCTGGCTCTGCAATTCGGTTAGGTATCGCGGTCACCGGTGGGCGCGTACCCTGTCCGTGGCGCATCTTGATCTAGATCAAGAAAGTGCCCGAACCGGATGATGTCATCTCACGATGAAATCATTGCCGGTGAATTGTTCCTGCTCCGCCGAATGAGGTTATCAAATCCGCGCCCTCAGCAGTCCAGGAGCCTTACCGGCCAAACAGGGAGGAGATGATGAGTACCTTGACCTTCACACGCGCAGCATTTCTGGCCGTCGGCGTCACCCTGTTTGCCGGAGCTAGCGGTCTGGCGGCCCCCTTGCCGACTAATATCGCGGCGATGAAATCCCTGGCGCCTCACAGTGCGACGGAGGTGCGTTGGGGTGGCGACGGCTGGGGCGGACGCGGCTGGGGCGAACACGACTTGGGTTACCGAGGCTGGGGCGGACGCGGCTTGCATTACGGCGGCCGTGGCTGGGGATGGGGCGCAGCGGCGACAGGTGCAATCGGCGGCGGCGGCTACTACCGCGGTGGCTACTATGGCGGTGGCTACCCATACCGTGGCGACGCGGGTTACGATGGCGAGTACGACGACGAGGATTGCGTGCCCTACGACGGCTACCACCGTGGCGACGACGGTTGGTGACTTCGAAGGTAACGCTCCGGACAAAATCGAACCGGCTTGACGTCGCTGCCGTGATGAACTTTCTCAGGAGTTCACGATGGCCGAGATTACCAAACTATCCGTCGGCAAAGTACTCGATAAGCTGCGTTGCAACGATGCGCCCAAAAAATCGAAGACCATGCTGCTTGACGAGAAACTCCGGACGACCGGCGAGGAGCTACAGCGTTTGAGAGCGGCAACTCGCCACCTTAAGGGGACATCCAAAAAGCCGCCTGCGGCATAACGGATGGAGACGCGGCACCCGATATTGATATTCGTAGGATGATCCGCCCGCCAAATGTGACGCTCGCCGTGAAGAACACGACTGGTACCGCTTTCCGATCTGAAGTTCGCGCGGGAGGGCTCGCCGCTTGCGGTTCGAACTGCAGATCGGCGGTACTAGATCGGACACCGGAAATATTTGACTTCGGATCCTTCCATACCCGGAAACTGCCGCGCAATGCTGTTCTCGTCGAGCACCTTCAGGCTGAACTGGACGTTCGAGAGGATAATGTCCGTCGTGCACCCGGCGATGAGATTTAACGTCTGACCATCGTCTTTCCTCGCCTTGATCGTGCAGGTAGTGAACTTGCCCCTGATACGGCTCGCCTCGATAACGAAGCCGCCGCCATGACGTTCGGACAGTCCGGTGAACGCAATCGCGTTGGCGCGTCCTTTCCTGGTGAATACCTTGCCGCACTGATCGGCGCTTGCGGCCCAGGCTCCCGTTAGTTCGAGAGCGCCGACATCCTCTGATGACGTCAAGAAGAAGCCGAGGAGCAGCGCCACGGAAAAGCGCGATTTGCTATCGGCAGTCATCTGCTCTCCTTTCCAGATGCTTTCAGGTCTTGCGCGACAACGGCGCTGTCGAGGTGACGTGATAGTTCCCATTCCCTCTTCTGGCGCGTCCAAATCGCGTTGCGCTGCTGTCCGGTCCAGCCGAGATCAGCGGGACCATGTGATGATGGTTGCGTGCCACTCCGGCACGCAACCGCAGGGAACGGCTGGACCGGCTGTTGGCTCAGCATTGCGTATAGATCCGACCGTAGGCATCAACGACCTGCGCGCAGGCCGGCGCTGCATAAGCACCAGCCGCAACCGCGCCGCCGACGACCGCGCCACCTACGACGGCCCGACGAGTCGTCCTGCGGGCGACGCCCGCGTAGCTCATGGGCGTCAGCGGTCGTCCGACGCGAGCCTCGGCTCCTGAGACAAATCCACCGTCGGTGATCCTGTTGCCGCTCCAGAGCAATCCTCCGGCAAAACTGGCAGCAGTTGCGATCAGCAAGATCGTTTTGCGTGATGATATCGTCATTTCTTGCCTCCTGCAGGTATGCCGGGCGGAAGTTCGTCGAATTCCACCATCGCACTTGAGTCCAGGTTTGCTTTGGTCGCGCCAGCCGGCGGCTTGAACACGAATGCATCCGCATCCGCGATCGCGTCCGTCTTCCAGTCCTTGATCTTCAGCGTGTATTGCGGCGCGCCAGCCATCGTCTTGCTGGTGATGACGTATTTGCGTGGAACCGGACGCGCCCCCGTCTCGATCCATATCTGCCAGTCTGTGTCGATTCCGCGAAATGCGAGATGCTCGCATTCGACTCCATCGACGACGCCCAGACCGATATGCTTGGCGTCTATGACGTTCGTCATCAACTCGTCGTACGAATTACTCAGAAGCAAATCCGTGCCCGGCATCGCCGCGCCCGTCTTCGCCTGAACCGTATCGATGACCTGATCAATCGTTCCAGCTGCGTCCGCCTGAACATAGGCCTTGGCATTATTGCCATAAAGCGAAAGCGTCTTGCCGTCATAGATCAGCTCGACGTCGGCATAGCCGCCAGTGCGCCTGATCCGCAGCTTGTCAGGCCTATTGAGGCTCATCTGCCCGGAACTGGTGAACTGGATTTTCTGAAGCTCCGGTGTGATGACCTCGATATCGCTGTCGAATGCTGCCGAAATTGATTTCTGTGCGCCCGTATAGTCTGTCATCGCTTTGAGGATCTGCGCGGCATCGTCTGCTCGCGCGGTTTGGCTGGCTGTCGTGACGAGAATGGCAACCGACACGGCTGCTGCCGAAGTTCGGGTCAATGCTCGAAGGGCTTTTCCCGGGTCCATGTGACTCCTCCATTGTCGATAATGGCATCTCGAGCCGCATCAGCCTCATACACATTGACCTGAATCAAGCCGCGCTACGACCCGCAATTCAGCATCCCGCTAGATCGAACACCGGGAATATTTGAGCGTCATTCCTGGAATCTCCGGAAACAGCCTGGACACAGTGTTGTCATCGATGACTTTCAGGCTGAAATGGACGCTCTGGTTCATGATGCTGGTTGCGCAAGCCGCGGATAGTTCCAGATCATCGCCTTCCTGCTTTTTCGACTTGATGGTGCACCGGGCGCTCTTTCCCCTTATCCGGATTCCATCAATGATGAAGCCTGAGCCAAAGAGATCGGAAAACTCGGCAAAGGCGACTTGATTGCCTTTCTTCGTGAACACTAGCTTGCAAAGGTCGGCTTGCGATGCCCACGCTCCCGTCAATTCGAACGCGTCAGCCTGGGCCGGCAGCACGATGCCCAAGCTGAACAGCATTGCAGCGGCCCCCGGCAGTCGAAGCACTTTGGGCATTTGGCCTCCTCTGAAAATTGAAATCTGGAACTGGACGCACGAAAAGATATCTCCGTCACAAGTACCTTCCGGTATCTAGTGACCTCCGAAGACCAGCGCCTTCAGCGGCAAAACTATCGCCTGCAGCCGAAGGACCAGCGCATGCACGAGGGCGACAGTGTCGACGATATGCAGATAGATTCTCGTCAACGAGGGAGTATCGTTAGATGCCAGCAGTTCATGGTTGTTGGAGTAGACGTTCGCGATACAGCTGCTTCCCGGCGGGACGGCATCCAGTACTCCGGTGTAGAGAGGTTCCAGTGAAACCAGGACCGTGCCCGGCGGGCCGATCTTTTGCAGCTCGGTCAGCTGGTTCGTTTCTAGGATTTGACCGGCGGCGATGACATCCTGTACCCTCGTGACCACAAGGGGAATAACGGTCATCGGCTTGCTGATGCAAGTGGCCTCGGCGATCATGCCGACCTTGATGATCTGCGCCTCGATCTGGTTGAATCCTGCAAACAGCCTGTCCTCGCCCGCGGCATCCGGGATCAGGATGCCCGCTGCCCTGGTAACGGGCGCCGGCTGCACGATGTTCCCGACCCGCAGGACGAACTGGTCTACCCTCCCGTCGACACCGGCATAGATGGTCATTTTGTCCAGCTCGACCTGAGCGGCGGCAAGGTCGGCCTCCGCGCTGGCCTTTTGCGCAGGGAGAACCGACGTAATGCGCGTTTCCGTCGATTGCTTTGCGGCAGCCGCGGAGTCTACGGCAGCCTGCCGTGTCGCCACGAGCGTCTGAAGTTTTTCAATCTCGCGCGCGGCAACGATGTCGGAATTGCGCTGCTGCAATATCGTCTTGGTTCGAAGTTCGTCAGCCGCCTGTTCGTAGGCCCCCTTCGCCTCCTGAAGCTTGCCCTCGCTCGTCAAGACGTCAGCCTTGGCCGTCATCATCGAGGCTTCTACTTCAGCCATACGCGCGCGGGAGGTCTGGAGCGCGGCTTCCTGTCGCGAACTATCCATCTTGAACAGACGATCGCCCTTTTTCACCCTTTCGTTATAGCCGACATAAACCTCCGATACCCGGCCGCCGATCTCGGAATAGATCGAGATGGTCCGAAACAGGGAGGTGACGTTGGTGGAGGACGGATGGTTGTACAGCACCACCGTGATGAGCAGGATAGTCAGGATCAGGCAAGTCGTAATGCCCCAGCGGAGCTCGTACCACACCGAGAACAGCGTGATTTCATGACCGATACGTCTGCCTTGCACATAGCGCCGGAATAGATAATCCGGGAGCAGCGTCAGCATTGAGCACAGCATCAGTTCAAGCATGGACAGACCCCTTGCGATCCTGACGTGGTTTCTCGGCGATCACATCCTTTGGCGGACTTGAGCCGGATTGATCGGCAGACCCGCTACCGGCTTCCTGCCCGGCAATGGTTTCTACAGAAGTCGCGATCCGCGTGAAGGGCGTGAGGAAGTCGGGAATATCGATGAACGCAAGCAGCAGGGCGGCGAACCAGAAGGCGTGCTCGTGCGTGAAGAGGGCAAGCAGACAGAGCACAGCTACGATATCGAGCTGAATCTTCTTTGACTTGTGCGCCATTCGCTCCGGCAGCGAATGGATCGTCAGGAATATGACCCCCGTTAGGACAATGCTCGCAACGACGAACACCACCATGATGTTGAAAAGAACGTCGGTATCGCCCGGCGCCGTTATGAAAAACGGAAGATGCGTTGTCGCCGCCGGATTTGGTGAAACTGTCACGAGCGATCTCCTCTCCGATGGCGGGGCAAACCCGGGTTTCTAGCCCATCAATCCGCACGCGGTTGCGAGCAGCTTTGATTTAGATCAAGCTTGTCATGCCGCGCCACGCCGTGGTCTGCTGCGCGATATGACGGGTCGAGCGCGCGTTTTTCGCGGCTTGATCTGAATCAAACCTCCGCAAAACCTGCCGGCCTTAGCTGTTCATGGCCAAACGTCATTCAGGAGCACTGCCATGCCCGAAAAGATCGACGATCTGCTGCCGACGGCAAAGGAAATCCAGCGACAGGCGGCCCTCAAGGAAGCCGAAAAGGCGGATGAGTTTGCGCGCCACCTGGCGGTCGCCGAAGCTGAGAAGAAAAAGCTGATCGACAAGCTCAGCAAGCCGTCCGGCCTTTCCGAGGATGAAAAGGTCAAACTCGCGTCAACCGTCATTCAGCGCGCGGTTCGGAACGGTTTGACCGAGGTTCAGGTCTACCGGTTTCCGAATTCCCTTTGCATCGATAAAGGCCGCGCTATCAACCAGCAGGAAGCGGGCTGGGAGAAGACGCTGACAGGAATAGCGAAGGAGATCTTCCAGCTCTGGGCCGACTATCTGCAGCCGCGCGGTTATCGCATCCGCTATCAAATCATCGATTTTCCGGGCGGTGTTCCCGGCGACATCGGCATTACACTGAGCTGGGGAGACTGATCGTCTTCCAATGGCTTGCGCGCCACCGAAGCGGCAAGGCGACTTCACATGGCATTAGATCAAGCATCCGCGCCCAGGATGAAGCGCAAGGCCTATGAGAAGGAGTTGCGAAAGCTCCAGGTCCAGCTTTGCCATCTCCAGGAATGGGTGAAGTCGCAAAAATTGCGGGTGATCATCCTGTTCGAAGGCAGGGATGCGGCGGGCAAGGGAGGCACCATCAAGGCCTTGACTGAGAAAGTCAGCCCGCGCGTCTTTCGGGTTGTGGCCCTACCCGCTCCTTCCGATCGCGAAAAAACCCAAATGTTCCTCCAGCGCTACATGCTGCATTTCCCGGCTGCGGGCGAAATCGTGATCTTCGATCGCAGCTGGTACAATCGCGCCGGTGTGGAATACGTCATGGGTTTTTGCACTCCGGCCGAGCACAAGCGTTTCCTTTCGCTTTGCCCGCAGGTCGAGAAATACGTTGTCGACGGCGGGATCATCCTGATCAAGCTGTGGCTGGAAGTCGGGATGGATGAGCAGGAACGCCGGTTCATAGCCCGCATCGAGGATCCGCTGCGCCAATGGAAGCTGAGCCCGATGGACACGGAGTCCTACCGGCGCTGGTACGCTTATTCGCGGGCACGCGATCTGATGCTCAAGGCGACAGACTCGCCGCATGCGCCCTGGCACATCATTCGCTCGGACGACAAACGACGCGCCCGCCTGAACTGTCTTTCGCACCTGCTCAAGAGCATTCCGTACAAGCAGGTGCTCCGCGGCAACATCAAGCTGCCGAGGCGCTCGGGTAAATGCCGCTACAATGATCAGGCAACACTGCGCGGCATGAAGTTCGTCGCGGAGCGATACTAGCAACTTCCGATTCCGGTGGCATGAAACCTCACGCCAGGAGCGGCGCGCAGTCCCGGGACGACTTGGACAGGCGTCACTTCAAGGTGATCTCAATCCCGCTCACTGCCGCTGACAGTTCCATGCCCACTTTAACGCCTTTAAGCTGCAGGACCACGCCTTTTGCGTTTTGCAGATATATTCCGCCGGCGCCGGCTGCCAGCGCGCCGCCCGCCCCGATGGCAGCGTAGGTACCAGCGATGTCATAGGGGCTCCGCAGATATAGTGCCCTCCCAACGAGTTTGCTCGTCGACCCACCGATCGTGGCTCCGATGCTCATACCGGAAACCCAGAAGGGATACTCGTGCCCACGGAAGGCAAGGACTCCACGACCGCTGCCGGCACCCACAACGAATCCGACCTTGGTGAAAACGACGAGAATCGAACCTGTTTCCGCCTTTGACGGTGTCGTTTGTCCTATCGACGCTACGAGTCCCATACAGACCGCTAGAATAAATCGTGTTGGATACTTTCTCACTGCCTTCTCCTTCAACGTTAGAATGACGGAAAGCGACTAGCAATTCCTCTATTGCGCCAGGATCATTGCGAGATATCCGAACACGGCAGCGCGGAGCCGGAGACGTATGTCGGTGTCTCCCGGCACCTATCGCTTCAATCCATCATGATGGTGACGCCGGCCAGGCTCGCCGACAACTCCACACCGACTTTTGCGCCGGCTAACTGAAGGATGACACCGCTGGCGTTCTGCAGCTGCACGCCGCCGGCACCGGCCGCGAAAGCGCCGCCAGCGCCGAGTGCGCTGTAGGTGCCTTCAATGTCGCGGTAGCCCTTCAGATGCAGTGCCTTGCCAACCAGCTTGGTGGTCGACGCGCCAATGGTCGCGCCGAGGCTCGCGCCTCTTACCGTGAAGGGATAATTCTTTCCGTGAAAGTTCAACACGCCCCGACCGCCGCCGACGCCGACGACAAAGCCGGCCTTGGTGAATACGACGCTCACTGTCCCCGTTTCAGCCCGTGTCGGGGTCGCCAAGCCTGCCGATGAGAACAATCCGAGCAGGGCCACCAGCATGGTTCGTGTGCGATCTTTCCTCACCATTTTCTCCTTAAGACCCTTGAGCTTGAGGCCGAACCTGGGCGACCAATCGAGAGAACCAATTGCTGGTCGAACTATTGCCGATATGATGGCCTACTTTGCCGAACCGATCGCTGCTGACGTGGTCCGTGGACCCGCTGGCGGCGCCGACCGACCGCGAGAATAGTTTTGCGCCGACCATCACTGGCGCCACCGCAACACGTTGGACGAGTCCGTTCCCGACGCTCCGTCTCGTTCGACGCGTTGTCCGCATCTCAACGAGGCAGAATCACTCAAGTGCGATTTGCACGCCGCCCACCGCAGCGGACAGCTCAACGCCGACCTTGGCGCCATGCAGCTGCAGGATGACCCCTCTCTCGTTTTGCAGTTGCACGCCGCCAGCGCCGGCAGCCAAGGCGCCACCAGCGCCGATGGCGCTGTAGTTGCCCGCAATGTCGCCCGGGCTGCGGATGTTCAAGGCATGCCCAACCAAGTTGGTGGTTGAGGCTCCGATTGTGGCACCGATGCTCATACCGGATACCCTGAATGGATAGTGACGGCCGCGAAACGTGAGCACGCCGTGGCCGCCGCCGACACCTATGATGAAACCGCCCTTGGTGAAGACGACGCGAACGGCGCCGGTCTCCGCCTGCGCGGAAGTTGCCATACCCGACATGAGCAGCCCTACCAAAGCCAGATGAATAATTCGTGTTGAACGCTTTCTCATACTTCTCTCCGTTGAAACATTTCCATTTCCTCAAGCGACTACCCTGTTCTGGGACTCTAATTCGCGCCCGTTCCTTCGTTCACTTCGCGGGAACGGCCTCTGACGCTTCGTACATGTCTCTGTAGCCGCGGGCGATCAAGCGTACGCCTCGCCCGATTTGCTCGTATGCTTCGTCGGGCAGATTCGCCAGGGACACGCGAAGCGACCAGTTAGGTGCTTCGAAACCGCCGCCGTTCAGGAGAACGATTCCGTATGCCTCGGCAAGGCGGAAGGCGAGATCGAGCGGATGGATGTGCTTCTTCAGGTATTCAACCGCTTCGTCGCCGATATTCTTCCGCGCCCAGAACTCAAAATCGATCAAACCGTAGTAGGCATCGTAGTTCGGATTTGCCGTGAGTTGAAGGCCGATGCTGTCAATCAACGTCCAGATGCGCCGATTGACGATCTCCTTGCAGGCCGTCTGGTAATGCTTCTCCGTGTCCATCATCTCGGAGAGCGAGAACAGACTCATCATTACCTGCTGCGGCAGCGACAGTCCGGCGGTGTGATTCAGCGCCACGTCGCGGCTGTCGGCGACGATGCGATCGATGAACTTGATCTTGCGCGGTTCCAGCGTCAATGCGCCGTAGCGCTTGTCGAGTGCTTTGACGTCGGCGGCCGGGAGCTTGGCGATCATCTTGTCGAAAATGTTGTCCTCGTGCACCGCGATAACACCGAGCCGCCAGCCGGTGCAGCCAAAGTACTTCGAGTAGGAATAGACGCCGATCGTGTTCTGCGGCAATTCGCCGAGCAGAGAGCGGAAATCATCGACGAAGGTTCCGTAAACGTCGTCGGTCAGCAACATCAGATCGGGACGCTTGGTCTTCACCAGTGTTGTGATCTTGCCGATGGTTTCCTTGCTTATCGCCATTCCGGTTGGATTGCCGGGATTGACGACAAAGAAGGCCTTGATCTTCGGATCCTCCAGCTTCCTGATTTCCTCGTCGGTGTATTGGAAGCGGTTCTCCTGGGGAGCTCTGACGTGCACGACCTTGAGGTCGTAGTCCTCGAGGTGCGTCATCTCGAGATAAGGCGTGAAGATCGGCGTGCCGAGCGCAATCGTGTCGCCGGGGTGCAATAGCCGGTTGGCCTTCAACGATTTGAAGATATAGCACATCGCGGCCGTTCCGCCTTCGACCGCGTAAAGATCAAACTTGCCGGGCGGCCGAGGCCGACCGCACATCGCCCACATCAGATATTCGTGCACAATCCGTTCGTTGTGGACCAGCATTCGATCCGGGACCGGGTAATTGTCACCGATGATCGAGTCGACGAGTTCGTGGACGAAAGCGTCGCCCTCAAAACCGAACTTCTTGACGGCAAACGCCGTCATCGCGGAGAGGAAACTGGCTCCCGGCATATCCGAATGCTTATCGAGCCAGGCCTCGAACCGGCCGGCAATGCCACTGGCCTGCGGCATTCCACCGATCCCGGCAGCATGCTCCATCACACGCTTGCTCTCGGTCACTGCGAACTGTCCAAGCAGGAAAAATCCCTCGCGAGGCGTGGTGGCAATCCAATTGGGATTTCCCCGGCCGGCATTCAGGAAAGCGGATTGAGTCGTCCTGGACGTTGCCTTCGCGAGATTGATGAGTTCGTCCTTGATCTCGAAAGGACTCAGAGCCTCAAACTTCCGTAGCGTCATAATGTCAGCCATGACTCACTCCTCTTATGTTGCGAGATTCCGTCGACAGGGTCGTCATAAAGGGAAAGATGATGAGCACGGCCTTGCCGGTACGTGCTCATGGAGATTTCTCGCCGCTAGGTCAGCAGCATGACGAGCACCATGCCCCAGACGGTCAGCAGCGTGTTTCCAACTGCATAGGTGACGGTGTAACCTAGGCCGGGAATCTGACTCCTGGCACGATCATTGATCATGCCGAGCGAGGCCGTAGTGGTGCGTGCACCAGAGCAACACCCGAGCACAATGGCGTCGTCGAACCGGAACACGTATTTGCCAACATACATCGCCAATATCAGCGGCACTGACGTGACAGCGACGCCCCAGAGAAACAGGCTGAATCCAAGCTGTTGCAGCCCAGCGACAAAGCCTGGCCCGGACGAAAGTCCGACCACCGCGATGAACACGTTCAGGCCGACCGAGTTCATGAACCAGACAGTCGATGACGGAATCCGACCAAAGGTCGGGCGCACGGAACGCAGCCAGCCGAAGAAGAGGCCGGCAATCAAGACACCGCCGGAAGTGGAAAGCGTAAGCGGCACACTACCAGCCTTGTAGACCATGGCACCAAGCAGGGCTCCGATCGTGATTGCCGCACCGATGAAGGCCACGTCCGCCACATCGGTCGCCCGATCCGGATGACCCAACATCTTGGTGCCGGCCGCTACGTCCGGGGGTCGTCCGACGATGGTGACGATATCCCCCCGCTGCAACTGTGTGTCCGCCATAATCGGAATATTGGTTGCGGTCGCTCCACGGACAATCTTTCGCAGGAACACGCCGCGCGAGGCTGGCAAACTGGCCAGCTCAGCCAACGTTTTTCCGTCGACCTCTTTATTGGTGACATAGACGTCGACGCCTTCGACCGGCACCGCCAGCAGTTCACGGTCGTTGACCTCCTCCGCAGTAGAGCCGATCAAATTCACCAGAACTTCGCGTCGGCCAGCCAGCGCCACGATATCTCCTTCGCGAAATACGATATCAGCCGTCGCATCCATGATGGTTTCGCCACGGCGTATCCGCTGGATGAACACCCGATGCTCGGGAAGGAGCGCCTCGGCTTGCTGCACCGTCTTACCTACGAGCTGCCCTCCCGCCCGTATCCGGTACGCGCGCAACTCGAACTGGTACCAGGCTGTGCCGGGACCGCCGGATTCTTTTTTGCCCCCATGCTTCTCCTCATACCTCTTGCACGCTGCCTCGAGGTCAATGCCCAGGAGCGCCGGACCTATCAGCGCCAGGACAATTGCGGATCCGATGGTTCCGAAAATGTACGTGACAGCGTAGGCCACCGGCATTGCATCCAATATTTTCTTGGCTTCCTCAGGCGACAAACCAAGGCGGTTGATCGCATCGGTCGCCAGGCCCAATGACGCGGAGATCGTCTGCGATCCGGCATAGAGCCCCGCAGCCGAGCCGACGCTATAACCCGCCAGCTTCGCGCCCAAATAGGCTGACCCCAGACAGAACAGGCACACCACCACAGCAAACAATGCCTGCGGGAGTCCGTCCTTCGCGACGCCGCGTACAAATTGTGGTCCAACGCCGTAACCGATAGCGAACAGGAACATCAGGAAAAAGGTCGGCTTGAGGGGACTGCCAATCGTGATCCCAAGCTGGCCGATGATCACCGCCGCGATCAGGGTCGCGGTGACCGCTCCCAGACCCAGACCTTTATAGGTGAACGAGCCGAAGTAATACCCAAGCCCCAGTGAGAGGAAGATGGCTATCTCTGGATAGCTGCGAAGCGTATGCACGAACCAATCAATCATGATGTCACCTCCTCCCACTCACACCCTTTATTCCGCAGCGGCTTTGATCCCATGCGTCTGCGAATGGCTGTCGCCGAGTTTCGCTAACGCCTCCGGCCGCACGAGCTTCAATCCCTCGGCAGCGTCGTAGCCGTGGATTTCCTTGACATCGAGCTTGCGCATGAAGTCGATGGTTTCCTGGGTGATGACCTGCCCCGGCACCATGATCGGAAAGCCCGGCGGGTACGGGATGACGAAATTGGCCGACACCAGCTCGGGGCCGTTCTTCAGGCGGCGGTCGATCTCGGCGTCGGCGAGGCGGATGTATTCGCATCCCGCCGCATTGTAGGCGGCATAGAACCCGCTCCGGATATCACCTTCGTTCGTCTTCGTGCCGGCATCGCCACGGAAGCTGTCATGGAAATGCGAGAAGTTGGGCAGATCAGGTACGTCTGTCATCAGGCTCCTGACGCGCGCCTCGAAGGTCTTTCGCGCGTTGGCGCCACCATGGCTCAGACTGCGATCGATCTCGCCGCTGATCTCGGCCAGCACCCGGATAAGATGCGCGACGTCGCTGCGGGTATTATTGATGTTGGACTGGAGCAGCACGGAATTGCGAGAGGTCTTGTTGAGCTGAATGCCATAGCGGTTGGCGAGAATGCCCTTGAACTGCGTGCCGTCGAATCCGGCGGTACCACAGACCAGCGTCATTCGCGTCGGGTCGAGGCAGAACTCGTCTTCCCGCAAGCTGCGCAGAGCCATCACCCAGTTGGCGCCCGGCGACAGGTAGTCGACGAAGCCACTTTCGCGATATTGCGCCGGCACCATGTTGTCGGCGCCGAGAATACGGAAGTATTTCGAGATCAAGGGATTGGCGGCAACCGCCTGGCGGATGGCGAAGGCGATCTCCATCGCGTTTTCGACGAGGCCGTAACCTTCCAGCTCCATCTGGCGGCGCGCCACGTCGAGGCTGCCGATCAGCTGCTGATTGGGGCTCGTTGACGCATGGGTGAATACGGCTTCGTGAAACTGCGCCTCGACGGTGTGGAAGTCGACGTCCTTGACGAACAGCATCGAGCCCTGCCGCAGCGCCGACATCGACTTGTGCGTCGAGTTGGTCTGGTAGACGCGCAGCCGCACCTGACGGGGGTCAGGAATAAGGCGGGCCTCGAGCAGCACCTCGTCCGACGGATTCGCGCCGAGTTCGGAACGCTGCCTTTCATAAGCGGCTACTGATTTCGGATCGTGCAGCCACTCGTCGATGTCATTGGCGGCCCCCATGGCGGTGCGCGGGCGAAGGAACGGCGAGAACCTTGCAAAGCCGAACCATGCCTCGTCCCACAGGAAGATCAGGTCCGGCTTGATGGCGAGACATTCCTCCATCACCCGGCGCGTATTGTAGATGTGGCCGTCGAACGTGCAGTTGGTCAGGTCCAGCATCTTGACCCGGTCCAGCCTGTTCTCGGCCTTCAGGTTCATTAGCGCCTGCTTGATCGTTCGCAGCGGAACCGCGCCATACATCGAATATTCCGTCATCGGGAACGCCTCGACGTAAAGCGGCTGTGCGCCCGAGAGCACCATGCCGTAATGATGCGACTTGTGGCAGTTGCGATCGACGATCGCGATGTCACCCGGTCCAAGCAGCGCCTGCACCGCCATCTTGTTGGATGTCGAAGTCCCGTTGGTGACGAAGAAGACGTGGTCTGCCCCGAAGGCCCGCGCAGCCTTTTCCTGCGCTTTCTTGATATTGCCGGTCGGTTCGAGCAGGCTGTCCAGACCACCGGTGGTGGCGCTGCTCTCGGCCAGGAACAGGTTGAGCCCGTAGAATTCACCCATGTCGCGGATCCAATCCGATTTGAAGACTGATTTTCCGCGAGCGATCGGCAAGGCATGGAAAGTCCCGATCGGACGCTGCGCGTATTTCTTCAGATTGTCGAAGAACGGGGTGTCGAAGCGATCCTGCACGCCTTCCAGCACGGCGAGGTGCAACTCCAGCAATTCCTCTACCGAATAGAAGATCCGGCGGACGACATCGGCTTCCGGATTTCCGGCCAGTTGCTCGACACGGCGGTTTGAGACCATGTAAAGGTCAAGCTCGGGCCGGACGCGCTTCAGCACATGCGCCAGCTTCAGCGCCGAGACGTCGGAACCTTCTTGTTGATCCATCGACGGCGTCAAGCTCCGCAACACCGGCGCATCGTGCCGCGAGCGGAACGTAAATCCCTCGTTGATCACGACGGCCGCGATGTCCGGATTGAGGATGGTGGCGCAGAATGCGTCTTCGAAGCTGCCGACGAACACAGGTTCATAGATGAAAGAGTCGATTGGACGCCGCAGCCTCCGCCATTCGGCGCAAAGGGTCGGCCAATTCGTGGCGGGAATGCCGGTCACAATCAGGGTCTCGAAATAAGGCCGGTGCGCCTCGGTCCGGCCGAAGGAGGGCGGCAACAGATCCGGCGCTGTGCCCTCGCCTTCGTCATGAAGATTCCAATCGTCCGCGTGCTGACGAAACGATCGCGTCTGCAAGGACTGGGTAATTCGCATTGCCAGCGATGACGTGCCGGCCGCGTCGTCCGATGCCGCGATCTCCTGCAGCGCCGCCATTAGATGCGGCCCCGGATAGCCGTGATATTCCTCGGTCACCGACAACTGGGCGAGCTGCTTGTCGAATCGAGCTCGATCCCCGGGATTTTTCGCCCAGACCTTCGCTGAATTCACCAGATCGCGCCAATTATCAGCTCGGGCGCCGGGTCCGGAAAAGAACTGATCTATCCGAGCTTCCTGGTTCTTCGGATCCTTCGACATGAAATCCTCCCGCTGCAGATGATTATCTTTGATGGCATTGGCTGCTTCGGCTGAGTCCCTCACGTTGATCCAAATCAAGCCGCGAAGATTCCCTTCCGGCCGACGATCGTTTGTCCCGGAGGCGAAACTCATTGCTCGCAACGCAGCAAGGCGAGGCACGAGATATGTCGGAAGTCATTTCTGAAGTCGAAGCCCAGTGCACGCCAGGATTGGTTGCGTGACTAGGCAGGGTCGCGGCTGAGGGTCGGCTTGATCTGAATCAAGGGGCGCTCCGGATTCCGGCAATCAGATCGCTGCGGACCGAGGAAGTGGAACGATGGAAGTCACCGA
>Ga0137412_10001117_pt1 | contig 20326 bp, 20 predicted proteins | sample CZODoug2_1_16fun_FD_122160 | JGI IMG/M metagenome (GOLD analysis project Ga0137412, IMG submission 122160) | Vadose zone soil fungal communities from Angelo Coast Range Reserve, California, USA - CZODoug2_1_16fungal (Hybrid Assembly) | ecosystem: Environmental > Terrestrial > Soil > Vadose zone...
TAGGATTCCGAACGGTCCACCCGCCCCTTGACGGTGTTGTGACCTACCGGCGCGTGCCGTTGGTTCAGCCGAACTGTGGGATTCCCGTACCCGGCTTGTGGCTACTGCCTGTCGTGTGTCAGGGCGGGTCTGTGACGAGGAGTAGTTCAGTGAGTTCGGTGTCCGGTCGGTCTCGAGTGTCGATGGCGATGCGGTAGAGCCCAGGTGCGATAGATCTGTGGTGGGCTAGGAGAACCCGGCCGCGGTCAGGTCCGTCGGACCGGATGTCTGCGCCAGCCACGCCAGGCGCCGCGCGCGTTCCCGCCGGGACCAGGTCGACAGGCGTCGCCCCTGCAATGCAATGGATCCTGCGCGCGCCTTGGCGAGTCCTGCAAACGCGCGCAGCAAGGTCGATTTGCCGCAGCCGTTGGGACCGACGATGGCAGTCCAGCGTCCCGCATGGATGTCGAGCGAGACATCGTCGAGAACGGCGCGCTGACCATAGTTCACCGACAGATTCCGGCACGACAGCGCCGGCGGCGGCGATGAAGCGGCGTGTTCGTCAATCATTCCGGCTTCTTCGCCACAGCAGAATCACCAGATATGCGCCGCCGACGCAGGCAGTCACCGCGCCCACCGGAAGCTCCTCGGGGCGCACGATCCAGCGGCTGACGAGGTCCGCCGCCTGCAACAAGGCGCCGCCGCACAGCGGCGCCGCAATCACCAGTTGTCGATGATTGACCGACAGCGTTTCGCGCACCAGGTGCGGCGCGACGAGCCCGACGAAGCCGACGATGCCGATCTGTCCGACGGCGGCGGCCGTTCCGAGAGAAATCACGCCCAGCAGGGTAACCCGCAGCGCCGGCAGAGATAGACCGAGCGATTGCGCGGTGTCCTCGCCCAGTGTCAGGGCGTCGAGACCACGGGCAAAGAGACTCGCCGGCACTATGCAAATGCAGAACACCGCAGCGAGCAGGATCGCGGATGACCAGCTGATGAAACCGGTGCTGCCCAACAGAAACGTCTGCATGGCGCGCCAGATCTCGGGCTTCGTGAGCAGCAAGAGCGATGTCATCGCGCTCAACAGAAACGCGACCACGATGCCGGCCAGCAACAGGCTGGCGGTCTGCAATACCCCGCGCGACAATGTAATCGTCAGCGTAATGGCGGCGCACGCACCGATGCATGCCGCGCCGGTCACCCCGAGCTTGCCGGCCCAGGCGAGGCCGCCGATCGAGGCATCGGCGGCGATCAAGCAGATGGCGACGCCGAGTGCGGCACCCGACGCCGTGCCTAGCAGGTAGGGTTCGGCGAGCGGGTTGCGAAACACACCCTGCGCGATGGCACCGGACAGGCCAAGCAGGGCGCCGGCAAACCAGGCTCCCACGGTTCGCGGCAGACGAATCTGCCAGAGGACGACCGATGACTGCGCGTCGGGCGCGAGCAGCCAGCCCAGCGAGGTCTCGAGACTCGAGGTACCCACGATCAATCCGGCACCGGTCAACAGCAGAGTGACCAGGAGGCAGCAGAAGAGCCATGCGGCAAGCCGGCTGCGAGCGCCGGCAGCGCCGCTGGCGACCCTCGGTCCCGCCAGTGCCGGCGGCAGTGCGTTCATGGCGCCTCACGCTTCAGGCAGTCGGCCATGGAACGCATGCCTTCGGCGACCCGCGGGCCGGGCCGAACGATGGTGTCGCGCACATCGGGCGCAAAGGAGCACAGCCGTCGTTCCCTGACGGCGCGAATCCGGTCCCACCCCGGGCGCTCCTTGAGATGCGGTGCCTCCGCGGGCGATATGAAGATGACCTGCGGGTCGTACCGCACCACGTACTCGGGGTTGAGCTTCGGGAAGGGGCCAAGATCCGCAGTAACGATGTTGTGTGCGCCGAGCATTGCCAGGAGTTCGCCGATGAACGATGAAGTTCCGGCGGCATAGGGCCCGGGGTCTACTTCGAAGTAGACGGTCGGTCCCCCTCTCTGACTACGGGGCGCCGCCTGCCACGCTACCTCACGCACGGCATGGGCGATGCTGTCTTTGAGCCGCGCTGCACGGTCCTGCAGTCCAAGCACTTGCCCGATCACGGTCACAGAGCGCTCGATGTCGGCGTAGCTTCGCGTTTCCAGCACGAAGGAGGAAATGCCGAGTTCGCTCAAACGGCTGGTGATTTGCTGAGATCGGCCGAGGAAGACCAGGTCGGGTTTCAATCTGACGATCATTTCGATCTCGGCATCTACGAGCCCACCCGCCTTCGGCAGTGCTCGCACCTGCACGGGCCAGTCCGAAAACCGGTCCGTCGCGATCAGCCGATCGCACGCGTCGAGCGCGCACACGGTTTCGGTGATGGACGGCAGCATGGTAATGATCCTGAGCGGCGGGCGCGCGAACTCCACATCGCGTTGCAGGTCATCGCGAAGCGCCAAGCCGGCGGCAATTGCCGCCGTGCCGCACGCGCCGAATGCGCCGCACAACACGACGGCGATCGTTGTCGAGAATCCCCACCGCGGGCATCGCACTGGATTGCGTTTCACGGAGCTTTGACCGTCATCGGCAACCCCGCCGCCATGAGCACGACGCAGTCGCACATGGCCGCGAGCTGTTGGTGCAGCAACCCGGCTTCATCGGCGAACCGGCGCGCCAGCGCGTTGGCGGGAATGATCCCGAAACCGACCTCGTTCGCCACCAGCACACAGGAACCCGACAGCGTCGGGAATACATCGAGGAGCAGGCCCGACTCGCGCTTGAGTGCCTGCGGATCTTCGCCGCAGAGCAGGTTGGTGAGCCAGAGCGTGAGACAGTCGACGATCACCGTGCGCGTCGGACTCGCATTTTCGCTAAGCGCTGCGGCCAGTCGAGTAGGTTCTTCGACGAGGATCCAGTCCGACGGGCGGTTCACTCGATGCGACTCGATTCGAGCGGCCATTTCCTCGTCGAGAATCCTTGCCGTCGCAATCAGCGTGACGGGACGAGCGTCCGCACGGGCGAGTTCGGCTGCGTAGCGGCTCTTGCCGGAGCGGATGCCGCCCAGGATGAGCGACTTCACGGCTCGCCCCTCTCGACGTCGACGCGGTGGACGGAGCCGAAATCGATCGCCGACTGTGAGAATGTCGCCGTATTGAGAATGCCGGCGCATGCCAGCGCGACTCGGATGACCCCCGCGTGCGTCACGGCTATCACGCTGACATTCATGGTCCGTCGCATGAGCGTCGACCAACGGCGCCAGCGTTGCGCAACCATGGCCGCGGATTCGGCGCCGCCGGGCCGATAATCCCAAACATCGGCGGCCCACGCATCCAACTGATCGCGCGGCACGGCCTCCCAGTTCCGGCCTTCCCATGCGCCGAAGCTCATTTCTTGAAGGTCCAGGGCCACGCAGGGTTCTCGCGGCGCGGCAAGTTCCCGCGCGAGCAGCATGCAGCGCTGCGACGGGCTGGTGAAAATTTCCGCTGCCCTCAGCACCGGTTCAGGGATCCGCTCGCGCACCATCGTCGCCGCGCGCGCTACGGATTCTGCGTCGACCGGAACGTCCTGTCGCCCATAGCAGAGACCGGCCGCATCGTTCGGCCTTGGATGGCGGATGAGATAGAGTTGCATGCGCCCCGTGCAACTTCAACCGGTGCGTTGTGCGGTGCCGAGGACGGCCAGCGCCGCCAGCACAAAAGCGAGCTCCGAGACCTGCTGGACCGCCCCGAGGCAATCACCCGTATAGCCTCCGATCCGCTTCCGAAAGTACCAAGCCAAAATCACCGCAGTGATATTCGATGCGGCAACTGCCGCGGCAAGCGTATGAAACACGAGCACGTGCGGCATCTGATTTCCCATCAATGCGAAGGGTGCGGCCGCACCGGCGCCGAGAGCGCCGCTCACGATCCAACCGCGGCCGCCGAGGCTGTCCGCGAGCGGCCTGGCCTTCGAGTCGTCGTCGCTGCGCACGTAATCCAGGCCCCATATCAGACCGCACGCGCACCAGCGGCTGACCATGTGAGCGCCAACCACCACCCAGGGGAAGGCCGCCGCCGGAATCGCCACGTACGCGGCCCATTTGAGTCCGAGCATGACGCAGATGGCGATCGCACCGTACGCGCCGACGCGCGAGTCCTTCATGATGGCGAGGACTCGATCGCGCGTCGTGCCGCCGCCGAAACCGTCGCAGGTGTCCGCAAAGCCATCCTCGTGGAAGGCCCCGGTAACCAGCAGCGAAACCGCCAACATGAGACCGACGGTCACCGTGGCCGGCAGCCAATGACCCAACAGCCACCAGGCGCCCACGTTGATACCGCCCACCAGTACGCCGACCAGCGGGAAATAGCGTGCGGACTGCGACAGCCAACTCGGCTGGAAACTCCCCCAGACCGGCGTGGGCAGCCGCGTCAGGAACTGAGTCGCCACCAGAAACAGCACGATCTGCCGCTGCATCGTCAGCAGCACGGAATGCGCGCCGTCAAGTGCTCTTCTCACTGACGCCTGCACCTTCGAAGGTCGCCATGTCGGTAAACAGGCCGAGCGCGGCGCGCACCAGCGACAACGCAACCGCTGCGCCGCTTCCCTCACCGAGACGCATGCCAAGATCGAGCAGCGGTTGCACCTCGAGGTAAGTGAGCAAGGCGCGATGCGCCTGTTCCGCCGAGCAATGTCCGAAAACGCAGTAGCCGAGCACATTGCCGTCGATGCGTGCGGCCAGCGCCGCCGCCACCGTCACCGTGAAGCCGTCGACGACGATCAGCATTCGGCGCGCGGCCGCAGCCACTAGGGCACCAACCAGCATCGCAATCTCATAGCCTCCAAACTCCGCGAGCAGTTCCACCGGATCCCGCGGCGGCGCTCGCCGTGCCGCGGCGGCGGCAAGAGTCGCGCGCTTTCTCTCCAGGCCCGCATCGTCCAGTCCCGTTCCCCTCCCCACGCAATCGCCGAGCGCAATGCCGGTCAGGCCGTGCATCAGGAGCGCGGCCGCCGCGGTATTGCCGATCCCCATTTCCCCGAGAAGCAGGGTGTTGCCGCCGGCGGGAATCACTTGATCGATGACGGCGCGGCCGCGGCGCAGCGCCTGCTCGCACTCCTCCGGCGTCATCGCGGACTGCTCGACGAAATCGCGCGTGCCGCGCCGGACTTTGGCGTCGATCAGCCGCGGGTGGCTGCCGCAGTCAGCGTCGACGCCGGCATCCACGATCCAGAGTTCTATTCCCTGCAGCCGCGCGAGCACGCTGATGGCCGCACCGCCGGCGAGGAAATTCTGGACCATTTGTGCGGTCACTGCGCGCGGATAGGCGCTGACGCCACGGTCCGCGACCCCGTGGTCAGCGGCGAATACCACCGCCACCGGCCGGACAATGGCAGGCTTGAGTGTTCGCTGCACGGCACAAACCTGAGCCGCGAGCGGTTCGAGACTGCCGAGGGCACCCAGCGGTTTCGTCAATGAGTCGAGCCGTCGGCGGGCGGCGGAATGAATCGCCTCGTCGGCCGCCGGAACGGCCTCGAATCCGAAGCCGCTGCGAATCGTGAAAGGCCGCGACATCGGGTTATGGCCCATCCGTTGCGGACGGGTACGGGGCCGCGCTTCGAAGAATCATTGCCCCACCCTCCGCGCACCCACCGTGCACTACCGGACCAATTACGTCGCAGGTCGGTATACGGGCTCGTGAGCGGGACATCCCAGCCAAGTCGCCTTCCCACACCGAAGCGCAGTGGCACGAAGACTTGGCTTTCTCACCTACCGTTGCGGGGGCAGCGCCGGACTCAACCTCAGCGGGTTTCACCGGCTTCCCGTTTCACCCATCGGCCTCGCGGCCGACGGACTCCTGAACGCGGGCTTAGTCTGCCCGCGATCAGCGTCACGGTCAACGACCCGCGCTTTGAGTGCGCTTCGAATGCGTGCAATGATGCGATCGTGACGGATTTCACCCAAGAGGAAATCGATGCCGTTTACCGGGTGATGACGGCCCGGCGCGACATGCGTCATTTCCTGAGCGATCCGCTCGACGACGCATTGCTTCGTCGCCTGCTCACGGCAGCCCATCACGCGCCCAGCGTCGGACTGATGCAGCCTTGGCGTTTCATTCGTGTGTGCGACCCCGCCTTGCGTGCGGCCATTCACCGGCTGGTCGAGTCGGAACGGCAGGAGACCGCGCGGGCGCTGGGCGAGCGCGGCGATGAGTTCATGCGCCTCAAAGTGGAAGGAATTCTCGAGTGCGGCGAACTGCTCGTCGCCGCGCTCGCACCCGGCCGCGAGACGCACGTGTTCGGGCGCCGCACGATGCCCGAGATGGATCTGGCATCCGTCGCCTGTGCCATTCAAAATTTGTGGCTGGCGGCTCGCGCCGAGGGTGTCGGCATGGGTTGGGTATCGCTTTTCGACCCCGACCGCCTGCGCCAGTTGCTGCGCATGCCGTCGGGAAGCCGGCCCGTGGCCGTCCTCTGCCTCGGGCGAGTGCGCGAGTTCTATCCGCAGCCCATGCTCGAGATGGAGCAATGGGCGCGGCGCTTCGACCTCGAAACGCTGGTTCATGAGGATTATTGGTCGGAGCGCGGCAATGCCGAGGACGCACCGCCGCAGACCTGAGGCGCCGCGATTTCGAGGCAGGCGCGGCTCTCGGCACAGCACATCCGGTTGACCCGCCGATCGTTTTGCGGCAAGTTACGCGCACACAACAAGTTCCCCTCACGGGGATTCAAAGGGAACTCGGGTTAAAGACCCGGGCTGCCCTCGCAACTGTACGCGGTGCGCTCGACATCGAAGACCACTGGACCGATTTGGGTCCGGGAAGGTGATGTAGGGACATCAAGCCGCAAGCCAGGAGACCTGCTTGTCGTGGTCGCCCTTCGACCGGCCGGGGTGTGCTGATCGAGCGGAAATTCCCGAGTGGCGACGGAATGTGGCTGCGCATGTGCGCTGGCCCGCGGCGCTGTATCCCCCGAGTCGGGCGAGGCGACGCGCGCCCGCGTCCAGCGCAGCCGTCGGATCGTCACGATGGGGGGATTACCTTGAATCACCGACTTCGCAGCTTTGCGTTCACGAGCACCCTGTGCGCTTTTTTCTACATCGACGCCGCGCCGACGGCGCAGGCCGACGAGAACGAAGATTCCTTCGATGAAATCGTCGTGGTGGCCAACCGGGCACCGGAACCGCTCTCCAAGGTCGGCAATTCCGTCACCGTCCTGAACGACGATGCCATCCGCCAGAGCCAGGAGGTGGTGGTCGCCGATTTGCTCGCGCAAACCCCCGGCGTCACCTTCGCGCGCACCGGCGGCGTGGGTCAACCGACCTCGGTGTTCATTCGCGGCGCCGAGAGCGACCAGACCGTGGTGGTGATCGACGGCGTGCAATTGAACGATCCGTCCACCACCGGCGGCGGATTCGATTTCGCCAATCTGTTGACCAGCGACATCTCGAGAATCGAAATTCTACGCGGCGCGCAGTCGACGCTGTACGGCAGCCAGGCCATCGGCGGCGTCATCAACATCGTCAGCGCCGAGCCGACGGGTCCCTTCGGCGGCGGAGTGGCCGCCGAGGGCGGCTCGCACGACACCGGCTATGTCACGGCCCATCTCGGCGGCAAGGACGACTCGTTGCTGTGGCGGCTGTCCGGCAATTGGTACGGCACGAGCGGAATTCCGGCCTTCGACGAGAGGTACGGCGGCACGCGGCTGAGCGCGAGTCAAATCGGCGGCGGGTCCGGGCAGCTCCGCTATGCGCTGACTCCCGACTTGCAAATCGACCTGCGCGGCTACTACACGCAGGCCCGAACGGACTTCGACGGCTACGACACGCCGAATGCCAATCCCCCCTTCTCGTTCGGCGACGATAACGAATACAGCAAGATCAGCCAGATGCTGGGATATGCCGGTCTCACCCTGAAGTCGCCGGATCGCACCTTGACGAACCGCGTTGCATTCCAATACACCAACACTGACACGCGGCTGTTCGACCCGAACGCTCCGGCCAACATGGGCAGCCCGAGTACCGAAACGTTTTACGGCATCGGCCGCAATGAGCGCGAAGAATATCAGGGAACCTGGGAAGTCACGCCGCGCATCCAGGCTGTGTTCGGCGCGCAGCATGAACGCTCGACGATCGACACCGATTCGCCCGCCTTCGACTACTCCGGGCCGATGCCGCTCAGGAACTTTGCGACCATCGACAGCGGTTACGCGCAGCTTCAGGGCCAGCCCGTCGCGGGGTTGAGCCTCACCGCCGGCGGCCGCTACGACAGGCACAATGTGTACGGCGGCCATTCGACCGGCCAATTCGCCGCCGCGTGGACGCTCGATGACAGCCGTACGGTGCTGCGCGCGAGCTTTGGTCAGGGCTTCAAAGCGCCGTCGCTGTATCAGCTTTACAGCAACTACGGCAACAAGGCGCTGCAGCCCGAAATCGCCAACAGCTGGGACGCAGGGGTAGAACATCACGCCTGGGACGGGCGTGTGGTGCTGTCAGCCGCTTACTTCAACCGCGACAGCCGCGATCTGATCGAGTTCTTCGACTGCACGACGCCGAGCACGCAACCGCTCTGCGCCATGGAGCCGTTCGGCTACTATGCGAACGTTGCGCGCGCATCCGCCCGCGGTGCGGAACTTCAGGCCGCCGTCAATCCGAGCGATCAGCTTCAGCTATCGGCCAACTACACGCTGACCGATGCCGAAGACCGTTCACCCGGTTCGGCGACATTCGGCAACCAGCTGCCGCGCCGGCCGAAGTCTTCGGCCAACGCCATGGCCACCTATCGCTGGCCCTCGCGTCTGAGCACCAGTGTCGGCGCCCGCTACGCCAGCCGCAGTTTCGACGATGCGGCCAACACGATTGCGCTCGGCGGCTACGTGCTGGTCGACCTCAGGATCTCCTACGCACTCGGGGACCGTTTCGAACTATACGGGCGCATCGATAACGCCACCGGCAAACACTATGAGACGGCCTATCTGTATGGAACCTATGGGCGCGTTGGTTTTGCCGGCGTGCGGGCGACTTTTTGAGCCGTCGCGCCGTTTGCCGAACCGCGCCGTTTGCCGAACCGCGCCGCCGTCGAACCGCCGCGGCGGCGCAGCTCGTCAGGGTTTTTTCAGCTGCTTCGCATGGTGGCGCAGATGGTCCGCCATGAAAGTCTGAATGAAGTAATAGCCGTGATCATAGCCAGGCTGCATGCGCAGACTGAACACTTGACCGGCCTTCGCAGCCGCCGCGGAGAATATCTCCGGCAGCAGCTGCTCGGCCAGAAATTGATCCGCCGCGCCCTGGTCGATGAGGATCGGCCCCGGAAACGGCCGGCGCGCGACCAGCTCGCTGGCGTCGTAGTCGCGCCAGCTCTGCGTATCCTGCCCCAGGTAATTCGTCAACGCCTTCTTACCCCAGGGGGATTGCATCGGTGCCGCAATGGGCGCAAACGCGGAAACCGACTTATACCGGTCCGCATTACGCAATGCGCACACCAGCGCACCATGCCCGCCCATTGAGTGGCCGAAAATTCCGGTGGCGTCCGTCTGAGCGGGAAGGTTGGCGGCCACGACCTCCGGCAGCTCGCGCGTGACATAACTGTACATCCGATAGTACTGCGACCACGGGGCCGTCGTGGCGTCCACATAGAAGCCGGCCGAATAGCCGAAATCCCAGCTGTCGGCATCGCCCGGCAAGCGCGGCTCGCGCGGGCTCGTGTCCGGCGCGATCAACATGAGGCCCAATTCCGCTGCGACCTGCTGCGCATGCGCTTTGATGGGAAAGGTTTCCTCGGTGCACGTGAGGCCGGACAAGTAATACAGCACCGGCACCTTGCCCGTGCGCGCCTGCGGCGGCAGGTAGACGGAGAACTTCATGGGGCCGCGAATTTCGCGCGAGTCATGCTTGTAGAAACGCTGCACGCCGCCGAAACAGCCGTGCTCCGAAATCACCGTCAACGCGCTCACGGGAACACCACCACGCTGCGGATCGATTCGCCGGTGTGCATCAGGTCGAAAGCCTTGTTGATGTCTTCGAGCGGCATCTTGTGGGTGATGAGATCATCGATGTTGATCTTGCCGTCCATGTACCAGTCGACGATCTGCGGAACTTCCGTGCGTCCGCGCACGCCGCCGAAAGCAGTTCCCTTCCAGACGCGTCCGGTCACCAGTTGAAACGGCCGGGTGCTGATTTCCTGGCCCGAGCCGGCCACGCCGACCACGACCGACACGCCCCAGCCGCGATGGCAGCATTCCAGCGCCTGACGCATCAGATTCACATTGCCGACGCATTCGAAACTGTAGTCCGCGCCGCCGCCGGTGAGTGCCACCAAGTGCGCGACCAGATCGCCTTCCACCTCTTTCGGATTCACGAAATGAGTCAAACCGAATTTCTCGGCCAGCGCCTTGCGCCCCGGATTCAAATCCACCCCGATGATTTTGTCGGCGCCCACCATGCGTGCGCCCTGGACGACGTTGAGGCCGATGCCGCCCAAACCAAACACCACCACATTGGCTCCCGACTCCACCTTGGCCGTGTGCGTTACCGCGCCAATCCCTGTGGTCACGCCGCAACCGATGTAGCACACCTTGTCGAAGGGGGCATCCTCACGGATTTTCGCCACGGCAATCTCCGGCAATACCGTAAAATTCGAGAACGTGGAACATCCCATGTAGTGGTGCACCAGGTCTTTGCCGATGGAAAAGCGGCTGGTGCCGTCCGGCATCAATCCCTTGCCTTGCGTCGCTCGGATCGCCGTGCATAGATTGGTCTTATGCGACGTGCACGACTTGCATTGCCGGCATTCGGGTGTGTACAAGGGAATCACATGATCGCCTTTGCGCAAGCTGGTCACGCCGGGCCCGACGTCGACGACGATCCCGGCGCCTTCATGGCCCAGAATCGCCGGAAATAAGCCCTCCGGATCGGCGCCCGAACGCGTAAACTCATCCGTGTGACAAACCCCGCTGGCCTTGATTTCCACCAATACTTCGCCCGCTCTAGGTCCATCCAAATCCACTGTGAGGATTTCCAGCGGTTTGCGGGCGGCGAGGGCTACGGCGGCTTTGGTCTTCATTAAAGGATATCCTTTAGGTCTATTGGGCAATTGAGGCGTGGACGGTTGAAGGCGTTACCCTAAAACAACCGGCGCCGACTTGGAAGCAGCACATGAATATTGTATTTACCCCGAATGAAGCGCGCGTAATCGGTTGCTTGCTCGAGAAGGAAGTCACCACTCCCGATCAATACCCCCTGTCGCTGAATGCGCTCACGAATGCCTGCAACCAGAAAACCAATCGCGACCCCGTGCTGGAGCTGAGCGAATCCGTAGTGCAGCAAGCGGTGGATTCGCTGATGAAGAAGCACCTGGTGAGCGACCGATCCGCCGGATATGGGGGCCGCGTCACCAAGTACAAGCACCGTTTTTGCAATACGGAATTCGGCTCGTTGAAATTCTCGGCGCAGGAGCTCGGCATCATTTGCGTGCTCTTGCTGCGCGGGCCTCAGACGCCGGGCGAATTGCGGGCGCGCACCAATCGAATGTGCGCGTTCACCGATGCGGCCCATGTCGAGGCCACCCTCGCGAATCTGATGGCGCGCGAGGACGGCCCCTTCCTCGCCCGATTGCCGAGAGCCCCCGGAGCGCGCGAATCGCGCTATGCCCATTTGTTCTCCGGGCATCTGGAGTCGGTGGACGAACCCGCGGTCGCGGAGGAATCGGCTCCGGGAACCGCAACCTTGAGTCAACGCGTGGAACAGCTCGAAGAGCGGGTGCGGCGGCTGCAAGAGGAAATGGACGCCATCACCTCGGCGCTCGCGCAAAACCGCCGGGACGGCGCAGAGTCTGCCGACCCCGCGTCTGCCCCGGCCGCCCTGTCTACTGCGGTATCCGCGCCTACTGCGGACTAGCGGGAGCGGGCGCAGCCGCGGACGTGGACGCCGTTTGTTTGGCGATCCCGCCGCGCTCTTGCAGCCATTTGTCGAAGGCGTCGATATCCGTGGCGCGCATCCCGTTCGCGGCCGCTCGGTGACTCTCGAGCCAATTTTGCATCGACACCATCAGTTGGTCCGCGAGCGGGCGCGCATGGTTGAAGAGATCCATGTAAGCGGCCTCCGCATCCTGCAGTCGATCGACTGCCATATAGGCCTCGGCGCGATGCTCGACCGCTTCGAGCAGCTCAGGCTTGAGGGCGAGCGTGTGATTGTAATCGTCGATCGACTCGTTATAGGCGCCCAGACGCAGATGAATGTAGCCGACATTGTTCCAGGCCTCGAACATGTCGCCCTTATTGCGTAATGTTTCGGTAAATTGATCCAGCGCCTTGCCGTAGGCGTCGCTGACTTTGTCCAGGGCCGCGGCCTTTTTATCCGGATTCGGTGCCTTGGCGGCGGCCTCTTCGTATTCACGAGCTCGATTCAGTGATTTGACACCCGCCGTGAAGGCCTTTTTTGCGGCCGCGTCCGGTTTGTCGGTCGCCGGTGTGCTGGTCGATTCGTTACCGGGCTGTTGGATCCCGGATCCGCCCATGCCCGGTCTGCCGCCCATCTGGCCTCCGCCCCCCGGATACCCTTGGCCGCCCGCCACGGCCAAATGCACGCCCGCGCCAAACGACGCAAGCAACACAAGGCAAGAGACCAACATCCCACGCATTCCGCCCTCCGCAAGGCCGCTCTGCCGTTTGTGCAATACTCGACGCATGTCCAATACTCGACTAATGTCGCCCAATAATAAGTTCTTAGCCCTCTGCGCGCTGGCCTTTTTGCCGGCGTCTTCGCCGGCGGCCAAGCATCCCAGTATGCCGGAAGTCTTGGCCGCCGCGAGCCCGACGGATTGGCGGCCGCTCGATCCGGACAACACACTGTACGTGGAATTGCCCGGCGGACGCGTGGTCATCGAATTGGCGCCCGCTTTCGCGCCGCTGCACGTGACCAACATCAAGACGCTCGCCCGGAGCAAGTATTTCGACGGGCTGTCCATCATTCGAGTGCAGGACAACTATGTTGCGCAGTGGGGGGATCCCGGCAACCGGCACCCGATACCAGCCGGCATCGGCAAAGTCGCGCCGGAATTCGACTCCCCTACGCCGGCGCACATGCCGTTCACGCGCCTGCCCGACGGCGATGTGTACGCCCCTGAAGTCGGCTTCTCCGACGGCTTCCCGGCCGCGCGCTCGCCATCGCTGCATCGCACCTGGTTGGCGCACTGCTACGGCATGGTCGGTGTGGGCCGCGATCTCGACGTCCAAAGCGGCAGCGGCGCGGAAATGTATGTGGTGATCGGTCATGCGCCGCGGCATCTGGACCGCAACGTGGCGCTCGTGGGCCGGGTCGTAAAAGGCATGGAGTTGCTCGCCGCGCTGCCGCGAGGCAGCACGGACATGGGATTTTATGCCAAGACCGAGGCGCCGCTGCCGATCAAGTCCGTCACGGTTGCGGCGGACGTACCTCCGTCGCAACGATCCAACCTCGAAGTGCTTCGCACCGATTCGGCGGCGTTCACTGCGCTGGTCGAATCGCGCCGCAATCGGCCCGAGGATTTCTTCAAGGTTCAGGCCGGGCGCATCGATCTCTGCAATGTGCCGATCGCGGTTCGCGAACAACACCCCGCCGCCGATCACTCGTCGTGACGCGAGGCCGCATCGGCGGCCTCGGCCGCCTCGATGCCGATTTGCAAGGTGTTGGTCGCGACGCGCACTTCGATGAGGAACGCCGACAATGCCGCCGCCAACGACAGCATCGACAAGATGAACATGCAGGCGATGAAGGCGGATAAGTCCCAGCGCAGGAAGGCGTTCACGAACAGCATGACGACCACGAGCGAGATGAACAGCGCGGACAACGTGATGAGGGTAATCGCCGCGTTGATATAACGGGCGCGCCGCGCCAGCACGCTGAGCACGCCGTGCAGGTCCCGTCCATCGTGTTTGTGGTCCGGCCGGCGCAAGATGTCCTCCACGGCGCGCGCGCGATCCACGATGCGCGACAGGCGGCTGGTGAGCACGTTGAGCGTCACGCCGATCGCCGAAATCAGGAAAATGGGCGTCAACGCAACTTGGATGAGATGCGCGATGTCGACGGATTGGACCGTGTATGGTGTCATGCCCACCGCACCCTCGCTGGTTTCTGTGGCACGGCGAGTATACCCAGGAATCGCAGCGGCTTCTGGGAACCCTCGACCCTACGCTACCACTTGACCCAGCCGAAGTGCCAGGTCGCGAGAATCACGAACCCAAACGCGATTCGGTACCAGGCGAAAGCCTTGAAATTGTGGCCGCTGACATAGCGTATCAAGGCGCGCACGGCGAACGCCGCGCTCACGAAGGATGCGATCGAACCGACCCCGATGACCGCGAGATCATTGACTTCGATGGAGTGGCGCGCTTTGAAGAGCTCCAACACCGTTGCGCCGAATATGGTCGGTATCGCCAGGAAAAAAGAAAACTCGGTGGCGGCAGGCCGGGAAAATCCGCGCAGCAGGCCGCCCATGATGGTCGCACCCGAGCGCGACGTGCCGGGGATCATCGACAAGGCCTGCGCAAATCCGACCCAGATCGCGTCCGACGGCTGAATGTCGTCGACAGCCGCGATTCTCGCGGTTCGCTTGCGGCTCTCGATCCATAGAATGAGAATGCCGCCGATGATGAACGCCATCGCCACCGGTACCGGGGCGAATAAATATTTCTTGATGGTATTGATGAAGATGACGCCGAGTACGGCGGCGGGCAAAAACGCCAGTATCAGATTGAGCGTGAAGCGCTGCGACTTTCGATCGCGTGTCAGCGTCGCGACCACTATCCAAAGCCGTTGTCGGTAAAGCCAGCACACCGCCAGAATGGCGGCAAATTGAATCACGATTTCGAACAGCTTGCCCTTCTCGTCGTTCCAATTCAGAAGGCTGCCGGCGACGATCAAGTGGCCGGTGCTCGAGACCGGTAAGAACTCGGTCAGTCCCTCGACAACCCCCATTATCAAGGCCTTGACCGCAACTACCGGATCCATGTACTCGCCCTCATCGATCGTGGCACCCCGGTTTAAGGGGACAAAAAAACGCCCCGGCCGCCATGAGGCGGACGGGGCGTTATACCAATAAAGTTACTTGGTCGTCGCGGGGGCTGCAGCCGCTTTCTTCTTTTTCTTGCTGTGCTTCTTGGCGGGCTTCGGCGCATCCGTCGCGGGGGCGGCGGCGGCAGGAGCGTCAGCAGCCATCGGCGCGGCAGCTTTCGGCATATCGGCGGCCATCGCGGCGGCGGCGAGGCCGAAGGTCAACAACGCAGAGGTAATCAAGGTTCCGGACTTATTCATGAGATCTCCAAACGGTGGTATTGACAAGCATTTCGGAGAATACGCCGGATCCACGCATTTCATCCGAGATGAAGATCATTTCACAAACCCCACCGGCAACCCGCGCGGATCAGCGTCTACCCTTCGACCGGACGTGCCACGCGAGGTATACGACAATGGCGATGTTGGCGACCAGGACCACCGCTTTGCCGACGGTCGGCCTGAAAATCACCTCCCACACCTCCAAGGGGATCAGGGAGGCTGTGATGATCGTAGTCAACCACTCGGCCCAGCGCTTTTGCATCCACAAACCGATCCCTTCGGTCGCAAATACCGCCGCATAGGCCAACGTCACCATCCGCAGCGCATGGAGCCGCGATGCGCTCAAGCCGCTGAACCACTCTAGAAACCGGGTGGCTACGTCGTGCTCCAAGCCCAACGGGCGCGCGGAGGCCCAGGTCACCAACTTGGCCGCGAGCGAAGCATCGCTAAGACGCACTTCGCCGTAGGCCAAGGCCAGCAGCAGCAACACCTTCACCATCTTGTAGAGCGCGATGGTGCGCAGAACATTAAAGCGCGGCTTCGGCGCCGGCCGAGCAACGGTTGTCATGAAGAGTTAGGCCTGACCCGCTGGCGGCTGAAACTCCAACGTCGCATCGAGCAGCGCCGGAATGTCGAAAACCGCCTTCTCGTTATCGATCACCAACGGAGCGACTCCGGCGGCAGCCACCAGCGCCGCCGGCACCTGGATCCGATCGTGCTCCCGAGTGACGGTCCAGGTCTCCAAGCGCTTGTCTTGAAACGCCAAATTGAGCGCTCCCCAACGCAGCAGGGCGGCGCGAGCCAGCGGCGTGTCTCCGCCCCAGTGCCGTTGCGCCAACGCCATCGCGGAGCTTGCCGCAATTTCTCCGTGCGGCAGCGTCATCAGATCCTGAATGTATTTCACCATTTCATCTGGTGGAACAGGCAGGTCCAGGTAGGGAGCCGTCTCGGTCATGGTCGGTATTTTACCCTAAGTCGGATTCTCGAGACTGAACATGGCGTTCTCGTCATCGTAGGCGAAGGCCTCGGCATATCGGCCCCAGCTCACCACGGCCCGCAGAGTCTGGTCCGCGGCCTCTTCGTTCATGAAATCTTCCAATTCATCGATAAACCGGCTCTTGCGCGCGGAGTGCGAGGCACGTTCGTCCAAAACCCTTCGGATATGGGCAGCCAGGGGCACGTAGTTCAGTAAATGACGGGTGAAAATCCGCTTGCGCTCGTCGACTTCGGCGTGGGCGAACGCCAATCCGTCCTCGGTCAATTTCAAGTCCCCGCCCTCGAGTTCCGCGAAACGCAGCATTTGCAGAGTCTCGGCCACCGGGAACAGTTCGTCGATCTCCATTTGCAAATCCGAGGCGATTTCCGGCAGATCCGCCTTGCCGTTGAAGGGGGCGGCCGCAACGGCCTCCATCAGGCCCGCCAACAAGTTCGAGGACACGCGAGGATATACGCTGCCGATCCCCAATCCCGGGAAGCGCTCCTGACGGGCGCTCGGGCCGCCCAGCGGACGCGCGGTCATCTCCACATAGATGCGCTCCACCAGCTCGCGAAAACTCGGATCGAGGCGGTTGCGCGGCTGCGGCAGCGACACCTTGATCTCGCTCAAGATCCGGCCCGGATTGCTGCCGAACACCAAGACCCGGTCGCACATCAATACCGCCTCTTCGATGTTGTGCGTCACCAGGATGACGCCCTTGATGGGCATCCGGCCCTCCGCCCACAAATCCAGGAAATCGGTGCGCAGCGTCTCGGCGGTGAGTACATCGAGCGCCGAGAATGGCTCATCCATGAGCAGAATGTTCGGATGGACCACGAGCGCGCGGGCGAAGCCCACGCGCTGCCGCATGCCGCCCGAAAGCTCGCGCGGATAGGCGGACTCGAATCCATCCAAACCGATGAGATCGATCGCCGCCAGCGACCGTTTGCGAATATCCGCCCTCGGCATTCGCTGCGCCTCCAGGCCGAGCGCCACATTCTCGAACACGGTCAGCCACGGAAAAAGGGCGAAACTCTGGAATACCATTGCAATACCGGGTGCAGGGCCCGAAATCGGGCGGCCCATGTAGCGCAGGTGTCCGGCGGTCGGCTCCGACAGCCCGGCAATGAGCCGCAACAAGGTCGACTTGCCCGAACCGGATCGCCCCAACAGCCCGACGATTTGGCCCTCCCGCAGTTCGAGATTCATTCCCTCGAGCACCAACAATTCCGCCCCGTCCGGCTTCGGGAAGGCCTTGCGCACATCGTTGCATTGCAGTAGCGGAGAGTCGTTCATGGCCCCACCCATCAGGTAAGTCGATATTTGCGCTCGGCGTAGTAATACAAGGGACGCCAAAACAGCCGGTTGATGACCACCACAAACAGACTCATGGTGCCTATCCCCAAGACGATGCGATGAAAGTCCCCGGCGGACGTCGCCTCTGCGATATAAGACCCGAGTCCTCGGGCCTCTACTTGCGTATTCCCCCAAGTCGCCAATTCGGCGACGATGGCGGCGTTCCACGACCCGCCCGACGCCGTAATGGCACCCGTGACGTAGAACGGCAAGACGGCCGGCAGCGCAACCTTGCGCCACCACAGCCAGCCCGTGACCCGAAAATTTGCCGCGACGTAGCGCATCTCCGCCGGTATGGCCGATGCGCCGGCGATGACATTGAACAGAATGTACCATTGCGTGCCCAGAATCATCAGCGGGCTCAAGAAAATGTCCGGGTTGAGCTTCCAGGCGACGATGCCGTACACCGCGATGGGAAACAGCAGATTCGCCGGGAAGGCCGCCATGAACTGGGCAATGGGCTGAACGATCTGCGCCGCGCGCGGCCGCATGCCCACCCACACGCCGATCGGCACCCACACCAGACTCGCGAGCGCAATCAAAATGAACACCCGCAGCATCGTGAGCGTCGCGAGTCCGCACACTTCGAGAGCCTCTCGCAGCGGCGTGTTCTTGATCACCACCCAGGCGATGTGCCAGAGCCCGAGAACCACGGCCGCAATCATCAGCGACACCCACAGAAGATCCAGACTCCGCTTCGGCGGCGTCGGCGCGGCGACCGGTTCATCGGTGCGCTTGACCACCCGGCTGGTCCAGAGCACCGCGGCATGAAAGGCCACGCTCGCCGCTTGAATCACTCGGGATCGGCGCATCATGGTCAGCGCCCAGGAATCGGGTACGCGGACTCCGGGTTCCTGCTCCACGCGGAAACGGTCCACCCAGGCCACCAACGGGCGAAACAGCAATTGGTCGTACAGCAGAATCACGATCAGCATGGTGGCGATCGCCCAGCCGATTGCACTGAGGTTTTTCTGTTGAATGGCGAGCGCGATATAGGAACCGACGCCCGGCAAGGACACGGTGGTGTGCCCGACGCTGATCGATTCGGAGGCGACGACGAAGAACCATCCGCCCGACATGGACATCATCATGTTCCATATGAGCGCGGGCATGGCGAACGGCACTTCCAGCTGCCAGAAGCGCATCCACGGCGACAACCGGAACGACTCGCTTGCTTCAATCAGCTCCAGCGGAACCGTGCGCAGCGACTGATAAAAGCTGAAGGCCATGTTCCATGCTTGGCTGGTGAATATGGCAAAGATGGCGGCGAATTCGGCGCCGAGCACCCGCCCTGGAGCCAGGGACATGAAGAACACGACCGTAATGGAAATGAAACCCAGGATCGGCACCGACTGCAGAATGTCAAGGATCGGCACCAGGAGCTTGCCGGCCCGCTCGCTCTTGGCGGCCCAGGTGGCGTATGTCAGAGTGAACACCAGCGAAAGCGCGAGCCCGGCCAACATGCGGAACGTCGTGCGTGCCGCATATTCCGGCAAATGCCTGGGATCGAGCGACAGCGGCGTTATTTCGAGCTGCGACAGGGGGGCGAACAACCCCCGCGACGTCTCGCCCAAAAAGGCGATCAAGCCGATCACGACGATGAACGCCAGCACGTCCCAGCGAGACGCGAGATCGCGGAGAAAGACATAGGGTGCGAAGCGGTTCATCGACGCATTCTCGCAGGACAGTTGACGAAGTAGCTAGTAGGGTACGAGTTATGGAAAAGAGCATCACCGCCGCCGCGCCGAGCGCCGCGGCACCATCGGCGGCGCAAGCGACGCAAACGCGCTTCAATGTTCTGGGCGCCATCAGCTTCTCGCACTTTCTCAACGACATGATGCAATCGCTGATCGTGGCGATCTATCCCTTGCTGAAGGGCGAATTCCACCTGAGTTTCGTGCAGATCGGCGTGATCACGCTCACCTATCAAATCTGCGCTTCCGTTTTGCAGCCGGTCATCGGCATTTACACCGACAAGCACCCGAAGCCCTACTCGCTCAGCGTCGGCATGGGATTCACCTTGATCGGCATGGTGACTCTGGCGTTTGCGCCCAACTATGCGAGCGTGTTGGCGGCGGCCGCATTGATCGGGGCCGGCTCGTCGATTTTTCATCCGGAATCCTCGCGCATTGCCCGCTTGGCGTCGGGCGGCCGACACGGTCTCGCGCAGTCGATTTTCCAAGTGGGCGGCAATGCAGGAAGCGCGATGGGACCGCTGCTGGCCGCCTGGATCGTCAATCCCCACGGACAAGCGAGTCTCGCGTGGTTCGCGTTGGCCGCCTTGCTCGCCATCGCCGTGCTGACGAAGGTGGGCGGTTGGTACAAACGCCAGCACATCGATCGTCCGGGCGCCTCCAAGATCCGGCCCGCCGTGCCGAGCCCGGTGTCGGCGCGCAAGGTGGCTTGGTCGATCGGTATCCTGGTAGTGTTGATCTTCTCGAAGTATTTCTATATCGCCAGCATCACGAGCTACTACAGCTTCTATCTGATCGAGAAATTTCACCTGTCGGTGCAGTCGGCCCAGATTTATCTATTCGTGTTTCTATTCGCGATGGCGCTCGGCACCCTCCTGGGCGGACCCATCGGCGACCGCATCGGCCGCAAGCGCGTCATTTGGGCTTCCATCCTGGGCGTCGCGCCGTTCACGATACTCCTGCCGTTCGTCGACTTGGCATGGACCTGCGCCTTGACCTTCGTCATCGGATTCATTCTGTCCTCGGCGTTCTCAGCCATCGTCGTCTTTGCACAGGTGCTGATGCCCGGCAAGGTGGGCGCC
>Ga0137412_10001119_pt1 | contig 20321 bp, 18 predicted proteins | sample CZODoug2_1_16fun_FD_122160 | JGI IMG/M metagenome (GOLD analysis project Ga0137412, IMG submission 122160) | Vadose zone soil fungal communities from Angelo Coast Range Reserve, California, USA - CZODoug2_1_16fungal (Hybrid Assembly) | ecosystem: Environmental > Terrestrial > Soil > Vadose zone...
AACCGTCTGAAATCACTCAGTTCATTTTCGGTCAGCCTCTTAGTCTTACTGCGTCAGTAATCGGGAATTCTTGCCGTTTTGCGGATCGGCGCGTTGCAACAAGGGCATCTCGGGAGGGTCCTGGCGAGAGCGACGATGAGGCGTCGCCGCATGGTGGCGATCGAGTTCGGGATGTGGCGTTCGGGTCGGATCGGCGGCGCCTCTGGGTCGGTAACCCTGGGGAATGGCAGATCGCGAGAGCTGCGGGGAGGAAGGTGGTCCTGAGGGGGGAATGGCGCCCCGTTCGGCGATCAAGAAGCCGTAGGCGGCGATGCAGAGTGTGGCGTGATGGTGGAAGCCGCGCCACCCGCGCCCTTCATAATCACCAAGGCCGAGTTCCTGCTTGAGCTCCTGATAATCGCGCTCGATCCGCCACCGCAACTTTGTCAGATCAATCAAACGGTCGAACGCGACATCCTCGGACAAAGTGGAAAACCAATATTTGGTCGGTTCGGTTTCGTCCTCCGGCCACTCGATCAGCAGCCACTCTTCGGCGCGTAACTCGCTCAGCAAGTTATCCCGATGGGCCGGCCGTACTCTGCGCCGGGCAAAGCGCGACGCGAGCCCATCCGCGGTTCCCTCGCGCCAAGTGATGGTTTGCCACGCCTCTTCCGGTAAGCTGAGGGCGAGTGCTTTGACCGAGATCGGCTGATGCTGCTGATCGCGTTGAAGCCGCTGCTGTGGTCTTCCGCGCCCCGATCGAGCCTGCGGCGTCAAAGGGGCTGCGCCCGGTGGCCAGACCGAGGTGTTGGGACCGATCCCTGCCACATACCTCATGCCGATGGCGGTGATCTGCGTTCGCAGGCTGGTGTCGTTGCCGTAGCCGGCATCCATCAGGACCACACCCTGAGGCCGTCCGGCCGTTCGCGCCGCTTTGATCTGCTCAAGGGCGATCTCAGGCTTGGTTTGAAAAACGCTCGCCTCCGGCACTTTGGCTTTGTGCCGTCGCGCCTGATCCGTGGCCCAATCTTCAGGCAGATAGAGCTGATACGCGACCGGCAGGCTGGCATCATGATTGGCCAGCGACAGCGTCACTGCGACCTGGCAGTTATCCTGCTTGCCGAGCTGACCGCAATATTGCCGGGTCACCCCGACCGAGTGCCGCCCCTTCTTGGGAAAGCCTGTGTCGTCAACGATCCAGGCCTCGACCGGTCCGCTACGCTCGATCGCCGGCAGCACCAGTTCTCCCACCCTGGCCAGCATCGCGGCGTCCGACCACGGCGCGTTCCCAACAAAATGAAGCAGGGATTGATGCTTTGCCGCGACCTGTGCCGGCGCGGTTACCGCCGCCATCGGCTCGACGCTCTTGCGCTCAATCGGCATCAACAGCCCCAGGCAGTAATCGCGCATCGGCTGCTGTCGATCGGCATGCCCCAGCACCGCGCCCAGCGCCTCGACATAGGCCGCAAATCGCGCTTCACTCCCCTCACCCGACCCATCGTCCATTCCGGTCCCCCGATCCGGAAAAAGATGAGCCAAAATACCACATCTTGCGGTCACCAACTAGTTAAATACATGATGTCGAATTTTGTGACTCAGTAAGACTAATCTCGGCTTACCGGAGCGATCGCTTCGGAGTGAACCGGGGGCCTTGCCGGGTGTTTCGCGTCGATCCTGCAACCGGCCGCAAAACCGGCCATTTCGACGTTCCGCCACCTTGCGGGCACGCCGGTGGTCTCGCCTATGCGGGCGGGGGAACGCTCTACATCACCGACACGCACACTCTGTTCGAGGTCGACCTGGAGAGCGCTTTCGTCGCGCCCGCTCCGGCTTTCCGAAGCTTCCCGCTCGGATCCGGGTTGAGGGGCGCTCTCGCCGCTTCGGGGCGAGGCGAGATATGGATCGGTACTTACGAAGAAGACCGGCCCGGCAGAATCTTCAGATATGATCGGGCGGTGCTGAAGGCGCTGGCCGACGGGGCGGTGGTGAACGAAGAGTTGGGGTCGGCGAGGCTGACGATTCCGAGCTACGCGCAGGGAGCCGCCGTCGCGCCATCCGGCAAGCTGTGGATCTCACGCAGCGAGATCGGCTGGGGCTCTCTCGAGAGGCTCGACATCACCAGCGGTCTCATCGAGCAGCGCTACGCGGTTCCCGGCGGCATTGAAGGCATCTCTTTCGACGCTTCCGGTCAGCTTTGGGCCGTCTCCGAGGCGGGAGCGCGCCATATCCCGTGGCGTTACCCGTTTTTTCCGGTGATCTTCCGGCTCGACATCGAACGCTTGACGCCTCCACCCTGACGCCGCTCACCCGGCTCGGCTGTCGCGCAGGCCTTGCAGCCGTGTCGCGGCCTCGGTGTTGCCCTGTGCCGCTGCCTTTTCGTACCAGATGTGAGCGATTGCGATATCCTCGGCTACCCCGGACCCCGCTCGATAAAGGTCGCCCAGCTGAATTTGGGCTTCGGCCAAGCCCTGCTCCGCCGCTTCGCAGCACCACTGGAAGGCCTGCTCGGTGTTTTGTGGCGTGCCCTGGCCCTCCAACAGCATGATAGCGAGATTATACTGCGCGTAACGATCACCCTGTTCAGCCGAGCACCGGTACCATTTGACGGCTTCCTCCAGATTGCGGACGACACCTGTGCCGGTGCAGTACATCGCCGCAAGCTGGAACTGCGCACCGGCATCAGCTTGTTCGGCCGCTTTGCGGAACCATAATGCGGCGCCTGCCGTGTCTTTCGGTATGCCGCGGCCATGCAGCTGATTCCATGCGATGATCAGCTGCGCTTCGAGATGCCCCGCCTCCGCGGCGGCGCGATAGCAGCGCACGGCCGCGCCCTCGCTTGGTTCGCTGGCATGCCCTTGCGCATAAAGATGCCCGAGCTGGACGAGGGCCGGCGGGTGTCCGGATTCCGCGGCCTGCCGGATCAATACTTTAGCGCGCGCAATATCCTGGTCGACACCCTCGCCCCGGGCGTAAAGCACACCTAGACCGGTTTGGGCTTCCGGATCGCCGGCCTCGGCGCCTCGCCACAACCATGCCAAGCCGATTTCGGGGTCACGGGGCACACCCTCACCCCTCAGGTAGAGGTACCCGAGGCGGGTCTGGGCGGTTGTCATCCCTTGCTCCGCGGCGCGCCCGTACCAGTCTGCCGCCTTGTGTGCGTCACGCGGGACACCGGTTCCTTGCAGGTGGAACGCGGCAATATTGACCTGCGCAGTCGCGATGCCCTGCTCCGCGGCCCTTTCGAACCATTTGGCGGCCTCACGGAGTTCTTGAGGCACCCCTTCTCCCCGCGCATAGAGGCGCCCGAGACGAAACTGCGCCTCGGCATCTCCAGTTTCCGCAGCAGCACGATACCATTTCGCCGCCTCGATCATGTTAGGCACCGAGGCTTGACCGGTCTCGTACAAATCGGCGAGGCGCACCATCGCCGGGACCAACCCTTGCCGCGCCGCCTGACGAAACCGCGTTTCGGCCGCGAACTCATTGCGCTGGGTTCCGTCGCCTTCCAGGGTGAGAAGCGCCAAATTGTACTGCGCGCGTGCGCTGCCTTGATCGGCGGCCTTGCCGAGCCATAGCGCAGCCTTTTCGCAATCGCGGCCGACCCCCTGACCCGAAAGATACATCAATCCCAGCGCCAGTTGAGCGGCATGGTTACCCTTCTCGGCGGCCTTTTCGTACCAGATCGCGGCAGTCGCGAGGTCGATCTCGACGCCGTGACCATTGGCATAAAGGATGCCGAGGCCGAGCTCGGCGGCGGCGCTGCCCTGCTCGGCGGCGAGCTGATACCAACGCCGGGCTTCTTGATAGTCCTGTCCGCAGCCGACGCCGCGCGCATAGATCAGCCCGGTATTGGCCTGCGCGTCGGCGACTCCTTGCTCGGCCGCTGCCCGGCTCCAGCGCAGCGCCTCGACGGGGTTCTGCGGCACATCGAGGCCGTTCGGGAACAGAAGGTCCCGATTGCGCTCGGCGGCCGCGCTGTCGCGTTGGGTAGCAGCCTCGTACCATCGCGCAAAACTCGTCCACCGATTGACGCGATAGCCGTCTAGATGCAGAAGGCTCAGCTGATGTTGTGCCTCGGCGTGACCCTGCGCTGCCGCCCGCTGATAGCAGGCGGCAGCGTCGGCGAGATTAGCCAGGACGCCGTGACCGCGGGCATAGAGCAGTCCCAAGCGGTAGGACGCTTCGGGATCTCCGAGCGCTGCCGCCGCAGACCATTCCTTGAATGCCGCGGCGTAATCGGCACGCTCGTAGGCGTCACGGCCGCGCGCTACTGCGAATTCGGTTTGCCGGGACCCATCTTTCGGAAACCCGATCACGGCTCGCGCATGGCCTCATGGACGCCGCGGATGACGCCTCGCAACATGTACATGGCGACCGAGCGGGACCCGACATTGATGTCGGCGGTCAGGGTCATGCCCGGTACGAGCCGGAAACTGTCGGGAACCCCGTGCAGCGTGAGGTCGCCGAGCGCGATCCGTGCCTTGTAATAGGGCTCGACGGGGCTGCCGTTGTCGTCTTGTGAAAACGCGCCTTCACTGAGCCAGCGGACCGTGCCCGCCACGGTGCCATGCTCGACAAAGCTGAACGCCTCGAGCTTCAGTGTGGCGCTGTCGCCGGGTCGCACAAAGCCGATATCGCGGGTCACTATATGCACTTCCGCTTCGAAGGGAGAGCGCATCGGCACGAGCGTAATGAAGGGATCTCCCTCCTTTAGAACCGAACCGACGGACAGTTTCGCCAGTTTCAGGACGACCGCGTCGTCCGGCGCCTCCAGGCGCACTAGATCGTGATGCTTGACCGCTTTGGCCAATTGCTGCCGGGCAGTGTCGACCGCATTGCGCGCCGTCACGAGCTCCTGGCTCACTTGCCCGGACCACTGTTGGACGAAGGCGTCGCGGTTGGCAATCGTCGAGGCGAGTTGGTGCTCGCTTTCGACAAGGCCATTGCGATCGAAATCTTGAGTACGCAGTATTTCGAGGCGCTGATCCCTGGCCGTCAACAGGTTGAGGCGGCTACCGAACTGGCTGGCCGCCAAGCTGGCCCGCATGCTCTCTATCTCCTGCGAGACCTCAACCCGGCCGTCGTAGTGGGCGAGGTCATCCTTGAGTTTGCGAATCGTGGCCTTGTTCTGCGAGATCTGTTCGTCATAGGCACGCAGCTGCGCCTCGAACTGGGCTCTACGTTGGGTGTAATACACCCGCTGAAGCGCCATGTAAGCGGCCGCCGGCGTCGCTCCCGAAGGCGGGTCGAAGTTCCGGTTCGCCAGCTCGGCCTCGGCACGAGCAATCTGCGCTTCGAGGCTTGCAATCTGCGAGCTCGCGGCACTCACATCGGCCGCCGCAAAGGTCGGATCGAGCGTCGCCAACAGCTGACCGCGTTTGACGCGCTCGCCTTCCCGCATGTCGAGGGTCTTGATGATCGAGGCATCGAGCGCCTGTAGGACGATCGTCGGCTCGGTGGTAACGATCTGGCCCGTCGCCGACGTCACCACCCTGTTTATCTGCATGAAAATGGTGACCGCGAGCATGGCAACGAGCAACCCCACGAGCACATGCAAGGTCACTCGGAGTTGGGCTGGCTCGCAATCCTCTCGGACTTCTCCGGTCTCTGACTGAAAGATCCGGATCAGCGAATCCGGCGAGGTGTTACGCCGCCGTGCCGGCACGAAGCGGAACAAGCCCATGGATCGGCCTTGGTTGGAGATGCTGATGTTGCTGGTACCAGAGCCCGCGATAGATATCGCAGCGCTCGAGCAACTCGTCGTGCCGTCCGGTGTCGTAAACCCGGCCGCGCTCCAGCACCAATACCATGTCGGCGGGTACCAGCACCGACAGGCGGTGAGAAATGATCACGAGGGTGCGGCCTTTGGCGATGCGCAAAAAGTTGGCGTTGACGATCGCCTCGCTTTCCGCGTCGAGCGCGCTCGTCGCTTCGTCGAGGATCAGGATGCGCGGATCGCCGATCAGTGCGCGAGCGATTGCGAGGCGTTGGCGCTGACCGCCCGAGAGGTTGGTGGAGCCTTCTTGTATGTAGGTCTCATAGCCGCGCGGCAGATGCTCGATGAACTCTTCTGCACCAGCCAACCGCGCGGCATAAACGATGTCTTCGAAGCTCGCGTCCGGCTTTGCCGCGGCGATGGCCTCGCGGATCGTGCCACTGAATAGGAAACTGTCCTGCAGCACCACACCCAGACTGGACCGCAGATGGTCGACGTCGATTTCCCGCAAATCATTGCCGTCGATCTTGATCAGCCCCTCGTAGTTGCTGTGCAGCATCTGGAGAAGGCGGGTGACGGTGGTCTTGCCCGAGCCGCTGCGCCCCATGATCCCAATAATGGTGCCCTCCGGGGCGGTGAACGACACGCCGTCGAGCGCCGGCACGGTCGAACCGCGGTAGCGGAATCGCACATCTTCGAACTCGATGCGGCCCTGGAGCGGAGTGCGGATGCCGGCCCGCGCCCGCCCCTCCTCGGCGGGTTGGTTGACGAGCGCCGATATGGCCTTAACCGCGAACTGCGCCTCGTCATACTGCTGTAGCAGTTGAGACAGCTGGACCAGCGGGGAGGCCACTCGCTGTGTCAGCATCATGAAGGCGACGAGAGCGCCGATGTAGAATTGATCGTTGGAGCTGACCGCGAAATAGACGGCCAGCGCGAAGACACCGCTCACCATCAGCCGTTCGAGTGGAGTGACGAGGGTTTGAATGACGTTGGCTGTTCGCCCCTCGTCAAGACGGAGCCGCGCCGCCGTCGCGACGCGGACGTCCCATTCGTGGCGCTGGCGCGCATCGAGGGCCAGCGATTTTACCGTCCGCACGCCCTGCAGGTTTTCGACCAGAAACGCGTTCTTCGCTCCCTCGGCTCGGAACGCCGCAGCGCCCTTGCGGCGCAGCACCGGCAGCATCTTGATGATCCAGAGACAGATCAGTGCGCAGAACCCTAGCACCACCGCCGTCAAGGTGGCGCTGAAGAAAAACATGATCGGTAGGAACACCAGCAACACGAAGCTATCTAGCACGGTGCCGAATACCTGACCCGTCAAAAAACTCCGGATTTTAAATATTTCGTTCATGTCACGGGTGATCACACCCGTCGATGACCGCTCAAAGAAATCGAGAGGCAGGTTCAAAACCTTATTGAACATATAGGTAGACAACTGGGCATCGACGCGGGCGGTGATATGCAGTACAAGAAACCGGCGCATATACCCGAAAATCGTCTCGAATACTATGAGTACGAGCATCGCCACGCATAGAACGGCCAGGGTATCAAGACTGTGGTAATAGAGGACCTTGTCGATCAATAATCGCCAGAACATGATCGGCGCGAGCGCCAGAATGCTAAGCACGAAAGCCGCCACGGCGATGTCACGAGCAATGCGGCGGTCGCGGAAGACCTGCGCTGCAATCAAGCGCAGCCCGAAAGGTTGATCCTCATCGCGGAGACGATAATCGCGTTTGAGCAGGATAACCTCGCCGACCCAACCCAAAGCAAGCCGCTGCTCATCGAGGGTCAACAGAGCATCTTCGCCCGCAACTGGATCTTGCACGACCACGTGCGGCGGTTGAGCCTTTCGCTCGACCTGAAGAAGGACCATAGCGCTGCCATTCTTCAGCAGGAGGATCGTCGGCAGCGCCGCGCCCATCCGCATCAGATCGCCAAAACTGAGCCGCGTCGTGAGCGCCCGCATGCCATTGGCGCGCGCTATGTCGACCAGCTGGTCCGGCGAGAGCTCGCCTGGGGCGAGGCGGTGATCACGGCGTAGCTGCGTCTGGCTGAGGTGAATCCCCCGATACCGTGCCACGATAACCAGAGCCGCAAGCAGCGATGCGGCCCCGGAAGATTCGCTCTGGAGTGGCAATTCGTCGACAGCACTCATAATGGCAACGGATCAGCTCGCCGGTTCCAAAGCGGCGCGCGCCCGGACCAACGCCTCGTGCGGCAGGGTCGCGACGTCGGACACCAGCAAATAGCCGCGGCGGAACTCGGTCTTGATCAGATGCTCCGCATCAGGGCCGCCAACCGAGACGAGTTTCTTGCGCAGCCTATTGACTACGACATCGATCGCGCGGTCGCCAACGGTGTGCTCGGGACCATAAAGCAGTTCCCCGATTTCATCGCGTGTACAGAGGGTCCAGGGCTTCGATAGAAAATACGCTAGCAGACGGCCCTCCGAACTCGTCAGGTCCGCGGTCGGGCCGTTTTCGCCGGCGAGGATATTGCGGCGCGGGTAAAACCTCATTTCCGCGAAGATGAAATTTTCCGGAGCACCACTCAAGGAGGGGCGGCCGTGACCCCGCACCCGAATGATCTTCTGTATCGTCTGATTGAGCCGGATGATGTCTACCGGCGCCGGGATACAGCCGGCCGCGCCCGCAATCCGGTATTCGTCGAGCAAGGATTGTTCGGGGTCGCACACGATCAGGATCGGGATATCGGTTCGCTGCCGTATCGTCAGGATCGTGTCGGTACCGGCCGCGGGCGCACTACTGAAATCGAGAACAATGACATCCGGCTTGCTGCGGCCGACGAGGTCGAAAAAAAGGGCCTGGACCAAATCGGGCTGATGCGACACCGATCCGGCATGCTCCGCAGCCCCGGGTATCGACAGGTCCTCCCGCGCGAATATTATGGTCGTCGCAGCGCTCATTCCGAGTTGATCCTGGTTTGATGCCGTAACCAGATATAACAGGCTATTTCAAATAGTCACAACTAGAAATAGTTCGAAACCAATTCATTCACCATAATTCCCTCGCAAGGATCAAATTTTCTTCTAGTTGTCTGAGGATTTGTGATCAATGATTGACGAATTAGTGAGCTGCTGACTCAGCATATGTGGTGGAATTAACGAACACGTCAGTTTTTTAGGCTAGTTGATGGTCTGCTCCTTTAAGGGCATCTACGTGACTCCCTTCCCGACCCGAGAGAACCGTGATCCAGACAGTGCAGAACAGACCAAATCAGATTGATTGGGTTGCCGATGCCGGCGATTCTGACTTGCCGACTGAACGCTTCGAGTTAGCCCAAGCGGGTCCGGCGAAGACGCTACCGAGCCCCGACCACCCTTCTACCGTGGCTACCCTTATACAGCTCGAAGAGGGCCTCTACGCACTCGAGATCGGCGAGACCGCGTGTCTGCGAGGTCAGGTCTCTGGCTTGCAGGTGCCAATGGTGCAGGTGTCGGCGCCACCTGGCGGCCGCGACTGGTGTGTGGATATTATCAGCGCTTCCGAACGCGGCGAAACATGGCTGGGGCACGAAGGCGGTACGGTCGTCGTCAAATCGCCGCCCGGCGGCGGCCACTTGTTTGTGACGGCCTATGGTCTTCCCGCGCAAATCGTTCCCGTGCCTGATGTCGAAGTACGGCGGCTCGATCGTCCCCGATTGAACGGCGCCGGCCTCCGACCGATCACAGGAGCCGCCGAGCCCGAGGAGATCCTGACGGAAGTCGTTTTGCACATCGAGCGCCTCGGAGACCAGCGTTTTCCGGGGGAAGGCTGGGTCGGCAATCGCGGCAAAAAGCTGCGCATCGAAGCCTTTAGCATCCGTCCGATCGATACGCTGGTGGCGCGCGATATCGAGTTCAAGGCATTGGGTCCAAACCGCAGGCAAACACCCTGGGTTACCGACGCGAAACTCTGCGGCACGCGCGGTCAAGGGCTGGCGTTGACCGGGTTTGCCGTGCGACTGGCGCCGCATGTTGGTGAGCGGTTTGATGTCGTCTACCAAGGCGCCTTCTTCGAAAGCGGTGTCGTCGGCCCGAATCGCAATGGTGAGCTCTGCGTCCCGCCGATCGCCAATGATCCACTGGAGGCGATCAACGTACGCTTGATCCGTCGCACTGCCCGCTAGCGGTTGGTCGCAGTCCGAAAGTGCGATTGAAACAAATGGCTGACACATGTTCGCCCGGAGAGGGCACGACTCTGGCGCTGGAGCCTCACCTGATTGCGCCTATGCATCCGGGATCACCGCCCGCCGGTAAGACAGTGTTGAACGTCGGTTGCGGCTATCCGTTGCGGCAAAGGTTGCACCGTCATTTCCACGGGCCCGAATGGCGGGAGATCAGGCTCGATCTCGACCCTGCCGTTCAACCCGACATCGTGTGCTCGATCATCGAGATGAGCCCGGTCGCAGCCGACTCGGTCGATGCGATATGGTCTTCGCATAATCTCGAGCACCTGCAGCGTCACGAAGTGCCGCTGGCATTGGCGGAATTCATCCGGGTGCTGAAGCCGCACGGACTTTTGCTCCTCACGCTTCCCGATCTGCGGCAGGTGGCACAGCTCGTCGCGGAGGATCGCCTCGAAGATCAGGCATATACCTCATTGAGCGGCCCGATAACACCGCTCGACATGATCTTCGGGCACACCGCATCGTTGACGCGCGGCAACCCTTTCATGGCACACCGCACCGGATTTACCGCACGGACGTTGCACAAGGTGCTGATCGAAGCAGGGTTTGTCGAAATCACGCTGCGCCAGGGCGGCTCGTTCGATTTGTGGGCAACCGCCTACAAGCCTACGCCGAGCGGTGTCACGGGATGAAGTTCCTCTTCATCCATCAAAATTTTCCCGGCCAATACGTCCACATCGTGTGCTATCTGGCGCAGGCTGGGCACCAGGTGACCTTCATCACCCAACCGCGCAGCGCTGAAATCGCCGGTGTTCGCAAGCTCGAATACCAGCCCGTTGTGCCCGAATTGTGTGGCCAAGCCTATCTGCGCGAGCTGGAAAACAGCCTGGCTAACGGTTTGGCCGTGGCGCGACTTTGCGAATGGCTCAACCGCGACGGGTTCGTTCCGGACATCATCATCGGTCACAACGGTTGGGGCGAAATCCTCTACATCAAGGATGTTTGGCCGCACGTTCCATTGCTCGGCTATTTTGAATTCTTCTACCGGGCCAGCGGGTCGGATGTCGACTTCGACAGCGAATTCCCGCCGGAAGCGGATGCCGCGGTGCGGCTGCGTACGCGCAACGCGATAAACCTGATGGGGCTCGATGCCGTCGATTGGGGACAGAGTCCGACCGAGTGGCAGCGATCTCAGTACCCCAAACGTTATTGGGACCGCATCGCTGTAGTGCACGAGGGCGTCGACACCATCTTGGTGAAGCCAGACCCGTCGGCGCGTCTCTGGCTGAGCGGCGGTCGCTGCCTGTCTCGGACGGACGACATCGTGACCTATTGCGCGCGGGATCTTGAGCCTTATCGCGGGTTTCACGTTTTCATGCGCGCGCTGCCGAGGGTGCTCGAGCAGCGGCCGAGGGCGCAGGTGCTGATCGTCGGTGGTGACGGCGTGAGCTATGGGCGTAGACCCGAGAAAGCTGACAGCTACCCCGCACAACTGCTCGCCGAGCTGGACGGGAAGGTCGATTTGAAACGGGTGCACTTTCTCGGGCACCTTCCGTACCAGCAGTACCTCACGGTTCTGCAGATCTCCACAGTTCACGTATATCTCACCTATCCGTTTGTGCTTTCCTGGTCGCTCGTGGAGGCGATGGCGGCTGGATGTCTCGTCATCGGCTCTCGCTCAGCGCCAGTCGAGGAGGTGATTTGCGATGGTGAGAACGGACAACTGGTCGACTTCTTTGACGTGGAGGGTCTGGGAAACCGCATTGCGAACGCGCTCGCGGGCGATGGCGACGGCGTCAATGACAGCATCCGAGCGGCTGCACGGCAGACGGTGATCGCACGTTACGAACTGAATTCGGTCTGTCTTCCCGCCTATCTGAATTTGCTCCGCTCGTTGCTGCAGATCCGTGAGGGTCTTTGACGATCATTACAATTAGCAGTGACAGAGCGGAATCGCTCCGACCCGGCCCGTCTACGCTGGCTGGACAGGATTGCGTGACTCGAAGTCGGCGAGAGCACGCAGCTCCTCGACGATTCCGGCCGCGGTCGACGGTGCCCGCCCGAGTCGCTCTATGTGACTAACGCAAACCGCACCATCGGGTGGCCGCCCGAGCATCTCGTAATATAGAAATCCGATGGCGATGACGGGCCCGAACTGAATCAACAGCCGCTCGGCAAGCTCCGTAATTCGTGCAATCTCTGCCCGCTTGACCCGTCGCAGCTCGTCGACGAGGTCAAAGCCCGCGCCCGACATTGCCGTGCCTTGATGCGTTGATTTTTCGGCGCGCGGCTTGGGGAAGCCGACGATCTCGTCGGTATTCAAGATCTGGCTCTCTCTGGCGTTTTCGGCGACTGTCCGCGCAATCGCCTCGGCGGTCTTTCGGCCGAAATCGTGCCAGGTGAAGCGCGACGCCTGGCGACAGCTGGCGGCGCGGATGCTTTCGCGCTCGAGACGCAGTCGTCTCAGTGCCGATAGCAGCGTCTGCTCGAAACTCAGCAGCGAGGTCGGGTCGAAGTAGAAGGCAGCGTCGCCGCCCGCTTCCGGTATTGCCGAGGAATAGGAGCAGACAACCGGACAGCCGAAATACATGGCTTCCACCACCGGAATCCCGAAACCTTCGAAAAAAGAGGGATAGATCGCCGTTTCGGCGTGACGATAAAGGAAAGCCTTCTGGAACTCGTCGACATAGCCGAGCCATTTGATGGCGCCGGATCGGTAGTGGTCGCTAAGACCATATTGCGCGATACGATCGCCAAAGGCGATCAGCCATCCGGGGCTCCCGATGAACACCCAGTCATAGCGAGCCAAGAGCTGGGGGATGCGCTGAAGGCCGAGAAGGACGAGATCGATGTTCTTACGCGGCTCGATGGTGCCCGGGACCACGATATACGGTCGCGAAGGCTCGGCATTCGGAAGATTTTGTGTATAGCGGTCGACTTCCGGTGGGGGATCCGCCCCAGGATAGATTACGGTGATCCGGCCTGCAGGCACTCCCAGATAAGTCGCGAGGTCGCCCGCTGTTGCGTGCGACACGCAGAAGGTGCGCGCACTGGTTCCGAGATCTTTGAGGATCGCCAACCCGTGATAAGCCAGGGTGTCGGCGTGATGGAATTCCGGAGTCACCAGGAAGGAAATATCGTGCACGATTTGGAAGGAGAGGCCGAAGATACCCTCGACCGACTTGACGTTCGGGAACAGCGCGACAGGAGTGGGTCGGCACCTCACCTCGTTGGCGACAAGACCGGCGATTGCCTGTTTGTGGATGAGCAGTTGTTGAAACAGCCCTCCGCTGCGCGCTTCCACCACGATTTCAAGGGCGCCGCGATCGATCAGATAAGGTCCGAGAAAGAAGCAAGAGGCTTCTCTCGGCTGCTGCAACCAATAGCGACAGAGGTTCAGTGTCACGTTGCTGATACCGGCGTAGCGGATCTCCTGCAGCGGACCGACCTCGATAAACACGGTGTGAGTCATTGTTGCTGCATCAGCCGAGCTTGGATCAGCCTGGCTACCGGCGCGACAGAAAAATGACGGGTAATCGTCGCACGCGCTCGCGACCCTAGCTCCCACCGGCGAGCCTCGCTGAGCGCGGAATCATCCTTCCGCCGCCGAGCCCTGCGGTAACGAAGACCATGTCCGCGCCTTCGAGCAGATCGATGATGGCCTCTTCGCCTGAGTTCTGCAGCATCTCGAGGCCCGAGATGGAGACCGCAACCGCGGCTTGGGCGTAGTTGTATTCAGCACCCGTGAACACATCCGAGGGGCTGATGTTGAGGACCTCATACCCGGAATAGCGCTTGTAAGTTCCGTTTTCCTGGTAATTCAGTTCCTGAACGATGGTGCGACCGCCGAGGGCGCTCTACCCGACTTCGGGTATGAATTTGAAGGAGCGGTACTCCGCGCATTTTCCAATCAAATTTGTTTCGACGGCATAAGAAACCAATATGCGCTCGATTCGCTGCTGCGCATTTTTCTTAGCTGGAAGCTTCTTGGCCACCACGGATTTCTACTGCACGCGGCCACGGTGATTCGGAATAAAAAAGCATACATATTCACGGGCAGGTCGGGCGCCGGGAAGAGCACGGTGGCATCGTTGGCGCCGGAAGGCAGCGTGCTTACCGATGAGATTTCGCTGCTTCGCCGGGAAGATGGGATTTGGCGCGCGTACGGGACGCCTTTTTGGGGTGAGTTCCGCGCGGCGGGATCAAATACAAGTGCTCCGGTGGCGGGGATTTTCCGGCTTTTGCAAGCGGCGGAAAACCGAGTGGAATCACTCCGCCCCATGGCGACTCTTCGCACCATCCTGCCGAATGTGCTTTTCTTTTCGGCTGAAGCAGAAGCTAACCGGCAGCTTCTTGAAATTCTAAATCAGGCCGCGAAGGAAATAGCCGGTTATAACCTGTCGTTCCGAAAAGATGGGGCGTTTTGGGAGGTCCTTCCCGAATGAACACTTCAGCACCCGTTTTTTGGCAGAAGAACCCGGCCTTGGCGTGGAGAGAAATTGACGACGAAACAGTCATCATCTCGCCGCAGGACAGCGTGATGCACGAGCTCAACGACACGGGGAGTTTCCTCTGGAAAAACATTGATGGAAGGAAGTCGGCGGCGGAGCTCGCGGAATTGCTGGCAGCAAACTATGAAGTCACGCCGGACGCCGCCCTGTCGGACACGCAAGCGCTCTTGGAAGAGATGTCCTCGCGGAAGCTGGTAGTGAATGCTCCGGAGACAGGGGAGTGACGACTTGACCAGGACTTCATCTCCGGGCGCCACACCGATCATGGATCGCCTGATCTCGCGCACGGTGCGAAAACACCGCCCGCTCAGCGTGCATTTCGACCTGACGTATCGCTGTAACGAGCGATGCGTGCATTGTTATCTGGATCATGACGACCATGGAGAGTTGACCACGGCCGAGTGCTTGAAGGTGCTGGACGATCTGGCGAGTTCGGGGACTCTGTTTCTGACCTTCAGCGGCGGCGAAATTTTTCTTCGCCCGGACCTATACAAAATTCTGGCTGCCGCGAGACGCCTGCATTTCGACATCAGCTTAAAGACGAACGCGTTGCTGGTCACAGCAGAACGCGCGGGGCGGTTGCGCGAGCTTGGCGTGCGGCGTGTGCAGATCAGCGTGTACAGCGACATTCCCGCGGTGCACGACGCCATCACCAAGGTGCCCGGATCATTGCAACGCACTTTGGCGGCGATTCCCGTTCTGCTCGAGCAGGGATTACCGGTAAAGCTGGCTTGTCCCCTGATGAAGGAAAACTTGATGGCCTTCCGCGGCGTGATGGCGCTGGCGGAGAAGCTGGGCGTCCCCTACGTTCTGGACCTGACGATCACGCCGATGATGGATGGCTCTGGCGGCCCGCTGGAGCACCGCGCCTCGGTTTCGTCGCTGCTGCCGGTATTGCGAGATCCGGTGCTGCACTCCTGCAAACCGCAGATGACACCTCAGGCAGCAAGCGCCATGAACTCCTTCCAACAGGCAATTGGAAGCGCCGTTTCGAGCGGGCTCGAAAGCTCGGCCTACGAAGACTTGCCTTGCAGTGCGGGCCACAACAGTTGTTACATTTCGCCCTATGGCGATGTCTTTCCTTGCGTGCAATTGCCGCAAGCGGCGGGGAATTTGCGGAGAGAGAAATTCGATGACATCTGGTATCACGCGCCGCAGCTCGAACGCTTGCGCGCGATCCGCGAGAGCCAGCTGCCGGTCTGTTCGCGATGCGAGCTCCGGAGCTACTGCGAACGCTGCCCCGGTCTGGCGTTGATGGAGGGCGGGGATTTGCTCGGTGCGTACGAACGCGCTTGCGCGCTGGCGGAAGAAAAGGCGAGACTCGCGGGTGTTGCAACTCCCGTCAGCGCCTTGCATCGAGAACAACTAGGGGGCTACGTGCAGACCCCGGAGGCCGAATTTGCTTCTGTTGCTGCGAATTCTAGTTCAGATTGAGGAAAACACGGCATGGCTGAAGAAAACAAAGACTCTCCTCCTGCGCTCAGCGGCAAAAAGCCGTATAGCAAGCCGAGCGTGGTGTCGGAACCAATCTATGAAACGCTGGCGCTGGCATGCGGAAAGCATCCCGGCCAGGGCGGCACTTGCCAAGGGGCGCCGCGTCGGTCCTGAGCATCTCCTTAGTCTAGGAAAACTTCACGCAGCACCGCAGAACTCCTTGTTGCATGAAGAGTGCACGAGAGTCGGTGTGTACTTGCCGATTGGATAAGCCACACTTATTTGTACTAGCCGATTGGACAAACGGCGCTTATACGGTCCATTGACCGTCCCACGGTGAAACAAAGTAGGCTTGGATAGTTCCCCCGAATGGCACGTCTCATTTTCTGATTGCAACAGCCTCACTTCACGAATTGAGCTGGGAGAAAAACTCTATGCTTGAAGAAGTGCACCTGTACTTCGCTACAGGAGTTTCCCTAGGGAATCAGCCGAATGTCTTTGCATCACCAGATCGTCGAGACTGTGTTGTCAATCCTGAACTCTGAAAGAAAGAAGAACCGCGTGGTTTTGAACGGTGCGATGGGATGAAAACTTGGGTGTTCTGTCTTATGAGTGTCGCTTTGTTCCTCGGTGTGGCCGAGTTGGGCTTGGCGCGCGAGAAGAAGACTGTGCAGAAGTCATCCACGGATGCGCAGGCGCGTGGCAGTGATACCTGGATCGGTGCGGACGCCCCCACCACAAATAATGGAACGGTGGATCCTCTGGACATCCAGGCGAGGAGCGGGAACGAGCATCGCGCGCTACTCTTATTTGACCTGTCGGCGCTGCCAAACGTTGGAGTAAAGGCCGCTACGCTGAACCTGAAGGTCACCAGCATCGGCCACAACAATCGAGTTTACGAAGCGCATAACATTACCAGCTTGTGGACGGAGCTCGGAGCGACGTGGAGTAACCGGCTCGGGACTGCCATTTGGGGCGCAGCGGGAGGCGACTTCAACGCAACGCCAACCTCTTCATTCACCATCAGTTCATCCTTGCCACCGGTTCCCTTCATAATGAACTACGACATCACGCCGGATGTGCAGGGCTGGTTTACCGGCAGTCCGAATTACGGGACATTAATCAAGCAATCTAGCACGGGCGGAAATGACACCATAGGAATCACCGCCAATTCACGGGAAAACTCTACAGTGGCGAACCGGCCGGGCCTGGCGGTCACCTTTCTGCAGCAGGTCTCGGCTCTCTCGGCAACGGCGGGGAACGCAACGGTGGCCCTAAACTGGACCAACCCGACGCCGGTTTCCGGCTCAACGGTGCTGGAGAGCTATGCGGGCGTGCTGATCCTGCGGCAAAAAGATAAAGGCGTGGCGGCGACATCGGTTCCTGCCGATGGCACCGCCTACACCCCGTGCACCACCATCGGAAGCAACAATGACGTTGTGGTGTTCGTTGACGCCTCCAGTGCGGCGTCGTTCACCGACAACGGAGTGTGCGGCGGGTTGACGAACGACCATGAGTACTTCTACAAAGTGTTCGCCGTGGATACCGCGCACAATTACTCGACCGTTTGCGGCACGGTCACCAGCGGTACCGGGGCCTGCGCCACGAATGCCTCCGCGGTTGCGCCAGAAGTGACAGCCATGCCGAGTGCGACGACACAGTACCAAGCCGTGTGGGTAGTCAATACTCTGGCGGCGAGTCTGGCTCCTCCCGGATTGAATCCGGGCACCAGCATCGTGACCGGCAGCAACAAGCTGGTTTTTGACATCAACGCGAGCACCGGTGTGCCGATAACCACTCCAGTGAGCGTCGGTGGAACGGTTTCCGGGCGCGCGGCGGTGATTGACGGCGCGGACAGCTCGATCGGGCACGACGTGGTATACGCTCCGGGCCAAGATGATTTCATCTACGCTATCAATTCGGGGACAGGGGCCTTCGATTGGATTGTGAGTCCCGCTAGCGTTCCGTTCGTAGCCGGTGCGAGCGTGCAATTGAAGGCCTTCAGCGGCGTAGGATACACGCTGGCGCAAGATCTCGTTGTCGTGGGCACGCACAACACCGCCACAACAAGCGCAAACCAGGTTTTTGGGCTGAATGCAAACACTGGCTCAGTGATATGGACGCACACCGGCGCTCCGGGACCAAACACAGGGCTGGACATTATCAATTCTGAACCTATGGTGGATTATGCGAACAACGCCATTTGGGTGACCAGCCGGAGCAATGGCGGCACTGCTCAACCGAGCTTGTGGAAACTCGATCCCAACCTGGGAACAGTCCTCTTTTCGGCGAAGCTCGGTCCGATTGATTACGGTCCAACGCTGGCCCCGCAGTCTGACGTTTTGTTTGTATCGGTCAGCGGCGGCGCGCTGACAGCCATCGACCCCGTCACCGGAGCTACGTTTGGATCAGTGAATCCGGGAGATGGCGGCGTCAGGAATTCTGCTGCCGTTGCTACTTTAACCATGCCGTACACCGTGGTGTTCACGACAAACACACAAATCTGGGCTTACCAGTTCTCTTGCGCGACGACGCCCTGCCTGGCCGGTGGCGGAACGTTCACGAAACTTTGGGGCGGCACGGCAGTGAATAATCCTTCCGCTCCACTCACGTTTTACGGGATCAGCAAAGTCTACGTGGGCGGAGGCGACGGCAAGATCCATGAACTGGATGTGAATACTGGGGTGGACGGAAAGCAGCGACTATTGAACACCAGCGTCACCGTGGGTGACGTCGGGATAGATTTGGTACTGAACAACGTCCTGGCTTCAGCTTCCGATGGACGGAGCTACGCCTTTGCGGTCCCCTTTTGAGCAAGAAGGAAACCCGATGAAAGCTTCAAAAAACTCTTTTTCGTTGATTGCGCTGATGGGAGCCGTCGCGGCCACCACAGTGGCGATTGGCGGGTGCGCAACGAGCGCTTCCACTCCGGCTCCAGTGATCAACGTTCCGCCGTTGGAACTCACACTGCGTGTGTGTGACAGTGGAACACCGAATTGCGCAGGGGAAGCGAATTTCAGCCTGGGATCTCTTCGCGACCTCCAGGTAAACGCCGATTGGAAAAACATGCCGGGCGGGACACACACCCAGAAAATTGCATTTCTGTTGCCCAACGGAGTTGTGTATCAGACATTGTCACATGGATTTGGCATAGCCGAAGGCACGTTCGGGGCGCCCACCATCAGTGAGGAGATGCCCGTCGCAGGTACGTACATTACGCAGCGCGAACTGACCGGTGAGTGGATCGTACAAATTTCTCTAGATGGTGCAGTGCTCGGGTCGCAAAAGGTTCAATTGCAGCCCTGAGGCGTATCGAATGAACGCAACAGAACGACGAAATGCCAGAAGTCACGCTGTCGGGGAGCGACGCAGGAGCGACGTCCAGCTTATTGCTGATGCATTGCGGATTCGCGGCCGGGTCCTGCTAAGAACTTACGGATCAAGCATGCTGCCTTGGATGCGGGCCGGTGACATCAGCCGCGTGCGAAAGACGAGCGTCGAAAGCGTGCGCTGCGGGGACCTGGTGCTGTTTCGACGGCATAATCGTTTGTTTGTCCACCGGATTGTAGACGAGCGCGTAATACTTGGCGTACGCCAGGTTTCCGCAAAGGGAGACGCGCATCCTCAGTCGGATGGATGGCTCGAAATGGATGAGCTACTGGGCCGCGTGGTGTGCATTTATCGCCGTGCCAAGCACGTCCGGTTGGAAACGCGCTCGCAAGTCGCACTGGCACGAGTGATCGCGCAACTTTCGTTGTGGAGCCGGTTCTGGTATCCCGCGGCGCGATTCGCGGCGGTGACCTCTCGTCCCATGCGCCGAAGAGTTTCACACTGGCTCGCCTCGACCGAGGCGATGCGATGAAGCCCCATCTCTGTCCATAGCTAATCTAATTTAGAAGAGCAAATTCGACACGCTTGCGCATCGGATCGATGCGTTCGGCGCGGACACGGACTTTGTCGCCGAGGCGCCACTCGAGCTGGCGGGGCTTTGCGCCACGACTGGGGCGAGAGCCGCGGGCTCCGCGGCCGCCGCCTCCGCCAGCAAGGGCGACGACGGCGTGATCGCGTTCGCGCTGCACGCAGCGCGCGCCGGCAAATTCTTCCAAAGCGCCGATAGGAAGAAGGCCTTCGACGAAGACTTCGAAGAGTTCGACGAAGCAGCCGTACTTTTGGACCGAAATGATCAGGCCGTCGTATTCCTCGCCGAGATGCTCTTCCATGAATTGAGCGGTTTTCCAGTCCATGAGCTCGCGCTCGGCGCCATTGGCGCGGCGCTCGGCTTCGGAGGTCTCTGAAGCGATTTCTTCGAGGTTCTTGTGCGAATAGAGCGCGGCCTGCGAGCCCGGCGAAGTGGCAATGGGGGCTTTCGCAGGTGCCGGAGCATCGTTCGGATGTTCGAGCGCCCACTTCAGAATGCGATGGACGATGAGGTCGGGATACCGGCGAATGGGCGAGGTGAAATGCGTGTATTCGTCGAAGCCGAGGGCGAAATGGCCGAGAGGCTCGGCGGCGTAGCGAGCTTGTTTGAGGGAACGCAGCATGAGGTA